>Ga0068861_100000906_pt1 | contig 18000 bp, 13 predicted proteins | sample KBSSwiS42_FD_66593 | JGI IMG/M metagenome (GOLD analysis project Ga0068861, IMG submission 66593) | Switchgrass rhizosphere microbial communities from Kellogg Biological Station, Michigan, USA - KBS Switchgrass S4-2 | ecosystem: Host-associated > Plants > Roots > Rhizosphere > Soil ...
TTCGGCGTCGCGCTGAACGCGATCGCCATCAGCTCGGATTCGAACGTGCTGTCCACGCCGCACATCATCGCCATGGACAACACCGAGGCGGAGATCAACGTCGGCGAGAACATCCCGCTTCAAACCAACGCGGCCGGCTCCAACCTGTCGAGCTTGGCGCCGCTCCTGGGCGGAGCTGCTGCGGGGGGCCAGGCGCTGCAAGGCGGGCTCGGCGCACTGGGTGCGCTCGGCTCACTGGGCAGCGCTCCGCGCCAGGACGTCGGCACGAAGATCAAGATCACGCCGCACATCAACAAGAACAATCAGGTGCGCCTGGAGATTCAGGAGGAAATCAGCGAGCAGGGCGCCGGCGGCCCCTCGGGCAGCCTGGGCACGGTGTCGATCACGCAGCGTTCCGCCAAGACGACGGTGGTCGTCGACGATCAGGAGACCGTCGTGATCGGTGGTCTGATGCGCGACACCAAGCTGGTCACCCACACCAAGATCCCGCTGCTCGGCGATCTGCCAGTGCTCGGCTTCTTGTTCCGCAACAGCGATACGAGCACCGCCAAGACCAACCTGCTGCTGATCCTGACGCCCTACGTGATCACTTCGCAGGAGGATCTGCGCAAGGTCTTCACGCGCAAGATGAACGAGCGCCAAGAGTTTCTCGATCGTTACTTCGTGTTCAACTCCGAGTGGCAGCCGCCGCGGGACTACACGCGCTCGAGCGGGCTGGTCGAAGCCATCCGCAAGGCTTTCTCGGAGCTCGCGGAGCGGCGCCGGCTGGAGCTGGAAGGCCGGCCCAGCGAGGCCAAGGCGCACGAGCCTACCGAGCCGCTCGACCTGCCCGTGGATCTGTCGCCGGCCAAGGGCGCGGCGCCCGCCGCTGCGCCTGCTGCGCCCGCGCCGCGGCAACGCCGACCGCGGTCGCAGCTCGATCCGAATGCGCCGCCGGTGACGCGCCGAGCGGACATTCCGCTCGTGATCAACCCCGGAGTACGCAGCATCGCGGCAGCACCTGCGGCCGCGCGGGTGGAGCGAGTGGAGTGATGCAAGAGCAGCGAGCGCTCGGCGACATCCTGATGCGCCACGGTGTGGTCACGCCGGAGGCGCTCGAGCCCCTGTACGCCGAGCAGCGGGAGAAGCCGATCGAGCTGTTTGATCTGGTGGTGCAGAACCACCTGGCGACGGACGCCGCCGTGGCGGCCGCCTTGGCGCGCGAGTGCGGCTTCCGCTTTCTCGAGACGATCGACGACGAAGCCATCGCGCTGACGGACGCGATGCGCCTGCCGCTCGGCTATGCACGGTCGCATCGGCTCTTGGTGCTGAAGGAAGACGAGTACAGCGTGGCTGTGGTGTGTGGCGACCCGCTGGATACGGCGGCGCTCGATGATGTGCGCGCCACCTTCGGTAAACCGCTGGTAGTGACGGTGGCGCCGCCGGCCGTGGTCAACGAGGCGATCAATCGCGTCTACGAGCGCCAGGATACGACCAGCGACCTGGAGGGCAAGGACGCCGACGACGATCCGGATGCCATCGACATCCTGGAGTCGGATGACGACGCGCCGATCATTCGCTGGGTCAACAGTCTGTTCGCGCAAGCCGCGAAGGAGCGCGCCAGCGATATCCACATCGAGCCCGAGGAGAAGGAAGTTCTCGTGCGCTACCGGGTGGACGGCGAGCTGTACGTGGCGCGCCGGGCACGGCGGCAGTTCATGAGCTCGGTGATCGCCCGCGTCAAGATCATGGCCGGCTTGAACATCGCGGAGAAGCGCTTGCCGCAGGACGGCCGCATCTCGCTGCGCATCGCGGGCCGCGCGATCGATGTGCGCGTGTCCACGATCCCGACGAGCCGAGAGCACGAGCGCATCGTGATGCGCCTCTTGAACAAGACCAGCGTGCTGCTCGACTTGCCCGATCTGGGCTTCAGTCAGCGCGACTTCTTGCTCATGGATGGGCTGATCCACAAACCCGACGGCATCATCCTGGTGACGGGCCCTACGGGCAGCGGCAAGACCACGACGCTGTACGCCTGCATCAACCGCATCAATCACCCCAACGTCAACATCCTGACGGCGGAAGATCCCGTCGAATACGAGATCTCTGGCATCCACCAGCTGCCCGTGCAGCCGAAGATTGGGCTCACCTTTGCCAGCGCGTTGCGCGCATTCTTGCGCCAGGACCCCGACGTGATCATGGTCGGCGAGATCCGCGACAAGGAGACGGCAGAGATCGCCATGCACGCCTCCATGACCGGCCATCTCGTGCTCAGCACGATTCACACCAATGACGCGGCCAGCGCCTTCACGCGCCTGATTCAGATGGAGATCGAGGCCTTCCGCGTGCGCTCGACCATCGTGGGCGTGCTGGCGCAACGCCTGGTGCGCGTGCTCTGCCCACACTGCAAAGAGGCGTACGCCGGCACTCCCTACGAGCTCGAACAGCTCGGGATCGATCCGGCGCGCACCCGCCGCCGCGACGAGCGCCGTCTGTCGCCGGCCTATATCGCTCGGACTGCCGACGGCGTGGCACCCTACGAGCCGGTCGGTTGGCGCCACCCTCAGATGCCACGGCTGTATCGAGCCAAGGGCTGCCCCGCCTGCGACCACAAGGGGTTTACGGGTCGGCTGGGCATCTACGAGCTGCTCATGGCGGATGACGCCGTGGGTGAGGCAGTGCTGCAGAGCTCGGACGCGCAGAGCATCCGGCGAGTCGCGACATCCCGCGGCATGGATACCCTGCGCGATGACGGCGCGCGCAAAGCCCTCGACGGCGTCACGACGGTAGAGGAAGTGGTAGCCGCAACCCAGGACGACATGTTCGATGAGTGAGCGTCCCCTCGACCTGCTCCGGGTCCGGCGCTTCGCGGCTGGGGAGACCCGCTGATGGCCCTGTTCGAGTACAGGGGCATCGACGTCGGTTCCGGCAAGAACGTGAAGGGCTATCGGGACGCCGATAGCCCGAAAGCCTTGCGCGGGCTGCTGCGTCGCGACGGCATCATGCTCACGCTCGCCACGCCCGAGCACGAGCGCAAGGCCAAATCGCGGCGCGATATCCAGCTCCTCGCGTTTCTGTACCGGCCGTCCTCGGCCGACGTGGCCGTGATGACGCGGCAGCTGGCGACCCTGGTGCGCGCCGGCGTGCCCCTGGTCGAGTCGATCGAAGCACTGGTCGATCAGGTCGAGAAAGAGTCCCTGGTGCGCGTGCTGACCGCGCTGGCAGAGGCCTTGAAGGAAGGCACCGCATTTGCGACCTGCCTGGCGCAGCACGCGAAGGTGTTCCCGCCATTGTACATCAACATGGTGGCCGCCGGTGAAGCGTCCGGGACGCTGGAGACAGTGCTGGAGCGGCTGGCAGACTTCATGGAGGCTCAGGCCCGGTTGAAGGGCAAGCTGATCTCCGCCCTGGCATATCCCGTGCTGATGACGCTGATTGCCACCGCGCTGGTGGGAGCGCTGATGGTCGGCGTGGTGCCCAAGGTGACCAGCATGTTCGAGAGTCTGCAGCAGGAGCTGCCCTGGTACACCGCGCTCTTGATCTTCGTTTCGCACATGCTCGCCACCTATTGGTGGCTGCTGTTCGGTACGTTGGGGGCGGGCATCTATGGCTTCCGCCGCTGGCGCAATACGCCCAGGGGTCGGCTCACCTGGGACCGCTTCGTCTTGCGCGTGCCCATCTTCGGGCGCTTGAACCTGCTCGTGGCAGTGGCGCGCTTCGCGCGCACGCTGTCCACGCTGCTGGCCAGTGGTGTGGCGCTGCTCTCGGCGATGGACATCGTCAAGAGCGTGCTCGGCAACGCGCAGCTGGAGGCGGTGGTGAAGGACGCCATCGCCTCGATTCGTGAGGGCGAGAGCATCGCCGAGCCGCTGCGGCGGAGCGGCTACTTTCCGCCGATGGTGACCCACATGATCGCCGTCGGCGAGCGCAGCGGTCAGCTGGAGCAGATGCTACAGAACGTGAGCCGCAGCTACGAAGCAGACATCGAGACGAAGGTGACCACGCTGACCAGCCTGCTCGAGCCGCTGATCATCGTGGTCATGGGCGGCATGGTCGCGTTCATCGCCATGTCGATCATCTTGCCACTCGTGCAGATGAACCAGATGGTGCAGTGAGGCGGCGGTGGTGCGCAGTTCAGAGCGACGCTCATTCTTTCCCTGGGAACGCCGGGGAGGTCTGTTTCGCCGGCTCGGGCTGTATCGGCTGCGCCCGCTGCTCGGCGTCGGGGCCGCGGCGCTGTTGCTGGTGTTGCTCGTGCTGCGCGAACGAGAGGCGGCCGGGGTGAGACGCACACGCTCGATCTTGCTCGACGTGCGGCAATCGGTGGACGCTTATCTCGCGGACCACCAGGGCCAGTGTCCGGAAAATTTCGCGGCGCTGTCCGACTACGCGGCGTTCCACGGTGCCCCGCGAGACGCCTGGGGACGACCTTTGACTTTGATTTGCCCGGGCTCCGAGCCCGGGGAGACGTACGTACTGATGAGTGCCGGACCCGATGGCATTGCCGGTGGCCTGGACCGCATCGAATAGATCGAGAAAGGAAGCATCCAACATGACCCACTGTGGCCAAGTCGCGTCGCCCGCGCGCGATGAGACTCCGAGGGCTCGGTTCCGTCGAGCTCAATCCGCCGCGGCAGCTCGACTGCAGCGATCGTCGTCGCGCAGGCGCGCCCGCCGGTTGCAGGCGGGCGTGACCCTGGTCGAGGTGCTGATCGTCGTCGCCATCATGGCGTTGCTGGGCGGGAGCGTCGGCTTTTACGCCCTGCAGCAGTACAAGAAGGCGGAGATCGCCACCGCCCGGGAAGATGCGCGAAGTCTGCGCAAGGCCGTCGAACTATGGCAGGTGCAGAACAGCGACACGGCCTGCCCGACGCTCAGTCAGCTGATCGCGGACAAGCAGATCAACTCGGACTCGAACAAGTCCGATCCCTGGGGCCAGGAGTGGTCGATTACCTGCCCGGACGATGAGATCGTGGTTCAGTCGAGCGGCCCCGACAGGAAGCCCGGCACGGCGGACGACATCCGCATCCCGAACGTGAAGCCCGACTCGGAGAGCTGACGCTGGCGGCTCTGGCGCGCTCCTCGACTGCCACTGGTTCGGCTCGCCGAGCCCGGGCGAAGCTGCGAGCGCGCGGGGTCACGCTGATCGAGATCTTGCTGGTGGTGGGGCTGATCGCCGCCTTGACCGGCATGGTGATGAGCGGGTCCGGCGCGCTCGGTGGCATGCGCCTGCGCTCCGCCGCGAGCTTGATCTCCGGCAGCGTGCGCACGGCGCTGACGCGCGCCAACTCGATGGGCCACCCCGTGCGGCTGGTGTTCGATCTCGAGAGCGGCCGGATCCGGCTGGAAGAATCCCGAGATCGCATGCTGCGCGTCCGCAGCGCCGAGGAAGGAGCCAAAGGCGGAGCGCAGGCGGCGACGGAGGCGGAGAAGGCAGCGGCGGAGTACGCGCGCGAGATCATTCAGGGTCCGCGAGCGCCATCGGCCGGCTTCGTGCCGGTGCCCGGCTATGCCGTGGATGGGGACGACCCCGCGCTCGGACGCGAGCTCGGGATCGGGATCCGCTACCTTCAGGTGCAGACCGAGCATGATGTGGAGCCGCGCACGGAGGGCCACGCCTACCTGTATTTCTGGCCCGGCGGAGGCACCGAGCGCGCTTCGATTCAGATTGCTCGGCAAGGGGACACGACCGGTCTGACGGTCCTGGTGAGCGCGCTCACCGGTCGGACCAGGCAAGCTCGCGGGCGCATCGAGATGGAGGAAGGGCGGCGTGAGCTCGACTTCCAGGAGCGGGAGGAGCCGTGAGCCTCCGCTACCCGCCGGGAATCACCCGGAAGCAAGCCGCGTTTACGCTGCTGGAGGTGATGGTGGCCGTGGCGATTCTCGGACTCGGTCTGACCGTGATCCTCACGGCGCAGACGGGCCTTTTCTCGAGCGCCAAGCGGGCCGGTCAAATGAGCCAGGCGGTGGGCCTCGCCCGCTGCAAGATGAGCGAGATCGAAGTGCAGCTGCTGAAAGAGGGCTATTCGATCACGGCCGAGAACGAGGAGGGGCCCTGCTGCGAGGATGAGGAATCCAAGGATCTGCGCTGCAAATGGACGATCGCGCCCGTGATGCTGCCGGAGCTGGCCATGGGTGGCGGGGCCGACGCGGGAGCAGGCGAGGGCGAGAACGGGAGCGGGAGCTCGCTGGCGAACCTCGACAGCACCATAGAGGAGACGAAGACCGCCGCGGGTCAAGGGGACACGGCCGGTGCGTTCAAGGCTCTCGGTGCTTTGAGCGGTTCCTCGTCAGCTGCGGGGCCATCCATGGGCGCCGGCGCTCTCGCGCCGATGGCGATGAGCATGGTCTACCCCCAGCTCAAGGGCATGCTCGAGGCGAGCATCCGCAAGGTGACGGTACAGGTGCTCTGGAAGGACGGCAGCACCGAGCGCGATCTGACCGTCATACAGTACCTGACCAACCCGCAGCAGGGCGGCCTGCTGGCAGTGGACGAGACCGGAGCGGGCGGCGCGGCCGGCGCCATGGCGGGGTCGGCCGGTAAAGGTGGAATGCCTCGCCCATGAGCCCCCAGCGCCCTCCCTCCGCTCTGCAACGCTCGCTGCGCCGCGCTGCGCGCGCCGCGCACGGCTTCACCTTGATCGAGCTGCTGGTCGCGATCGGCGTGCTCTCGATGCTCTCGCTGCTGCTGTACGGCGCCTTCGACGGGCTCGAACGCACGCGCGACGGCGTGACCCGCTTGAGCGACCGCTACCACGAAGGGCGTGCGGCCCTGCAGCGCATGGCCTACGAGCTCAGCTCGGCCTATATCTCGGCGCATGCGCCGCCGGATCAAAACCTGGTGGCGCAGCGGACGGCATTCATCGGCACGCATGACAGCCCCGCCGCGCGCATCGACTTCGACAGTTTTTGCTATCGCCGCTACGACAAGGACGCCAAGGAGTCCGATCAAGCGGAAGTCTCCTACTTCGGCTCGCCCAATCCGGACGGCTCGGGTCAGCTCGATCTCGGCCGCCGTGTCTCTCCGCGTCTGGATCTGGAGCCCGAGCACGGCGGCAAGGTGGAGGTGCTGGCCACGAATCTGGACACCTTCGAGGTCAGCTACCTGGACGCCGCTACCGGCATGTGGACAGACAAATGGGATTCCACGCAACCGCTCGGCCAGCACAATCGTCTGCCCCTGCAGGTGCGGCTGGCCTTGATTCTGAAAGGCGGCACGCGCCAGAGCGCCGAGCGGCGCCAGGAATCCCTGCGCTTCGTCACCAAGGTCGCACTGGCCATGCGCGACCCTCTGACCTTTGGAGTCGAGTGATGGCTGGAGTGAACCGGCCAGGGGACTTCACTTCGGCTGGGCTGGGGGTCCGCGCCAGGCCCCCGAGCAAGAAGCGCCGCCGGCGCGAGCGCGGTGCGGCGCTGATCATGGTGCTCGGCTCGCTCGTGATCCTGTCGGTGATGCTGGCCCAGTCTCAGGACGAGATGTCGACGGAGTTCGCGAGTGCGCTCTCCGATCGGGACGCGCTCAAGGCGGAGTACGCTGCCAAGAGCGCCATCAACCTGTCGCGGCTGCTGATTGCCTCGGAGCCCACGGTGCGGCAGGCAGCGGGCATGCTCTTGTCGCTGCTCGGCGGCGGCAACAGCAAGCCTCCGCAGATCCCGATCTGGGAATTTGCGCCGCAGATCCTGGGCGCGTTCAACGACGCCGACGGAGCAGCCCAGTTCCGCGGGCTCACCAACACCGACATTTCGTCCGGCGATAGCCTGGGTCTGGAGGGAGCCGGGTTCGAGCTCCGCATCGTCGACGAGGACTCCAAGATCGGTCTGAATAACGCGGGACGCTCGACGTTTGGGGCCCTGAACGTGGCCCGCCAGCTGATGGGGCTGATCGGGGGCCCGCAGTATGATCCGCTGTTCGATCGCCGCAGCGAATCGGGCGAGTACGCCAGCCGCCTCGATATTTGCTCAGCCATCATCGACTGGGTAGACGCCAATCAAGACACCGCCAACTGCGAGGCCACGTCACAGAACATGGCAAGCGGGCCGGAGGACTCGTACTATCGCAACCTGCCCGACCCTTACACGCGCAAGAACGCAGCCTTCGACAGCCTGGAGGAACTGCGGCTGGTGCGGGGAGTGGGGGACGACTTCTGGGCCACATTTATCGAGCCCGACCCCGGAGATCCGAGCAAGCGTCCCGTCAGTGTCTGGTCGCAGGGCAGAATCAACATCAATTCCACCAATCCTCTGACGCTGATTTCCTACATCTGTTCCCAGGCCAAGCCCGGTCAGGAGCTGTGCAACGATCCCACGGGGCTGAAACCGGCAGCGTTTCTGTCCACGATGAGCATGCTGCAGAGCATGTTCGCAGGGGTGCCGATCTTCCGCTCCGGCAAGGCGCTGCTCCAGGCGCTGAAGGGGGAGGGCACCTTTGGCCCCATGCTCACCTCTGTGGGGATCGAACCCATCGAATTCAACTCCGATGCCGAGTTCATCAAGGGTGTGTCCATCGAGAGCAAGGTGTTCAGCATCTACGCCGAGGGCCATGTGCGGCAGGCGAAGCGGGAGACGCACGTGCGCATCCACGCGGTGGTCGATTTCCGCAAGGCACCCACCGTGCAGGATCTGGTCAATCAAGTGACTGCTGGAGCCACTCCGGCTCCGGCGACGACGCCGCCGGCCCAGTCCGGCTCGACCACCGATGATGATTCGGCTGGTATCCAGGGCGCCCTGGTGCCGAGCACCGCGGGCAGAGTAGTGTACTACCGGATCAACTGAAGCAGCGGCAGCGGAACGAACATGGCAAGGCTAGTCGGAATCGATATTCGTGCCACGCACGTGCGGGTCGCTCTGCTGCAAACCCACTATCGCACGCTGCAGATGCTCGGCTGTCGCGAGGCTCCGCTGGCGAACCCGCACGCCCTCGAGGAGGCGCTGCAAGTCGTGGCGCTGCCCCTCGTGCAACAGGGCGAGCACCTGGCGACCAGCGTTCCCGGGGACCAGCTGTTCATCCGCGACATCGAGTTGCCGGCCACGGCAGCCAAGCAACTCAGCGACGTCGTGCCGTTCGAAATCGAAGCGCAGGTGCCGGTCGACATCGAAGAGCTGTGCTTCGACTACCGCTCGCTCGGCCGACGATCAGGGCAAGAGCCGCTGCGCGTGCTGGCGGTGGCCACCCGCGTGTCGGTGGTCAAGCAACGCATCGAGCTGATCCAGCGCGCGCTGGGGGTCGAGCCGGAGCGGATCGGGGCCGGTCCGCTCGCCCTCGCAAATCTGGCACAGGTGGTGCCCGAGTTGCGCGCGCCCGGCCTCGTCGCCGTGCTCGATGTGGGGCTCGGCAACTCGGACTTCGTGGTCCTGCGCGACGGGTCGCCGGTCTTTGCGCGCACGCTCTCCGTCGGCGCCGACAGCGGCGGGCACGCCATGATCTCGGCACTGCGACAGTCGCAGGCAGCCTGGCTGCAGCGCAGCAGCGAGCCCTTCTTGCGGCTGTTTCTGGCCGGAGCCGGGCCGACCATCGAGGGGGCCGCGCCGGTGCTGTCAGACGCCCTGGGGGTAGCCGTCTCACCTCTGCCCGAGATGCGCTTCGAAGGCCTGCCCGCGGGAGAGGCCGCGTCGCTGGTGGGATTCGAGAAAGCCATCGGACTCGCGCTCAGCCTGACGAGCGGGGCGCGCGATTTCAACCTGCGCAAAGGCGCGCTCGCCTATCAGCACAGCTACGAGTTCCTGAAGAACCGCTGGCCACTGATGAGCGCCCTGGCGGGCTTGATTTTGCTGAGCTTCATCTTCTCGGTCTGGGCCAAGAGCAGGTCCCTCGGGTTCGAAAACGCGGCGCTGCAGCAGTCGCTGGCCTCCCTGTCGCAGCAGTCGCTGGGCCAGCAGGTGTCGAGCGCTGCGGAGCTCGCGGAGCTGCTCGACAAGAGCGCCTCGCAGCGTGAAAAAGATCCGCAGCCCGAGCTCGATGCGCTGGATGTGCTGAACGAGCTGTCCAAATCCATCGACACGGACATCGTGCACGACATCGACGAGTTCGACATGGCGGCGGACAAGGTCAAGCTGCAGGGCATCGTGAGCGCCACCGACGAGGCGGAGAAGATCGCGGCCGCCCTGGGCAAGCACCGTTGCTTCAAAGACGTGAAGATCTCCAAAATCACGCAGCTGGTGAACAGCAAGCGGCAAAAATATGCGCTGACCTTCGACGTCGACTGCGCCGCCGAGAAGAAGGCTCCCGCCAAGACAGCCCGAGGAGCGAAAGAGCCGTGACGCTGCGAGACCGACTAGAGGCGCTCGCGCCGCGCGAGAAGCGCTTGCTCCTGGTGCTGGCGGGCGTGTTGGGCGTGCTGATCCTGGCGGCCGTTCCCTTTGGGGTCGGCGCGCTGCTCAGCGATGCAGAGGCGACTCACGCCGAGCTCATCGATGCCCTCGCGCGTATCGAATCGGAAGGCGAAGTGGTGCGCGAACGTCAGGCCGAGCGAGAAGCGCTGCTGGCCCGCTACGAAACGCCGGTGCCCACACTGGCGGGCTACCTGGACAAGGCCGCACAGGCCAGCGGCATCACGATTCCGGAGAGCAAGGATCCGTCGCCGGTCGCGCACGGCAAGAAGTTCGAGGAGCGCTTCACCTCGATCTCGCTGCGCAAAGTGGGCCTGCTGGCACTGGTCAAGTTCATGGAGCGCGTATCGGGCGGGCCGGAGCCCATCGGCATCACCAAGCTGAACATTCGCAAGCGCGGCACCGAGCAAGACGCCTATGACGTGCAGATGACCGTCTCCGCCTATCACCGCACCGCTCCCAAGGAGAAGGCCGACGAAAAGGCCAAACCAGGGGACAGCAAGGCGGACGAGCTCTTGAAGGACGAGGAACTCGAGGAGGAGTTGAAGTGAAGTGGCCCAAGCTCGAGCTGCGCCAGCTGCGCTGGGTCGCTTACGGCGGCGCGTACCTATTCACGTTCGTCGTCTTCGCCTACATCAGCTTCCCGTACGACCGCCTGCGTCAGCACGTCATCTCGATGTACAACGTGGCCCAGACGGGTCCGAACCCCGACCGGCTGGAGATCGATTCGCTCAGCTGGTCCTGGCATTTTCCGGGCATCGTCGCTCAGGGCGTCCGGCTCGTCGTCCCCCCACCAGAGGCGAAGTCCGCGCCCGAGGTCACGGTCGACGCCTCTGCGGAAGAAGTGCGTCCGCCCGCCCCGCAGGTGCTGGAGGCGAGCAAGGTGTACGTCAGTCTGTCGCCCTTCGCGTTTCTGACCGGGGCGCGCGCGGCGTCGTTCGGCGCCCAGGCGCTCGGCGGCGAGATCTCCGGTTGGGCGCGCGATTCGGCCGAGCTCCGACGCCTGGAGCTGCAGCTCGACGGCATCAACCCCGGCGCTGTCCCGCAGCTCGCCGCAGCGATCGGCTTGCCGCTTTCGGGGCGACTGAGCGGCCACATCGCGCTGGACCTGCCCGAGAACAACCTGATGAAGGCCGAAGGCACCGTGGAGCTGGCCGCGGAAGATCTGGTGCTCGGCGACGGCAAGGCCAAGATCCAGAACATGATCGCGCTGCCTGAGCTGCACATGGGCGCGTTCACGCTCAAGGCGGGGATCACGGGCGGCCGAATGAAGCTGGACGAGTGCGTCGCACAGGGCAAAGACGTCGATCTGGCGCTCACCGGGGGTCTACGCCTGCGCAAGCGTCTGGAGTCCAGCCTCGCGGAGCTGGAGCTAAAGTTCAGCTTCTCGGACAAGTACAAGAGCCAGACCGAGCTGACGAAGGCGCTGTTTGGTCAGGCGGACTCGAAGATCCCCGGTCTGTTCGACACCGCCACCAACGGCCTGCTCACCAAGCAGGAAGACGGCTCGTACGCGGCGCGTCTGTACGGCCCCTTCAACCGGTTGAAGCCGAAGCCCCTGCTCGGCAAACGCAGCTCCAGCAGCAGTGGCAGCCTGTATGGAGCGCCGCGCAAGCGGACTCGAGCACGGCGTGGCAAGAGCGTCGACGCAGAGGAAGACGAAGAGTTGCAGCAAGCGGAGTAGCCGCCGCCTCCCTGAAGGGCTGCTCGCGGCGCCACCCGGACGGCCGGGAGCTGCAGCCTAGCCCGAGGACTCGAGTGCGATCCCCAGGCGAGCCCGCAGCGCGAAGAAGGGCTCGTCAATCGCGAACAGGATCAATTCCTGCAGCCGGCGGTCGCGCGGCGGTGCATGAGGATCCTCGACGGTCTTGATGATGTCGGTCACCGACCGCAGGTCGTTCGCCAACAAGAAGCCGACCCGGTCCGCAGTGAAATCGACGCCGTTGACCCACTCCTTCAGGTCGATGGCCGAGCCGCTCTGCAGCAGACGCGACACGATCTCCACCAGTCGATCGCGGCTGGGCGCGGAGAGGTAGCGTTCGAGAGCCGCTTTTGCTTCCAGCACGGGACCTTCCAGCTCCGGTCCGACCGGGAAGTGCGGCGAGCAGACCCGGAACGCCGCGAACAGCCAGGCCTTGAGCATGGGGATGGAGGCCAGCACATGCCGCAGCAAGAAGCCGGGGCGATAGTTGGCGAGCTGGCGAGCGGCAATGAACGCGGCCGTCTGCAGCGGCAGCTGCTGCAGGGCACTCAGGCCCATCACGATGCTCGGTGGATTGCTGTTGAGATACAAGAGGCCGCCGGGCTCATGGTAGTTCTCGAAGGTCGGGGGCAGCGGCAGCGCCATCACCCCCGCGGCGTAGAACAGCATGCCACCCAAGGTGTACGGGTGCTGACTCAGATCGACCGCCATGTGCGGGTCGTAGCCGAGGCTCGCCAGGGTCTGGCCGCGCACCGTGACCACGACCGGTTCGATCAGCGAAAAGATCTGGGTGACCCGCGCGTCCGCGCTCGGGTGGATCAGGTACGTATCCCAGTCCGATTCATCGAGGATGGTCTGCGCCGGGGCGGGCTGATCGGTGTGAGCGCGCTCGAAGAAGCGCGTCTCCTCGGGCTGAGCGAGCTTCAACAGCTCGAGCACCTGGCACAAGCACCAGGCCGCGTCGGCCCGGCGCGCGTCCGTGTATAGCTTGCGCAGCCGTCGGTACGCATCCTCGTCGTCCGGCCGTTGCCTCAGGGTAGCGAGGTGCAGCGCGACGGCCTTCGGCAGGTGCCTGGGCGCGTCCTGCTCGTAAAGCTCCTTGAGCCGGGAGGCGTGCAGTGGGTTGTGCGGCTCGAGCTGGGCCGCTTGCTCGGCGATCTCGATCGCCGCATCCGACCTGCCCGGCAAGCCCTGGTACAGCGTGAACAGCGCGTCCAGCATCTCCAACTGAGTCGCAGTATCCGATTTTGCCCGCGCCATCTCGAGCCGCGTGATCAGCGCTCGCTCGGCGGCGGCGCTCTCTCCTTGCTCCACCTGCAGGACCACGTACTCGCCCAGCGCCTTTGCGTTGGCAGGGTCCAGCTCGAGCACCTGTCGGTAGTACAGCACCGCCTGATCGCGCCGACCCAGCTGGCGCGAGCTGACCATGGCCGCCGTCATCAGGTACTTGGCTCGCTGCGCGGGATCGTCGACGAAGCTCGCCAGTTTCGCCACCACCTCGACCAGCTCTGCCCAATCCTCAGCCTGGCTGTGGATCTGCATCAAGCGAATCAAGATTCGCCGATCGTCGGGGCGAATCTCGAGCGCAGCCTCGAAGTCCGCGCGCGCTTGCTTGGGGTCGGCGAGCTTGTCGAGCTCCAGCTCCGCCAGCTCGGCGAAGGCGTCGGCGCGTTGCTCGGGCTCCTGGAGCTCGATCAACTTGCGCTTGGTCAGCGCGAGCTTCTGATAGTCGCGCAGCGCCTCCTGGATCTGCGCCAACGCCACCAGCGGATGCGGCGAGTCTGGCGCCAGCTCGGTCGCTTCCTGCAGGTGCACGAGCGCAGGGATCAGCTCGCCGGCGAGCCGCAGCGCTTCACCCAGGCGATAGGTGGCGAGCGCCAGCTGATCGTCGCTCAGCACGTCGCGAAAGCCCTCGAGCAGCTCGGCGTAGAAGGTGCGGGTCTGCTCGGGAGTTCCGTAGTGAAACGCCAGATCCGCGGCGCGCTCGAGCAGGCTGGCATCGTCGGGAGCGAGTCCCAGCAGCAGCTCAGCTTGCTCCAGCATCTGTGTGGGCGAGCGCGTCGGTGAATGCTCGGCCGCGTCCAGGTAGGCGCTGCGCACCCGGATGGCCTCCGGGATCGGCAACGTGTCCAGGCGCGAGAGCGCGCGCTGGTAGTGCTCCATGGCCTCCGAGTAGCGGCGCCCGCGCAGCGCGACGTCGGCGATCAGCACCAGCGCCCGCAGGTTGCTCGGGTCGAGCTCCAGCGCTTGCCGCGCCGCGCGCTCGGCGGCGCTCGGGTTCTTGTTGCGCGTCAGCTCCAGGAGGGCGATCTCGGTCGCGATCTTGCTCTTGGCCCGCTCACCGTCGGCCTCGCGCAGATCGCGCTGCAACAGATCGATCAGGCCCGCCGTGTCGCCACGCTCGGTGTAGGCGCTGCGCAACGCTTGCACGGCCTTGGCGTGTGTGGGCTCGAGCGCGATCACGCGCGTGTACCACTCGATGCTCTCGTCGCTCGCACCCTGAGACTCGAGCAGGCGCGCCGTGCGCATGTACAGGCGCACCTTGGCTGTCGGATCGCTGACGCGCTCCGCCACGTTCTGGACCGCCTGGATGGCTTCCGGCGCATTGCCCAAGGCCTCGTGCAGATCGGCTATCGCCTCGAACGCCTCGAGGCGATCCGGGGCGAGCTGCGTCACCTGCTCGTACACGTGAATGGACTCGGGCAGATCGCCGAGGTGCTCGGCCAGAACGCGCGCCTTCTGCACCAGCAGCGAGGCTTGCTCCTTCGGCTCGCTCAGCTGCTCGCTGTGGCGCTGATACAGCTCGCTGAGATCCTGCCACTGCTCCAGAGTCCGATACAGTCGCGCCAGTGGGGCCATGGCCTGCGTTCGGCTCGGATCGAGCCGGAGCACGCTCTCGAGCGCGACGGCGGCGTCTGCGTGCAGCAGAAACTCTTCTTCGTACAGTGTCGCTATGCGCTCCCAGAGCGCCACCTGCTGGCGAGGAGTGGGCGAATTTTCCAGCTGGCGGTGCAAGCTGCCCAGCAGGTCCTTGTACTTGCCGGCCTGGGCGAGCGTCTGATCCAGTCCTTGCAGCGCCTGCGGGTGGTTCGGCACCTCTGCCAGCACGGCCTCGTAGCAGCGGCGGGCCTCCTCCAGGTCTCCGAGGTGCGCACGCTGCAGATCGCCGAGCCGGCACAGCGCCGCATGACGCCGCGGCCCGCGCTCCTCATCGGCCTGCCGCGTGAGCAGCGGTACCAGACGGTCGAGCTCGTGATTCTGCTCGTAGATGCGGCTCAGCGCCTGGCTCACCACGATGTCGCCCGGATCTTCACGGATGATGCGCTCGTAGAGCTCCTGCGCGCCGTCCAGATCCAGCAGGTGCTTCTCCAGCACCTGCGCGGCCTGGGTGCGCAGTTCGCGTGCGTCGCTGGGCGACGTGCTCGCATCCGCGCGGTGGACCAACAGATCGCCGAGCTCGCTCCACATCTTGTTGGTGCGGTACACGCCGGCCACGCCATCGAGAGCGCGCACACTCTTGGGCTCGAGCTTCAGTGCCGTCTGAAAGCAGGGCAGCGCCAGCTCCGGCCGACCCTGCCGGGTGTACCAGACCCCGAGCTGCTCGAGCAGCGGAGCCCGTTCGTTCGCCGGCCGCTCCTCGTCGGCCGCTGCCTCCGAGCAGGTGCTCGAGATCTCCGCCCAGAGATCGGATTCCGAACCGGCAATCTCCTCGATCCGGCGCACGTAGCCGCGGTTGTGCGGGTCCTCGCACAGCGCCTGGCTGAGCGCCACGACGGCCTGCGTCTCGTCGCCCAGATCCCGCGCATACACTTCGCCGATTTTGGCCATCAACGTAGCTCGCCCGAGCGCGCTCTCCGCGCTCTCGATGCGGGCCAGCAGGCCCTCGACGATCTCCTCGTGCTTGCCCAGAGAGCGCTTCACGTCGTCGAGCGCGTTGCGGTCGTGATCGGTGGCCTCGCCGAGCGCCACGAGCTTGCCGTACGCGGCCTCGGCTTGGGCGAACTGATGCGCGCTGGCGAAGCCGCTGCCGGCACGCCGCAGCAGCGCGGCGCGCGTCGTGAGCTGATCGGCGCGATCGGCCAGCCTTTCCTCAGCGGCCAGGAAGGCCTCGTAGACGCGCGCACGGTAAGCTCCAGCGGCGGCGTCGAGCGCGCTGGCCAGGAGCTCGTCCTCTGGTCGGTTCAGCAGGGCGTCGATACGCTCTTGCAGCTTCGCCTCCGAGAGTCCCTCACCCGAGTCGCGGATCAGCTGCTCGAGCTCGCTCACCAGCCCGAGCGCATCGATGGGGCGGGCTTCCGGATCTTTGTCGAGCAGACGCAACAAGAAGGCGTCGAAGGCCGGGGTGACCCAACCCGGAGTCGCTGCCTCGATCGGTGGTTCGGGCTCCTCCGTCAGGTGCGCGAGCGCCACGTCCAGCGCCGTTCGCCCCGAGAAGGCGGGCTTGCCGCTGACGAGCTCGTAGCCGATCGCCCCGAGCGCATACACGTCCTCGCTAGGCGCACGCTCCTGCCCGCGCAGCCGCTCGGGCGCGACGGTGGGCGGGGAGGGCAGGGACAACACCTCGATCAGCCCGTTCGACGCCCGCCGCGCGCCGAGCAGATCGCAGCCGGCATCGAGGAGCTGGATGCCGCGCACGCCCTCGGCGTCGGTCTGCAGCAAAATGTTCTGCAGCTTCAGGTTGCCGTGGCAAGAGCCACGCTCGTGCAGCCGACACAACGCGCGCGCCACCAGCAGGAGCACGTTCTGCGCCTCGTTCGCGGGCAAGGGGCCGGCGCGACCGAGACGTTCCGCCAGTGTCTCCCCTTCGAACCAGCTCTGCGCGACATACGCCCGCTCCGCCGTCGCGACCGCTTCCAGCGACTCGGGAAACTCGCCGTCGTGCTGAGCGGCGAGGATGCGCGTGAAGGTCAAAAAGCGCTGCAGGCCGCGCGGATCGCGCGCCGTTTCCGGATGCAACAGCTTGAGCCGGTACGACTGCCCCGCGCGCGTGGCGCGATAGCAGGTCCCCTGGGGCCCCGCGCCCAGCCGGCGCTCGATGCGAAAGCCTTCGAAGGTCTCCCCCAGTGCCAGCTCACCCGATTCCGAAAGACCCACGTTGCGGCACGCCTGCAAGCGCGCGTCCGCGTCCGGCTTGGTCGCGACGACGGCGTCGCAGAGCGCTTCCACCGCGCCATGCGCGTCGCAGTAGCTGGTGAGCGCACGCACGAACGAGGCTTTGCCCGCGGTACCGCCAATCGCCCCGGGATCAAAACCCAGGAGCTTCGAGCTCAGCTTCATGAGCTCGTCCAACTCGAACAATCGCTCGAGCTCGCCTCGCAGGCCGTCCATCTCCATGAGGTCCTTCTTCCTACACCCGCCCACTTAGGATCCACAAACTGTCTGGAGAGCCTGCCGGCTCGCAATCCCCGTAAAGACTTACCGGCTTACGGACCGGAAGGCCATGCTTTTGCTTCGTCATGGCTCGTTTCGTTGCATTGTGGTCTATTTATATATCGCTTCTCGCGCGCTGAAAATGCGCGCCCCCTCTCTTGCTGCAGCGCCGATTTCTGGGCGGTTACCGCAGGCCTGCTGCATCCTGTAGCAGTGAACCCGCGTTTCCGGCAGCTCTTGCCCGCGAGCCTGCTGCTCCTGTCCGCCACCTCGGTACCCGTGCTCGTCTGGTCTCCCACCGGGCTTGCCCGGCTAGAGGCCCTGGCGCAACAGCGCGCGGGCCTGGAGCTCGAGGTGCAACACCTGGAGCGCGAGATCGAGCGTCTGCGCATCCAGGCGGAGAGCATCAAGACCTCTCCCACCAGCATCGAGCGTGTCGCCCGGGATGAGCTCGGTCTGGTCCGGCAGACGGAGCTGGTGATGCAATTCAAGAAGGACTGAGGCGGTAGGCCCGCTCCGCCGCCCAGCTTCCACGTGCGATGTCCAAGCAGGCCGACCTTCTAGAGTGGCAGCGCCTCGCCGAAGAGGAGCTGGGTTCGGGTGCAGCAGCGCTGACCGGCGTG
>Ga0068861_100000908_pt1 | contig 17963 bp, 19 predicted proteins | sample KBSSwiS42_FD_66593 | JGI IMG/M metagenome (GOLD analysis project Ga0068861, IMG submission 66593) | Switchgrass rhizosphere microbial communities from Kellogg Biological Station, Michigan, USA - KBS Switchgrass S4-2 | ecosystem: Host-associated > Plants > Roots > Rhizosphere > Soil ...
GGACCGGTCGGCTTCTCGCCGGCCAGCTTCGGCGTGTAGGCGACGTAGACGAACGGGTGAGCCGCGAAGTCGGGATCGACCTTGAGGCCGAGGATGCCCCTGAAGAAGCTCGTCGTCACCCGGGACCTGAGATCGAGAAACGGCTGGGCACCGGGCCGGCCGCTGCTCGAGACGAACCTGATCGTCCCGTTCTTCTCCGCCATCAGGATGCGGCCGTCGGGAAGAAAGTCGAAGTCGGTCGGATACGCGAAGCCCCGTGCGACAGTCGTCGCGTCCAGGTTCGACGGCAGCCCCTTCAGCGTCGCGTGCTGGCCCTGATAGCGGACGATCTCGTTCTCGAGGGACGACTTGGAGCCCAGATGGCAGTCGAGGAAGAGCTTGCACGCGCCCGCTGCGCCGGCTCCGCCGACGAAGATGAGGACGACGGCTGCCAAGCCGACCAGCTGCCACAGCGGTCTGCTGCGGAGTGCCGTCATGCGCGACTAGTCGGCGGTATCGATCTGGGCCTTTTGCAGCTTCCCGGAGTAGTCGACGTAGATCGACTTCCACTCGGTGAAGACGTCCAGTGCAGCCTGGCCGGCTTCGCGATGGCCGTTGCCGGTCCCCTTCGTCCCCCCAAACGGCAGATGGACCTCCGCGCCGATCGTGCCGGCGTTGATGTAGGTGATCCCGGCCTCGAGGTCGCGCATCGCCCGGAACGCGGTGTTCACATCCCGGGTGAAGATCGACGACGAGAGGCCGAACTCGATCCCGTTCGAGACGCGGATCGCCTCGTCCACGTCGCGGACGCGGATGAGTGCGGTGGTCGGGCCGAAGATCTCCTCCTGGGCCACGCGCATCTGCGGGTCGACGTCGCCGAAGATCGTCGGGCGGTAGAAGAACCCGTCCCCCAGGCCGTTGCCCCCGGCGACCTCGCCGCCCGTGAGCAGCTTCGCGCCTTCGTCCACGCCGATCTCCGTGTACGAGTGGATCTTCTCCAGCGCACGCTTGTTGATCACGGGGCCGACGTCCACTCCCTCTTCCCAGCCGGGGCCGAGGCGCAGCTTCTCCGCGGCGCCGACGAGGCGCTTCTGAAGCTTTTCGTAGGCGCCCTCCTGCACGATCACGCGCGAGGCGGCGGTGCAGCGCTGGCCCGAGGTCCCGAAGGCGGACCAGACAATCCCTTCGACCGCCAGGTCGAGGTCGGCGTCGTCGAGGACGATGATCGCGTTCTTGCCGCCGAGCTCGAGGTGGATGTGCTTGAGGTGGTCGGCCGCGTTGCGCATTACTTCGACCCCGGTCTCGCGGGACCCGGTGAGCGTGATCACGGGCACGTCGGGGTGGCGCACGAGCCGGTCGCCGACCTCTCCCCCGCCCCCGTGGACGATGTTGATCACGCCGTCGGGAACGCCCGCCTCGACGAGCAGCTCGACGAAGCGCTCGCCGAGGAGCGGCGTGTCGGTCGCAGGCTTGAAGACCACGGTGTTCCCGCAGACGAGCGCGGGCGCGATCTTCCAGGACGGGATCGCGATCGGGAAGTTCCACGGCGTGATCACGCCGACCACGCCGATCGGCTGCCGCACGCTCATGTTGAACTTGTCGCGCAGCTCGGAAGGCGTCGTCTGACCGAAGAGGCGCCGCCCCTCGCCGCCCATGTAGAAGCTCATGTCGATCGCTTCCTGGACATCGCCTGCCGCCTCGGGCACGACCTTGCCCATCTCGTGGGCCATCAGGTCGGCGACCTCGTCCTTGCGCTCCGCGAGGAGCTGGCCGAAGCGGAAGAGGATCTCGCCCCGCCGGGGCGCCGGGGTCAGGCGCCAGTCGTCGAAGGCGTTCTTCGCGGCGTCGACCGCGCGGTCGACGTCCTTCGCGCTCGAACGCGGAAAGACGCCAAGCGTCTCCCCGGTCGCGGGGCTCGTCGTCTCGAAGGTCTCGCCGGAGACCGCATCGACCCAGTCGCCGCCGATGAAGTTCTTGAAGGTCTTCGTCGCCGCGGTCGCCACGCGGCGATATTACCTAGGAGGGTTTGGCGGAAGGGCGCTCGTCGCCGGAGTGCGCTGGTCGTTCCGAGGCAAGGACGCAGGGAGCGTTCGTATCCAGCGGATACGGGTGCGACTGAGGACGCCGCATCGGGGCGAGCAGCGTGCTCCGGCGGCACAGCCGGCGTTTCGTCAAGCCCTCCTGCTAGGCGTTGTCTGGTGGATCGGTGCTGGGAAAGGTGCCCGCCGCACGGGCTCTGCGCCGGTCTCGGATCTCGCGTTTCCCGCCCTTCTGGCGACCGTGGCGCCGGTCCTCGCCCTCCCGCCGGTCGACGATGACGGTCACGTGCGGGTTGTCCTTGTAGTACTCGACCATCTTCTCGTAGAGCTCGTCTTCGAGCTCGCGCGGGATGACGCAATAGATCATGGTGCTTCGGATTCTATGGACGGGCGGTGTTGACGCTAGACCGGTGAGATGTCCGGCGCGATACGGCCGTCCTGTGTGAGGCGTGCGTTCCAGGCCGTGAAGAGCGACTCGAGCTCGCGCGGCTCGTGCCCGCGCTCGGCCAGCTTGACGGGCTGCCCGGAGTCCGGCGTGATGCGGTACTGGTACCAGGAGATGTCCCAGGCGACGGTGAGCACGACCTCGCTGTTCGTACCGGAGAGCGGCACGATCGAGGCCCGCGGTGATCCCAGGCTCTTCGCGATCCCGGCAATCGTTCGCCGGAAGGCGCTCTCGTTGAAGAGGTCTGCCGCCTCGACCATCGCCACCTCGGGCCCTGAGAGCCTGCGCAGGATCGGCTCGTCCACGACGCGCTCGACCTGCGGCTTGCGCGACTCGAACAGCGACCCGAGCCCGGGGAGGCGCTTGCGCCGCCGCTCCGACACCACCGGCGTGGTCGGGCTCCCCTCCTTCAGCCAGCCGTGGTCCAGCGCGATCTCCTGGCACAGCGGGCAGACGTCGACGAAGCTCTCGCCGTCGGGCGAATAGCGCACCGCCCGCTCGCCGACGAGCAGGGATCGCTCACAGATGGCGCACGTTTGGGACGCGGTAACAGCCTGCCGCGTGTTGCGCATGGACCTAGACCCTAGCCTCCTCGAGCTCCTTCTTGGTCTCGTCGATGATCTTCTGGGCGATATGCGACGGAACCTCCTCGTATCGGAGGAAGTGCATGTGGTAATCGCCACGACCGCCCGTGAGCGAGGTCAGCGCCTGCGAGTAGGTGAGGATCTCCGCCATCGGCACCTCCGCCTTGATCGAGGTCATACCGCCGCGGGGCTCCATGCCCTGCAGCCGGCCGCGCCGTGAGTTGAGGTCGCCGTTCACCGCGCCCACGGCGTCGTCGGGCACGCTCACCTCGACCTCCATGATCGGCTCGAGCAGGACGGGGTCGGCCTTGGCGTAGGCGTCCTTGAACGCCATCGAGCCGGCGATCTTGAACGCCATCTCGGAGGAGTCCACCGAATGCTGCTGACCGTCCACCAGGCGGACCCGGACTCCCTGTACCGGGGCGCCGGCGAGCTCGCCGTGCTGCATCGCCTCCTGGATGCCCTTGTCCACCGCGGGCCGGAAGCCCTGTTGGATGACGCCGCCGACGATCTCGTCGACGAATTCGTAGCCCTCGCGCTCGGGCAGCGGCTCGAGCACGATCTCGCAGTCGCCGAACTGGCCGCGCCCGCCGGTCTGTTTCTTGTAGCGATGCCGAGCCCGCGAGTCCTTCCGGATCGTCTCCAGGTACGGCACGTGGGGCTGATGGAGCTCGACGTCCACGCCGAAGCGCCGCTTGAGCCGGTCGACCGCGACCTCGACGTGGATCTGGCTCATCCCCGAGAGCAGCTGGTCGCCGGTCTGCGGATCGCGGCGCAGGACGAGCGTCGGATCCTCCTCGGCGAGGCGCCGCAACGAGCTTGCGACCTTCTCCTCGTCGCCCTTCGCCTTCGGCGTCACCGCGAAGCTCATCACGGGCTCGGGGAAGTCGAGCTGCGGCGGCTCGATCTCGCGCTCGGAGTCCAGCAGCAGATCGCCCGTGGTCGTCTCCTTCAGCTTCGCCACGGCGCCGATGTCGCCGGCGCCGAACTCCTTCGCCTGCTCGTGATCCTTGCCCTGGAGCGTGAGCAGCTGGCCCACTCGCTCCTTGCTGCGGTTGCGCGAGTTCACGACCGTCGAGTCGGAGTCGAGCGTCCCGGAAAGGACGCGGAACAGGTTGATGCGCCCCGCGAAGGGGTCCGCCACCGTCTTGAAGACGAACGCGGCGGTGCCAACGCCGTCGACGTCGATCGCCGGAGGGCGCTTGGCGGGTGACGGCACGCCTTCGACGAGCAGGTCGAGCAGCGCGGTGGTCCCGAGGTTCTTGGTCGCCACTCCACAGGCGACCGGGAAGAGCTCGCCGCGCGTCACCGCATCCTTCAGCGCGTGCGCCACCTCTTCCGTTCCCAGCTCCTCGCCCTCGAGGTAGCGCTCCATCAGGGCCTCGTCGGTCTCCACCACCGAGTCGAGCAGCTGCGTGCGGTGCTGCTGTACGGCATCGGCCATCTCCTCCGGGATCTCGCCCGGGCCCCCCTCGCGCTCGCCCTCGGGGCTCGTGTACGCGGTCATGTGCAACAGGTCGACGATCCCGGTCAGCTCGTGCTCGCTCCCGATCGGGAGGTGGATGGCGACGCAGCGCTCGGAGAGCTGGGAGCGGAGCTGCTCGAGAGCGCGGTAGAAATCGGCGCGCTCGCGGTCGAGCATGTTCACGAACACGAGGCGCGGCAGGTCGAGCTGCTCGGCGCGGCTCCAGACGCGGTTCGTCTGCACCTCGACGCCCATCACGGCGCTCACGGTGAGGAGCGCGCCTTCGACAACGCGCAGCGCTGCGATCGTGTCGCCGGCGAAGCCCGCGTCGCCGGGCGCGTCGATCAGGTTGATCTTGCGGCCCTGCCACTCGAGGTGGCAGAGCGAGGACGCGAGCGACATCTGCCGGCGCTGTTCGTCTTCATCCCAATCCGAGGTGGTCGAGCCCTGCTCGACCGTGCCCAGCCGGTTGATCGCGCCCGACTGAAAGAGCATCGCCTCGACGAGCGAGGTCTTTCCCGTCCCGCGGTGGCCGGTTACGGCGACGTTGCGGATCTTTCCGGGCTCGGTGGACATGGGGGACGGCTCCTCCTCGGACGGGGACTCGACAGCGACGATCTTACCCCCGGACCCTCTTTATTCTGCCCGCGCCATGTGGTGGCGTGACGCGGTCGTCTACCAGATCTATCCACGGTCGTTCCAGGACTCCGACGGCGACGGCGTAGGCGATCTCCGCGGGATCGCGCAGCGGCTCGATCACCTCGTGTGGCTGGGCGTCGATGCCTTCTGGCTCTCCCCCATCTACCCGTCTCCCCTCGCGGACTTCGGCTACGACGTTTCGGACTACACCGCGGTCGACCCGCAGCTCGGCACGCTCGGCGACCTCGACGCGCTGCTAGCCGCGGCGCACGAACGCGGTCTCCGCGTCCTGCTCGACCTGATCCCATCTCACACGTCGATCGAGCACCCGTGGTTCCGCGAGCATCCCGACTGGTACATCTGGTCGCCGGTCGACGGGCCGCCGAACAACTGGGTCTCGGCCTTCGGAGGGCCGGCCTGGAGCCGCGACGAGACAAGCGGGCGCTGGTACCTGCACTCGTTCTACCCGGAGCAACCGGACCTCGACTGGCGCAACCCGGAAGTCATCGAAGCGATGCAGTTGGTCGTCCGGTTCTGGTTGGAGCGCGGCGTCGACGGCTTCCGGCTCGACGCGATCGACCGCATGGTCAAGGACGCCGAGCTGCGCGACGAGCCGCCGGCAACGAGCGCGTTCCCGTTCCCGCGGCACGCGGACGCAGCCGTGCTCGAGCGCCGGTACTCGGTCAACCGTCCCGAGGTCGTGGAGGCTCTGCGCGCGATCCGGGAGGCCGCCGGAGACGCGCTGCTCGTCGGCGAAGTGTTCGAGCCGACGAGCGGATGCGCCCCCTACCTGGAGGTCCTCGATCTCGTCTTCTCGTTCGAGCTCCTGTTCTCGCCCTGGGACGCGGAGCGGTTGCGGGCGGCAATCGAGCCGGCGGCGGAGCTCGGCCGCTTCGCCTGGGTGATGTCGAACCACGACTTCGACCGGCTTGCGACCCGCGTCGGGCCCGAGAACCTCCGCGCCGCCGCCGTCCTGCTGCTGACGCTTCCCGGAGTCGCCTTCGTCTACCAGGGTGACGAGATCGGCCAGGCGAACGGCCCCGGCGTCGATCCGTCCTTCGACCGGGCCGGCCGCGACGGGCTGCGGCACCCGATGGCGTGGGACGCGAGCGGCGGATTCACGACCGGGGAGCCATGGCTGCCGGTCGTCGACCCGGAAGTGCGGAACGTCGAATCGCAACGCGGAGATCCCTGCTCGCTCGTCAACCTCTACCGGCGGCTGATCGGGCTGCGGCGAGAGCTGGGCCAGGGTTTCCGCCTCCTCGAGACCGAGCCCGGCGTTATGGCTTATGAGCGAGGCGATCACGTCGTCGCCGTGAACACGACCCCGGGGCCCCGCTCGGCCCCGGCCGGAGAGGTCGTGCTCGCTACCCACGAAGGCCCGGGACTTCCCCCGCACGCGGCCCTGATCGTGCAAAACTAGGGCCGCAAATGGCCGAGATCGAGTACGACTCCGTCGAGAAGATCTACCCCGACGGCACGAAGGCGGTCCACGACCTCGATCTCGCGATCGGCGACGGAGAGTTGATGGTGCTCGTCGGCCCCTCGGGCTGCGGGAAGACGACGGCGCTACGGATGCTCGCCGGCCTCGAGGAGATCACCGACGGCGAGATCAGGATCGGCGACCGCGTGGTCAACGACCTGACTCCGAAGGATCGCGACATCGCGATGGTCTTCCAGAGCTACGCGCTCTACCCGCACATGACGGTAGAGCAGAACCTCGCCTTCGGGCTCAAGCTGCGCAAGGTGCCGAAGCAGGAAATCAACGAACGCGTCCGCCAGGTGGCGCGCATCCTCAAGATCGAGGAGTTCCTGAAGCGCAAGCCCCGCGCGCTCTCGGGCGGGCAGCGCCAGCGCGTGGCGATGGGGCGCGCGATCGTGCGCCAGCCGCAGGCCTTCCTGATGGACGAGCCGCTCTCGAACCTCGACGCCAAGCTCCGCGTTCAGCTACGGGCCGAGATCCACCAGCTCCAGCGCCGGCTCGGCGTGACCACGATCTACGTCACACACGACCAGGTCGAGGCGATGACGATGGGCGACCGCGTCGCCGTCATGAGCGCCGGCCACCTCCAGCAGGTGGACTCCCCGCAGGTGCTTTACGACCAGCCGGTGAACGAGTTCGTGGCCGGCTTCATCGGCTCTCCCTCGATCAACCTCGTCGAAGCGCAGCTCGAGCGCCAGAACGGGAGCTTCGCAGTCAGCTTCGGCAACCACCGCCTCGCCGTCGACGAGCAGGCCGCCCGGAACCGCGCGAAGCTCGGCGATTACGCCGGCCGCGAGGTCATCCTCGGGATCCGTCCGGAGGACTTCGAGGACGCGAGGCTCGAGTCGGACACACCCCCCGACCGGAGGCTGAGAGTGACCTCCGAGCTGACCGAGCCGCTGGGTTCAGAGGTTCTCGTCCACTTCAGCACCGGCGCCACGCGGATCGTGTCGAGCGCGGCGGCCGCGGACGCCGGCGAGGACGCCGGGGTCTCGCTCGTCGACGAGGAGGACGAAGGCCCCTCGGACCGCCTCGTCGCCCGCGTCAGTCCGAGAACCCGGATCACCGAGGGGAGCGAGGTCGAGCTGGCGGTCGATACGAGCCGCCTGTACTTCTTCGATCCCGAGTCGCGCGACGCGATCTAAGCGGCGGCGCCGGCAAAGCCGCCACGGCTCTTCGTCAGCGTCGCAAGCGGCCGCCTTGTCAGCCCTTGACCGCGCCGGCGGTCAGGCCCGCCAGGATGCGGCGCTGCAGAATCAGCGTCGCCGCGATCAGTGGCAGCGTCACGACGACCGTCGCCGCCATGATCTGGCCCCAGGGCACCTGGAAGGCGTTGCCACCCTTCGCCGTGAACGAGGTGATCGCGATGGGCACCGTGTACTTGGCCGGCGTCTGGATGAACGAGACCGCGTAGAGGTACTCGTTCCACGCGGCGATGAACGCCAGCAGGCCGGTCGTGACGAGGCCTGGGGCGATCAGCGGCAGCAGCACCTTCCAGAAGACCTGGAGCGGCGTCGCCCCGTCCACGTACGCGGCCTCCTCGAGGTCACCCGGGAGCGCGCGCATGAAGCTCGTGAGCACCCAGACCGTGAACGGCAGCGTGAAGATCAGGTAGGTGAGGATCAGCGCGCCGAGCCTGTCGTAGAGGTGGAAGTCGCTGATCATCGTGTAGAGCGCGCCGAGGATCGCGATCTGCGGGAAGATCGTCATCGAGAGCATCAGGTAGAGCACGAACGAGCGGCCGCGGAAACGGAAGCGGCCCAGCGCGTACGCCGCCAGCGAGCCGATCGCAAGCGAGATCAATGTCACCGACCCGGCCACGATCGTCGAGTTGAGCAGCGCACGCCGGAAGAAGCTCGAATTCAGCACGTCGCGGAAGTTCTGCAGCGTCGGGTCGCTAGGCCAGTACTTGATCGGCGTCTCGAAGAGCTCGCTCGCCGGCATGAACGCCGAGCGAAGCGCCCAGTAGAACGGGAACAGCGCGTAGACGAAGATCGCTACGACGAGGATCCAGAACGGCACCTTGACGAGCACGCGGCCGAGGGGGCTGCGCCGGAACGCCCGCGAGCGGCTGATGGGCCGGGATGGTGCGCGCGTGGTCTCTGCTGCGGTGCTCATTCGTCGTCCCCCGTCACCCGCATGAAGGTCACGTAGATCACGACGAACAGCGAGATGATCAGGAAAATCGCGACGCTGATCGCCGCGCCGTAACCGACGTGCCCGTCTTGAACGATCGTGCCCTGGGCGTAGATCGCCATCGTCTGCGTGTCGGCGCGGTTGCCGAAGAAGACGAAGAAGACGTCGAAGACGCGCAGCGCGTCGAGCGTGCGGAAGATCAATGTCACGAGGATGGCCGGCTTCAGCAGCGGCAGCGTGATCCGCCAGAACTGCTGCAGCGGGCTAGCGCCATCGACGTCGGCCGCCTCGTACAGGTCCTTCGGGATGACCTGCAGGCCCGCGAGGAGGAGCAGCGCGACGAACGGCGTCGTCTTCCAGATGTCGACCGCGGAGACCGAGGCGAGCGAGGTGGCCGGATCCGAGATCCAGGCATGTGGGTGCGAGATGATGTGGAGCTTCATCAGCAGGTCGTTGACGACGCCGAAGACGTCGTCGAGCATCCACTGCCAGATCTTCGCGGCCACGACCGTCGGAATCGCCCACGGCACGAGCATGACCGCGCGCATCAGGCCGCGGCCTCTGAAGTGCGAGTTCACGACCAGCGCGATGATCAGCCCGAGCACGAACTCGAAGGAGACGGTGATCAGCGTGAACTTCACCGTCACCCAGACGGAGTGCCGGAAGGCGGGGTCGTGCCAGAGGGTGCGGTAGTTGTCGAGCCCGACCCACTTCGTCGGCTCCAGGCCCGCCAGGAACTCCTGGTTCGTGAAGCTCTCGTAGACGGTCTTCCCGAGCGGATAGATCGCGACAAACGCGACGACCGCGAGCGCCGGCACGAGCAGCACCCAGCCAATGCGCGTCTGGCGTCGTTGGAGCTTCGTCCTACGGTGCCGTCGGCGGCGGGGACCGGGTGCGGGCGTGGCTACCGAGCTCATCTGGAACGAGGGAGGATGACAGACGCCATCCTCCCTCGTTTCGCCTAGGAACCTACTTCTGCTTGAGCAGCGTGTTCAGCTTCGACTGCATCGACGGCAGCACGCTCTTGGCGGGCGTGCCGTTGAGGATCTGGTTGACCCCCTGGTAGATGATCTTGGAGGCCTCGTTGTAGTGCGTCTTGAAGAACTTCGCCGGACGCGTCACGCGCGGGACGCTGGCGATCGCGGGCTTGAGGTACGGGTTCTTCGCTCGAACCGCCTTGTCCTTGGCGACCGACAGGATCGTCGGCACGTTCGAATTGGTGAGCGCGTCGAACTTCTCGACGGCCGGGCTCGTCATGTAGCGGACGAACTCGATCGCGGCGTCCTTGTGCTTCGAGTACTTGGAGACCGCGAGCTGCCAGCCACCGACGGTGCCAACCGGACCGCCGCTCGCGCCGTGCGGAAGGGTGGTCACGCTGAACTTGCCCTTCACCTTGGAGGTGGCGCCGGCCCCGATGCCGTACTGGTACGGCCAGTTGCGGGCGAAGGCGGCATCCCCGGCGTCGAACGCGTGCTCGGTCTGGTCCTCCTGGTAGGAGGTCACGCCGCGAGGCGTGGTCTTGCCGACCTGGTTGCGCATTGCGTCCAGAATCGTCGCGGCCTTGGCGTTGTTGATCGACGCCTTGCCGCCGTCGACGAAGTGGCCGCCACCCGCAGACGCGACCCACTCGAGCGCGTTGCAGGTGAGCCCCTCGTACGCATTGCCCTGGAAGACGAAGCCGGCGAAGTTCGGGTTCGTCTTCTGCTCGCCGTCCTGGATCTTCTTGGCCATCTTGAAGAGGTCGGCCCAGGTCTTCGGCGGTGCCTTGTAGCCGTACTTCTTCAGCAGATCGGTGCGGTAGTAGAGGATCCCGTAGTCACCGAACCACGGCATCGCGACGAGCTTCCCGCCGATGGTGTCGTTCTGGATGATCCCCTGCGCGTGGAGCTTGGCCTGCTTGCCGAGCTTCGGCTTCAGGTTGACCAGATACGGAGCGAAGGCGCCCGGCCAGACGACATCGATCATCGCCACGTCGATCGAGGACGACTTCTGCGAGAACGCGCGTACTAGCTGCGCGTACGACTGGTCCGATGCGGCCGGGTGCGGAACGACGCTCACCTTGATCCCGGTGTCCCTCGAGAACCGCTTCGCAAGCGCGGTGTCGCGCTTGTTTCCGTCACCGACCGAGTCGCCGACGAACGTGATCTTCTGTCCGCCGTACTTTTTCTTGATCGCGGCCGCGTTCGGCACCTTCGGCGCTGCGATCGCATTGGACTTCTTGGCCACTGTCGGGCGAGCGTTCCCCACCGTGGCGGCGAGTGAGGCGATCAGCGCGACAGCGCCGATCAATCCCAGCATGGCTAGAGCTCTACGGTGTTTCACGTATCCCCGTCCTTTCTCGTTTTCGACCCCTCGACGCTCAAGCTGCGAGGACTACAACAGCAGGAATCGCCGATCATGGTGCTCCTCTCACGGAACCTCCATGCCCAATTCCAGGACAAACGGAACGGTCAGCGGGGAATCTACACCCGCGGAAGAGCGTCCCGCTAGCGGCCGAGGGGCTCGCGGGTGGGCGAGCCTGCGAGACGGGCCTTCAGACGGAGGATCGCCTTGGTGTGGAGCTGGGAGACCCTGGACTCGGTCACACCGAGCACTTCGCCGATCTCACGCAGGGTCAGCTCCTCGTAGTAGTAGAGCGTGACCACGAGCTTCTCGCGCTCGGGAAGTCTGGCGATCGCCTCGCCCAGCGCCTCCTTCAGCTCGGTCTGCGCCAGCTCGGATTGCGGCTCCGGGCCCTGGGTGTCCTCGAGCGTGTCGATCAGGGCGACCTGGTCTCCGCCGCCTCCCGAAGAGATCGTCCAGAGCTCGTCGAGGGCTGCAATCGACGAGCGGCCGATCTCGGTCAGGCTGTCGTTCAGATCGTCGGTCGAGACGCCGAGCTTCTCAGCGATCTCCTCGTCGGTCGGCGCGCGGTGGAGCTTGCGCTCGAGCTCGCCGATCGCCCGCTCGATGTCGCGCGCACGAGATCGGACCGAGCGGGGAACCCAGTCCATCGCGCGCAGCTCGTCGATGATCGAGCCCTTGATCCGCGCAATCGCGTAGGTCTCGAACTTGATGTCGCGGTTAGGGTCGAAGCGCTCGATCGCCCCGATCAGGCCCAGGAGGCCGTACGAGACGAGGTCGTTCTCGTCGACGTGCGCGGGCAGGCCGCTCCCGAGGCGTCCGGCCACGTACTTGACGAGCGGCGCGTACGTGAGGATGAGCCGGTCGCGCACTCCCTGGTCCTTGCTCTTGGCGTATTCGCGCCAGAGCGCCTGCGTCTCGTCGGCGGCCATCGGTAGAGAATACGGCCTAGTCCGGTTTTCTCCTCAGGTTCCGCAGCGCGAGGGTGAGCAGCCAGAGCGCGATCGCCCCGGCCGCGACGACAAGCACCACCAGGCCGTGGTTAGTGTCGACCGCTTCGGCCGCGGCGGCGGCGATCCCCGCGAACGCGATTGCCAGAATGAGAAAGAGCGCCCCGAGCGCGGGCCGTGGCGGGGGCGGAGCCATGCCAGGACTCTAGAAGGGGCGCGGCTACAATCGCTCGCGCAACCTCTAGGGGCGTAGCTCAATTGGCAGAGCACCGGTCTCCAAAACCGGGGGTTGCAGGTTCGAGTCCTGCCGCCCCTGTCGGCTTCCTCCTGCTAAGCGCCCACTTCGGGTTGTCCATGACGGCAAGCCGATGATGTGGCAGCCCCGTACCGCGCAGGCGACGGCGTTTCAGCAGGCGTCCGAACAAGTCGCCGAGGCGGTCGCAGAGCCTTCGCTGCGGATCGACCCGACCGACCCTGACCCGGCCGCAACGTTCGCGGATCGCATCCGGCAGCTCCCCCAGCGAAGCGCGAGGCGCTAGCGGCCTTCATGCTCCAACTGCTTCTGACGGCGAACTTACTCCTCCGCTCAGGGATGATCGCCACCGCGGGCCAGTTCGTCGCTCTTGCCCTTGCCCTCTACGCCGTTCTCGCGCCAGCAGAGAAGTAGGCGCCGATTCAGTCGAGCCGGCAGAGGATCTCCTCGATCACCTCTCCAGAGTGCTCGCCGTGCTCGGCGCGGCGCTCGACCTCGACGAAGCCGCACTTCTCCAGCACCCGGATCGAACCGACGTTGCTCGACGCGACCCAGGCGTGGAGCGGCCGCTCGGGGATCTCGGCGACCAGCTCCGCGAGCGCAGCCGTCGCGAGCCCGCGGCCCCAGAACTCGCGCCCGACCCAGTAGCCGACGAGCAGCCGGCCGTCTTGTTCCCAGCAGCCGATGTTCCCGGCCACGGCGCCGCCGTCGACGATCGTCCGCTTCACGAGCGAGTCGTCCGCGAGCAGCCGCCGCCAGTGCGCGTCGAACGCCTCGCGGTCCCTCGCCGGGAAAACCGCCATTGCGGTCGCCTCGGGGTCGAGCTGCTGCTCGTAGAAGACGTCGAGGTCGGTTTCGGCGACGTCGCGGAGTACCGTCACGACCTAAGCGTACGACGAACGTCGCCAGGCCGAGCAGGCCGAGATCACGAGTTCAAGCACCCCCGAGTGGACGTGATAGCCGTGGTCGGGCGGCGCGGGGCGCAGGTCGTCAAGGGTGGTGACCGATCCCGGACGCGGGACGCTCAGTCGGAGGTTCGAGTCCTGCCGCCCCTCTGTGGGCCAGATCAAGCCGAAACCCGCTCTGCCAGGCGGGTTTCGGCTTTCTGAGGCCGTGTTTCTTCGCTCTCTCAGCTGGATGCGTGAACTCGTGCGCCTCGGCCGCGTGCGGCCACCGCGCGTGGCGTGCGCCGGCGGCGCCGACTACTGCGCTCCTCAGTATCGGCTCTCGGCCGTCCTCCTGATCGTTTCGCTCGCCTCGCCCCACCGAACGATCACGGCGTAGAGGACGACTGCGTTCAGCGCGAGCGCGGTCAGCGCCCACAGCGGAAACTGCGAATTGCCTACGAAGCCGAGCTGCACGAAGAAGTTGAGGCTCCCGACGACGATCGTGAACCAGCGTGCCCAGGTCGCTCCGGAGAGAAGGCCGAAGGCGGCACAGGCGACGACGATTCCCCAGATCATCGTGATCCAGCCCCAGGTCGTTGTGTCGAAGACGATGATCTGATTCGGGGTCAGGACGTAGTACTCGCTGCGGATGATCGCGATCAAGCCCTGGAAGACGTCCACCACCGCGATGATCAGCATCAGGATCCCGGCGAAACGGACCCAGCCTGCCCAGGTTTCGCTACCTGCCATTCCGTCACTCCTTTCGCTCACGCGCTGTCCTGGGTGCGCTTCGCCCGTCCGGGCCGTTTTCCTTCTCATGTCCCCGTCGTCCTGAGATTTCGCCACGCGCCCGCGCAGCGCGTGCCAGCCGATTGACGCTACGCGAGCTGGTCGATCACAACAACGACTGCGGCGACGCCGCCGACCACGAGGATCAGGCCTAGCGCGACGAGACCGCAAGCAACGAGCTTCAGTCTCAGCGGCACGAGTGCCCAGGCGAGCAGAAATAGCGGTTGCTTTCCGATACTCACCCGTCGCAGCCAGCGCGTTGGGAGCCCAAGCGCGGTGAGCAGCTTCCCGACGGGACTCGATTCGAGCCGTGCCTGCTCGGCGGCCCGGACTCGCTCCTCCCAACGGGTTGCCAGGTCCTTTGCCTCGCGACGCGCCGCGCGCCTGTACAGCGGGAGACTCTTCGTGCGCCGGCGCCAGTAGTCGAGCGAACTGCGAGCATCATCGAGTGGTGGCGGCGCCAGCATTCTCTCTATGAGCAGGAGATCTGGATCGCGGTCACTAGGCATCTTTGGCGGCCCTGAGTCTAGCCTCGATCGGATCGCCCATTGCAGCGCTCGACACACCCTGCCGGTGAGTGGGTACGCCGCCAGTTCGGCGGTCAGAACCGCAATCGATCAGGCTGTCTCACAGACTTTCTTACTGGAGTCGGTGCCGACCTGGGCGCATCTGACCTAGAGAGTCGAGCGCACTCTAGTTGGAGACCGAGTTTGCGGCGCCTAAGCGAGGCCGCGCCGAACGACGGGTTCGCGCAAGCCGAGCATGCGGCTGAATGCGGCGAATCCGACGATGATCGCTCCGGCCTCGACCGAGCCCGCCACGACGGCTCCGCTGAGGATGGAAGCGTGATGCGCGGAGTCGCTGCCGGCAAGGTTCATCGCCGCGACTAGCGCGACCGCGAACATCGCCGCAGTGATGGCCGCCGTCCACGGCCGGCGCTCCACCGTAGAAAGAATGGCCGCAGCGGCTCGTGCGCCACGCCCGTGGTCGCGCGGCTGCTCCGCCGGCTTGCGGCGACGGCTGCGCGGGAGCGCGTCAAGAGCATGTCGCTGCGCGGATGCCCTGGTCGCGACGATGGCGCTGGCGGCTGCCAACACGAATGTGCAGCCGACGGCGACAACAAGCGCCGGTGCTTCGGACCAAGCGATGAACCCAGCCGGCCGCGCCAGCGCCAGCGCGGCCTCGAGCACGGCTGCAAACAAGACCGACGCTGTCGCAATGCTCGTAGAACGCGTCACGACGCGGAGTTCTGTCGCAGGCATGGCGAGCTCTCGCCTCCAATACAACACACGAACCCAGGCCGCCCCGAGAGCAACAAGCGCCAACTGCAGGCCGAAGAACGTCGGCGCACCTTGAGGGAAGTCACGCATGAGCGGGGACGCCGCGATCGCGAACGCGGCCGCCACCCCTGCATAGGCAACGACGGCGAGTGCCGCGGCCGCGACCGAACGTTTCGCCACGGTTAGGGCCGCAGCCTCCGCGAAACGCGCCGCGACGTCGGCGGCATCGCCAAAGCGCTCGACCGCCTGTTGTTCGGCCACAACGGGCGGCACGCCGACAGCGACAGCCTCTGCAGTCGCTTCGCGTAGGTGATCCTCAACCTCCAGGACCAAGCGCTTGCCGGGAGCCCGGCAGAGGCGGAGCCTGCGCGTGAGCTCCCCGAGATACTCGTCGATCGCGCTCATGCCTTGCCGAGCACGAGCTTCATCGTGGCGCTGAACCGATCCCACTCACGTTCGTGCTCAGCAAGCGCACGACCGCCCTTTCGCGTGAGCTCGTACACCCGCCGCTTTCGGCCCTGTGTCGTCGACCAGCGGCTTGAAACGTTTCCGCGCTCCTCGAGCCGATGGAGTGCCGGATAGAGAGACCCTTCGAGGAGGTCGATCTCACCCGCGCTGCGCTCGCGGATCGTCTTGATGATCGCGTAGCCATGCGCAGCCTGCGAACGGAGCGCCGACAAGACGAGCAGCTCCAGGTGGCCCTTAAGGATCTCGCCTCGCATACCTCACTATGCTATGCATAGAACAGTGCGGTGTCAATTCAAGCGCGCCTGTCTCTCGCACGACAGTCCGCTTCGCCCTGTGCAGTAGGCAGGAGCGGCTACGCGGCCGCAGCCGCTAGCGTAGGGAGGGTGCCGGCCGCCGTCGAGACAGCCCGCCTGCGCAAGCGATACGGCAAGGTCGAGGCCCTCCGCGGCGTGGACCTCCGCGCCGAGGCAGGGAGCGTCTTCGGCCTGCTGGGCCCGAACGGGGCCGGCAAGACGACCGCCGTGCGAATCCTGACCACCCTGCTGGCTCCGGACGAAGGCTCGGCGCACGTGGCGGGTTTCGACGTCGTCCGCGAGCCGGCGAGGGTCCGCGAGCGGATCGGGCTCGCGGGCCAGTACGCGGCCGTCGACGAGAACCTGACCGGCTTCGAGAACCTCGAAATGGTGGGGCGGCTCTACCACCTGGGTCGCGCCCGCTCGCGGGCCCGGGCGCGCGAGCTGCTGTCCTCCTTCGAGCTCTCCGACGCCGGTGACCGCCTCGTCGGCACGTACTCCGGCGGGATGCGCCGGCGCCTCGACCTCGCGGCTGCGCTCCTCGCCCGGCCGCCGGTCCTGTTCCTCGACGAGCCGACGACCGGCCTCGACATCCGGAGCCGGATCGACCTGTGGGACGCGATCGAGGCGCTCGTCTCGGAGGGGACGACGGTGCTGCTGACCACGCAGGACCTCGACGAGGCCGACCGGCTCGCCGATCGCATCGCCGTGATCGACCAGGGCCTGGTGATCGCGGAGGGCACTCCGGCCGAGCTCAAGACCCAGGTCGGCGGCGAGCGGCTCGACATCCATCTCTGCGACGGGGGGCGCGGGGAGGAAGCAATCGGGGTTCTGTCCTCCATTGCCAGCGACAGCCCGTTCCTCGAAGATGGCTCGGTGCGTGTCCCCGTCGCCCAGCGCCGCGGGACGATCGCCGACGCGGTCCGGCGCCTGGACGACGCCGGAATCGCGATCGACGACATCTCCGTCAGCACCCCGACGCTGGACGACGTCTTCCTGAACCTGACCGGGCGACCCGCCGAGCCGGAGGCCGAGGAGGCGGAGGTGCAAGCACGGTGACGGCGCTTCAATACGGGATCTCCGACACCCTCGTGCTGGCGAAGCGGAGCCTGCTGCGCATTCCGCGGCAGCCCGACCTGCTCGTCGGCTTCACGGTTCAGCCGATCCTCTTCATCCTGCTGTTCGTCTATGTACTGGGCGGGGCGATCCAGACCCCGGGCTTCGACTACGTCGATTACCTGATGCCCGGCATCATCGTGCAGTCGATCGCCTTCGGCGGCTTCGTGACGGCGCTCGGCCTCGCCGACGACCTCAAGAAGGGGCTGATGGACAGGTTCCGCTCCCTGCCGATGACCCGCTCGGCACTGCTGACCGGGCGCACGTTGGGCGATGTCGCCACCAACATCTTCCAGCTGGTCGTGATGTTCAGTGTCGGGCTGCTGATCGGCTTCAACTTCTCGAGCAGCGTCGGCGAGGTGATCGCCGGGATCGCGCTGCTCTTGCTGATCGGCTACGCCTTCTCCTGGGTGTTCGCCTTCATCGGCCTCTCGTCGTCCTCGCCGGAGGCGTCGAACGCGTACGGGTTCACGATCCTCTTCCCGGTCACGTTCGTCTCGTCGGCGTTCGTCCCCGTCGATTCGATGCCGAGCTGGCTCCAGCCGATCGCGGAGCACAATCCGTTCACGTACATGGTGAACGCCGCCCGCGCGCTGTTCCTCGGGATTCCGGCCGGCGACAACATCTGGCTGGCGGTGGTCTGGACGCTCGGGATCATCGCGGTCTTCGCCCCGCTCTCGGCGTGGCGCTACCGCCGAGTCGTGACACGGTAGTTACCTGCTGCTCACGGGTGGGAAGGCGACTCGTGCTTGACTGCCCGCCGCGCAAGTTAGAGGCTCCACCTATCCACTGTTCGGTCGCGTAGGGCACGCAG
>Ga0068861_100000917_pt1 | contig 17885 bp, 18 predicted proteins | sample KBSSwiS42_FD_66593 | JGI IMG/M metagenome (GOLD analysis project Ga0068861, IMG submission 66593) | Switchgrass rhizosphere microbial communities from Kellogg Biological Station, Michigan, USA - KBS Switchgrass S4-2 | ecosystem: Host-associated > Plants > Roots > Rhizosphere > Soil ...
GAATCCAAAACGCTTGGCGAACCGGCTGCTCGACAACGGCAACTTGGGCCCTGGTCGGGGCGGGAGCCGCGGCAACCGGCCGGTTCACGGAAATGGTTTGTTGTGACATGTCGATCCTCCGGATAATTGAGCGGGCTTGGCCCGCGGGTTGTTCTATGGATAACGAGTATTAGTTATAGAAATCCCGCAGTCAAGCCTTTTCATGAACAATCCTTTGTTTTAGAATACCTCCATGGACCGTGGAAAATTCGACGATCAGGTGCGGCGCGTCGCCTCGCTTTCCGAACCAACCCGAAGAAGCGTATACACTTACGTAGTAGGGCAGGGCCGGGAAGTAAGCCGGGACGAGACGGCGGAGGCTCTGGGGATCTCCCGCGCCTTAGCCGCCTTCCACCTGGACAAGCTGGTTGATGAAGAGCTGCTCGACGCTTCGTTCCGGCGGCTTGGCGCAACCAAGGGGCCGGGAGCCGGCCGGCCTTCTAAGCTGTATCGCCGCTCGGGGCTCACGATTGAGGTGTCCCTGCCCAGGACCCAGTACGCGCTCGCGGCGCGGCTTTTGGTAAAGGCCTTGAAGGGCGGCGGAACACCAGAGACCGCGTTCAAGCTCGCCGCCGATCACGGCTTTGACATTGGCACCGAGGCGCGTCGCCGCGCCGGAGCACGGCCCAGCAAATCGCTTCTGCTCGAGACGGCCATGGAGGTTTTGAGCGAATACGGGTTCGAACCCTTCGATGGACCGAACGGGAACATTCTGCTTCGCAACTGCCCCTTCGATGCCGCGGTGCGGGAAAGCAAAGAGATCGTTTGCGGCATGAACTTCGGACTGCTGGATGGATTTTTGCGAGGGCTTCGCCTTCGCGGAGTCAACGCGCGCCTCGATCCGCAGCCCGGCTGCTGCTGTGTTGCGATTGATATCGACGGGTCGCCGGATCGTCAGAGCGCCTGAAACGATTCAGCCTTCCGCAAGATCTCTCACGGAAGGCTGATCGGTTTCTGATAAGTGGACGAATTCTTACATGCGGCGCTGGTCTTGTTCTCTTGGGGGAGCTACGTCGCTCTTCTTGCTCTTGTGCTCGCCTTTACGCCCTTCGCGAAGCTTCGCCCGCTGATCCGGAGTGAGGATTTCCCGAACCTCGAGGCGCTGTTCAACGCTCGACTTCATCATGTCCGCGCGAATCGAAGCCATGCGATCGATTTGGGCATTGATGGCGCGCTTGTTCGGGTGATCGTCAGCCATGAGCTTACGGAAATCCAACTGTGCGGTCTGAAGATCCGCCCGCGACTGGATCATTTCTCTCTTGTGGGAATCCCGTAGTTTGGCGATGCGATCTTTCTGGGATTGGCTCAAGTTGAGCTTTTCCAGGCGGTTCATATGACCTTCACCCACGAAGTCTCCGTCCCCGCCATTCCAATCGCGATGCTGCTCGGAACCCTGCATTCCGGATCCACGGTGGTTGGAATCCCCGTGCCTTGCCGGATCGGCCGCGTACGCCTGAAACGCCGCAAGTCCGCATATCAGGAGCGCAGCGATCATTAATGCCCGCTTCATAACCCTCTCCTTCATTAAACCGGCCCTAAACAAAATCGTACAATAGGCCGAGGTGCGCATTCCCCAAGGCACATCTTCTGTCATCAATCCATGCGGTCGGCCTTGCCGATGTGGGCCGTATAGATCCTCCAGGACCGTTGTTCGGCGGTGGCTCCATCTACCACCGCGCGTCGCAATGTGTAGGTTCCGGTGAAACGTTGCTTCGTGCCGTCGGAAAGACGGGCGTCGATGGTGACGGGGATATTTATGTAGCGGGAGCCCGCGGCCCCCTCGACGGGACCCGCGGGGCCCACGGCAACGCTCACCGAGTCGGTCTTGGCGAACCCCGCGGAGAATTGCGCCAATGTTTTTCCGCTGGCTTCACCGTTGGAGCCCCATAGTGCGTAGGCTCCCGCGTAGTCCTTTCGGTTGATGGCCGCGTAATAGGCGTCGAGAACGGCGGCCGCGGACACTGAATCCGGCGCTTCGATCCGTCCTCGGTTTACGTCTTCCGCCGTGTCGGTAACGGGAGAGGTTTCTGCCGTTTCCTTGTTTTGTGAATACCGGGTTATCAACCAGCGTCCATCTTGATTCCCGAGGCTGATCTCAACCCGGTGAGGTGTTCCTGGCAAGCGCCGACTCAGCTCGGCACTAGTTATTTCCATGACGCGGCCCTTGACCCGATATTCGGTCTTGGACACCGGAACAAGGGAGTCGATCTCGATGCGATCGGGCCAAGGGCTCGAAACGGCTCGCCCCGGAGCCGTGCTCGGATCGTGTATCCATGCGCGAAGCAGGGTGGAATCAACGAATGTTCCGTAATGCTGCTCTAGGGCGCGCGCGACGGTCTCCCGGTCTCCGGTCAAGTTAACCTGCTGAAGCTCGTGTCCGAACTCCGTGACGACCTGGCGAATCGCGGGCTCCTCGTTGGGCTCACGCCGTTGACACCCGGCGAACAGGATCAAGCCTGGAATCAAGTAGATATTCAACCAGCGAAAATAGCGCATGCCTAATGCGACTCCTCGTTTGTTTCGTACACGGTCGACCAGTGATCAAATTCATTCCCAATCAGGAATCCAAAGGCTGCTCCGATTAGTGCGCCAATAGACCCCCCGATCAGGGCCCCCTGCCCCGTGTCCACATCGGCGTTGTCCAACGTTGCATAGCCAGCGCCCAACATCACGCCCATCCCGCCCACGAAGAAGGCGCCAAGCAGAGTTCCCTTCAACCCACTATCTCTTTTGACCTGGATTTTGGCCACATCATTAAGCAGGAGAGAAGAACTCGAGGACGACGAATCCGCTGAGGCAAAAGTCAGTTGCCCAGAAACCAAACGTGGGTCCCGAATCATGGTCCACCCCGAATTCGTGACTTGAACACGTGCTTCGGACACTTTGGCCAGGGCTCGAGACAACTGCTCCTCGTTGGTCTCGGACGCGCTCACAATCCATGTCCCTATTGACAGGGCGAGAATTGTAATCGGCATCGCGCGGCGAACGAGCATCGGTCACATTCCGGTTCAGGGGCTCTGAACGGAACCTTCCATACGTTCGCCCTTACGTAAGCGTTCCAGATTCTGCAGCATCTCTCGACTGTAGGCGTGGTTTGGATTGATGGCGAGCGCTTTCTTGAACCAACGCTCCGCCTCGTCGTAGTTGCCGCGCAATAGATACAGGTTGCCGAAGTTCGCGTTGATCTCTTCGCTGATCGGCCGGAGCTCCAGCATGTGCTTGAGGATCGCTTCCGCCTGATCGTAGTTCTTGGTTTGAAACGCCAGCATGACTCGCGCTTCATGAGCAGGGAGGCTGTAGGGTTTTAGACTAACCGCTTCAACCAGTTCTTGATCCGCCCCCGACGGATTGGAGGCGGCCACGACCTTCGCGTTTTGGATCAGTGCCCAATAGTGCCGGTCGATCTCGTCGCGTCCATGACTCCATACGTAAAACCATAGGGTCAGCGCCAGCGGAATTGCCGCATAGGCCCAGCGAAGCCACGGACGGCGATCCCATAGGTCGCGACTCTTGAGCGCGAAGAAGAACGTGGGAATGGCAATTGGTGGAACGAGAAACACCCCTAGGACGATGGGCAGAAGTGCGGAGACCGCTAACACGGCGAGTGGAGGAATGGCCGGAATGGCCAAAGCGGTGTAGAGCCCAATGGGAATCTTCGCCACCAGAAGCGAGGGGTTTCGATGGATTCCCAAATCGCACATGAGCAACACTCCGACCACAACCACGAGCCCCATGAAGGGAATGTTCCGCTCCAGCACGTTGTTCGTGCCTGGAATACGCGCGCCATTTTTGTCGCGCCCCAGCGCTCGTTCGGGGAAGAAGGGCCGGGTCAAACGCAAGTCGCTCACGAACGGGAGCACAAGCACGGCAATCAATAAGAGGAAGTAGTAGATGTCGTACGGTACGACCGGAATCAACGCCGACACCCGGTCGTTGGAGAGGTGAGTCAGCATATGGATGGGGAAGATGAGAAGACTGAGATACGGCCACAATTGTCCGGGGCGTCGAACGTGACGTATCAGCAAATACGGGAGTAGGAAATCGATGCCGATCGAGAACCACGCTTCGATGCCGGCCAACGGCACATCCCGGAGCACCGCGCTCTTGGTGGAAATCGTCCATTCCCACCAGCCCATGGTGATCGCGGTGGATTCCACGGCGTAGGCCAGGCACACGTTGAACAAACAGGAGAATGACACGAGGGGAAATACGCGGCCGCGTGTCCAGGGAATGCGATCCGTGATGTGCCAGGCCAAGAAAATGCCAAGATACGTGCATACGATCCAGCCCGCGTCGGCGGTGAACGAATCGTGGTACACGCCCATCACCCGGTGCTGGAAGATGTATGGGAACTTGCCCTGGAAATGAACGGTGGTGATCCACCAGATCACGTTCCCGCGAATGATCCCGAACAACGCTGCGGGAATGAAGAAATAGAGGGTTTCGCGCCGGCCACGGAACTTGATCGAATGAACGATCAAGCCCACCAGAACAAGGAACGCGGGGATAACCAGGATGGCCATCTGCCGGTTCACGCTGTTTCCCCGCTAGCTCCCAGAAAAGGTCCTTGTCGACGCAGAAGACGTGTGCTCCGCGGCCTCGCGCTTATTCTCCCCGAATGACCAGGTCCACGCGGCGGTTCTTTTGCCGTCCTTCCGCCGTTTCGTTGGAGGCGACGGGCTGGGACATGCCGAACCCCTTCGTGTCCAGGTGGTCTGCGGGGACTCCCTCGCGGACAAGGAAATCGTACACGGATTTTGCGCGTTTTTCCGAAAGCTTGAGGTTGTAATCCTCTGCGCCGACATTGTCGGTGTGACCTTCCACCGAGATGTGCATTTCGGGGTACTGCATCAGGATCACGCTCACCTTCGCCAAGCCGATCTGTGCCTCCTGACGCAGTTCGGACTTATTGGTGTCGAACAGGATGTCGGAGAGCGACATGATCGTGCCCCGCGCCTCCTGCCGAATGGTGGCAAACTTGCCCTCGAACTGCTTCAGCGAGTTGTAGAGCTCCTGCTCGCGGTCGGCGAGCTTGGTGCGGGTTTCCTCGAGTTGGGTACGCGCCGATTCCTTCATTGTGCGTTCGAGGTCGACCATCGCCCACACGGCTTGGTCGCGCTGTGCGGCCAAATCGAGGGCGCGGGTCAGACTTGCCTGCCCCTGCCGGCGCAGCGCTTCGGCATGCACGCGGTGCGCCATCTCCGTAACCGTCCAGGACGCGGCGTCCAACTCCAAGTCACGCACGTCGTCTTTGACTTTGGGGGCATGGGCGGCGTTGTAGGCGTCGAGAAATCGTCCGTAGGTTTCCGCGATGGGTAACCGATACCGCGTCGCCGCCTCATTCCAACGGCTTGCGTCTTCGAGCAGTGTGGACGATTCCGATAAGGAATCACCGGGAGGCGATGGAATGGGGGGCAGCTCGATCATGACCGTGTCCGGCGGCGCCCTGCGGGGAATGCCTTTCGCGGTGCGCTCCGCCGCTTTTTCGGTTTGCTCGAGCATGCGAATGGCATCTTCCCAGTCGCGTTCATCCTGAGCGGCGCGCCGGCGTAGGCTGTCCGCCTCGGTACTGGCGCGCTGGGTCATCGAAGCCGCCAGTGCGGCGTGCGCCGCCGCTTCCGATGCATCGAGTTTGGCGGCGGCCAGCATCTTGTCCTTCTCTGTGGACGCTTCAGTCGACAAGGTCTTCGAGGCATCGAGCGCATACGCCGCTTCTTGTCCCTCGGAAAGCATGTCGGCCTCGGACTGGATGCGCCGCACATTGTCCGCCATGCCGGTAACGTTGGGGCTCGGGCCCGCGCAGCCATGGAGAAAGGCGGCCAAGATAAGGGCGATGCTCGCCGCCGCGCTCGAACGTCTCAAGAGCCCTGCCCGCCCGTGGGAAGTTTTTTGGACCACGCGCTCAGGCCTTCCAGAAGCGTGAGCGGGATCGGGAACACGATCGTGTTCGTGTGTTCGGTGGCGATCTCGGCCAGTGTGGACAGATAGCGGAGCTGGATGGCGGTGGGCTCGGCGCCAATGATATGTGCGGCCGCCGCGAGCTTTTCCGACGCTTGGAGCTCGCCCTCGGCGTGAATGACCTTCGCCCGCCGTTCACGTTCCGCCTCGGCCTGCCGCGCAATGGCACGCTTCATCTCCGGCGGCAAGTCGACGTCCTTGATCTCCACCGCGGTCACTTTCACGCCCCAGGGATCCGTGCGCTCGTCGATGATCTTCTGCAGGGTCTGATTGATGGTCTCCCGTTCGGACAGGATCTGATCCAGTTCATGTTCGCCGACCACACTCCGGAGGGTGGTCTGGGCGATCTGGCTGGTTGCGTAGAGGAAATCTTCCACGGTAAGGATGGCGCCCTCGGGACTCACCACCCGGAAATAAAGCACCGCGTTGACTTTGATCGTGACGTTGTCCTTGGTGATTACGTCCTGAGGAGGAACGTCCATGGTAATGATGCGCAGCGGCACGCGCACCATGCGATCCAGGACGGGGACGAGGAGAAAGATCCCGGGCCCCTTGATTCCCGCGTATCGCCCCAGACGGAACACGACTGCGCGCTCATATTCCCGCAGCACGCGCACGGAACTCGAGATGAGCATGAATAACACGAGAAGGACGACGCCGGCGTAAATGCCCATGGCCCGATCCTTTCCGGCCGTCTACCCGCGAGCCGGCCGTACGGTGAGAGTGAGACGATTCATTGCAGTAACCACAACCGGCGTTCCCGAAGCGACCGTTTCGCCCGATTCGGTGACCGCGGTCCAATGCTCGCCGGCGACGAAAATGGTGCCTTCCGGAGAGAGGGGAGTGCGCGCGATACCGGTCATGCCCACCATTCCTTCTTTGCCGGTCACTACCTTACGTCGTCGGGCGCGAATAGCTAGCGTAGCGGCAAAGAGGAAAAATCCCGCCGTGACCATGACCGCGGGAATGATGACCTTGAGCGACACGCGAAGATACGGCTCCGGAGATTCGATCAAGAGAAGTGAGCCGACGAGGAGCGACACCGTGCCTCCAATGGCCAGCAAACCGTGGCTCGTGATTTGAGTTTCCAGGAGGAACAATACGACGCCGAACAGGATGAGGAGCAGGCCGGCGTAGTTGATGCTCAAGTTTTGTAGCGCGAAGAGTCCAAGGATGAGGGCCATGCCGCCCAGAATTCCGGGGAAGATGGCGCCGGGGTTCGACAATTCGAAAAAGAGACCATAGAACCCGAGAAGGAGCAAGAGATAGGCGACGTTCGGATTGTTGAGCGCGGAGAGAATACGATAGCGAAGCGACATGCGGTACTGGACGATCTCCGCCCCGCTGGTGCGAATCACGTGATCCGGTTCGCTGCCGAGTTTCGCCTGCCGCCCGTCCATTTTGGCCAGGAGGTCGCGCGGTCCAGTGGCAATGAGATCGGCGACGTGCTCGCTGACCGCTTCCTCGGCTGGCAAGGACACCGCATGCGCGACCGCGTCGGTCGCCCAGATCTCGTTACGACCTCGCAAACGCGCCAGACTCTTGATGTAGGCCTCGGCGTCGTTCTTCATCTTCGACAGCATGGTCGAATCGACCTGGCCGCCGCCAAACGCGACCGGTGAGGCCGCGCCGATGTTGGTTCCCGGCGCCATGGCAATGACATGGGCGCTATAGGCGATGTAGACCCCAGCCGACGCGGCGCGCGCCCCCTCCGGCGCAACATACACGCAGATCGGCACCTCACTGGCCAGGATGGCTTTGATGATCTGGCGCATGGAGGTGTCGAGGCCGCCCGGCGTATCCAGCTCGATCACCAGCGTCGCCGCCCGTTGCTTTTCCGCGGCGTGGATGGCGTCGACGAGATAGCGCGCGGACACCGGTCCGATGACGTCGTCAAGACGCGCCCAGAGAACGGAGCCGATCGCCGATGTGTCCGGCTTCTGAGAATAGGTGGAGTCGGCCTGCGCGGTGGCCAGCGAAGGAATGAGGATCAGGGCGAGAATGAAAACCGCGATGACCCGAACCTTCGGGTCGAAACGGCCCATGTTTGCCTTCCTCGTCTTAGCTCTCGGTCTTCAGTGAGCTAATTAATCCGTGACGCGTTCCACGAACGAATCGTCGCGGGTATCGATCCGGACCTTGTCACCCACGTTGAGGTGCTGCGGCACCTTCACCACCATACCGTTTTCAAGCGTGGCAGGTTTGGGACCACCGGACGCGGTGGCGCCTTTCATCGGTGGATCGCATTCCGCGATCCGGAAATCCACCGTCATCGGCACTTCGATCGCGACGATCTTGCCGTTCCAGTACTGGGCCACGATGTTCATGTTTTCCTGGAGGTACTTGGCATTGTCGCCCAGCGTGCTCTCCGGAAGCCCGTTCATTTCGTAGGTTTCGGTGTTCATGAACGTGTAATCGTCGCCCGAGCGATACAAATATTGCAGCTCGTGAGTCTCCAACGAGGCGGTCTCCACCGCCTCCGCGGAACGGAAGCGGCGGTTCACGGTGCCCCCGCCCTGAAGATCGGTGAGCACGGTCTGAACGACCGCGTTGCCCTTCCCGGGCGTGATGTGCTCTTTGGATACGACCCGGTGCGGCCTGCCGTCCACGAGCAGGAGCATGCCATTACGGATCTGGGTGGCTGGAATCGCCATAAGCCTCGGAATCTCCCTGTGCGAAGTTGTCGTCGATTGGAAAGGCGGGGAGTCTAACACATTGCAGGGGCTTTCTGTCGTTCACGAATAAAAAAAGGGGACTCTAGAGAGTCCCCTTTTGTCCGAATGTCGATCTCAACCGTTACCGATTCGGCACGGTCTCGATGTTGTCACAGGCTACGAAGCCGGTGCCGGCCAGACACAATTGCGTATCGCCGACACGTACTCCCGTATCCCGAATCGAGAAGTTCATGACCACATCTTGATAGCCGTCACCGTTTACGTCGGTGAAACGGGACTGACCTCGGGGTCGCGCGCTGGTTGAAGATCCTTGGGCGCTAAGCGCAAGGCCGGAGACCGACACGCTATTGACGTCGAAATCGGCAGAGCCCAGTAACGCCACCGGAACCACTCCGTTGGAGTGCGGATTCACCACGTTCCGCGACGAGCCGGGACGAACATCGATTCTGACATCGGCAGCCTGCGCTGTAGCGAACAAGGCCGCGATGCCAAATAGAACCGGAAGGGTCAGAATGCTTCGTCTCATGATTTGAATCTCCCTAAATTGATGAACATGAATCATTGAATCGACCCCGTTTTCTGATTTACCGGTTGGCAGGGGTTGGGGATTCCGGTTAAGTATTCGTTGACGCAAAACACACGCGTGGGAGTCTGGTGATTAGCAAAGAGGAAGGCCCGCTCTAAAGAGCGGGCCCTTGGTAGGTCTTCGCAGGAGAGGCGAATTCAGTGATTAATCGTAGTACTCGTTACCGAGGTGGGTGATCAGCTCTTCACCCCGCATGTGTCGGAGGGTGTTCTTGAGCTTGATGAGCTGAATGAAGAGGTCATGTTCGGCATACAACCCCTCCGCCGCCATCGGGCTCTTGAAGTAGAACGAGAGCCATTCTTGGATGCCGCGCTTTCCGGAGCGCTGCGCCAGATCCATGAAGAGCGCCAGATCCAGCACGATCGGCGCGGCAAGGATCGAATCGCGGCAGAGGAAATCGACCTTGATCTGCATCGGATAGCCCAGCCATCCGAAGATGTCGATGTTGTCCCAGCCTTCCTTGTTGTCGCCGCGAGGCGGGTAGTAGTTGATGCGCACCTTGTGGAAGATGTTGCCGTAGAGATCGGGATAGAGCTGGGGCTGAAGAATCGTATCGAGCACGCTGAGTTTGGATTCTTCCTTGGTCTTGAACGATTCCGGATCATCCAGCACCTCCCCGTCACGGTTGCCGAGGATGTTGGTGGAGTACCAACCCGACACGCCCAGGTACCGCGCCTTGAACATCGGCGCGAGCACGGTTTTCAAGAGCGTTTGCCCGGTCTTGAAATCCTTGCCCGCGATCGGGACGTTGAGCTCGCGGGACATTTCGCGAAGGGCAGGCACGTCCACGGTGAGGTTCGGAGCGCCGTTGGCAAAGGGGATCCCGAGCTTGAGGAACGCATAGGCGTACACCATGCTGGGAGCGATGTCCGGCGAGTTGGCGGCCATGGCGGCCTCGAACGAACGTTGATCCTTGTGGGCGGCGGTCGGAGTCATGAAGACCTCCGTCGAGGCACACCACACCGCGACCATCCGATCACATCCGTGTTTGGCCTTGAAGGCTTTGATGTCGTCCATCAGCGCCTCGGCCTTTTCCATCCAGTTGGCGCCCTTCTTGATGTTGGGGCCGTCGAGACGCTTCACATAGTGTTTGTCGAACACAGCCGACATCGGACGAATGCCGGAGAGAAATGCTTTCTCCTGGTTGAGAAGATCCTTCTCCAGAACGCCGGCCTTCATGGCCGCGGTGTAGGCATCGTCCTCGAAGATGTCCCAGCCCCCGAACACGAGATCGTCCAAGGTGGCAAGGGGGACGAAATCCTTGACCATGGGGCTGCGATTCTCGGTGCGTTTTCCCAACCGCACCGTTCCCATTTGGGTCATGCTGCCGATCGGCTTCGCGTGTCCCTGTCGGATCGCTTCCACGCCGGCAATGAAGGTGGTCGCCACCGCTCCCATTCCGGGAAGCAGCACACCGAGCTTTCCGGTGGCGGGACGTATGTTTGTTGCAGGGGTCATTCGATATGCACTCCTTTGTGCGGAAGAGTTAAAGAAGCAAATAACTAAATTGAATGTCGCGAGAAGAGAATAGGCTACCGGACTAATATTAAAAATCCTAATTGTACTGATAGGGTCCATAAGGTTTAATTATGGCATGGACCTGGAGCACCTCCGCACCCTGATCGCCATTGCCGAAGAGGGGAGCCTGTCCGCGGCCGCCCGGCGGCGGCATCTGTCCCAACCCGCAGTTAGCATGCAGATGAAGGCGCTCGAGGACGGCCTGGGGTCCCGGCTCATCCATCGGGGCACGCGGGGGATCCGCCTCACCGCGGCCGGGGAGGCGTTTCTCGTGCATGCCCGGCGCGCGCTTCAGACGCTGGATGCGGGGCGCGCGGAGGTGGAGGAAGTGGAGGGTCTCGCGCGGGGCAGCTTGCGGCTTGGCGCTACCGATGCGGCAACCGAAATCTTGTCCGACGCATTTCTTCGCCTTCACGCCCGCCATCCCGGGATCGAGGTTTCAGTGGAAATCGACGCGACGGGGGCCTTGATCCGTAGCCTGCGTCAAGCGCGTTTGGATCTCGTTTTGGGAACGCTCCCCGTCAACGAAGCGGACGTGGTTGAAGAAGCACTGGCGCGGGAGCGGCTCGGCCTCGTTGCCCCTAAAACGGCTCGCATGACCTCGCAGAGCGACCTTCTGGCGCGCGAACCGTTCATTGCATATCCACGTGGTTCAACGACTCGCGCTCTCATCGAGCGCGCGATGGCGCGTGAGGGTTTGGTGGCTCGACCGGTGATGGAAATTGGCCGTCCGGCCATCATGGCTCAGCTTGTCGCTTCGGGACTGGGGGTTTCCGTGCTCCCTGAGTCGGTTACCCGCCCCTTCATCAAGGATCGGAGCATCCAACGAGTGGCTTACGGGCGTTTCCGGGTAGACAGGAGTTTGGGACTCTTGACGTTGAAGCGGCAGAACCTGGATCCGTCCGCGCGAGCCATGCGCGAGATCCTGCTCGCCTCGCGTCGTATATGATAAGCCCATGCACAACGACCTGATCTATGATGTAGGCGCGCATCACGGCCATGACACCGCCCATTACCTCAGCTCGGGTTACCGGGTGGTGGCTGTTGAAGCATTCCCGGACTCGCTCTCAATTCTTCAGAAGCGCTTCCCTACGGAAATCGAGACCCGACAATTAACGCTGGTCCCGTTGGCCGTCGGCCCGATGGCCGGCGACGTTGAATTTTTTGTCAGCCGATCGAGCCCGGGGGCCTGCTCCCTCATGGCGGATGAGGTTGATGACATTGATCACGTCATCAAAGTGCCGTGCGTATCATTTGCCAGCATTCTCGAGACGCACGGGGTTCCTTACTACCTGAAAAGCGATATCCAGGGCGCCGACCGCCATATTCTGGAGTCGCTGAACCCAAACGATCTTCCTCAATATCTGTCCTGGGAGATGGACCGGGATCAGCTGGAGTGCCTGAAGATCGTCCATGATCTTGGGTACCGCCGCTTCAAGCTTATCGACCAACACTCGTTCCTGGAAATGGATCGAAAGCGTACCCTGCGTCACCGCGCTATCCGTAAACTCAAGAGAATCTCCAGCCGATTGGTCGGTCGGAGATCTTCGGAGGAGTTGCTCGCGAAGTTTCCCCCTCACTCGTCCGGGCCGTTCGCCGAACAAACCGATGGCCGCTGGCGTAGCTATGACCTGGTTTACGGCCAATGGGACAAGTTCAGCCGACAGTATCCAAATCGCCAGGAGCGACCGGGTTGGTACGACTGTCACGCCACGAAGTAATCGAAGAAAATTGATTCAGGGAACGACGGCCATGCTGGATTCCCCACCACCGGCTCCCAGAACTCCGACCAGCGTCGCCGTGCCCCGGGAGAGATCTATTGTATAGAGGCTCTCGAGGGCGTTGACGTTGAACACCGCGTAGGCTGTTCCGTCCTCCGCGATATCGAATGAGGACCGCGGTCCCGCGTTCAATCCCAAAGGGCCAAGGGGAGTGACGATGCCTCCATTTGGCGAGGGGTTTCCGTTTGCACCGCCGATGCGAACCAGCTGGTCATGTGTGATGTCGATGCCGTAGAGCGTTGTGGAATCCGCGCCGGCGCGATTGTTGTCGTAGGCAATTCCGGCAATATCGCCCTGGGTGATATCGGTGTCGAAGGTTGGTCGCCCGTCATTGGGATTAATGCGGGCATTTTCTTCGTCGGTCGACACGATGCGCGCCCGATCGGCACTGGGCGAGAAGTCCAGATCAATTTGAGGCCCGGTAAACCCAGTAAAAACATTAGCCACGGGCTGAACGACGCCGGTGCTTGTATCGATGCGGTAAAAAGTGCCACCGCCGAATCCGTAGAGTTCTCCGGTTGTGGGGCGGTAATCCAAGGTCGTGATGCTGGCGCTAGCGACCCCCGTCAATGCAACGCCTCCCAGCATGTGGGTGGGATTCTTGGGGTCCACCCAGATAAGCTGGTTGGTGGCGGTAACGAACACGATGCTCCCCGAAGGAGGACCGCTTGGTGCCACGACATTCGTGGTTGTGTCGTAGCACGCGGCGGCAAACAGACTGAGGCAGAAGACCGTAGCGACTGAACGGAACCTCATCTCGACCCCCCTTCCTGAGGCGCGAGAACGCTTTCCGAGCGAGAGAAAACCCTCTGGAGACTCGGGCGAGCGGCACGGTACCATGAACCCATGTCGAGTTCACGGCAGGGCGAACGCCCCTGGTCATTGCTGGGATCGAGCCTGTGGTTGCACCCCTTGGCGCACGAAGATCTCTCGCGCTGGCGCGCGTTTCTTCGGCGCCGGGATCTGGTGCGGGCCGGAGACCGAGAGGCTCCGCTCAAACCCAAGGGCGCGGGACTGGGCACGCTGCACGGGATGACGCTGGTGGCCACCGATCCCATGGGTGCCCCGGCAGGAGTGTTTCATTTGCGGGGGCAAGACGGCGAGATCGCGCTCTCGTTCGCCGTTCCGGCAAAAGAAGCGCGCGTCTTACGCGAAGCGATCCGGCTCATCCTTGCCGCACTTCCGTCTCGCACGCGTTCGACGCGAGTTCGCGTCGAGGGCTGCACGGAAAACCTCGCTCAAATCGGCGATGCCGTGCGCGAAAACGACGATACCTGGATTTTTGCCTTGCCGCTTCGCGAGTCTACGTCTGCGTCGCATGCGCGTTGACGTCGTTCTCTTTGCCGCATTGCGCGACGCGGCCGGCCGAAACCGCATCACCCTGAACCTCCCCGATGGATCGCGCGGCCGCGAGTTGCGGGATGCGCTGATCCTTGAACACCCGGAGCTGGCCGCTTTGGTACGAGCGTCGCGATTGGCCAGCGGAGTGTCCTTTCTTGACGAAGAGCAAACGATTCTCCCGGGTACCGAGATCGTTCTCATCCCGCCGGTGAGCGGCGGATCGGGTTCTCCCGCGGTTCATCTAACCCGGGAGCCGCTCGACGTCACCTCGCTGCGACGGGAAGCGAATGCCTTCGGGTGCGGCGCAGTGGTGGTCTTCGAGGGCGTGGTGCGCACACCGTCCATGGGCAAAGATGTTCTTTGGCTCGAATATGAAGCCTACGAAGCCATGGCGATTTCCCAAATGGAACACATCGTGGCCGAAGCACGCACTACATGGCCGGTAACCCTCGCCTTCCTGCATCATCGGCTCGGTCGCATTGAGGTGGGGGAGACGAGCGTAGTTGCGATCGCTTCGTCACCTCACCGCGACGAAGCGTTTGCCGCGTGCCGTCATCTCATCGAGCGTCTCAAAGCCGACGTGCCGATCTGGAAAAAGGAATGCTTCGCCGACGGCAGCGAGTGGGTTGGCGCGTCCTGCGCCCACGATCACTGAACGCGCTAGGGTGGCGATTCGAAAAGTTGCGCTCTACACAACGCGCACAGCGCGTCCTGTTTGAGATCGATCTCTTCCGCCGAGCCCGAGAATCGCATCGCGCAATCCGGGGATTTGCAATGAGCCAAACCCAATAAGTGCCCCGTTTCGTGCAGAGCTTCCCGATGCATCCGCGCGATCAAGAGCAGTGGATCGGCCGGGAGCCCGTAGCGCTCCGAGCGCAAGCGGTTCAAGGAAAACAGGGCGGCTTGTCCGCCTAGCCGCGCCTCCCCGAACACGAACGTGAACACGGGGGAGTACAAGTCCTCCTCGGTGATCCCGAGAACCATCGTGCCCAGGGTACTCGCACGTTCTTCCAACCAGAGGAGGAGGTCGCGAGCGTTGGTTTGACCACGTTCCCGGTTTCGGGCGAGGGTGGGATCGATCTCGACCGGGTCGAGAGCGCAACCCATGCATAACGCATGACAGAGAAACGGCAACAGTTGTTGGGTCAGCTCTCCGGGCACGAAGCCGACCGGAATCACTGTGAGCGAGGCCACCGCTCTACGCCTTCTTGAGATCGTGCAGCTTGATCTTGTTGTAGACCGTGGACCGATCGACGCCCAGGATCATCGCGGTACGCGAGATGTTCCAATTCGTTTCGCGCAAGATGTGGTCGATGTGGTCGCGCTCGACCTCGGCGAGCGACCGAGGGCTGTTTCCGTTTCGAGCTGGGTGGGTGGTGGCCACAATCGGTAAATGCTCGGGCCGCAAGCGCCCGTCGCCCCCGCGGCTCACCACCATCGCTCGCTCGAGCGCATTGGCCAGCTCCCGCACATTCCCGGGCCAGTCATAGTCGGCCAGGCGAGTAATGGCCTCTGGCGTGATGTCCGGAACGGAAACGTTCATGGAGCGGGCCAACCGCTTCACCAGGGCTCGGGCCAAAAGCGGAATGTCGTCTTTGCGTTCCCGAAGCGGAGGCAAGGGGATGTGGAAGACGTTGATCCGGTAATAGAGATCCTCGCGAAACCGACCCTCGCTCACTTCTTTGGCTAAGTCCTTGTTGGTAGCCGCGATCAGCCGGAAATTAGCTTCTACGGGCTTGGTATCTCCCAACCGCGTGACTTTTTTTTCTTCGAGCACGCGAAGAAGCTCGACTTGAATCCGGGGAGACACCTCGCCGATCTCGTCTAGGAACAAGGTTCCTCCATCGGCCAGCTCGAACTTTCCCTTGTGCCGGTAATGCGCGCCGGTGAACGCGCCCCGTTCGTGTCCGAAGAGCTCGCTTTCCAGCGTTCCCTCGGGGAGAGCGCCGCAGTTCACGATCACTAAGGGCATATACGCGCGTGGGCTGCCCGCATGAATGGCCCGGGCCACCAGCTCCTTGCCCGTCCCCGATTCGCCGGTGATGAGGACGCTCGTATCGGTGGGGGCAACCGTGCGAATGAGATCGAGGGCGTAGACGATCCCCGACGACATGCCCAGGATCGGTTCGGCCTCCGCGGTCAGCGCCAGACGCTCGCGCAGGTTCCGGTTTTCTTCGCTCAACGTTCGGCGTTCGGCCAGATTACGCAGCAAGTGATTGAGATGATCGGGATCGAACGGCTTGGTGATGTAATCGTACGCTCCGTCCTTGAGGGCTTGGACCGCGGTATCGACCGAAGCGAATGCGGTCATGATGATCACGGTCGTGCTCGGGGACGCGTCCCGGATGCGGTGCTGCAGCTCGAGACCGTCCATGCCCGGCATCTTGATGTCGACCAGGGCCAGCTCCCAGGGGCGTTGCTTGAGGAGGAGCAGCGCTTCCTTCGCGTCGGCGGCCGCGCTCACGTCGTAGCTATCTTCTTTGAGCCACTGCGTCAGCGAATCGCGGACCACTTTCTCGTCGTCCACTACCATGATGCTCATGGACGTTGCGGTTCGTTCGTTCATGATGTTGCCACCTCCCGAACCCGATCCACCGTCGTATCCGCCGTCTCGCTGACGGGGATCACGATACGAAACACCGTTCCCCGGCCCATTTCGGATTCGAAGTCGATTCGGCCGTGATGCCGGGTCACAATGCCGTACGTCACCGCAAGCCCAAGCCCCGTGCCTTTACCTTCGCTCTTGGTGGAGAAGAAGGGTTCGAAAATGCGCGGTCTCTGGTCGGGGGGAATCCCCAGGCCCGTATCCGCGATTTCGATCGTGATCTGGTCGGCTTCGGCGCGGGTGCGAACGGTGAGGGTGCCTCCATCCGGCATCGCCTCTAGAGCGTTCATGAGCACCGCCAGGAACGCTTGTTGTATTTCCGGAGCATCGCAAATCACTTCGGGTAACGAGCCGAACTCCAAACTCGTCTTCACTCCGGCCAGCTCCGCCTGGTGCTGCAACAGGCGGAGCGCTCGCCGCAATATCGTGTGCAGATCGGCAGGCTGGCGGCTCGTCTCGGATCGGCGGGAGAAAAGGAGCAGGTTTCGGACGATGTCACCGCAGCGCGCGGTCTCGGTCTCGATGGTGGCGAGGTTGGCGTCCGTATCCTCGAGTCCCGGCACGTCGGGGGGAAGCTTGGCCAGCCGGCGTCGCACGAGTTTCGTGTACACGAGAATGCCGGCCAGGGGATTGTTGATCTCATGGGCTACTACCGCGGCTAATTTCCCGAGGGATGCCATTTTTTCCGTGAACACCATTTGATCCCGTGTCCGCTCGAGCTCGCGAGTTTTCTCGGCCACTTTCGTTTCCAGGGTCCTCGCCCAGTCCTCGAGCTCGCCTTGTGCGTTCTCCAGCCGCGCGGACATGTCGTTCATCGCGTCGGAGAGTTCCGACACTTCACCGACATCCGTCCTGGGCAACCGGTAGGAAAGATCTCCCGCGGCAAGCCGCCGGATGCCCAGGAGCACGCGATGAAGTGGCCGGTGCACGATCCGCCAGGCCAGAAAGCCGACCACGCCCGCGCTTCCGAGCAGGGTGAAGAACGCCAGCAGAGTGAATTGCGAGCGCGCGCTTTCCAGATTCTTTTCCAGCGCCGCGGTGGACAGCTCGATGTCGAGCATGCCGAGCACCCGCTGTTCGGGGGGATGCACATGACACGGCGCCTCGGAGCATTCCCGGGCGTTGAGCACGGGGACGCCCAGTCCCAACGCGCTTCGCCCATCCTTGGCTGCATACAGCTCCAAGCCGTCCCGCAGCGTGGCCGGTGCGCGCACCGTCTGACCGCTGTGGCATCCGACGCATACCGGAGCGTTGGGGTCGCTCTGGCGGCCCACCTCATCGGGACTTTTCGAGAAGCGCACCCCTCCCCGTGCGTCGATGAGTCGTAGCGCAATCACGTTCTCGCGCCGGCCAATCGATCCGAGAATTTCCTCGAGACTCCG
>Ga0068861_100000918_pt1 | contig 17869 bp, 16 predicted proteins | sample KBSSwiS42_FD_66593 | JGI IMG/M metagenome (GOLD analysis project Ga0068861, IMG submission 66593) | Switchgrass rhizosphere microbial communities from Kellogg Biological Station, Michigan, USA - KBS Switchgrass S4-2 | ecosystem: Host-associated > Plants > Roots > Rhizosphere > Soil ...
CGCGGCGCGCCGCCGCCCGGGTCGCTGGCTGGCGCTGGCCGCCGCCGTGGGCCTCGCCGCGGCAATCGCCTGGTGGCAGTTCTATCCGCACCGTCCGCCGCTGCCGCAGGCGGCATCCATCGTCGTGCTGCCGTTCATCGACATGACCGATGGACACACGCAGCAGATGTTCTGCGACGGCCTCACGGAGGAAACTTCCAACTGGCTCGCGCAGGTGCCCTCGCTGCGCGTGGTGGCGCGTTCCTCGGCATTCGCGTACCGCGACCGGCAGAAGGACGTCCGGGCCATCGGGCGCGAGCTCAATACCAGTCACGTGCTCGAAGGATCGCTGCGCCGCTCGGGCAACAGGATGCGCATCACCGTGCAGCTCATCGACACGAACACCGGTTTTCACCTCTGGTCCGATTCGTACAATGTCGAAGTTGGCGACGTTTTGCGGGTGCAGGAAGACGTGGCACGCCAGGTGGCCGGCAACCTGGAGTTGCGCATCAGCTCCGATATCAGCGGCCGTTTCGCCGATCGTGGCAGCAAGTCGGGAGCGGCGCAGGAGCTCTATCTCAACGCGCGCGCGCAATCCGGCAAGTTCGACAGTGAATCCAACGAGCTTGCGATCACGCTGTACCGCCAGGCGCTGCGCGCCGATGCCGATTTCGCGCTGGCCAAGGTTTACCTGGCGCAGGCGATCGGCAATCGCCGCTACTTCAAGAGCCAGAACATCGAAGACCTGTTGCCCGAGATCCTGCCGCTGCTCGCCGACGTGGAGAAGAGCACGCCGAACCTCGTGGATCTCTACACGGTGCGTGGCTCCATATACGTGAATCTGCGGCAGCGCGAGCTGGCGGAGCGCAACCTGAAGCGTGCGCTGGAATTGAGCCCGAACAGCATCGAAGCATCGAGCCTGCTCGGAAGATACTCGTTGCTGGGCGGTGCGCCGCGCGAGGGACTCAGCTACTACACCATCGCCGCGGCGCTCGACCCGCGGGACTTCATCTGGCAGGGCTTTCGCTGTGTCGCGTTCACCGACATGGCGCAGTTCGGAGAGGCCGAGGACGCCTGCGCGAAGACCCGCGCCATCGGGCCGAACTCGCCCTGGCCGTACATCATTTCCGGCAATCTCGCGGCCGCGCGTGGCAGCATGGACAAGGCGCTGCAGTACAGCCGCGCGTCGATCGAACGCGACGACAGCAACATCGAAGCCCATGCCGAACATGCGCGCTGGTTGCGCGAGCTCGGCCTGATGAAAGAACTGGGTGCGACATTCCGCAATGCCGTGGCGGCCAACCCGGAGGCGGCCCGGCGCAGCAGCGCGCTGATGATGGACGGTGCGACGGCAGCACTCGCGGACGGCGGATCCAGGGGCCTGCAGGCCTTCGTGCGCGAATTCAATCTCGCGGATTCCGACGATCCGGTCGCCTTGTTCGAGATCGCCAATGCCTGGCTCACGGTCGGAGAGTACCGCCAGGCGATCGCATGCGCCGAACGCGCAATGGCCTCGAAGAAGTTTTCCAGCGAGGACCTCGAAAGCCCCTGGTTGGCACGCACCGGCCGTTCTTTCCTGTTGATCAGCGCCGTGATGCTGCGCGCGAATGGCGAAGCGGCTGCCGCGGATCAGCGCCTGGCCCAGCTCGAAAAGCTGCTGGCACGGATGGAAGGATCGGGCGTGCGGACCTCGGGTCTATACGAATTGAAGGCCCAGCTCGCAGCAGTGCAGGGGCGAGGCGACGACGCAGTGTCTGCGCTCAGGAGGGCGATCGACCTGGGGTGGCGTGCGGCGTGGCTCGCCGAGCATGAGCCTTATTTTGCCGGCGTGCGCGGGCGCGAGGATTTTCGCGGCCTGCTCGCGGCGGTGCATGCACGAAATGCAGACACCGCCGCGAAGGCCGGAACGACTGCCCGCGCTCAATGATCGGGCGGGAAGGGAGTGCTGCCGCCGCCGGTACCGGCCTTGTGGTAGGCCTCCATCAGGATCTGCACCACGCAGCCGATCTCGTAGCGCCGGAACATGTCGATGTCGTCTTCCGAGTTCCATGGCGCGGGCACCGCAATCTTTTCCGGATCGGGCCAGCCGGTTGCCTTGACCAGATCCTCGATCAGCTTTTTCGCCGACCCGGCCTTGCCACCCGTCGGGGGATCCTTGAAGTCTTCCTTGAGCATGAAGAGTGCCAGGAAGGCGTCGTTGAATTCCTCGAGCATCTTCTGTGGGTCTCTCTGCGCGTCGATGGACGGCCAGGGTCGCGGTGTTCTGGGAGGCAGGCCGAATTTCTCGCGCGCTGCCTTGATGAACGGCGATTCGATCATGCCGGTGAATTTCACGGTGCCCGTGGTGCTGAACGATCCGAGCACGTTGAGCTTGCCGTTGGCGGTCTTCGGTACAACGCCGTCCTTCTGCTTGGTGGTGGACTTCTTCGGCGGATGCTTCGCGAGAGACAGGTTTCTGAGAGATGTTTCCATGATTGACCTCGCTAGTGGAGTTGTTGTTTGTATGGACGCGTACCGACCGAGTGGTTAGTCTGCGCCCATTCGGTTGGTGAAGCACTGGTGCGGCGCGTCATGCTGCGCGCCGCGAAATTGAATGTCGTTGGTGAACGCGCGCGCAGTCGCGCATCGTCGTGGTGCAGGTGTCTATGTTCTTGCTCGATCTCAAACCGGAAGTCCAGGAAGCGAACAACCTGTGCTGGGCCGCGGTGTCGACGATGGCGTTGCGCGCGTTTCCCCAGCAGGGAAAATTCCGGCACCTGACCCAGAGAAAGACGGTCATCTACCGCGAGGCAGAGATCAGGACGCTGAGCGACCTCGCCAACGCCAGGCTCGAGGACGATCCCAATCATGGACGGTTCAAGGGAGCCTCGAAGGCCTGCCGGAAAACCGGTTCGTGCAACCTCACCAGCCCCGACCTGCACCTGTTCGACGTCAAGACTGCGAAATGTACCGCCGACAAGGCGCTCTCCCTGGAGCATTTCCGCATCGAACTCGAGGACCGCAAGCGACCCGTGGCCATCCGCTGGAGTTACGAAGGCAAGCTCGAAACCAACGGCCGCCTGCGCACCGGAGATCACGCGCTGCTCGTCACCGGCTACAACCCGGAATGTTCCCAGCTTCGCATCTTCGATCCCTGGCCGGCCGCTTCCGATCCGGATCCTGAACCCGCGCCACACGAGAAATGGATCTCCTACGAGAGCTATCTCAATCCCAAGAACGACCACGGCCAGGACGCCGTGGCGGTGCACGAGTTCGACGAATTCCGCATGCAGCGCGTCGACGACAACCAGCAGATCGTCTACCCGGCGTTCGCGGACATACCGCCGCGACTGGTGCGCCAGGGAAACTGCGTGCCGTTCGATCGAAAGATTCCCGAGCTTCAGGACGCGATCCGCAAGTTCATGCGCAGCCACGTGGTGCGAAATTCGAGCGGCGCGGTGATCCACGGGCCCTACGACACCGGCCGGCCGGTGCCGATCGTGCCGCACACCCGCGCGGCCCTGCTCAGGGATGCGCACGATCCGAGCGCATTGTTCAAGAAAACGACCTCCACGGTGGCCGTACCGTTGCTGCGCCGGGGCAAGTTGATCGATTCCATCATGATGCTGCATGACAAGAACGGCTGGCACCCCGGCGGTTACTGCAGCAACAAGGTTACGTCCCTGTTGTTGAAGGCTCGCGAACAACACGCGGGCAAGTCGCGCAAGGAGCGGGATTTCTACCTGGTTTCGATTCCCGAGATCAGCACGTTCTACGTGGCACACGGTTTCCATGACAAGGCCGATGTCGCGGCGTTGAACCGCCGGGAGCTGAAGCGCCTCAGGCAATGCCGCGAGTCTTTCGGCGAGCTCATCAAGTGCGTCCGCTGCGAAGATCGCGAGCGCGCCGAGCTTCGCGAGACGCTCATGTCGGCGTGAAATCGCGCGCCGAACCGTTGGGTATCCCCCGTATTTCATCCGGGTGACGCTAATGCACCCTCCCTGACATCTGACTTACGCTTCCTTCGGGATGTGTAAGTCCTTGAAGCGCATGAGGTCACACAAACTATAGAACTCCTTCAACAACTCCTGAGGACTTCCAGGCGGGATTTTTCTTTCATCGGCTCCCCAGCACTCAGCTCGCATACGAAAAACGTCAGGAGGAGTCGACCATGTGCCCCGATGGAACGATCGCCGTAGCCAATCATTCCCGCATCGTGATCTACACGCTCGGCCGCTTCGAAGTGGTTCTGAACGGCATGCCGCTGCGCTTCAAGGGTCGCGCCCCGCTGCGGCCGCTCGACCTGCTCACCGCGCTGGTGGCCGCGGGTGACGGCGGCGCGAGCGCCGGGCGCCTGGCCGACCAGCTCTGGCCGGACTCGGATGGCTTCGATGCCTACCGCGCCCTGACTACGGCCCTGCACCGGTTGCGGCGCCTGTTGCATTGCCCCGACGCCGTCCGGCTCAGCGCCGGTCGCCTGATGCTCGACCCGGACATCTGCACCGTGGATGCCTGGACGTTCGAGCGCTCGTTGCGCGGCGCATCCGACGCCGAGGCGATCGGTGCCGTGCTCGACATGTATCCCGGTCCGTTCCTGGTGGACGACACCAAGCCCTGGGCCATCGAGATGCGCGAGCGGCTGGAACAGCTGATGGCGCGCAAGGCCGGCCGGATCGCGAATTCCTACCGTTCGAGCTGGCTCGGCCTGGGGCAGGTCAGCGCGTTCGCTTCCTGAGCCGTTTCTGCACGGGCGCGCTGGCCAGCTGGCGCAGCGCGTCCTTGCCGATCCAGCGGGGTGCGCGATCTTCCGCGGCGGCGAGTTTGCGCGACAGCGCCACTGCCGCCCGGTTCAGCGCCAGGTTGCGCCCGCCGATGCCGCGCAGCGCCCAGTTGACACCCTTCATGACGAAGTTGCGTTCGTCGTGCGCGGCCTTCTCGACGAGTTTCAGCGCGCGCAGGAAATCGGCGTCGCGCGCTTCCGGGTCCTTGAGGGCGACGCTCGCGAGCAGCGCGAATGCGGCGCGTTTGACGAATTCGTCCTTGTGGCCGGCCCAGCGGCGGATCCGGCCGAAGGCGTGTGGCGAACGCACCCACAGCGCGAAACACAGCGTGTCGCAGATGGCCCAGTTGTCGAAGTCGCGCGCCTGCGCGTCCATGCGCGCCGGCTTGATCTTCTCCGGCTCATCGATGTACGCGCACAACATGCGCGCTTCGTAGACGCCGGTTTCCCACAGCTCGAGCGCCAGCGCGTGATCGCGGCCGAGCTGCCTGGCTAACTTCTGGATGTCGTTCATGCGCACGCCGAGCGCCCGCTCGTTCGGTATCGCGTAACGCAGCATGCCGTCGCGGACGGCCTTCGAGGATTTCTTCTTCAGCCACGCGAGGGCTTCGGGAACGCGCGGATCACTCATGGCGGGGCATGCTGTCGGGCGAGACTGCCGGGGTCAAGCGGGCGTCGTACACTCCGGTTTCCATGAAGCCGCGGTTCGCGACATTGTCATTGCTGGTGTGTGGCGCGATCGGCCTCGGCGCCTGGTGGTGGGTGAGGGCGCCTGCACATGTTTCTCCGCTGTCCGAATCGCCGGGAGCCAGTGACGCCGTGTCGAATCAAGCGGCGCGCGGCGCGGACGCGGCGAAAAATGCCGCCACGCCGTCCGGCACGCCGCCGCGTCCCGGTTCGGGGCCGGCGCCGGGACCGCAGCCGCCGGACTACCGCGCGCAGCTGCGGGCGGCCGACGACTACTGGGTGCTCGCCGAAAGCCTGATTGGCGCGGCGAGGCAGGGCGATGCGGCCGCGCAGTTCTATCTATCGAACGCGTTGCAGTACTGCGAGTCGCTGTACGACTGGTACTTCGTCGAGCACCTGCCGGGCGGCGCGACTCGCCAGCGCACCCTCGACGAGGCACTGCAATTGACCGCGACGCGCCCGGTGTTCACGGCCGACGACGTGGGCAAGCTGCAACGGCGTTGCCAGCGCTTGCGCGCGGGCGCGCAGACGCCCTTCGGCACGGCGCGCGAGTGGCTGGACGCCGCCATCCAGGCGCGTTACCCGGTCGCCCAGGTATCGGCCTCGCTCAACAAGGCGATGCAGGTCCGCCAGCAACCCACACCGGAAGCCTCGAATGCGGTGCGCCAGGACGCGCAGCAGCTGGCATTCGAGGCGCTGCGCACGCACGACCCGGATGTCATGGCGAGAATGGGCGACGTCGCGGCGAACCTGGTGAGCGACCCGGAAGAGTCGCGCAAGGTGGCGTGGGTATGGCGGCTCGCCGCGTGCCAGCGCGAAACCGCATGCGATTCGATGACCGACTGGCTGCGCCTGTTCTGCAACATCGACACGCAGTGCCAGCCCTTCGAGACGCCGGTGGACATCATCCGGCGCAAGTCGGGTAACGACTTCGACGAAATCGAGCGCCGCGCGCGCGAGCTGAACGAGAAGATAGACGCGGGGACGTTCGAGGCCGGCGACCTCTAGAAGCGCATCAGCAGCCCGATGTTGAACGTGGTCAGATCTTCGGTGCCGGTGCGATCGGACTGGCCGATATTGTCGAGCTTCTGGTATTCGACGCGGATCGAATACACCTGGTTGACGTTCCAGGCGAGCCCGACGCCGTACAGCGGCTCCTGCGAGTCGCCCTTGGCGCTGACCCGTACGCCGGTCTGGCCGTCGATGCGCTCGGTATATTCACGCTCGACGCTGGCGAACATGTAGCCGAGCCGCGCGTAGGCCTCCAGGTGTTCTCCCACGGGCAGGATGCCGACCACCGAAAATACCGGGCCCTGCGCGCTGAATGCGAGCTCCACCGAAGCCGGCACGAATCCGGAGCCGAAGTCCGCGCCGGCACTGGCCTTCGAAGACACCTGCCCGAACTGCGCGAGCGAAATTTCACCGGCCAGGTAGCGATGGAAGCGGTAGCCGAAAGCGAGCTGGTAACCGACGTCGGTGTCGTCCGAGCTCACCTCGAGATTCTGGAAGGGGATGTTGCCGTTCTCGAAGATACCGCGCACGTAATCTTCGGCGCCGCTCTGGTCGCCCGTGTAGTTAGTCTGGCCGACGAGCGCCTCGCCGTACGGACCGATGCGATTCTGGTTGCGGGTGCGCTTCTTCGGAGCCGCTTCCGCGAGTCCGGCGAACAGCAGGCCCACGGCCACGAGCGCGATCACCGGAAACTTCTTCATGCTGGTCGCTCCAGGTTCATCTGAGGATTTCCGCGAGGAATTCTTCCAGCGCGTGCCACGAGCGTCTGTCGGCGGCTTCATCGTACTGCATGCCGCCCGCGCGATTGTTGGCCATGGGATTGGTGAATGCGTGCACTGTCTGGCCATAGGCATGTAGTTGCCAGTCGGCGCCGGCGGCCGTGAATTCCCGGGTCACCGCGAGCACGTCCTCCGGCGGCGCCATTGGATCGTCATAACCATGGAGAATGAGTACCCGCGCGCGCATTTTCGGTTCCGTGAGCCCCGACGGCTTCAGCATGCCGTGGAAGCTGACGGCGCCGCGAATCTCCGCGTCGCTGCGTGCCAGATCCAGAGAACACAGGCCGCCGAAGCAGAATCCCATGACCGCGACGCGTTTCGCATCCACGATGGGCATGCCCTGCAGCGTGGCGAGTCCGGCGCGCAGGCGCCTGAGCAACATGCGGCGGTCTTTCATGAACGGCGTCATCAGCGCGCTGCACTCTTCGTTGGTGGTGCCGCGTTTGCCCTTGCCGAAATTGTCGGCCGCGAAGCATGCGTAACCCTGCCAGGCGAGACGCCGCGCCTTGCGCTCCACGAATTCGTCGCGTCCGCCCCAGGCGTGATTGATCAGCACCGCCGGCCGCGGTCCGGGCTGCGATTCGTCGTAGCAGAGAAAACCCTCGAGCAGGGTCTCACCGTCGCGGTACTCGATGTATTGCTCGCGCATCCCCGAAAACCTCGCCGAGTCTGGTGGAACCCTACATCACGGACCGGCAAACGGTATGCGCCCTTGGCGCAGTCCGTCTGCCGGTTCAAAAGTTAATATAAAAGAATAGATTATGTAATGGGGTGGCACAGGCGCATCCGCACAGGTACGGATGACTAACAAACTCCGCACGCCGGTTCAGCGCGGCGGCTCGGCTCCGGGCTGTGCGTCTTCCATCGGCAGTCCTTCGGCCGGCGGCGCGCCGGTTTCCGCCGGGGTGCCGGCGGAGGTTCCAGCCGGAGTGCCCGCCGGGGTCGTCCCGGCAGGCGTGGCTGGCGCATTGCTGGCGGTGGCCGGCGCGTGCCCGCGTCCCGCGGTGCTCGCGAGGATGGCGCGTTCGAAACGTTTGGCGGCATCCGCATCGGTGCTGACCCTGCCGGCGATGATGTCGGAGGCGGGCGCGGTCTGTCCGTAGAGTCCCTTGTTCGACTTGCTGTCGATGCTGATGATGCTGCCATCGAGCGCGACGCCGGCAAACAGGCCGCGGTTGCGCGAATACGAATACACCTCGGCCGTGAAGTTCTGATCGGTGCCGGCCGAAGCGGCGCGTCCCACCGGACCCGCAGCCACCGCGGCGTCGGCGCCCAGCGTGAGCTTGCCGTCGGCGATGCCTTCGATTCCTTTCTTGGTGGTGAACACCAGCACGATGTCGGTGGACTGCACGCCGATCTGCCAGCCGACGTTGCCGCCGGTCAGCGAGACCATGATGGGATCGCTGAATTTGCCACTCTCGTCGCGCACGACCATGGCGCCGCTGCCGCGCCGTCCGCCCACCACCGCGGCGACCTTCACCACGTTGGGGATCACGGCGATGCCGTAGGCGCGGGCCATGAGTTTGTCGGGAATGGCGGTGTCGCGCTGGGCAAACAATTCCTCCAGCACGCCGGAGGCTTCGATGAGACGGGCCTCTTCGCGCGCACTGGCCTGCGCGAGCGAGCCGTGTGCGGCAGCGGCCGCGAGGACAGCGAGCATCAGTTTCTTCATGCAGCGGAGCATAATCGCCGCCATGCAATTGGCAACATGGATTTTCGACCGGGCGCGCGCCATCGGGTTCCCACTGGTATGGGCGGCGCTGCTGGCGCCCGCCGCGCATGCCGACTGGATTACGCGCGACGAAGCCATCATGGGCACGCGTTGCGCGGTGGAGCTGTGGAGCGAGGATCGCGCGCAAGGCGAGGCCGCCATTACGTCGGTGTTTGACGACATGCGGCGCATCGATCGCCTCATGAGCACGTGGAAGGAAGACACCGAGATCTCGCAGGTGAACCGCGACGCGGGCAAACATCCGGTGAAGATCAGCGAGGAATTGTTCCGGCTGCTGCAGCAGTCGGTGAAGTATTCCGAGCTCACCCACGGCGCCTTCGACATCACCTACGCCAGCGTCGGTTATCTCTACGACTTCAAGCGGCACGTGCATCCGGACCAGGCCGCCATAGCGGCGGCGCTGCCCGGCATCAACTTCCGGCACATGATCCTCGACGAGAAGAAACTCACGGTCTTCTTCTCGCGCCCCGGCATGCGCATCGATCTCGGCGGCATCGCCAAGGGTTATTCCGTGGACCGCGGCATCGAGATCCTGCAGAAGCAGGGCATCACGCGCGCCATGGTCAATGCCGGCGGCGACACGCGCATCATCGGTGACCGTTTCGGCAAGCCCTGGGTGGTGGGCGTGCGCGACCCGGATCACGAGGGCAAGGTGTTCCTGCGCCTGCCGCTCACCGACACGGCGTTTTCGACGTCGGGGGACTACGAGCGCTATTTCGACGAGAACGGCACGCGCTTCCACCACATCATCGATCCCAAGACCGGCGACTCGGCGCGCAAGTGCCGCAGCGTGACCATCATCAGTGGCACCGCCACGCGCACCGACGCGCTGACCAAGAGCGTGTTCATCATGGGGCCGGAGGAGGGCATCGCGTTCATCAACACGCTGCCCGACGTGGATGCCGTCGCGGTGGCGCCGGACGGCAAGGTGTTCTACTCGAAAGGACTCGCGCCGCCGGAGTAGCGGCCCGGCTTACTGCGCCAGCAATCCGAGGTTGCGCAGCTCCTTCACGCCGTCGGTCGCCAGCTGGTGGACCAGCTTTTCGGCGTTCTTCGGGTTGGTGGTCGCGCTGGTGCCGGTCCAGACCAGCTTGTTCTGCGGCAGCGAGAACACGAAGGTTTCGACTGTCACGACGATGTCGACCCGGGTATCCGGCGCCTTGTCGACCCAGGGATCGGCCCAGCCGATGCCGTAGTAGCCGCCCCAGTAGCCGCCGTACATGTCGTCCGAGGACACCGTCTGGGTTGCCGTGGTCCGGTGATTGACGTCCACCGGGCGCATCACCACGAGTCCCGTGGCGCCCACGGCTTCGACCGCGGCGCGCGTCTTGCTCTCGCCTTCCTTGGAGACGGCCGTGTCGGCCGAGATGGAATACATCGGAATGCCCTGGCCGCCGAGCGCCGTGATCTCCTTCGCCAGCGTGTCTTCGGCGCGCCGGCGCGCCGCCGGATCCTTGATCATCACGGCCGCCACCACCTTGGCGCCGCGCACCTGCATGGGCTTCGCGTCGGGATCCTGGTAGGTGGTCTCGAAAACGTGCTTCGGGGGTGGGGGCGCGCCGCCCGAGGCGCACCCGGCCAACGCGCAGCATGCGCACGCGAGCAGCAGAAGGTATTTCATGGCGCCCATGACAACACGCCATCGGACGGGTGTAAGCAGGACCTTCGTCCTAGAAGTGCCGCCGCTAGAAGAAGGCGCTGATGTAGAACTGGTAGATGTTGGCGCGCAGCTTGTACAAGGGCTCGGTGCCGGGCGCCAGCGGTTCATCCGGCAGGGTGCCGAAGCTGCCGAGGCTGAAACGCGCGTCGCGGAAGTCGTCGTAGTCGACCGCCATGTAGTCGTAGCGCAGGTTGATCTGGCCCTTGGTGAGCCACGGGAATCGTTCGATCTTGAATTCGTAGGTCGCGTTCAGGCCACCGGTCATGGCGGTGTAGGTCGCGAGTTCCTTGTCGCGCGCCATGAAGTTGCTGAAGTCGGCGCGCGGGAAGATGTCCTGGTAGAAATCCGCCGCGGTCTGCGTGTAGTAACGCAGGCGCGCTTCGAAGATCCAGTCGCCGCCGATGAATTTCTTGTCGAGCGGGTGGACGTAGCCGAGCTCGCCGGTGTGGCCCACCACGCCCCAGGTGTCGGTGTAGAAGCGGTACATGCCGTCGAGCGCTGCGCGCCACGGCAGGAAGTACTTGCCGCGGATCGAGGCGGCGTTGCTGGAGCGCGTATTCGGGTACACCTCGGGCTGCTGGCCCTGCTGATCCGTGCCGATGAAGAAACGCACCGAGCGATACGGGCTGTTGAGCCAGCCTTCGTCGGTGATCACCTCGTACTGGCCCGAGAGGACCAGGTTCTTGGTGACGATCTGCGAGACGCCGACGCTGTAGCTCTTCGACTCCATCTCCTGCTGGAAGTTGGGGTCGTTCTGCTTGATGTCGTCGATCTTGACGTTGCGGAATACGTCGTTCTTGCCGTTCTTGAAACCAAAGGAAATCGTGGTGAGGTCGCCGAACATGTCGTGGCTCACCGAGGCGTACATGGTCTTGGCCTTGTAGTCGCTCTCGTCGCTGTTCACGTAGCCGATGGTGTAGGTCGAACTGCCGTGCAGGAAATCCACCGACAGGCTCGACTGGGTACGTTCGTCCTCGTAGGGACTCGCGGAGGTTTCGACGTCCACCGAGGCCGACGACACCATGTCGATGTAGTAGTTGGCCGCCACCGACACGTGATCGCCGATGCTCTTGCGTACCAGCATCGACGGCCCGGAGATCTGCACGCCGCCGCCGTCGTAGCGGAAATAGAGCAGGTCGGCGCGGTCTTCCGGCAGCACACCCGCAGACGCTGCCTGGGCCAGCAGGCCCAGGCAGGTTATGACGAATGTCGCGGAACGGATGTGTTTCTGGTTGGCCATGGCGGTCGCGAGCTCAGCCCGATTTCTCAGTTACAGCCGCAACCGCCGCCGCCGCCACCCGTGGCGCCGCGCGATCCTTCGCGCGATTCGAACACGTGGTCGAGGAAGTCCTGCGAGATCGAAGCGCGCGTGAACGCCATGACCGGATCGGCGAGGTTCTCGCGATCGTACGGCTTCACCCACGGTTCGATGGAACTGCAGCCCGAGGCGGCGACGCCCAGGACGGAAAGAACTAACAAACCGCGGAGAGTGCGCATGTACTTCGCTCCTATTCCTTCAACATCGTCCGGATCTGCGTGAGATAGAAGTTCTCGTCGCCCGCCTTGTAGCCACGGTGCAGCGCGCGCACGTTGCCCTTGCGGTCGACGATCACCGTGCTCGGCATGGTTTCGACCTTGTAGAGCTTGCTGACCTTGCTGTCCACGTCATAGGCGATCGGGAAGGTCACCGGCTTGGGGAGTTTGCCCAGCCACGCGTCCGCGTCCTTGGTATCCGGCTCGACGTTGACGGCCAGCATGGTGAAGCCCATGGGCTTGTACTTCTTGTAGATGTCCTCGAGCAGCGGCATTTCATCCCGGCACGGTTTGCACCAGGAAGCCCAGAAATTGATCATCACCACCTGGCCCTTGAACTGGGCGAGGTCGATGGTCTTGCCGCCGCGACCCGAGAGCTGGAAACCCGGGGCGGGGCCCGACGAGGAGGCGGCGAATACCGGCAGCACGAACGCTGCGGCCAGCGCCAGACCTTTTGCCATTCCTTTGATAACACGTGCCGACATGAGACTACTCCGTCAGAAAAATACGGTCGTACTCAGCAGCATTTCGATGTTGTTGGTGACTTTCTTCTCGCCTAACAGGTCGGTGTTGAACACGCGGTCCTGCACACCGAGATGTATCGCAAGCCAGTCCGTGGGCAACACGCGGAACCCCGCGCCAAAGTTGAGCGTCAGCCGCGTATCACCCGCGAACTTCACGCTCCCGATCCCACCCATCACATAGAAACCACTGTTCATGGCGGTGTCGCGACCGAGAAAGACCTCGCCAGGCAGGAAGTTGTAGCCCAGCGAGAGGCTGTAGTACGTGAACCGTCTCTCATCTCCGGTCAGCAGCTCGACGTCGCCATTCAGCGTCTCGAAACTGGTTCTCCCGGCAGTGGATTGCCCCAGGTCACCCCTGAAAAAGAAGTCTTCTGTCACATGGTAGGTAATCTGGCCCGCATAGGTCGGATTGGTGCCGAAATCCTCGATCGACACGAAGCCGAAGCCCGCGCCGAGTTCCCAGTTCTCGTTGTCGATCTTGGGTGTCTTGATCTTGCGACGGGCGACATTGGGTTCGATGACGCGCGGCGGCGTGGTATCGGCCTCTTCGGCTTCTTCCTCGGCGGCGGCCTGGGATTCGGTCTGTTGCTGCTCGGCGTCATCCTTGCCGAACCAGCCCTTTATGGTCTGGCACCCGGTCAGTGTCAGCGCGGCAAAAAGGGTCGCTGCTAGAAGAAGCAGGCGATTAGGACTTTCCATTCTTCCAACTCCTCGTTGTCATCGCGGCTCGTGAAAATCGTGTGCCAGCGATAGTCGGCCCTTACGAAGAAGCGCCGGGTGAGATAGTAACGAACGCCCGCACCCACGTAGGCAGTCTGGTCGGTGCGATCCTCGGGCAGCACGATCGTGGCGTTGGGCTTGACCCACACGACGCCCGTGCCGAGCTCGAGGAACGGCGAAATTCGCCATTCCGGAACGATCACGTGGGTCAGTCCGGCCTCGGCCTTGTAGCCGTTCGAGGCATTGCCGAGGTACTGCGAGATCGTGACCTCGATCTTCATGTTGTCGGTGAGCGAGTAGGCGCCGTAGGCGTTGATCATGTGCGCGCCGCCGTAGTCGCCACCACCGATGCCGATCTCCCAGTCGTGGCTGGTGAAACCGTCGCGGTCGCCGAGATTGAAGACGAACGGTGAGCCGTCGGCCAGCTTGGTGCGCCGCATGTCGCGCGCCCGCGCCCAGCCCTCGATGCCATGTTCGTCGCGTACCTTGAACCAGTCGGTGCGGCGATAGAGCACGTCCACCGAGGCGTCGCGCTCGACGACGCGGAACACCGGGTAGCCGCGTCCAGGTCCCGTCGACAGCTCGAGGTAGGGCTCGCTGACGAAAACCTGCAGCAGCTTTTCCTGGGCCGCCTGTTCCTTGGCGGCCTTTTCCGCCTCGGTTTCCTTTGCTAGGACTGTGGCAGAGAGGGAGCACGCGAAGACAAGTGCGAGCGCAAGGCTAGTTCTGCGGAGTTGGCGGGAACGGGTCGTTGTAATACTGGGCTCCAATATCCAGCCACTCCGAAAGCAAGCGCAATTCAGCGGTCGAGAGCATACCTGCATGCGTCGCATTGTTCATCACGCTGAAGAAACGCGAACCGCGCGAATTGAAGGCCGCCATCGACGCCGGAAGCGGCGGGGCCGGGACCATCGTCGGGTTGCCGTTGGCGTCCGGCGGACCCGGTACCAGGCGCACCTGCACGGCACCGTTCACCAGTTCCAGTTCGGCGCGGGGGAACAGCAATTCCCGATAGGCGCGCAGTTGCAGAGCGTCTTCGTCCGATACCTCGTCGGTCAGTTCGAGCGACGCACCCGGCAGCTGCGGCTGCATGTTCGCGGGGTTCACGCGATTGTGGCAGTTGGTGCAGGTCTGCGGGAAGGTGATGTTGCCCATGCCGTCATCGACACCACCGGCCGGACGCGGCACCGACCACAACGGGTGAATGTGACCCGGGCGCGTACCGATGGTCTGGTAGTGAATGGTGATGCGGCAGGTCGCGGTCCACACCGGGTAGCAGAACGGATTGGTGGGACGCGGTGTCGAGAGCTGCAGGTGATCGTAGGCAAACGACTCCATCGGAGTCGCCGCAGGTTTCCAGATCTCGTTGTAGACCACGTTGGCGCTCGGCGTGGTCGACAGCGGACCGCAGCGTTCGGTCATGGTCGCCGTGTCGATGCACGAAGAACCGTTGCGCGAACGCGCCGTCGCCATGTTGTCGCCGGCTTCCGGCGAAATCGTGTTGACCGTGCCCGGGAAGCTCGCGCCGGTGGCGGTTGCGCCGGCGTAGAACGCGTTGTACGAACCCTTGCGTCCATGCGAAGTCGGCGCGGCATTGTTGGGCGGCGTGCGCGTGTGGCAACCGACGCACTGGAGCACTTCACCCGGGCGTACCGACAGCCACGAGCGATGCACCGGTCCGACGCTGCGGCCGTTCACGTCGAGCAGTGAAATCTGGAACGCGATGTTGGCGGGCACCTTCATGCGCACCGAACCGTCCGGCTCGACCGGCGCATACGCGACGATCTCGCGCATCACACCCGCGGGACCGAAGGCGGAGTTGTCGGGATCGGCGATGTCGTCGTCGTCGGGCAGCGAGACCGGTTTCTCGATGCGCACGAAGCGCACCTGGCGTTGCAGGTACGCGGCGTTCGACGGGTTGGACACGCTGGCGATGCTGCTCGCGGTGCCGTTCGCCAGGCGCGCGCGGTCGCTGTCCATGACGTCGTAGACGCTGCCGATCGACACGATGCCGACGCCTTCGGCGACCAGGTCGGGATTCAGATCCGTCGGCGCCTGCTTGTCGAGTATCACGGCGGGCAGCGGGCTGCGCGGCTGCGCCACGATCGCTTCGGTGACCATCACGCCTTCGACCGGCGCCATGATCGGCAGGATGGTGTTGGCCGCGGGCGTCATCATCCAGATGCTGTACAGCGGCGGCGCAGCCTGCACGTTCGGCTCGTGAAGCTTCGCCGAGTCGCAGGGAATGATACGCGTCGGATCTGGACCGTTGACGTCGAACAGCCGGCATTGCGACCAGCTCACGAGGATGCGGCCCGAGCCGTCCCACAGCGGGAAGCCCGACTCGAAGCGGCCGCCGGGTGAGGGGCCCGGAACCGTGTAGACGTTGTACTGCGTGGCCGGAGACTGCGCGGGCCCGGTGGCGCCGGCGGCCACGGCCAGTGGCTGCGTGTTCTCGACGTAATTCTTGGTGTCGATGAGCACCAGGTTGCCGCCGAAGTCGACGTCGGTGCGTTCGCGCGTCAGTACCATCAGGCGGCCGTCGCTCATCTCGCGCGCGCGCATGAATTCGACCGGCGTGTTGTTGGCGAGCTCGCTGCTGCCCGTGAGGTGCGACAACGCGCCGTAGTGCAGCTGGGTGTCGGTGCCGTCCGGGTTCGTGGTGTACAGGTCGAGTCCGTTGGCGGCGCCGGGCGCGTTGTCCCAGCGCGTGAACAACACGCGGCCGTTCTGCAGCACCGTCGAATACAGGTCGCTCGACGGGTTGAAGCTGATCTGGTGGATGTTGGTGCCGTCGCCGTTCATGACGTGCAGCACGAAGGCCGATTCGTTGCGCGCCTCGGTGGTCGCTTCGAACTGCGCCTTGTTCTCGTCGAGCAGGATGGCCTTGGACTGGCGCTGCCGCGTCGAGGAGAACAGGATACGGCCGTCCGGTAGATAGGCCGGCGCGACGTCCTGGCCTTCCTCGGCGATGATGTCCGACTTGATCACGCGATGCAGGTCGTCGGTGGCGATGTCGTATTCCCAGATGTGCCAGGTCGGCGGCTCGTCTTCGTCGAAATTCGCCAACGGCCCGCGCATCGCGAACGCCACCTTCAGGCCGTCGGGCGAAGCGGTCAGGTCCTTGATGTCGTAGCGGTCGTCGTCCGCGCCGCCGAAGGCGGCGGTGCGCAGCCGCGCGGTGAGTTCGTGTTCGGGGGCTCCCGGGCTCGCGCGGTCGCGCTTCCAGAGCGTGGCGCTGTAATCGTCGTCCTCGACGAACGGCCGCACGCGCGTGACGTCGTCCTGGTCCTCGGGGATCTGGTGGCGAATGTAGAAAATCGGGAAATCGACGGTCGCCGGGTCGGGTTGCTGGCCGCTGCCGAGACCGATACCCCCGCCGCCGGGTCCCTGTGTACAGGCCGCGAGCAGCGTGACGAGCCCCAGGAGCAGGCCCCTCAGGGCTCCCCCGGGCGTGATGCGGTTCGCGTTTTCGGTCGATCGGTTCACAGATCCTCCACTGTCACTGCGTGTGCATTGCCGCACAGGCATGTGACGTAATGCAATTCTCGCGCGTGTACGCTCGGCGATCTGCCGAAGACGTCACAGCAGGCACCCCGCCAAACGCGGTTTTCTTGCCGGCTGTTGTAGTTAGAGACCAGGGGCGGTACGCGCCGTGATGCGGTTCGCAGTCCTTGGCGCGAAGGTTACCGGGCGTACGTAATAAATGGTGCTGTCGCCGCTTGGAGACGTAGATGAGCGGAGACAAACAAGCCTGGTTGACGGCGGGGGGATACTGCACCCGTCAAATGGGATGCGGATGAGGCAAATGGATACCCAACAGGTCTCGAAACTCAAGAAGCTCGGTCTGGCGTGCCTGCTCGCTTGCACAGCCGCCACCGCGTTGGCCAATGATCGTGACCGCGCCAAGCGCATACACGATCGCATCGCGGGTACGCCACCCAGCGAAGCCACGCTCGACCAGATGGAAGCACTGGTCGCGGCCGGCAACCCCGTGGGAGCCGCCAACATCGCCACCCAGGCGCCGGCGTTCTACAACGTCACGCTGAAGAATATGGCGGTGCCGTGGACCAACCGCGACCAGACGGTGTTCGCACCCCTGAATGACTACGTCGCCACCTTCATTGGAATGGTGCGCGACGACGTGCCGTTCAACACGGCGCTGTCCGCCGACCTGACCTACACGGTCAACGGCGTGACGCCGGCCGCGTCGGCGACCAGCAACCAGCACTACATCAATGCCGAGGACGGCGCGGTCAACCTGTTCACCGCGCTGCAGCCGGCCACGCAGTCGTCGGTGCAGGGCATCCCGCCCGCGGCCACCGCGGGTTTCCTGACCTCGCGCGCCGCCTCGGAGGCCTTCTTCATCGACGGCACCAACCGCGCGATGTTCCGCTTCACCATGATCAACCACATGTGCCGCGACATGGAGCAGGTGCACGACACCTCGCTGCCGCCGGACATGATCCGCCAGGACGTGAGCCG
>Ga0068861_100000924_pt1 | contig 17839 bp, 13 predicted proteins | sample KBSSwiS42_FD_66593 | JGI IMG/M metagenome (GOLD analysis project Ga0068861, IMG submission 66593) | Switchgrass rhizosphere microbial communities from Kellogg Biological Station, Michigan, USA - KBS Switchgrass S4-2 | ecosystem: Host-associated > Plants > Roots > Rhizosphere > Soil ...
CTCACCAGGCTCGCGGCGCTGCCCGCCATCGCAGGCAGATAAGCCACTACGGTCGCCGTGTCGTGCCGCTTCGCTACGGACAAGGCGATGTCGGCTTCGCGCAAGGCTTCCTCGGTGCGTTGCAAGCCCGAATCGATGCAGGTGACACCGACACGCGCGCCCACGGTGAGCTTGTGCTTGCGTAGTTCGAAGGTATCCTGCAGTGCTCGTTGCAGCGACGTCGCGATGTCGAGCGCATCGGCCGGTTCGACGTCGAACACCAGCACAGCGAACTGATCGCCGCTCCACCGGGACAGGACACATTCGAGCGTTGCAGTGGCCTTCTGGAAACGACGCGCGGCTTGCACTACGAGTTCGTCGCCGGCGGTGTGGCCCAGCGTGTCGTTGATGAGCTTGAACCGATCGATGTCGACGAGCATGACGGCGATGCGGCGGCGACGTCGGGTACGCACGTCACGCAGCGCGCGATCGAGCTGCTCCATGAAATACCGGCGATTGGGCAGGCCCGTGAAAGCGTCGTGATAGCGGGAGTGTTCGAAACTCTTCTGCAGGGTTTCGCGCTGGTCGATCTCCGCCACGAGCTTGCGGTTGGCTATCTGCAGGTTCCGTCGGGAGAGCGCGAGCGCTTCGCGTGCACGATGCAGATGGTGCACGAGATCGTGAACCGCGAAAGCCAGCAGCCAGGCTACGCATGCCAGCAAGCCGATGGCAGCGACCAGGTCGCGTGCCGGATACCAACCTGTCTTGGGACGGATGGCGAGTTGCAGGCGGCCGCTCGGAAGGTCCTGCGACAGGCCGGCGGGGGCGGCGATGCTGCTGACTACGGCGTCATCGAGCGGATCGATGCGTGAACTCACGAATACTCGCGGCCGCGTGGCTTTCGCGTCGATCTTCGAGAGTTCGAAGTCGTACTCGGGGTCGATCAGGCGGCTCAACTTCAGGCTGGACAGCAGTTGATCCAGTTCCGCGCGGCTGCCGCTCTTTGCGTCCCGTTCCGCTAGTTTCTGCAACTGCGTTTGCACTGAACGGCCATAGCTTGCAACGACTGTCTCCGCCTTGTCTCGCATCTGCATTGCACGCTGTTGCACACTCAACGAGATGAGCCGGCCGCCGGCGAGCAGCACGACCGCCAGCACCATGACGGTGGGCAGCCAGGTCGAGCCGCGTCTGAAGAATGCCAGTTTCACCGGGCACGGCCGCGTGTACCGAGATAGGCCGTGAAGCTCAGGGTGAGCGTCACTTTCTCGCTCTCGGCCAGTTTGAGGTAGTCGCCCAGCAATTGAATCTCGCCGCGCGCGAACGTTCTGCCGATTCCGACGAAGCCCTCCTTCAAGTGGCGTGCAGGCAGTCTCAGGCCCGGTTGCAGGTTGATCACGCTGGGGTCGGCCTCGCCGACGGCGCCGCCGAGCGTCAGCGTCACATACCGTCCATAGTGGTCGATACGGGCAGTGGTCAACTCGGTGCCTAGATTGCCTCCGACCGAGTGCGCATAGCCTATGTTGGTCGCGAGTCGCTGCGTCCAGATATACGTCAGCCCCAGCTTCGGCAGGTTGCCATGCGTCGTGTCGATGTCGATCTGCCGTCCCTCGACCTGCACGGAGAACTTCGGAGTAAAGGACTGGCTGAGGCCGAGCACTTCGATCGCGTAGTCGAAGTTGCGGCCATTCTCGTCGCCGCTGCCATACTGCACCTCGCCGAAAACGCTGAATTTAGACGCAGCGTCGCCGTGGCTGAGCGAGCCACGGATCGAACCGAAGCTCCACTGCGAATCCGCGATGATTTGATGTTCGGCCCCGAGACCGAAGACGGCATCGGGGGTGAAGTAATGGAGCCAGTTGAGCGAACCGCCGCCTCCGTCGTCTACATCGACGAGCCTGGAGCCGTTGGCTGCCAGCGTCAGCCGGTCCGGAGGACGTGCATCTACATCGGCTGCGCTGGCAGTTGCGGCCACGAGGCAGGACGCTGCGAGCGACCAACAGGACAATGTGAGCGGGAGTCTCATCGCGGAGCCACCAACGTCTGGCTTGAAATGGTCGTAGTCGACGTCGACACGTCCGGGATCCGCAAGGTCGCAGTGATCGCGGTGTGGTCGCCGACGGCGGATCGCGCCACGGGCAGGAACGTCATGACATAGAGACGTTCCTCTTCTCCCGGCAACGGGGACGACGAACTCGTGACCTCGTAGATTCGCGGCGCAATCTCGACGTGCATCTTGCGGCGACCGGTCAGGCCCGGTTCCCACCAGCGCGCCGGCATTCCCAGGAGCGAGAAGAGATCGGAGACTTCCGCCTGTTTCTGGATGCCGGCAAACAACGCACGGGCTGGCTTGTTGAATGCGAGGACACGACCGCCCGAGTCGATGACCAGCGCGGCCTGGCCGGTGGCGTCGAGTGCCACCTTGGTCGTGTATTCCTGGGTCTTGTCTTCGATGACGACGAGTGCGAAGCGACGATGCTTCTGCGCCATGTGCTGCACGCGGACTTCCGTCGCACACAATCGCTCTCCCACCCGGATCATGCTGAGCGGCAACACGCCGCCGGCTTCGGCGATCAGTTCCTGTACCGCGTCGGGGTAGGTGAAGCGGATGGTTTCGAACAGGCCGCGGCCGATGTCGGGTGCGGCATCGCAGAACTCGTTCGCTTGCAGGCTGGCGCAGACGATCCGCAGCGTGTCGATGTCGACCAGCAGGGCGGGCAGTGGCAGCTCTTCTATCAGATTCGCCCAGAATTCCTCGCCGCGCTCGGCTTCGTAACGAGCGAGATCGATGTGGGTATTCAACCGGTCGATGATGGTGCCGAGATATTCGGCCGCGATGGCGCAGGCGAATACCACGATGGCGAACACCTCGAGCAGGACCACGAAGTAACCGGACGGGGCGGTGAAGCCCGGAAAGGGCACATTGGTTGCGGCGGCGCCTTGCTGGCCGACGGCCGCCGCGAGCCAGGTGCCTGCCTCATTGAGACCGGGCGCATACCAACGCAACTCGGGCGCCTGTGCGAGTGCGACGGCTCCCGTGACTGCAACGGCGATCAGCGCCATCAAGTAAGGTTGCCAGCGCGACAGGAAAATCGCCCCGACGACCGGCAGGGCAAACACCATGAGAAAGGCGGGATTCTGCAGCCCCCCGGTGTGCATCCAGATGACGCCGACGATGATGACACCGGCGGTATGCAACGCGGTCAGCAGTGCACGACGTTCACCTCGTCGCGCCGGCCGTCCCAGCACGCTGAAGGCGATGTGAATCGCGCCGAGCGCCAATAGCCCCAGCGACGCCGCGATCAGGTTGATCTCGAACGAACTCACCAGCCACGGCAACATGGTCGCCAGCAGGACGGCGAATATGGTTAGCAGCCAGGTGTCGTCGAGAAGGTGTACGCGGGGATCGGTCCACGCGGGAGCGGGGCGAACCTGCGTTGCGTCCGATGCAATCATTGCCGCACCGTGTGCGCCGCAGGGGCCGCGTTGTCGGCGGCAATGATCTTGCCGCCTGCATCGAAATTATTGCCTTCGAGGAACGGCTGCGAGTGCACCTTCTGCCCGCTGCTGCCCGGATCGAAGTCGATGACCTTGAGGGCGAGTGCCCGCGGTCGCACGACGTGATTGCCCCGCAGTACCGGCGAATCGCCGATCACGTCGATGCCGTTGAACTTCGGTTCGATGATGGTGTTGTCGATCGCCGTACTGGGACTGCTGCCGACGACGAAGGCCAGGCCGTAACCGCTGTTGTGAACGCGATTGCCTCGCAGCAGCACGTCGGCCGATCCCTTGAGCATGATGCCGTAGGCGGCCAGGCCGTCGAACTCATTGTTCTCGATCACGGCTCCGCGCGAGTTCTCGGCGACGATACCCATGGCGGCTCCGCCGCTCACGCGATTGCCGCGTACGACGGCGCCGGTGCCCATCAACTGCATCGCCGCTTCTTGCGAGTCCAGCAGTTCGTTGCGCTCTACTACGATCGACACATTGACCGCCAGGAGGCCGATGCGTTCCTTGCTGAAGTGGTTCTCGCGAATGCTGATAGCGTCGCTGCGTAGATCGGGTTCGCCGCGTACCGCCCAGACGCCGGCATCGCGGTGTTCGTTGAATTCATTCTTGACGACGACGGTGTTGCGGTTCGACGCGGTGAAACGGACGCCGACGCGGTTTTTCGTAAACCGGTTGCCCTCGATCAGCACCTGGCCGGCATTCTCGGCGACGTCCACGCCGACGTCGCAACCTTCGATCGTGGTCGATTGCAGTCGAAAGTGCGAGGCGCGCAGCAGGACACCTGCGGCCTTGCAGTTGCGAATGTGCAGTCCTTCGATCGTAGTATTCGCGCCGGCCACGTCGAGAACCGGACCGCTGGCCAGCGCCGTGGCGTCTATCTCGGCGCCAGGCTCGGCGGCGACGAGATGAACGCCTCGCGAGTTCACCAGCGGCGGCAGGACGGTAGCGAGTGTAATCTTCGGTACCCGCACGGAGATGGTCGCTTCGCCATCGGCTGACGCTGCAATGAACAGCGCTTCACGCAAGGTGCCAGGACCCCGGTCGCCGCCGTTCGTGACATTCACCCCTGCGGTATCGGACGGGTGGCCTGCTGCCACGCGGCGCGATTCGTACCAGTATCCGAGGGCGGCGAAGACGCCGAGAACGGCGAACACCCCAATAGATACGACGGAGCGGCGGCTAATTGCCATGGGCGCCTCCCGCAGCGCGCTGCAAGACGAAGACGGCATGCCAGGATCGTTTCACGGCGCGTCGTCCGAAAATGAAATCGACCGGGATAGACAACAGGGTAACGAGTGCCAGTGCTGACGTCGCCAGCGGCCGCGGCAACCGTCGCAGGTGCGGCAGGAGCCATGTCTTGAACGGTGCCGGATCGACGCCGGTCATCGCTCGCACTTCGAGTCCTGCCCGTGCGAAGAGGTCGAGATAGACATCGCGTTGCCGGGCGCGAAAAACCGTTGTGTCGCAGTGTTTCGAATTACTCACAGGCGCGGCTTCGAGCAATACCATGCGGCCGCCCGGTGCGAGATGCTCGGTCATGCGTTGCACGGCTGCCCGCAGTGCTTCGGGGTCGAGTATGTGCTGCAGCACCGTGACGCCGACCATGAGATCGAATTGATCGCCCGCATCGAGGTGCGCCAGGTCCTGCACGAGAAAACGGCAGCGTGTTGCCATGCCGCTCGCATCGGCCCTGCGCCTGGCTTCGGCGATCATCGTCGGACTCAGGTCCATTCCGGTTACCGCCGCACCCCGCGCCGCAAGCAACAAACTCCAGCGTCCGACTCCACAACCCACATCGAGTACGCGTGTGCCTGGCGCGATGTCGAACCAGGGATCGAGTGCCAGGCGCTGGCAGCGATGAATCATTCGATTGTAGAAGTCCGGCATGCCGTAGGAGCACACGGCCGCGAGGCCGGCGCCCTCCGCAGCAAAACGGCGGGCGCGGTCCTCCCAATAGTCGTCGGGCAGGTAATAAGCAGGCGCAGGAACTCCGCGTACTGTCATGAAGCTCTCCGCATGAGGTCGGTCTTCTCTTCCAGTGGCAGCGAAGTGCTGGCGCTCGGCAGCGGTTCGTAGTGATCCCGATAGACGCGCCGGCCCCACAGTTTCATCGTCACCCAGTTGGTATAGCCCACCGTCATCGGAGCGATGTGGGTGATTGCGTAGAACAGGTACAGCGGCACGATCGGCGCAACGTAGGCACGTTCGGCCTTGGGCACCACGGTGAACAGAGCGAACACGCCTAGTGCCAGGTAGCTGCCGATGGCTGCGATGAAATAGGACGGATTGATCAGGGCGTTGCGCGGGAACACATTCGCCAGGAACAGGTTGTCGAAGCCGCTCAGAAAACTCAGCACCAGCAGGCTCGCGCTGACGATCTTCAGCAGGTGCAGGATCACCGACAATCCGCCGAGATAGATGACGAAGTGATACATGGCGAACGGCGTGCGCTTGCTGATGCGCCAGACCTTGCCGAAGCGCTCGGTGTAGACCTTCAGCAGTCCGTAATACCAGCCGACGCGTTGCGAGAACCAGCGGGGAACGGTGCCGGGCCCTTCGGTACTGACGACGAGGCGCCCGTCATAATAGATGCGCTCGCCGTGACTCAGCAGGATCAACGCGTTCTCGAGATCCTCTGCATAGACGGACAGGGAATGCTCTTCGAGCGCTCGTGCGAGAGCGTCGCGGCGATAACAGGAGACACCCGAGGTGATGCTGTAGTCGGCCAGGCTCTCGCGCCCGATGCGGAAGGCCAGGGCATATTCGAATGCCTGGAAGCGGGCGAGGAAGCCGTCCGGTTCGATCATTACGCGCGGACAGACGGCAGCCGCGCCCGATTGCTGGAAATCGCGGATGAAGCGGTCGAAGTCGATGCGGCTACCGGCGTCGCGGCCGCGAATGCGAATGTCGGGATCGACGACCAGCACCGTCTCGATGTGCCGCGGCAGGCGTTCGAGCAGGCGACGCAACGCGCCCGGCTTGCGACGATTCACGCCGTCATCGAAACAGCGCCAGCCCGCTTGCCGCAATCGCAGTACGGTGTTGTCCGACGAGCCGTCGCTGATGAGCCAGACGCGATCGCGATAGGGCGCGAACGCGTCCATGAACTCATCGAGCAGCGGTTCGAGATTGAAAATGGAAGCGATGATGGCGTAGGGCCGGATCGGCACGACCTGTCGCGCACGGACTGGCAGCGCGGCGGCGAGATCGATGGATAGATGTCGATTCTCTTCGGTCGGCGCGGTAGCTATGTGCCGGCGGCGGACGTGCAGCCGCAGAATGAAGTCGAGTGCGTCCGTGTACACGATCAGGTTGGCGAGGCCGTAGATCAGCAGTGAAAAACTCGCGCTCTGCAGATTCGCCGCGGACAAAGCAACCCATCCAGTAAGGAGCGCGCAGACACCGAGCGGTGCGAGCAAGCTCCACGGAGTAGCGATCTTCACGCGCTTGCGGCGGCTCGGGCAGCCGTCGCTCTCCGTAGTTGCGGCAGTCGAGCTTCGAGTTCGGTGCGCACCTCATGCTCCGCTGCGAAGGGGATACCGTATTCCGCCATGACCGGCGCCGCGGCGAGGATCCACACGAGAGAACGTATACGCGAGGGGAGGTGGGTCGCACGTTGCTGCAATCGCGCCAGTGCCGATTCGAAATCGCGTTCGATGCGCAGGATCACCTCGCTCACCAAGGGATCGATCGGCAGGATTTTCGCCGGCTGGTCCCATTCCATCGACGTGCCGGCAATCTGCCGGTGAGCGTATTGCGTATGCGGCAGCAGTGCGGGGTCGCTCGCGAGCGCGGCTCCCGAGAATGGAATCACGTAGGGGTACATGCCGATCTCGCAGCCCAGCTGCAGCCAGCGATACGCTTCTCGCAGGGTTTCTGCGACGTCGTGCAGCGAGGCTCGCGGCGAACTCAGAATGAGATCGAGGAACGGAGTGATCCCCACCTCCAGGGCCGCAGTGAGCATCGGTTCGATATGCCGATGGATCTGCCCCTTGTTGAATTCGGCGAGCACGTTGGGTGAAAAACTCTCGATCCCGAAGCCCAGCACGCGAAAGCCCGCTCGCCGCATGGCCGTCAGGCGCTCCTGCGTCATCGCATCGATGCGGTTGGTGCTGATGAACTGCAGGTCCTGCGGCAGCGTGCCCTGCTGTTTCGCGGCGACGATCGCATCGCAGAGGGGCAGGACGCGCCGGTCCTTGGTGAAGACGAAAATGTCGTCCTGAAAAATGATCGTGCGCACGCGCGGATGCGACGCAACGATGCGCTGGATCATCTCCAGGCATTCGTTTTCGTCCAGCCGTGCAATCGTTGCTACGCCGCCCTGGGCTTCGTGCAGGAAATTGGTCGAAGAGCAGAACGTGCAGCCCATCGGGCAATAGTTGAGAGTGATGAGCCGTACCGAGCGGATTTCGGCTAACGAAGCTTCGCGTGCTGCCTTGGTTGGCAAGGCGCCTACGCGATACGCTGCTTCGAGGCGTTCCCAATACGCTTCGTAGGGCATGCTCTCGTAGGGCGTGGAAAAAATGGCGTGGCGCAGTTGCTCACGGTTGAGCGCAGGTTGCGGTATACGCAGCACACTGCCGTCTTTGCGCTTCTCCGCGGTTCCCCTGATTCCGCCCAACGAGCCGGAAGGATTGCATCGCAGGCGCTCGGCAATTTCGAGCAAGGGATGTTCGCCTTCGCCGAGAACGACGCGGTCGAACGGACCGAGTTCGAACATCAGTTCCGGCTTGAAGGTGGCTTCCATTCCGCCCGCGACCAGCAGGGCCCTGGGCGCCAGGCGTCGCGCAAGGTGCGCCAATTCAAGATCGAAGCGGAGCGTCATGCCCGTCGTCGAGATGCCGATGACGTCCCACGTCTCGCGCAATATTTCTCTTTCCAGTGCACGATCCGGCGGCCCGACGCAGCAGTTGGGATCGAAGACTTTGACTTCGACCCCGGCCTCTATCAGCACGCCAGCCAGGCGCCAGACGCCAAGCGGCGGTGCCAGGAAGGTATATTCCCCACACTGCGGGTCGTAGGGACCCACGAGCAGAAACTTAGACAAACCTGCCCCCTGATGTTCGAATCTTGAGGTGAGCGGCCCAGCAACGCAGGTCGCGGCTAGGTTGTTCCCTGACAGGTCGAGTCCTACGCGCGCGACGCGCGCTCGCGTTCAGCGGGCGCACTCGGATGTAGATTCGATCCGACCTAGATATAGCGCCATTTGAGCAGCAGCGCCACCGCGGCCGGAATCGAGAACAGCAGCAGGAAGATAGGCAATTCTTCGCCGATCGAATAGCCGGCGTGCATTACGCCGGCCCACAGGTTCAGAGCACAGATGACGAGCCATGCGCCCAAAAAAGCGCCAATCGCGACGCGCGATGCGCCGGAATAGGTCTCGGAGAAGAGTCCGGCCAGTATCGATGCCGCCGCGAGGAGCAGGAATCCGGCGACGAGGAACAGCGTGGTGCGCATCGTAGATCTCCGCAACGAATGTCATGCAGGGACTGCGACCATACGTCGTTTGGACACCCTTCTCATCTTGACAGTCGTCGGGCGACCGGTAGGCTGTAGTCAATCGTCCGGGGCGTTCTGCCTCGCGACGAATTCTCCCCCGCAACGTTGTTTTGCCTCAGAACCGGGCAGTCATGAGCGGTTTCAGCGCGACGCTGAATCAACTTTGTGCAGGTACCGCCAGCCTGGATGCAGCGCTGGCCGCGTTCCAGCGTGAGCCGCCGTCCGACTGGAACGCTTTCCTGCGGCATTCCATGTCGATCGAGTCGGCCTGGCGCGGTGGCAAGATCGATCGAGCGAGCTACGAAGCCTTGCGCAACGCCGTCCTGGCCAAGACGACGGCATTGGCCACGACACAGGAGAGTTCGTCAGCCGTGCAGACCGAGCACGACGCCATCTTCCCGTCCTGGTCGCCCTTGGTTGGCCCGGTCACTCCCGGCGATGAAGTGCGAGCGGAGCGCCCCCGCAGCAATGAAGACAGCACACGCCGTCGGACCGGCGGCAAGTCCGTGCCTGGAAAGATCGTCACCGCCTTCGATGCCAAAGCGACGGATCTGCGTAGCGAGCCGCCGTCCAGTCCTTCCGGCGATTTCGGGCAGATCACCAATCCTTCGCAGTGGCCGTATGGACCACCCAAGGCCATTGGCCCCGGTACCGTTCTGAAGGAGCGCTTCGTGCTCGAGGAAGTCATCGGTCGGGGCGGCATGGGCACGATCTACCGCGCTCTCGATCTGCGTAAGCAGGAAGCGCAGGATCGTCACCCTTACGTTGCAGTCAAAGTTCTCAACGAGGATTTCCGCAAGCATCCCGAAGCGTTGAAAGCGCTGCAACGCGAGTCGCGCAAAGCACAGGCGCTCGCTCATCCCAACGTTGCGAGCGTGTTCGACTTCGATCGCGACGGACCGCTGGTGTACCTGGTGATGGAACTCCTGGAAGGCGTGTCGCTGGATCAGTTCATCAAGAGCCGGGTAGGGCGTCCGCTGCCGCAGAATGAAGCGTTGCGAATCGTCCGGGCACTGTCCGCTGCCCTGGCGCACGCGCATCAGAAGGATCTCGTGCACGCGGATTTCAAACCGGCCAACGCGTTTCGCACCGAGGACGGGTCGGTCAAGGTACTGGACTTCGGCATTGCTCGCGCCATCGGACGTCGCACGCAGGAAGTCGATCTCACGATGTTCGATCCCGCGACACTCGGTGCATTGACGCCTTGCTATGCGAGTCCCGAGATGCTGGTCGGCGATCCGCCGGATCCGCGCGACGATGTCTACGCGCTGGCATGTGTTTCGTACGAGTTGTTCTGCAGCCGGCATCCATTCAATTTCACTTCATCGCTGCTCGCCGAGCGTAGCGGCATGAAGCCGGCACCGATTCCAGGACTGGACCGACGTATCTGGCGCGCCTTGCTGCATGGCCTGGCTTTCTCGCGATCGAATCGGACAGCGTCGGTCGAAGCGTTCCTGGCGGAGATCGCTCCACCGCGCCGCTTCTGGATCGCGGCGACTGCCGCAGCCGTCGCGGCTACGACGATCGCCATCGGCATCGTGTCGTGGCGCATCGTTCCCGAATATCTCAGCAACCGGGAGCATGGACGGTTTACGACGCAACTGCGCAGCGGCGACGCCAAAGTCATCGATGCGCTGCTTCCGCGGCTACTCGAGTTGCCATTGCCGCAACTGCGTACATTATTCGGCGACCGGACTACGCGTGAAGCGCTGCTGGATCACATGGAACGCAAGATCCGGTTTGCGATCGATGCAACGCACGAGAGTGTCGACTACGACGCAGCAGCGCACTATCTCGATCAGCTCGATGCCTTGTTACCCGATTCGTCGCGGGTCGCCAGGTTGCGTGCCGACGTAGAGACGAAGAAGCAGCAGGCGCTCGCGACCTACATCGCCGCTATCCCGCAGCAGATCAAGCAGGGGTGGCTGATCGACGCGCAGAATAGCGACAACGTCCTGCGTACCATTGCGAAGGTGCGACAGATCGATCCGCAATGGCAGCCCGACCGTGCCGTGCTGGGGCCCGGATTCGTCGCTCAGATTCGCCGGGCGCTGTACGTCAAAGGGGATGCTGCACTCGCAGGTGAGTTGCTGCTCGCTGCCAAGGGAATCGTTCCCGACGTACCGGAACTCGTGTCGCTTGCATCGCAGATAGCCCAGCGCATGGCAGCGGCAGCGCGTTCGTCCTCAGCGGCGAAGGGCGCCTCGACAGAGGCGGCACCCATTGCCTCCACTGGTTCTCTGAGCGTGGCACAACGCAAAGAACGCCTGCTCGCCCTGGCGGCTGCGAACGACTTGCCGGAGGCGCTGGCGCTCTTCAACGGATTGAAAGCCGAACTGCCGGCCGACGACGCGTTCGTCACTGTCGATGCGCCCGATGCGTTGGCCTCGATGTATATCCGTCTCAGCACCCGTGCCTTCGAGAGCGGAGAGTTCGAATCGGCAGCGGCCCTGCTGGCTCGCGCCGACGAATTTACGCCGGATGCGCCGCGGATCGCCGCTCGCCGGGAATCCGCCGATCGGTTGGCTCGACTCGCCCACACCATCGACAATGTCTTGTCTATTTCTCCCGAGTCGCTGACCGCGGAACTCGACCGTATCCAGCAGGACGATGCCAAACGCTATCCCGTCATTCGTACGCAGCTCGCCGAAGCCTTTGCGCGCCGTGTCATTGAACTGCAGCCCACGTCGCCACAACGTGCGAATACGCTGCTGATGGTTGGCAAACGAGTCTTCCCGGGTAGCAGCGCAATCGAGAAGTTGCAGCCGGCAGATGCCAGCACTGGAGTGGCATCGGCGCAGCAAGCTCCGGTTGCCACGCCGTTGTCTGGAGAGACCGGCGCGGTGGCGGGGAAGCCGGAATAGAGTCGTATCCGAGCGGACCGTCAACCGGAGATGAATTTCTCCAGGTGATCGATGGTCTGCTGCTGCTCTTCGATCACGGCGCGCACCAGGTCTCCGATCGAGATCATGCCGACGAGCCGGTTCTTCTCCACGACCGGCAGATGGCGGATACGACGATCGGTGACCAACTGCATGCAGTCGTGCACGGTCTGGTCGCGCGTAACGGTGATCACGGGCGCGGTCATGACCTCCCAGACCGGCGTCTCCGCCGACGATCGCCCCATGAGCACCACTTTGCGAGCGTAGTCGCGCTCGGAAATCATTCCGACCAGTTCATCGCCACGCATCACCGGCAATGCGCCAACGTGCTTGTCGGCCATGACCTCGATCGCACGCAGCACCGGCTCATCGGCATCGACGCACCAGACGTCGGTTCCCTTGACGCCCAGCAAGTGTTGAACACGCAACATGGGGTGTCTTCCTCGTCGCCACTGCAGTGTCAGGGATTGTACTCTTCATCCGGCCTGCGGGAGCCTGGTCTCCTGCGTGCCTAGCGGCGAACCACTGCAACGAGATAGCGGCACGGCGCAGCGTCGTCATTGCGAAAGACGCAGTCGGCTGGCGGCCCGAATTCGAGTCGGTCGCCCGTATCCAGTGTCGAACTGGCGTCGCCTTCCACGATGGTGAGCCGGCCCTCGATGACCCACACCACCTGTCGGATGAGCGCATACGAAGACGCCGGCATGGCTGCGGCTGTCTTGGCGGGAAGCATCACTTCGACGAGTTCCAGCGGCAGGTGGGCGCTCAGGTAGACCTGGCGGCGTCGATAACCGGTACCGGGGTCGGTCCATACTCCTTGGTGTTGCACTCGCAACAGGCGGCTGGCTTCCTGCGTCGGTTCGGTCAGCAATCCGGCAAGGGTGAGATCGAACGCTGAAGCGATGCGCGCCAAGACAGTGGCCGTCGGACTGGCCTCCTGCCTTTCGATCTTGCTGAGCATCGCTCGCGACACATCGCATCGCTCCGCCAATTGCGCGAGGGACCAGTTGCGGGACGCCCTCTCGCTGGCTATGCGATGCGCAAGGTAGGCCCCGGGATCGTCTTCTATAGTTGACATGTTGTCGCTTATCGTGGAAATATTGGGCCCTGTCAAGGCACACCCTCATCGGTCTCCCATGGACAAGCAAGCGATCAGGATCGCTACGGCGCGCGACGCCGCAGCCATAGCAGGCATCTACTCGCACTACGTCGAAGAGACGGCCATTTCGTTCGAGCTCGAGCCGCCGGGAGTCGACGAAATATTGAAGCGCATGGCGCGAATCACCGCGGCGTTCCCCTGGCTCGTCTATGAACAGGACGGCGAAGTCCTGGGATATTCATACGCCAGTCCTCACCATGAGCGCGCCGCTTATTGTTGGTCGGCGGATGGTGCTGTCTATGTGAAGCAAGGGTCGATCCGGCGCGGTGTCGGAAGGGCGCTCTACGGAACGCTCATTGCCATTCTCCGCCTGCAAGGATTTCACTCGATCTTCGGCGGGATCACCTTGCCCAATGCCGCAAGCGTCGGACTGCATGAGTCGTGCGGCTTCCGTCCTGTCGGCGTCTACAAGGAAGCCGGCTTCAAGCTAGGAGCGTGGTACGACGTAGGTTGGTGGGGACTGCGCCTGGACGACGCATCGCTCGATCCGGTGCGTCCGCGGATATTCGCTCCAGCGATGCTCGATGAGGCACTGAAGGGGAAGTAATCGTCGCGAATCTCAATCAGACCGCCGCTGCTGCGGACTACATCGCCTCGCATGCCCTGATCGTCTTGCTGCTGCTCACGCTTGCCGGCAGCTGCGTGAGTGCGCTGGGCTGGCATCTCATCCTCGAGTTGGCGCCCACGGTGTGGGCCGCATGGTTGCGCACGTTCACGCGTCCGGCTGTAGAGCGCGCCTGGCTGCGCATGCAGTCATTGCAATATGTCGGTTCCGCTTTCAAGGGAACGTTCGGAGCCGCACGATTTCTCGGAATCTACGCCGTGTGCAGCTTTGTCGTGGCGCTCGTCGCGGTGGCCGGCTTTCTCGAACTGGTGGAGGCGATCGATGTCGATGGGCGCCTGGAGCAATTCGACCATGCGCTCAGTGCTGCACTCGGAAGACACCTGTCCGATGCAATGTTGCAAGCTCTCGCGATCGTCACTCACCTTGGCGATGCGTGGCTGCTGTCGGCGATCAGTGCCGTCATCGTATTGACGTTGTGGCTCGAGCGGGAACGCCTGTTGGCCGTCGCGTCCTTGATTGCGACCGCTGGCGGCGGAACTCTCACGACGGTGCTCAAGCAACACTTCGCTCGCGACCGGCCGGTTCGCGAACATGTCTTTACTACGGTCGGCGGCTACAGTTTTCCGAGCGGCCATGCGTCGGGTTCGATGCTGGTCTACGGCCTGCTTGGCTATCTGATCGTGCGCCACACGCCGTCGCGGTGGCATATTCCTACGGTGATCGTCACGATGGCCGTGATCGTGTTCGTCGGCGGCAGCCGCATCCTGCTGCAGGTTCATTTCCTCAGCGACGTGCTGGCCGGCTGGACTAGTGCTGCCGCGTGGCTGGCGCTATGGATCGCCGGCTTGGAGGCGATGAGGCGGCGGAATGCGATATAGATGCCCGGGGCGGATAAAAGGGACAGATTTATTTTTCGCTGCGAAAAATAAATCTGTCCCTTTTATCCCAGCCGCGGGAGAGACGGGGGGAGGGAATGTCTTCTTTTGCCCCGTCTTCTTCGCTTACAACTCCGTGGACAACGTCAGGAAGTAGCTGCGTCCCGGTAGCACATTGAACGCATCGCCTGCGTACGCATTGGCGGCCGAGGGATCGATGCTGTCCAGCACCTGCACATCCTTGTCGAAGACATTGCTCACTTGCATGCGCACCTTGAGGCTGCGGACGAAACTGCGATCGAACGTCATGCCGTAGCCCACCGAGAGATCGCCGATCCAGTAGCCGTCACTCTTGGCCGAGCGCGAGGCGCCGCCGCCGGCGATGTCTGGGTTCGTGAGTTTGTCGTAGACGGTCCAGCCTGAAACGTACTTGCCGACGAACGAGCTGAAGAAGCCGCCGTGATCGTAGACATAGCCCAGCGCCGCGGTGTGAGCGGGTACGGTAGGCACGTCGAGATCCGATCCTTTGAACTTGGCCTTGGCGATCGAGCCGTTCGCGTACAGGCTGAAGCCGGCGCCGACATAGTAGGTCGCCTCGGCTTCCGCGCCTTTGTATCGAGCGCCGTCCGCCACGCCGATGTACGCCGGGTCGCCGGATGAATTGACCGGGCCCGAATAGGCGTAGTTCTTGAAGTCGATGAAATAGACATCGGCCGAGGCGTTGATGCGGTCGTTCTTGTAGACGGTGCCGGCCTGGTAGTTGCTGGTCTCCGACGGCTTGATGGTATTGGCGGCTGGCGTGTCGACGTAGAACTGGTTCAGGTTCGGCGACAACAAGCCTTGCGCGTACTGCCCATACACGGACCACGTCGGCGTCAGCAGATAGTTCGCCGACAAATAGGGGAGGACCTTCGAATCGGTATGATCGAGCGACAGCGGCTTGCGGGCCTTGGTCTGGTTGACCTCGGCCTCCAGGTCGCGCGTGAAGCGGAAGTACTTCACTCCCGCGTTGACGAGCAGCGCATCGCTCGCATGCCAGGCGTATTCCGTAAACGCCTGCTGGGTTTTCGCCCACTCGACCATCCGGTAGCTGTAGTTGTAGTTGCGTGCGCCGGCCGCAGTCGTTGGATTCGCGGCGACCGACGGGAACAGCACGGTCGCAGGGTTGACATCGATTGTCTTATTGCCGGTCTGCGTGTAATTCAGGCCGTAGAGATAGCGGGGATTGCGCGTGTAGTCGATCCAGAATCCCGCCTTCAGCGCGCCGATGGCATCCGTGTGCGTGGCGACAAAGTAATCGCCATACGTGCGGTACTGGTTCACCTTGAAGGAACCCAGGTAGTTCACCGTGCCGGCAACGGTCTTGGTCTTGGGCTTCTCGCGGCTTTCGTTGTTATACGAATAGGTATACGCCTTGTTGTCGAATTCCCAGTTCTTGCTGGGCCGGGTGACGATGCCGATGTATTCGAAGTCGGCCTGCTTCTCCTGGAAGTTGTAGCCGGTGAAATCGGTCGAGGTCGGGCTGGACGAGAGGCCGTAATCGTGTCCGAGCTTGTCGATCTGCTGCTGCGTGACCGTGCCGGGATTGCTGAAGTGAATGTCGTTGTAGGTGCTCAGGACGGTGAGGGTGGTGTTCGAGCCGATCGGCTGCAGGTACTTCAGGTAATAGGTATCGCGATCCATGTCCGACTCGGTGCGATAGCCATCGGACGTCATGTGCTGGTAGCTGCCGATCAGCGATGCGTCGTTCAGCGACGGCAACAGTCCGGAGTTCGCTTCGAAATGCGCGAGGCGCGTGTTCCAGCTGCCGTAGCTGAGTGTCGGCACATAGGTCATCTCTTCCCGCGGATCCTTGGAGAACATCGCCAGCGTACCGCCGAACGTTGCCTGTCCGATGGTGCTCGCCGTTCCCGGGCCGCGATCCACCACGATCCTGCCGATCAGCTTGGCCGGAAAATAACTGGTGGTGTGATGCGACCAGTCGTTCTGGTCGCCGAACGGAATGCCGTCGTACGTCACGTTGTAGGAGTTGTCGTCGAAGCCGCGCAGGGTGAGGTGCTTCGATTCGCTCAGGCCCGGGCCGTTGGTCTGCACGTTGGAGACGCCGGGCGCGAGATTGGCGATAGCGGCGTAGTCGGCCGTCGAGACGACGCTGTTGGCGATGTGGTCGACGCCGATGATCGATTGCGGTTGCAGGGCGTCGAGCTTGCTCTGCGTGGGTGCCTGCGTCAGCGCCGAACTGCGAGCGCCGAACACTTCGACTTCTTCGAGGCGTTCGGACTCCGTGGCGACAGTGTCGGCCGCAATCGCACCCGCTGGAATACTCAGCAGTGCAACGAGAGCCAGCGATCCAGCAGGCCAGGTGCAATGCCGCGCAGAATCGATTGTGCGATGGATGGCATTGGATAGATGACTCACGGCGGCGGCTCCCATTTGTTATAGAACTGCGCCGGAGTCTGAGTACGAAAAATGTCAGATTCGTTACGTTTCTGCGGTAAATGTCACGTGAGAGACATTCTCACGTCAACTGGGAATCATCCTCACGTAACACGAATGAGATAAACGAGTCTTAATCGAGCGCTGGCTGCCGCTGTCATGGAAGTCCAATACAGCCAATATAGAAAGTGTCGCCGAACGGTATGCATCCGTTCATCGAAGCGGCGAAGGAAAATAACTTGTCCAAAATTATGGCTGCCGTACTAGTTGTCGCCGCTCTGTCGGTAGTGGTGGCCCTGTCAGTGACATTCGGTCCTCGCTCCGTCGCCGCCGATAGCGATGTCGTCTTTCACTTTGCGACCGTGGGCGATAGTCGCCAGGAACCGGGCGATCCTCGCTTGACCGCTCAGGACGCGATCTGGCTGCAGGAAACTCGCGTCCTGTCGCGGATGATTCGTGAGATGCACGCACACCATGTGCAGGCATTGATATTCAACGGAGACATGATCCGCGGCTACGGTCCCGATCGCGCCATGCTAGATCGCCAGTACGCCTACTGGCGCGGGATGATGGCGACGTTGATCGAAGCAGGCACGTATGTGCTGCCGGTGCCGGGCAATCACGAGGTGCAGGTCAAGGAAGTCGACGGGCATGGCAAGACGACGAAGCTTGCTGCTGTCGCGAACGAGCAGGCATGGCGTGACAACATGGGTGACCTCATCCTGAACACTGGCCTGTGGCGTGAACTCACCGGAGTTGCACCCACCGCCTGGAGTGTGGAGAACGCGCCGAATACCAGCAGCGACGGCATGGCGAGCGATCAACGCCAGCTGAGCTATTCCTTCGATGCCGGCGATGTGCATCTCGTCGCTATCAATACCGATCCGGTGAGCGCCGATGCGACCGTCCCACTCAACTGGTTGAGCGCCGACTTCGC
>Ga0068861_100000936_pt1 | contig 17736 bp, 12 predicted proteins | sample KBSSwiS42_FD_66593 | JGI IMG/M metagenome (GOLD analysis project Ga0068861, IMG submission 66593) | Switchgrass rhizosphere microbial communities from Kellogg Biological Station, Michigan, USA - KBS Switchgrass S4-2 | ecosystem: Host-associated > Plants > Roots > Rhizosphere > Soil ...
GTGGTCCTTGCTGAGCGAGGTCTCGGGTCGCTGGGCGCCCCACGATCGGAGCCTGACGCGGGCGAGCGGGCTGTCGAGCGAGACGCATCTGGCCGCCCGCTTCTCCAGCAGCGGCTGGGCGGTCCAGCTCGGCGCGGGCAGGGGTCTCACGGGCGCCGTGCTGGAACCCGACTGGCGCCTGCTGGCGAGCGTGAGCCTCAGCTCGGTCGGTGCTGCGGGCGCCGCGCCCGCCGCCGTGTCGACAACCGCCACGCCGGCGCCGGACAGCGAGGGTTACTCCAGCGAGACGTCCGACTGGCAGCCGCCGGACGCGGCGCCGGAAGCTTCCCCCGCAGAGGCGACCAAGCGAGCGCCTTCGAGCACGCCGGCAGCGCCTGACTCGGCTCCAGCCCGCTCCGCGCAGTCCGGCCGGGAGGCGATGCGGCCGCTCACTGCCGACACGAGCCCGGCGTGGGCCATCGTGCTCTCGAAGCTCGGCTCCGAGCAGGACCCGCCGCCCCGCGACGTCCCGCCTGACGCGGTGCCCGGCCAGCCGCTCCACCTGGCACCGGGCCTGCCGCTGCGACCGGCGCCACTCCAGCCACCAGAAGTGGAGCCATACCAGCCGCTCGACGCGGCCGCGGCCGGGAAGCTCGCGACGCCAGCGAGAGCAATTCACGAGGTCTTGCTGTTCAGCCCCAATCAGATGCTGCTCAGTCCCGCACAGCTCGTCACCCTGGACCGCGTGGCCCTGCGATTCATGGCGCAGGATCCGGAGACTCTGCTGATCGTCGAGGGCCATAGCGATCGCACCGGTCCCCGCGCCTACAATCAGCGTCTATCGGAGCTGCGCGCGGCGGGGGTGCGCGTGCACTTGATTGAAATTGGCATCGAGCAGAAGCGCATCTCGATTCGAGCCTACGGCTCCTCGCGACCGGCAGCCAGCGACGCTGCGGGCGGCCCCTCCGAGAGTCGCCGCGTGGAGTTCCGAACGATTCGTTCACACGCCAACTGAGGCCGCGCAGGCCTCTCGACGCAGCCAACTGCACCCCGTCAGAGAGCTCGGCGCGCTGGCTCGGCGTGGGCCTGGGGCTGTGCGCCGTCGGCGCTGGGCTCTGCCGCCGGCGCCGCGCTCGCGCACAGTAACGCAGCGAGCCCGGCCACGTGCGGGTCCTCGATGCCGAGCGCGCCCAGCATGGCGTGCAACTCCAGCACGTACTCCCGGTTGCTGCCGCTCGGACCCGACGCGCGGCTCACCTGGCGCGCGATCTCTTCGAGCAGCGCGGGACCGAGATAGTCCGGGTTGTCCGGCGCAGCGACATACATGAGCGCTGGCCAGCTGCCGCGGCGCGAGCCATCCGCGCAGTGAAACTCGACCGTGTGCCGCTCGTAGCCGCCCTGTTCGCGCCGATCCAGATGCAGCAGCGTCGCCTCACGGCTGCTCGGATCGAGCCGATACGCGAGGCCCCAGCAGCTCGCTCGGTCCTCGGGCGTCAGCGTCAACACGCGGCCGGGCGCACCCGGCTGCCCGCGGTGATCGGTGGACCCCTGCCAGAAGCGGCGCGACCAGCCCTGCACAAAGCCGCGCGCCCGTTCGATGTACTCGAAGCCGGGACGCCAGATCAGCGAGCCGTACGCAAACAACCACAGGGGAGCGGGCTGCACCAGAGCCTCCGAGTAGCGCGAAGCGCCCAGGAAATGAAGCGGATCCGACGAGCCGGCGGGCATGCGCCAGCAAAGCTCGCATGAGGCCTCGCGCTCGCGTCGACAATGTTTCAGAATCCGGGCATGACCGCTCTCTCCGAGCTGCGCTTCGACAATTCCTTTCAGCGCAGCCTGCCCGCCGACCCCGAACAGAGCGGGCGACGACGGCAGGTGCTCGGGGCGTGCTTCTCGCGCACGGCACCCACGCCCGTGAGCGCGCCGCACCTGCTGGCCTATAGCCGCGAGGCGGCCGAGCTGATCGATCTCAGCCCGGCGGACTGCGAGTCGCCCCTGTTCGTGGAGGTCTTTTCAGGCAACCGCCTGCTCGCGGACATGCAGCCCTACGCGGCCTGCTACGGCGGGCACCAGTTCGGCAACTGGGCAGGGCAGCTCGGCGACGGCCGCGCCATCACACTCGGTGAGGTGCGCAACACACGGGGCCAGCGCTGGGAGCTACAGCTGAAAGGCGCGGGACCGACGCCGTACTCTCGCAGCGCCGACGGGCGCGCGGTCGTGCGCTCCAGCGTGCGCGAGTTCTTGTGCAGCGAGGCGATGCACCACCTGGGCGTGCCCAGCACGCGCGCGCTGTGCCTGATCGGTACGGGCGACAGCGTGATCCGCGACATGTTCTACGACGGCAACCCGCGTGCCGAGCCCGGCGCCGTGATCTGCCGCATGGCACCGAGCTTTCTGCGCTTCGGCAACTTCGAGATCTTCACCTCGCGCCGCGACGAGGCGACGCTGCGCAGGCTCGCCGAGTACACCCTGAGCCAGCTGTTTCCGGAGCTCGGCCCGGCCAGCCCCGACGCCTACGTGGCGATGTTCGCGGAGATCTGCCGCCGCACTGCGCGCATGATCGCGCACTGGATGCGCGTCGGCTTCGTGCACGGCGTGATGAACACCGACAACATGTCCGTGCTCGGCCTCACCATCGACTACGGACCCTACGGCTGGCTCGACGACTTCAATCCGGGCTGGACGCCCAACACCACCGATCGCGCCGGGCGCAGGTACCGCTACGCGCACCAACCAGGCATCGCGCTCTGGAATCTGGTGCGCTTCGCGGAGGCACTCTTGCCACTCGTGGGCAGCGCGCCGCCGCTCGAGACCGCGCTCGCCGAGTACGAGCGCACGTTGAGAGACGTGCTGTACGAGTTTCAGCTCGCCAAGCTCGGCCTCACGCCGAGCGAGCGCGCCGGGGCGCCGGACCTCGAGCAAGGCACGAGCGCCGACACGGGTGAGCCACCGCCGCTCGGCGTCGAGCTGGGCGACGGCCTGATCGACGAGCTGCTCGTGGTGCTGACACGAGCCGAGACGGACATGACCATCTTCTATCGCCGGCTCGGGGAAATCCCCGCTGAACGAGGCTGGCTGCAGCGCTCCGATTTCGAGCTCGTGGCACCGCTCGCCGCCGCCTACTACTTGCCGGAAGACTTCACGCCCGAGCGCGTGGGCCCGCTCGCGAGCTGGCTGCGCCGCTACCTCGGCGTCGTGATCGACCAAGGGCTCGCCCCGAGCGAGCGCCGAGCCCGCATGCACGCCGCCAACCCGAAGTACGTGCTGCGCAATTACCTGGCCCAGCTCGCCATCGACGAGGTCGAGCGCGGCGAGACGGGCAAGTTGCGCGAGCTGCTCGAGGTGCTCCGCCGACCCTACGACGAGCAGCCCGAGCACGAAGAGCTGGCGCAAAAACGGCCCGATTGGGCTCGCCAGCGCCCCGGCTGCTCGATGCTGTCCTGCAGCTCGTGAGGGCGCCCAGTGGGAGCTCCTGGCGTGCGACCCCGCTGCCCGTCTCCGAGCCCCTTTGGAGGCTGCCTTTCGGGCTTCCGGCCCAGCGTCAGGACCGGCAAAAATGGGGGGCGGGGGGGTGACAGAACCCTTGCCCATCCGGAAGTCCGAGGTTACATGTGCGCATCCTCTTGCAGCCCCGGGTACCCTTCGAGGAGCCCGGGGTTGCCACCCAATTTCATGGCCGGAAGGTTCACCGTTGGGAGGCACCAGGAGGAGCTGCCTTGCGAGGATGGCGGAATTGGCAGACGCGCTAGATTCAGGTTCTAGTGTCCGAAAGGACGTGGAGGTTCAAGTCCTCTTCTTCGCACAAGTGATCTCGGGGGGTTGAGGGATTCGGGGGTTGGCGGGGCCTCGCAAGCGGGGCTAGCCGGAGCTCCGACGCCGTTTGGCACCCCGCCACGCAACGTCGCCGGTGTCCCGGGAGCGCGCACGACCACTCCCAGGACGCTCGACGCATCGCGCATGCGCCGATCGCATGCCCTACGGCAGACTGGGTGGCGCGCTGCCGCGGCCCGAAAGCGAAGCGTACGTCTGCACGCGGACCATCACGCCGCGCTCGTCGCTCGCCACGCCTTCGAGCACTGCCTCGCCCTCGTCACTGCTGACGTCGAGCCGATAGCGCCCCGGTATCAACCCGGGCAGCGAGAAAGCGCCTTCAGCATCGGTCAAGACCGGAGTCGCATGGCGCATCTGCGACTGCAGTGAAGCGCTGGACGCACGCACCCAGGCATCGGCAATGGGCTCGCCCGCAGCATCGATGACCCGTCCAGAGAGCGTGTGGGCGGCGGGTAGGGGCAGCGTCACGATCGCGACCTGGCGGGGTCGAGTCAGTTCGACGTGCAGCGCCGAGCCCGCTGGCGCCGGGTCGCTCGACACTTCGTAGTTGCCGAGTGCGAGCGGCTCGAAGACGAACTCGTCCCCGAGCAGCTCGCCCAGCCGCGTCTCGCCATTTCGTCGCGCGACCACGCTGAGCGCCGGCAGCTCGAGTCCGTCGGCGTGGGCGATGTGCACGCGGATCGCGCCCTCTGCGTAGGTGCGCAGCGTGATGCGGGGGGGCAGCGCTCTGCTCAGCGTGATGTGCACACTGTCGCCGCGGGGCCGCGTGAACGGACCAACGCTGCAATCGTATGGTCCTTCTGCCAGGCCCGCGCAGGAGAATTCTCCGTGCTCGTCCGTGGAACAGCTGGCCGCGCTGCGGCCGAAGGGTTCACCCACCGGAACCACATCGATGCGCGCCCCGGCCACGGGCGCGCCATCGGGGGTCAATGCGATGCCGGTCGCTTGCAGGCCCGGATCGAGATCCCAGACGTGCGTCAGTGGAGCGCTGCCGACGTCGAGCGACTGGTCTTCGGCGACGACTCCCTCGCAACTGACATTCACGTCGTAACGACCGGGTACGAGACCGTCGAGGCCGACGCTGCCATCGGCTTCAAGCTCGGCGTACGCGAGCACTGGGCCACGCAGGATCACCGCACCTGCTGGGCACGGCACGCCACCGAGTTGCACCCTGCCGCGCAGCCGAATGGCCTCATGCAGGGTGAGCTCCACCGGGGCAGAAGCCTCCCCGACGCCCACGGTGATCGAGCGCTGCTCGCTTCGCCCATGCTCGGAAGCCGCCACCAGCGAGTAGCGCCCCGCCGATAGCTCGCTCACCTGGAACTTGCCGTCGGGGCCGCTGCGATCACTGCGCGGCCGCGCCCACAGGCCATCCTCACCCGTCGCGGTCACGACCACGCCGGCCACCGGCGCCCCGCTACCCTCGACGACGACTCGTCCCACGATGGCCGACGCGGCAGCGAGCACAAACCGGACGCCCTCCACGGGAGCTCGCAGCTCGCGCACCGGCTCCGAGTATCCTTCCGCATGGGCGACGATGCGCACGTCACCTCTGACGACGTCCAAGCGAAAGAGGCCGCTGCTGTCGGAGATGCCCAGCGCCTGGACCTTTCCTGCGCGGTCGCTGGCCGTGAGCACCGCACCGGCAATCGGTCCACCCCAGGCGTCCAGCACGCTGCCTGTGACGCGTGCTCCGCGCCGCTGCGGCTCGAGCAGTGCGGGCTCGCTCGTCGCGGCTGCCGGGATTCCATCCCTTGCCAATGGGCCCGCCTTCGCTGCAATCGACGCTGTCAGAGCAGCTCGCGGCGTCGAGGTCGCTGGAGCCAATGACAGGTCGTCACGGCGCGCGCCGACCGGCGCCGACGGAAAGAGCGTCACGACGTACAGGCCACTGACGCAGGCCAGGGCGATAACCGCAAGGAGCCAGCGCAGGCGCAGGCATGGCGAGGGCATTGCCCAGCCTATCCGTCGAGAGCGATGCGGTCTTGTACGTTCTTGCAGGGAGCCCATTCGCTGGCCATTCCCGGTGTTGGTCCAGCGCGCACGGCCTCCTGCAAGAACGTACAATACGGCAGCTCGTGCCAGCGACTACGTTCCTTCCCAACGTAGAGCGCCTCACGTGGCCGCGCGAGAACAGCGGCTCGGCTCGACATCGATCGAGCCCGAGCGCAGCGAGCGGCTCCGCTGCGGTGTCTACCGATCGCGCGAAAGGATTCCCCAATTATGCAGAAGCTAAAGCTGGCCATGTCGCTGTGCGGATTCGGATTCGGAATGCTGGGCACGGGCATCAACCTGGCCCACGCGACGCTCGATGTGATGTGCCCGGAGGACTTGACGGCGACCTGGGTAGGTGCCGCCTTTGGGCGGACCACAGCGTTCAACAGGAACCAGACACGCTTCCGTGTTCTCAATGTGCCCACCACGCACCTGGCGTGTGGCACGTCGCCGGCGATTCCCGGCGATCATTTGACGGTCGTCGTCAACATCGGGGCGGGCGCCATTCCCGCGCTCTGTGGCGGCAAGGCGACGATTTCGGGGCTCGCCCCTACCTTTGGAGACGTGCCGCCCTTCGGCGGATTCCCCTTCAAGAGCGGCAAGATCACTGCGGTGCCAACCTACGACCAGAGTACCGGCCGCTGCCAGCTCGACCTGCCGATCCAAGGCCTGGTCACGTCGGTCGATGTCACCCAAGCGTGCAAGCCGATCTTTGAAAATGTCTGGGAGTGCCCGAGCCTTTCGCATCCCGTGAGCGCTTTGTTCGAGCCCGGAGCCGAGCGCTTCGCCAGCTTGCAGCGCACGAAATCTCCGGAGATCTTTCGCGTGCTGAACGCCTACGACGCGTTCGCGAAGACGCCGTTCGCCAGCACGTCAGCGTCGCTGTCGCAGCTCGGGAGCGACGCCGCGAGCTGGGCCGAGCTGTGAGCCGCTAGGGAGAAGTCGTCGTGTAGCGATCACGCTTTGCTTTTGCTTCACGGCAGCTCGGCGAGTAGCGTTCCATCTTGGCGCCACGACTCGTTCGCGCGCCGTGTCTCGCCTCGCGCCCCAGTCGGCGGCAGCGTCGTCGGACGACGCCTCGGCGTTGCCACGGCCTTCGAGCACGAGCCTGACCGGACTCGCTCATGGAATCGACCAGGTTTCTCAGGCGAATCGATCTGCCCGGAGTGGAGCTGCTCGAGGTGATCGACTCGCAGAGGCCCTGGCGCCGTTTCAGCTCGGCTTTCGAGGTCATGGTGCCGGGAAGCTGGAGCGGGGAGATCCGCTACCGTGGGGTCCGGCACCGAGTCGGACCCGGAATGCTCTTTTGCCCGGGGCCCGGAGACTGCTTCGAAATTCCGCGCGCGCACGCACCGGGCTCCTTTCAGGTGCTGCTGCTGGCGCCGGACCCGCTGCGCAAGCGCCTGCTCGACCATGGGCTGGCGCCGGAGTCGCTGCACTTTCACCGCGTCTTCAGCACGCTGTCCGCCGAGCTCTCGGCAGCGCTCCGGCAGCTGCTCGATGACATGAGGATAGAGTCCTCGACGCTGAAGCTTCAGTCGAGCCTGGCGGTTCTCGAGCCGGCGCTCGTTACACATCTTGCCCGCGAGCGACATGAACCGTGCGTCCCGGCGAGTGCGTCGGCGGCAACGCGCGTGCACGAGCTCATCCACTCCGATGTTGAAGGGAAACTCGATCTCGATGCGCTCTCGCGCGAGACCGGGCTCAGTCGCTTTCAGGTGGTTCGCACGTTCAAGCGCTCGTATGGCCTGCCACCTCATGCCTATCAGCTCTGCGTGCGCATCGCGGAGGCGCAGCGTCTGCTGTCGCTCGGATACGCGCCGGCCGCTGTCGCGAGTGCGCTTCGCTTCGTCGATCAGAGCCACTTGACTCGCCACTTCAAGCGCACGCTGGGTGTCACACCCAGCGCCTACGCGCGCGCGAGCCGCAACTGCCGAAGTGATCGCTGGCTACCAGCTCAGGGCGCGTAGCGCAGCCCGTAGCCCACGGGGTAGAGCACGTGCTCGAGATTGCCGTTGTCGCCCACGAACTCGTTCTGCGGCTGGTAGTCGAGCTCGGGCGTCGCGGAGTATTGCTCGGGCCGAGCTGGATCGCGCGGGGTCTCGGGCCAGGTGTGCGTCAATCGACCTCGAAAGTCGAGACCGTGGCGCGCATAGAGAACGTCCGCGACGCCCTCGCCTTCCGAGCCCGGCAGCCAGGCGGCCACGAACGCATCCGCGCGCGCGAGCGCCGGCTCGATGAACATCGGTCGCCCGCTGATCAATACGACGACGCAGGGCAGCTGCGCGCACACGCGATCGATGACCTGCAAGTCCGACAGCGGATCGACCGTGAAGGGGATCGGAAAGTCGGCGCCGGTGAAGGGCGTGAAGTACTCGAGCGAGCTCGTGCCCAGTCCGAGCGACTGCGGCGGCGGCAGGCCGAACGGGAGCGGAAGGCCTTCGCTGCCGCGCACGAGTCCCGGCGGGTTCACGCGCGAGAACTCGCAGAAGAACGTCTTGCCGAGCACGTCGCCGCAGAACTCGGCGTACGGATACTCGCCCACGACCACGACCCCGAGGTCGAAGCCCGTGCTGTCCGCGCTCGCGTCCGCGCTGTAGCTCACTTCGCCGCCGCTGGCGGCGCGCAGTCCCGCGAGCACGCTCGTGCCCGGCAACGAATTGCCGAGCACGCCCTGCCAGACGTCGGTCCAGCCCCCGGACTGGATACCGATGTCGTCCGCCGCCTTGCCTGCGACATACAGCTTCGAATGTCTCTGGATCGGCAAGGGCGGCCGTCCGCCGGGTCGCGCTGGCTCGTTCTTGAGCAGCACGAGGCTTTCCTGCACGGCTCGGCGCGCGAGCGCACGATGCTCGGCGGAGCCGAGCCGCCCAGGCTGCGCGGGATTGGCAAACGGCACGTCAAACAGCCCGAGCTCGAACTTCTTGCGCAGGATGCGCAGCACGGCTTCATCCACCCGCTCCGGCGCGAGCGTGCCCGCGGCGAGCCCGTCGCTCACCGCCTCACGCAGCACGGCGAACTCCGCGGGCGTAGGCAACATCACCAGATCGTTGCCCGCGTTCAGCGTCTGGATCATCGCGGCTCGTGGATCCGACGGATTGACGACAGCCCACGACTGATAGTCGGTGATCAAGATACCCTCGAAGCCGAAGCGCTCGCGCAGCACGTCGTGCAGCAAGCGCGCGTTGCCCGTCACGACCTGCCCCTGCCAGAAAGAGTCCGCCGACATGATGGCGCCGGCGCCCGCCGCGATCGCGGCCTCGTACGGGCGCAAGTGCAGCGCGATCAGCTCCTGTTCGGAGAGCGCGTTGTCTTGTCGATCGGTGGAGAAGCCGCGCGGGCAGGGCTGGGCAGTGCACCACTCGGGGTTCTCGAACGTGCCCGCGCCGTCTCCTCCGAAATGCTTGGCGCAGGCCAGGATCGCGTCGGGCTCGCCCAGCGGGACGAGGTCGCTGCGGCGCCCCTGCTGCTGATGACCCGTATGCTGATAACCGCGCACCAGCGCGGCGCCGAACGGGGCCACGAGATCGGGCCGCTCGCCGAAGCTCTCGTAGGTGCGGCCCCAGCGCTCGTCGCGCGCCACGGCGATGGTGGGCGAGAACGTCAGCCGAAAGCCGAGTGCGGCGGCCTCGCGTGCGGTGGCGCGCCCGATGGCCTCGACCAATTCGGGGTCGGAGCTGGCGCCGAGCCCGATGTTGTGGGGAAAGATCGTGGCGCCCGGCACCAGCGCGAGGCCGTGCACGGCATCCATGCCGAACAAGATGGGGATCGCCTTGTCCGTGCCGAGCGCCGCGCTCTGGTACGAATGCAGCATGTCCGCCCACGCCTCGGGCGTGTCGGACGAGAGCGTGCCGTTCGAGTCGTGCGGCGGCGTGCTGGAGTCACCAAACAGCGAACCGATGCCGAGCGCCGCCGCCTGTTCCGGCAGCACCGGCTCGGCGTCCTCGCCGGCTCGGTGCACGACCTGTCCGAGCTGGCCAATCTTCTCGGCCAGCGTCAGCTCCCCGAGCAGATCTCGCGCCAGGCTCTCGGCAAAACCTTGACCCTCACGGTAAGCTTCCCAGCGCACGTCCGCGAGCAATAGCTCGCCTGCCTCTCCACGGCTCTCGATCACGAACGCCGGTGCCTGCGCGCCCTGCCTCGCGAACGGGGCAGAGCCGAGCGTCGCGAGCGGAATGCGATACGTGCGCCACACGCCGAGCTCGCTCGGCGCGAGCCGGTAGTCCGCAGCGCAGCGAGCGCCCTGTCCGCGCGGGCAGGCGTTCCCCAGGCGCAGATCGGAGCCGCCAGCGAGGCGCTTCAAATCGAAGACCAAGAAGCCGTTCGCGCGGTAGCGCGCTGCCTCCGCCCGCCCCAGACGGGAGCGGCTCTCAAACACGTACTGCGCGCGCCCCTGACCGGACCAGACGAGCCGGCGCGCGCTCCCGAACGGCGCGCTCTGGCTCCGCAGCTCGGGAGCGATGTCGCGCACCGATCCAACGTCCGCCGCGACATCGCTCGGCTCGAGCTGCCCCGGGCGCTCGGCGATCACGCGCGCCGGCCAGGCGGCGCTCTCTCCACCGCGAAAGATCGGCGACTTCAACGTGCCGGGGGATGGCGACGTCGCGACGGCCGGTACTGCCGCGAGCAGCGCACCCGCGATGAAGGAGGCCTGCCCGAGCATCCGACGACCCCGACCCTGGCGCTTGCTGGTGCGTACCATCCGATTCTCCTACTTGAAAATGCCCCGTCTCCGAGGACGGACAGCGCGGCCGAACGTCGCGCTGGTAGCGAGCGCCACTGGTGGATCGTTCGGCCGATTGCCAGCTCTCGAGTAGGCTCCGTGCGGGCTCAGGCGCGAAAGAGCGCCTCGGCAAACCAGACCTGAGGATCCGTCACCACGAGCTCGGACGTGTAGCCAGAACGCTGGGCGAGGGTGGGCAGGTCGTCGAGCGTGAATTTGTACGAGTTCTCGGTGTGGATGGGGAAGCCCGGGACGAAACGCAGGCGCTCGCCGGCGATGCTCACGTCGAGCTCCCCGCCCGGCACGAGGTGCATCTCCACCCGCCGCTTGCGCGGGTCGTAAAAAGCCAGGTGCTCGAACGCCTCGGGATCGAAATCCGCACCGAAGCGCGCATTGAGATGCCGCAACACGTTCTTGTTGAACGCTGCGGTGACACCCGCGGCGTCATTGTAAGCCGCATGCAGCAGGGCGGGGTCTTTGACGAGATCCACCGCCAGCAGCAGGGCATCGCCGGGGTTCAGCCGATCGCGCAGGGCACGCAAGAAGGCCACGGCATCGCCGCGCTCCAGATTGCCAATCGTCGAGCCCGAGAAATAGACCAGGCGCCGTGCCCCCGCCGGCAGATCGGCGTAGGCGGCTGGGGCGGCGAAATCGCCACAGTAGGGCGACACATCCAGGTCGGGGCGAGCGCGCAGCACGGCCCGCGTGGTGCGCTCGAGCGCTTCCTTCGAGATGTCGATGGGCCGGTACAGCCTGGGCCTGCTCAGATGCTCGAGCAGAGCGAGCGCCTTGTCTGCGCTGCCGCTGCCGAGCTCCACGAGCACACTGCCTGGCGCGACGTGCTCGGCGATGTCGTCACCGCGCTCCGCGAGCAGCGAGAGCTCGGTGCGCGTGGGGTAGTACTCGGGGGTGCGCGTGATCTGATCAAAGAGCTGCGAGCCCAGCCGATCGTAAAAGTAGTGCGGTGCAATGCGCGGCGGCGTCTGGCGCAGCTCGGCCAGCAGCTTCGCGAGCTCGGTAGCTGCCACTTCTGCCATCAGTGAGCCTCCCGCGCCAACCGGATACCGGTGAACGGCCAACGCTGCTGGGGGTAGAAGAAGTTGCGATAGGTCGCGCGCGTGTGCCCGTGCGGCGTTGCCACGCTACCGCCTCGGAGCACCCATTGGCCAGACATGAACTTGCCGTTGTACTCGGCGACCGCGCCGGGCTCCGGTGCGAAGCCCGGATACGGTTCGTAGGCGCTGCGGGTCCATTGCCAGACGTCAGAAAAGAGCTGCGTGAGGCCGCCCCCTGTTGCAGCACGTGGGTGCAGACGCAAGGCTTCGCCACAGCCTGTGGCGATCGGCTCAGCCTGGCGGGCGGCGAGCTCCCACTCGAACTCGGTTGGCAAACGCGCACCGGCCCACGCGGCGAAGGCCGCCGCCTCGTAGCCGGAGACGTGGCACACCGGCGCATACGGATCGAGGAGCACCTCGCCGTGCGCAGTGAACTCGTGAAACACCCCAGCTGCGTCACGCCGCCAGTAGAGCGGCGCCTGCACGCCGTTCTCTCGGACCCACGCCCAGCCGTCGGACAACCAGAGGGAGGGAGTCTGATAGCCGCCCGCCGCCAGGAACTCCAGGAACTCGGCATTGGTCACGAGCCGCGTCCCCAGCTCGAAGGGCTCGATGAAGCGGCGATGTGCGGGCCGTTCGTTGTCAAAGCTGAAGTCTGCGCCGCCCGGCGCGACCCCGGCGTGCACGAGACCGCCATCGAAGCGGCGAAATTCGAGCGGCGCGCCGGCAGAGCAGGGCGCTAGCGGCTCTGCAGTGTAAGCGGGGCGCAGCGGGCTGCGCGAGAAGTTGTACGTTACGTCCATGACGAGCAGCTCCTGGTGCTGCTGCTCGTGTTGCAAGCCGAGCTCGATCAGGGGCGTGCTGCCACGCTCCTCCAATAGCTGCTGCATCGCCGCGTCGACCTGCTGCCGGTAAGCGAGGATCTCGCTCAGCGTCGGCCGGGATATGTGACCTCGCTCCGGCCGGGGATGCCGCGGTCCCACCGCCTCGTAGTACGAGTTGAAGAGCTCTCGATACGCCGGCCAAGGTGAGCGATAAGCGCTGAGCTCGCGCTCGAGCACGAAGGTCTCGAAGAACCAGGTCGTGTGCGCGAGGTGCCATTTGGCCGGGCTGACATCGGGCATGGCTTGCACCATGCAATCCTCGGCCGTGAGCCCCCGGACGAGAGCCTCGCTCTCGCGCCGGATGCGGGCAAAGCGCCTGTGCTCGGAGCTCACAGCTCCGCCAGCGCCCGGTGGATGAGCTGAACGCAGACGGCTCCTTCCCCCACGGCGGAGGCCACGCGCTTCACGCTGCCCGAGCGCGCGTCTCCCACCACGAACACGCCGGGCAGGCTCGTTTCCGCCAGGTAGGGCGTCCGCGCAAGAGGCCAGCGCGCCTCGGACAGCTCATCGCGGCGCAGGTCCGCGCCGGCTTTGATGAAACCCTTGTCATCGAGCACGACGCAGCCCTTGACCCACTCCGTGTTGGGCAGAGCGCCCGTCATCAGGAACAGGTGCTGCAGCGAGTGGATCCCCGTCTCGCCCGTGTCGAGCTGCCGCCAGCGCAGCTGCTCGAGACCGCGCGTGCCTTCGAGCGCCTCTACCACGGTGCGTGGCCGCAGCTCAATCTTCGGGGTGCCCTCGATCCTCTGGATGAGATAGCGAGACATGCTCTCCGCCAGCCCCGGTCCTCGAATCAGGACTCGTACGGAGGCGGCCGTCTGCGCGAGATAGACGGCGGCCTGCCCCGCCGAGTTGCCACCGCCCACGATGGCGACGTCTTCATTCTTGCAGATCTGAGCCTCCATGTGCGTGGCGCTGTAGTACACGCCGGCCCCTTCGAAGCGTGACAGCTGCGCCAGCTCGGGCTTGCGATACTGGGCACCGCTGGCGATGACCACCGTCCTGGTTCGCACCCGCTGCCCGTCGCCGAGCTCGATCTCGTAGCTGCGCTGGTCGCAATGCAAGCGCACCGCGCGCTGGGCGATGGCCATTTCGGCGCCGAATTTCTCGGCCTGATTGAGAGCGCGCCCCGCGAGAGCCTCACCGGAGATGCCGGTGGGGAAGCCGAGGTAATTTTCGATGCGCGAGCTCGTGCCCGCTTGACCACCCGGCGCCGTCGCCTCGAGCACCAGCACGTTCAGGCCCTCCGAGGCGGCATACACCGCAGCCGCGAGCCCGGCAGGCCCAGCGCCAACGATGACGACGTCCCGGAGCGCCTTCGAGTCGAGCTCCGTGCTCAGGCCGAGCTCGGAGGCGAGCTTCTCGATCGAGGGGTTGCGCAGCACCCTGCCGCCCATGCAGAGCACCACCGGTATCTCGTCCACGGCCACGTGAAAGCGATCGAGCAGAGCTTGCACTGCGGGGTCCCCCTCGATCTCGGCATACGTGAAGGGTTGCCCGTTGCGCGTCAGGAACTCTTTCAGACGCAGAGTGGCCCCCGAGTGCGGAGAGCCGAGCAACACCAGGTCATTCTCGGCCTGAGAGATCAGCGCGACGCGTCGCAGGATGAAGGCGCGCATCAGGATCTCGCTCAGCTCGGAGTCCCTTTGCACGAGGCCACGCAAGTGCTCCCGATCGATGACGATGACGCTGCCATCTCCCACGGCCCGACCCCGGACCAGGCTGCGGCGCGCCGAGAGCATGTTGATTTCGCCCGTGAACTGGCCAGGCCCGTGCAGCACGACTGGCTCTTCGCGCTCCCCAACGGGGCGCACCACCTCGATCGCCCCCTCGATGACGACGAAGAACTTCGTGTTTTGCTCGCCGACCTCGAACAGGATCTCGCCGGCTCGCACGCTCCGCCGTTCACCGCTGCTGCTGATGCGACGGAGCTGTGCTGGCGTCAGCTCCGGAAACATTTGCAATCGCCGATCTGTGCTCGCGTTTGCCATATTGTTCGGGATATCCATGCCTACAGGAGGAACCATGGCTCATACGTGCACCCACGTTCAAGGTATTCGAGACGTAACCCCGAGCGCTCGGGGGTGCGAAGAATGCCTCCGCAGCGGCGATGTCTGGGTTCACCTGCGCATTTGCAGAACTTGCGGCCACGTGGGCTGTTGTGACACTTCGCGAAACAAGCATGCCACCAGGCATTTCCACGCGACGAAGCACCCCATCATCGAGGGCTACGAGCCCCCCGAGGGCTGGGGCTGGTGCTACGTCGACGAGGTGCTCTTCGATCTGGGCGATCGCATCACACCCCACGACGGCCCCATCCCCAAATTCTACTGAATCCAATACATTACGCGCCAGTGCTGGGTGCGTGAGCGCGCGCTATCGCGCTCGGATCTCGCCCGAGATCCCAGAGCTCGCCGCGCCTGTTCGTAAGGCGGGCAACGCCCGTTCGCAAGGGCGGGCAAAATGCCACGCGGCGGGCAGCGCCGCTACAGCGCGGGCCTGGTCGAAAACCGACACACTGAGCGCGAAGCCCGCGGCGAGCCGGGCAGCAGGAGATCCAGCGGGCGCGGAGCGGGCCGTGTGCGTCGCCAAGCTCACTCTGCGGTCGCGCGTCGAGCTTGGCGACGCGGATCGCCCGCTGCTCGCCCGCTCGCCCGCCACCTGAGAGCCCGGCAAGTCGCCGATTTCATCGCTTTCGCCGGCCGGCGCACATCGTAGCCAGCCTTGCCACGTCGAATCTTGCAGTTTCGGCTGGGACCAGCCGTTTGCTTCGCGAGGGCCTTCGTGTGTCTGCGAAGCGCGCGGGCGCGGCGCGGCGCGGGGACTCTGGGCGGCGCGGCAAATGGGGGAACTGGAGATGTCGGATCTGTCGCTGCTCTGCCGTGTGCATCGCTGGGTTTGCGCGCTGCCGCTGGAGCAGGTGATCGAGACACTGCGCCCGCTGCCGATGGAGCCCCTGTCGGGCGCACCCGGCTTCGTCTGCGGGCTATCGATCATTCGCGGGCTGCCCGTGCCGGTGGTGGACCTGGGTCGCCTGCTCGGCACCGAGCGGACGCGGCCGACGCGCTTTGTGACGCTGCGTGCCGGCGTGCGCACGGTCGCGCTCGCGGTGGATGCCGTGATAGGAGTGCGCGCGCTCGGCAGCGCGGGAGCGGGCGAGCTGCCGCCGCTGCTCAGCGCCACCGGAAACGACGCGCTACGGTCGCTCGGCAGCCTGGATGGAGAGCTACTCTTGGTCCTCGAGAGCGGTCGGCTGGTGCCAGACGAGCTGTTCGCTCGGCTCTACCAAGACGGGCCCGGGTCTTGAGCCTCACCATTGGCACGGCGGAGCTCGAGGTGTTCCGGGCCGGAATCGCGCGTCGGCTGGGGCTATCTTTCGACGAGACGAAGAGCGGGCTGCTCGCGGACGTATTGCGCCAGCGGCTGCTGGCAACCGGAAGCCCCTCGGAGAGTTACCTGGCTCGACTGGAGCAGGAGTCGAGCCGTGAGGAGCTCGGCGTGCTCGCACGCGGCCTGACCGTCGGCGAGACGTACTTCTTTCGCAACCCCGATCAGCTCCGCGCCGTCTCGGAGCTCGTGCTGCCGGAACGGCTGCGGCTCCGGCTCCGGGCGGGCGAGCGGCGGCTGCGCATCCTGTCCGCTGGCTGCTCTTCGGGCGAGGAGGCGTATTCGCTCGCCATCATGGGGCGCTCGCTGGCGCTCGAGCCGAGCTTTGAGCTCTCGATCCGCGCGGTGGACGTGAACCCGGCCGCGCTGGAGAAGGCGCGGCGGGCTCGCTTCAGCAACTGGGCGTTGCGCGAGACGTCCCCGGAGATGCGGAGCCGCTGGTTCCGCGCAGAGGGGAGCGAGCTGGTGCTGGACGAGGCCGTGCGCTCGGCGGTCGTGTTCGAGGAGCGCAACCTGGCGCTGGACGACCCGGAGCTGTGGCGCCCGGGCAGCTACGATCTGGTCTTCTGCCGCAACGTGCTCATGTACTTCACGCCGGAGGGCGCGCGGGCGGCCGTGGCCCGCATCGCCGGCTCACTCGCCCCCGGCGGTTACCTGTTTCTCGGGCATGCCGAGACGTTGCGCGGGCTCTCTCAGCGCTTTCGCCTGTGCGACACGCACGGCACCTTCTACTACCAGCTGGAGCCGAAGGGGAAGAGCGCGCGCGAGGGGGCTCTGGACTCGAGCGCGACGCCGACGCACGTCAACCGGCTGCCGTTGCTGCCCGTGGCAGCGTCGGATGGCTGGGTCGACGCCATCCGCAGGGCTTCCGAGCGCATTCACACGCTGAGCCGCGTGCCAGAGGCGACCGCCTTGGCGCCCGGAGCTGCGCGTCCCAGCTGGGATCTGGCGCTGGCCCTCGGACTCTTGCAAAAGGAGCGTTTCGCGGACGCGCTGCATCTGGTGCGGGCATTTCCGCCCGAGTCGGCTCGGGATCGAGACGTCCTGCTCTTGCAAGCGGTGTTGCTCGCCCACAACGCGGAGCTCCCGGCCGCAGAAGCGATGTGTCAGCGCCTGCTCGGCATGGACGAGTCGAACGCGGGCGCGCACTACGTGCTGGCGCTCTGCCGCGAGGGCGCCAGTGATAGCCGGGCGGCCGTCGAGCACAATCAAATGGCGGCGTACCTGGCGCCCACGTTTGCCATGCCGCGCCTCCACCTCGGGCTCCTGGCGCGGCGCAGCGGGGACCGCGAGACGGCGCGGCGAGAGCTTCGGCAGGCACTACACTTGCTCGCAGGGGAGGCTCCGTCGCGCGTGGTCCTGTTCGGAGGCGGCTTCCAGCGCGAAGCGCTGGTCGCCCTGTGCCAGGCAGAGCTCGATGCGGCCGGAGGCGAGCGATGAAGGAGGCTCACGCAGGGACATCCGTGCAGGCGACGGAGCTCGCCCGAGCGTTCGACGCTTCTTTTGCCGGGGCGCCGGACACCGAGACGCGCACGTTCGAGGATGTGCTGGCGATCGGGTTGGGTGGCGATCCGTACGCACTGCGCCTCGCGCACGTGGCGGGCTTGTTCCCGCGGCGCACGATCGTGCCGTTGCCGAGCGCACTGCCGGAGCTGCTCGGGCTCGTGAGCCTGCGCGCTGTCATCGTGCCGGTGTACGACCTTTCGGCTCTGCTCGGAGGCCCGCTCCGGACCGAGCCGCGCTGGCTCGTGCTGGCGGCTCGAGCGCCGATCGCGCTCGGCTTTGACGAGCTGGAGGGTTACCGGCGCGTGGCGCCCGAGGCCATCGTGGCCGCGGCGCCGGGCGCTCGCTCGAGCGCACACGTGCTCGAGCTGGTGCGGAC
>Ga0068861_100000937_pt1 | contig 17730 bp, 13 predicted proteins | sample KBSSwiS42_FD_66593 | JGI IMG/M metagenome (GOLD analysis project Ga0068861, IMG submission 66593) | Switchgrass rhizosphere microbial communities from Kellogg Biological Station, Michigan, USA - KBS Switchgrass S4-2 | ecosystem: Host-associated > Plants > Roots > Rhizosphere > Soil ...
CGTGGGAACGGGCACCAGCGCGGCTTTCGCTACAGTTCGTGACACGGATTTCGCCGCTTTCTTTTTTATCGACATGGGACGGTAATTTAGTCTCGCTGTCCGCGGCCAGCAACTTTGCACCTTGGGCCTCGAGAATGCCTGCGGCGCGAATTCGCGTCGGCAGCAGCGCACTGTACATTATTTGTCTGAGTTATGGCGGAAGCTGACCGGTACGCGTCGGATACAGGGTAGGGGCGCACGCACCGGCTGCGTCTTGCACCCCGACAAGCCATCACTCGCGATGGCGCTGCCGGAGTCGATACATGCAGACGCCTCGCAAGAGGGCACAGCGCGCGACCACTGTGCTTGCGGCTTCGATTGCCCTGGCCATGATGGCCATGACGCTGGGCTCGACGGCCGCTGCCGGGGCCGGAACGATCAACATCGAGACCGCGACGATTGCCGACCTCGACAAGGCGTTCGCCAGCGGACTGACTTCCGAAGCGCTCGTCTCCGCTTACCTGAAGCGCATCGAGGCCTACGACAAGAAAGGCCCGGGTATCAACGCGGTCATCACGCTCAATCCGAATGCACGCGCGGAAGCGAAGGCGCTCGATATCGAGCGCAAGCGAAAAGGTCCACGCTCGCCGCTGCACGGCATTCCTATCATCCTCAAGGACAACTACGACACCTTCGACCTGCCGACCACCGCGGGTTCGTCGCTATTGAAGGGCTCGATTCCTCCCGACGATGCGTTCGTCGTGAAGAAGCTCCGCAATGCCGGCGTCATCGTGCTCGCGAAGGTCAATCTCAGCGAATTCGCATCGGGCGCCGGCGGCCCGAACGGCTTCAGTTCCATGGGCGGGCAGACGCACAATCCGCACGATCTTGCTCGCGGTCCCGCTGGATCGAGCGGTGGCACCGGAGCAGGCCTGGCCTCCGTGTTCGCCCAGTTCGGCATGGGCACCGACACCGGTGGATCGATCCGCGGCCCGTCCTCTGCGAACGGCATCGTCGGCTTGAAGCCGACTTACGGCTTGCTCAGCCGCGATGGCATCGTGCCGTTGACATTGAGTTACGACACGGGCGGACCGATGGCGCGGTCTGTGTACGACATTGCCGTGGCGCTCGGTGCAATGACCGGAGTCGATCCGGCGGACGCCGCTACCAATGCCAGCGCGGGCAAAAGCGAAACCGACTACACGAAGTATCTCGAGACGGGAGCGCTCAAAGGCGCCCGCATCGGCGTTGCCCGCGATTACTTCGGCCAGAGCGAAGAGACCGACCGCGTGATGGAAGAGGCCATCGCCAAGCTGCGTGAACTCGGTGCCGTCATCGTCGATCCGGTGAAATTCCCGGAGACCATCACCAAGGCCCGCACGCAGATTCTCGAACCCATCGGCGGCCGCGAATTCCGCGTCTATCTGAATCAGTATCTAGCGACGCTCAAGCCTGGGTATCCGAAGACGCTCGCAGAGTTGATTGCCAAAGCCGAGGATCCCAGCTCCGGCTATGACAATCCCTGGCGCTTGAAAGCGATGAAAGAGGCGCAGGCGAAAGAGGGCGATCTCGACACGCCGCAGTACATCGTGGCGAAGAATGAAGGACTCGCACTCGTGCGTGCCGCAGTGCTCGCGACGCTGAACGAACAGCATCTCGACGCGCTGGTGTACCCGACTTCGCCGAAGCCCGCATTGCCGATTCCGCCACCGCCGCCGGAAGAAGTACGCGCGCCGTCGGCAACCAGCATCGCGAACCACACCGGTTTCCCCGATCTCATCGTGCCCGCCGGCATGACCAAGGACGGCTTGCCCGTGACCATTTCCTTCTTCGGCCCGGCCTTCAGCGAACCGAAGCTGCTCGCCTACGGCTATGACTTCGAGCAGGCGACGCATGCGATCCGGTTGCCCAAGAACACGCCGGCGTTGCCGAGCGATACGATCAAATAGACACGCGACCCGATACGATCAGCGCCACAGATCAAATAGTCACGTACCGATTCACTGCCAGAACCCGAGGTATCATGAAGTCCAGGATCCTGCTCCAAGCCGTCATCGCCGGTCTCGCGCTGTCATCCGCAGTGGCGCTGCATGCGGAAACGCTCAATCTGGAAACGGCGACCATCGCCGATCTGGACAAAGCCTTCGCCAGCGGCAAGCTCACCTCCGAAAAACTGACCGGCATCTATCTCAAGCGCATCGAGGCGTACGACAAGAAGGGACCGGCGATCAACGCGGTGATCACGCTCAATCCCAAAGCCGTAGAACAGGCGAAAGCGCTGGACGCGGAGCGCAAGGCCGGCAAGGTGCGCGGCCCGTTGCACGGTATTCCCATCGTGCTGAAAGACAATTTCGATACCTTCGACCTGCCGACCACGGCCGGCTCGCAATTGCTTGCAGGCAGCATTCCGCCGGACGACGCATTCGTGGTGAAGAAGCTGCGTGAAGCGGGCGTCGTGATTCTCGCCAAGGTCAACCTGAGCGAGTTCGCCGGTAGCGGCGGCAGCGTCAGCGGCGCCACCGATCCGGAAGTGCTCAAGAAGGGCGCCGTGCCGAACGGCTCCAGTTCGATGGGTGGACAGACTCACAATCCGCACGACCTCACACGCGGCCCCTCGGGTTCGAGCGGTGGCACCGGTGCCGCGATTGCCGCAGGTTTCGCCCAGTTTGGACTGGGCACCGATACTGGTGGCTCGGTGCGTGGACCGTCGTCTGCGAACGGTATCGCCGGCCTCAAGCCGACACGTGGCCTGATGAGCCGCGATGGCATCGTGCCATTGGCGTTGTCGTTCGATACCGGCGGGCCGATGGCTCGTTCGGTGTATGACGTGGCAGCTGCCTTGGGCGCGATGACGGGTGTCGATGCGGCGGACGCTGCGACCAAGCCCAGCGAAGGCAATTTCAAGAAGGACTACACGCAGTATCTCAAGACCGGGTCGTTGAAGGGCGCGCGCATCGGCATCGCACGCGATTTCCTCGGCAAAGATGCCGGCACCGACGCCGTCGTCGAGCAATCGATTGCGACGCTGAAGAAGCTTGGCGCCACGGTCGTCGACGTCAAGTATCCCGACTACCTGTTGCAGGCAAAGCAGCCCATCTACAACCTGCTCGTTGCGACGGAATTCAAGGCGCAGCTCACGCAATACCTGCAGACCACCAAGGCGGGTTTCCCGAAGAGCTTCGATGAAATCGTGGCCAAGGCGAACGATCCTGCAACCAAGTATCGCGCACCGGAAAAGGCATTCTCGCTGAAGTACACCACTTCGCAGGCGCTCACCTTGACCGACCCGCAGTACCTGGCGTTGAAGAACCAGCAGCTGGCCGCTGTCGACGCCGGTATCGATGCGTTGTTCACCAAGTACCAGGTCGATGCCATCGTCTACCCGACGTCGCCTCGTCCCGCGACCCTGATCAAGCCAACCTCGGCACCGACGCCCGCTGCAGGCACCGACTCGGCGACGAGCTTTGCGAACTTCACCGGCTATCCGGACTTCATCGTGCCTGCGGGCATGACGAAGGAAGGACTGCCGGTGACTATCTCGTTCTTCGGCAAGGCGTGGAGCGAGCCCAAGCTGATCGGCTACGCATACGACTTCGAGCAGGCGACCAAGGCGTTGACGCAACCGAAGACCACGCCTGCGTTGCCGGAAGACACGATTACGTACTGAGTTCTCGTTCGCTCGCGACACCTCATTGGATTAAAAGGGGACAGATTTATTTTCCGCAGCGGAAGATAAATCTGTCCCCTTTTAATCGTCGTCGCCTCTGTACACGCCGCGGCAGGGCTGCTAATGGGCGTGGAGATGACCAGGGCCACGTTCCGCGATGACCTCGCTGCGAAGGTCAAAGCGCAAACGGTGAAGGAGTCCATTGCCCAGGCGGCATTGCGTAAGGCGAAAGATTTCGCCGAAGGCGTGCTCGCGGTTCGCGAGCGGCGTCCCGGTAATTTTCGCGGGGAGTGATCACGCCTCCCACAGCCGCAATGCTTCTTCCGCCACCACCTCCGGAAACTCCTCAGGGAAGAACAGCTTCGCTCCTTCGATTCGCCGCACGCCACGCGACCCCGGCAGTATCCGATGCAGATAGTCCGGGCTCGCCTGCGAAAAGATGTCGTCGCCCGTGCCCCAGAGAATCTTCACCGGCAGCGTCGTTTTCCTGAGTTCACCTTCGATTCCCGCCAGCGGATTCGGATCCAGCCCTTTCGCATACTCGTGCAACGTGGCTTTCTGCTGCGGCGTCGCGACCAGCGGACCGAGATAGTAATCGATGGTCTCGTCGGCGAGTCGCTGCGGATACGTGAAGGTCATGCCGCCGATCCCTCGAGCCGAACGAGCCAGCACCTTGTCCGCGACCCAGGGGGCCAGCCACTCATCCGCGAACTTGCCGGCACGTGCCAGTTCGAGCACGGGTTGCAGGGCAGGAGGAGGGCTATCGGGTTCCACATCGCAATTCGTCAGCAGCAGCGTGCGAACGAGTTGGGGATGACGTAGAAGGAACAGCTGTGCGACGGCGCCGCCGCTATCATTGGCGATGAGATCCACGGAGTCGATCGATAGTCTGGCCAGCAGCGTCGCGAGCATCTCCACTTGCGCAGCGGGAGTAACGCTCTGGTTCTCGGCGACCTGTGTATAGCCAAGGCCCATGAAGTCCGGCGCGATGCAGCGGCGATGCGCCGAGAGCCGATCGATAGCGCCGCGCCATTGATAGCTGTTTAGCGGAAAGCCATGCAGGAACAACGCTACACCTGAGCCGCGGCCTATGTGGGAGCCGCGGTCGACATAGGCAATATTCCCGAACGACGTGTCCAGGTAGCGCCGGGCCGAGCGCCATGCGGCCACGTCCATAGGCGCCACATCCGTAGTCTTCGACACTGCAGCTGTCTTGCGGCCCGCGGCTGTGCCGAACATGCACCCGCCAGCCGCACTCACTGTCAAAGCACTCATCGCCGCTCCGATAAATTGTCTGCGTTGCATTTCACGTCTCCCTGAGAGCACATCCTCGGTTCAGGCGGCATGGAACCGCGGCAGGGGGCCTGGCGGCAATGACCTCGCAGGTCATGGAAATCTCCGGCTCCGGCTTTATGATAGCGGCGTGAACTCAACATCCGCCGCCGCTGCTTCTGTCTCCGCTCACCTTGGCGCTCTCTTGCGTGAGTGGCGTACGGCTCGACGCCTGAGCCAGTTGGATCTCGCACTCGATGCGGGAGTGTCGACGCGGCACCTGAGCTGCGTCGAGACAGGAAAGTCGCAGCCCAGTCGCGACATGCTCTCGCGGCTGGCGGATGCGCTGCATATTCCGCTACGGGATCGCAATGCTCTGTTGACCGCCGCCGGCTTTGCGCCTTCCTATCGCGAAACGGCGCTGGATACGCCTGAGATGGCGCGTGTCCGGCAGGCAATCCAGTTCATCCTCGATCATCACGAACCGTATCCGGCCATCGTGACCAATCGCTACTGGGACATCCTGCTGGTGAATCGCGCGTTTCCGCGAGTGCTTGGATTGGTGAACCCGTCGCCGCCGAAGCACGGCAATGTGCTGCGGCAGATTTTCGATCCGCAGGACATGCGTCCCTTCCTCACCAACTGGGAAGAGGTCGCGGGCGACCTGATCCGCCACCTGCACAACGAAGTGGCGGCCTCACCGTCCGATGCGAAAATTCGCCGCTTGCTGGAGGACGTACTAGGCTATCCCGACGTGCCCGATCGCTGGCGCACACGCGAGCCGGGTGCGACGACGGTGCCTTTGCTGACGACGGCATTCGGTAACGGCGAAGTGCAACTACGGTTTTTCTCGACGCTCACCACGTTCGGTACGCCGCATGATGTCACGCTCGATGAACTGCGCATCGAAAGCATGTTTCCCGCCGACGAGCGCACGGCAGAGATCTGCCGCGGGCTGGCGTGATCGGGTCACTGGTTGATGGACGAAGCCACGGCCACAGCGGTGCCTGCCAGCGTCGAATTCGTCGATGGTCGTTGAACGCGCGGTGCGGTACTAGGCAGCAGGATTTCGTGGGCGCGTTCCGGAACTGTAACCAGGGCAGGTATCAGGTCTTTCTCCCGCAGAGGCCGCGCCAGTAGGTAACCCTGCACGCACAGGTCGCCTTCTTCGAGCAGCAGCGCCAGTTGCTCGGCACGCTCGATACCTTCCACGGTGATATTCAAGTCGAGACTGCGGGAGAGGGAGATGATGCTGCGAACGATCGCACGGCTGCGAGGACTGGTGTCGATGTCGTCGATCAAGCTGCGATCCAGCTTGATGCGCGTCAGCGGCAGCTGCTGCAGCGACGACAGCGATGAGTACCCCGTACCGAAGTCATCCAACGCGATGGCGATGCCGTGAGCCCGCAACTGGCGTAACGACTCGAGCGTCACCGGACCCGTCTGCAGGACCGATTCGGTGAGCTCGATTTCGATACAACGCGCCGGCAGCTGGTATTCACGCAGGAGCTGGTCGACGCGGTCGACGAACGTTGCATCGATCAGCTGGCGCGACGACACGTTGATGGCAACACGGGCACCAGGCCAGCTGCCGTGATGCCATTGAGCGGCTGTCGCGACGGCGGATCGCAGTACCCAGTCGCTGATCTCCATGATCAGTCCCGACTCCTCCGCCACCGCCAGGAACTCTCCAGGCGTGGCGAGGCGACCGTCGGGCTGCCGCCAGCGGATCAGCGCTTCCACCAGTTCGACCTGCATGCTCGCCAGGCTGAGCTCGGGCTGGAACACCAGTTCGAATTCCCCTTTGTCCAGCGCATTGCGCAGGCCCTGTTCGATGCTGAACTTGGCTGCCGCGGAGGCCAGCAACTCCGGCGAATACATCGTCAGCTGGCTGCGGCCGAGCGCTTTGGCTTTGAACACAGCAGCATCCGCGGCCCGCAGCAACGCATCCGCGTCGCGTTCGTGATCGGGAAAGACGCTGGCGCCGACACTCACGCTCACGACGAGGTCGCGCGTGCCGACGGTCAGCGGTTCGGCGAAAGCGTCGACCAGCAACGATCCCGCCTGCTGCACGTCAGCGAGACTGCCCGCATCGGTCATGACCACGGTGAATTCATCGCCACCGAGCCGAGCGGCAAAGCCGAATTCCTGCGCGACCGCTTGCAGCCGCTGCGCCATCGCCTGCAACACCTGGTCGCCGAAGGCGTGGCCCATGCCGTCGTTGATGGTCTTGAAGTTGTCCATGTCGAGGAAGAAGACGCCGACGCGGCCATCGGTCCGGGCGGCCCGTTCCAGGGAAGCGTTCAACAACGCGAACAGCTTGCGCCGGTTCGGCAGAGCGGTCAGCGGATCGTGGCTGGCGAGTTGCCTGAGTTCATCGGTCCGCTGCTGCACCTCGGCTTCCAGTTCGGCCTGGTAGTCGCGAGTAACGCGTTCTGCCTGGGCGAGCCGAGCGGCCATGCTGTTGAAGGCGGTGGCCAAGGTATCCAGCTCCTTGAAACCGCCGGCGGGCACGCGGGTGTCCAACTCTCCCTCGGCCAGCCGGCTGCTTGCTCGCACCAGCCGTTTCACCGGCCCGACGACGCTGCGAACCGTGGCGATGCAGATCAGGATGAGCACGAGCAGCACGCCTACGCTGATCCAGGCAACGAGAGTCTTGCGGGCTGCGTCGTCCGGTACTGTGGTCGTCACCGTGCTGGTACGAGGCGGGCTCAGTGCATGATGACCCCGAGCGCTCGATATGGGATGGACACTCGAAGAGGCAGCAGCTGTGGACTTCGGTTGCTTGAGTTCGCGCGTTGTCTCGGGAGCGGTGCGCACCGCGACGATGCTCTTCGATCCAGTATCGATGGCGTTGCGTGCCTTGGTCAGCCGCTCGCGCAATCCCCGCTGTGCCTCTTCCATCTGCATCAGCCGTTCGCGCGACGCGATGAGCCAGACGAGGTCGCTCCTCATCGCAGCAATCCAGTCCTTGCCTTGCGAACTGGATAGACCGCGTTCGTTTTCGGTGAGCGTCGCGGCAATCGAGGCTTCGCTGCCGGCAATCGACGCTGCGACCATGTCCGCATCGCCGCTGCGTGCGATCAGGGCGGCGGAATGCCGACCGAGGTCCTCGACCTCGCGGTTGAGAGTCACCAGGACCTGGCGTGCGACGACACGGCCAAAGACTTTCCAAGCACTATCTATCGATGCGCGAGAGCGGTCGTGCATGGCGTCGTATCGCGCAGAGTACTCCGTGATCAGCGCTCGCTGATCGTCCGCTGCCTGGATGAGGCTGGCAGCCGTCGTGCGATAGTCCTGGAAACCGCTCGTGAGCCGGCGCCGCTCCTGCGGGCTGCTCCGATCCCGGACATTGCGCAGCAGTTCGTTCGCAGCGCCCTGCATGGCATCCGCGGACTTCTGCAACTCCAGTATCGATGCATCGTCGTCGATGCCGGAGCGGTCCTGCACTGCCTGGTAGTGACGAGCGATGGCGGCAAGCAATACGTCGGAACTGACGACAGGAAGCGCCTCGGCTTCCGGCACGGGCGCAGCCACCGCCGAGGGAACCTGGCGAACCACTGCAACCGGTTCTACATGCGCCGGTGCCCGCGTCGTACGAACGATCTGCAATCCGCGTTCGGAAATGAGATTGGCAGCGGCGGCGAGAATGGCGACGGCCACGAAGGCAAAGCTCAGCGTCGTTCCGATCCCCAGGCGGACCTGGCTGGCTTTGCTGATCGATGCAACGACTCGTTTTGCCAGAACGCTTCGTAGCGACGTAACCGACATTCTCGCTTCCGTTGATGAGGAGCTGGAATTCTAGGCTTCGCGTGCGCGACAGGCGCAGGCAACGGTCGGAACTGCGGAGTGCGTCCAGGTGGCGAGCGTGAATCGAGAGGGCTATGACGCTTGGAGTCGGTGAAAAGAGGACGCAGACATGAGACGCCCGTCACTCTTGTTGTAGGTGCATACCGGCTGCGCGCGAAGGTGGGTTGAACCGGAGCAGTTCGCCGACGCACCAGCTCCGGTTTCGCCATGGCGTGTAATCGAGTTGCACTGACACCGACCCAGGCATTCGTGACGAATGCAATCGAGTGGGAATGGGCAAGGTGCCACGTTCCCGAGGTTGCCGTGGGAGTTATCGAGTTTTATTCTCGGACGCAATGTGTGAGCGCTACGTCATAGCAGATCAGTCGGCCGTCGAACACGAGTTCAGGCTGACGCGCCCGTGGTGGCGATTCTCACCGAGCTACAACGTCTCCACCCAACGCAACGTGCCGGTGATCCGCACCTTCCAGGGCGAGACCGAGGGCGTGATGATGCGATGGGGCTTGATCCCCGGATGGGCCGAAGGCGATGCGCTGAAGGCTTCTGCCACGCATGCGCCGTCCGAGGGAATCGATCGCTCCCGGCTCTTCGGCGACGCCTGGCGGCGAGGGCAGCGATGCATCCTGCCGGCTTCGGGATTCTATGGCTGGCAGCTCACGGCGGCCGGGCACCGCCGGCCGTACTTCGTGCGCTTGGTGAATCGATCCGTATTCGGCTTCGCCGCACTCTGGGATCAAAGTGTCGTCAAGGAAGAAGACGATGTCATCGAGGGCTGCGCACTGATCACCGTGCCGCCCAACCCGCTGATCTCGGAAGTGCACAACACGTTCGGACGCATGCCGGCGATCCTGCGTCGCGAAGACTACGAGCAATGGCTGATGGCGCCGCCCGCCAAAGCGGCGGCATTGCTGAAAACCTATCCGCAGCATGCGATGGTGACGCATGCCGTCAGCCCGCGGGTGAACTCTCCAAAGAGCGACGACGAGTCGCTGATCCGCCCCGACCTCTCTGCCTGAACCGATGTCGATCGGGGGACGATCAGCCGCCGCCGCCGAAGCGATACTTCAGGCGTGCGCCATACATGCGGGTTCGTTGACGATCAACGAATCGAACCCGAACGAAGCGCCCATTTCCAGATGGGTTGAGAGCGGCGCGCTTCACCTGGCGGATCCGAAGGCTTAGGATGCAAACTGCTTCTTCAACCTGGTGAGAATGACCATGAGCCGCCGACTCGTCGTTACCGACGACGTTCACCAATACATCCTCGACCACTCGGTACGCGAACCCGAGGTGCTCGCGCGACTGCGAGCGGAAACGTCCAGGCACCCGCATGCGACGATGCAGATCGGTCCCGAGCAAGGCCAGCTGATGGCGTTGCTGGCGAAACTGATCGGCGCGCAACGATGCATCGAAATCGGCGTCTTCACGGGTTACTCGGCGCTGGTCGTTGCGCTGGCATTGCCCGACGACGGCAAGATCGTCGCCTGCGACGTGAACGAGGAGTGGACGTCGATCGGGAAACGCTACTGGAAAGAGGCCGGCGTCGATCACAAGATCGACCTGCGCCTGCAGCCGGCATTGCGCACTCTGGATAGCTTGATCGCAGCGGGCGAGGTCGGGAAGTACGACTACGCCTTCATCGACGCCGACAAACCGAACTACGATGCCTACTACGAACGCGTGCTGCAGCTCCTCAGGGCGGGCGGCCTGATCCTGATCGACAACGTGCTCTGGTCGGGCAGGGTGGCCGATCCCAGTGCGATGGATGCGGAGACACTGGCGTTCAAGAATCTGAATGCGAAACTGCACCGGGACGAACGGGTCGATGTGAGCCTGTTGGGCATCGGAGATGGAGTGACGCTGGTTCGCAAGAGATAGGACGGAAAAGGGGACCGGAAAAGGGGACAGGTTTATTTTTCGCTGCGAAAAATAAACCTGTCCCCTTTTCCGTCACCGTACCGGCCATTTCCATGGCGGCTGTTCCAATGCGCTCTGATTGGCGATGCGCGTCTGTCCGAATTCTTTCTCCAGTTCGAAGTGCACGCATGCCGAGTCTTCGGTGAGTGCGGAGATCAGGCGATTGGCGTGACATATCACCCACACCTGCGTCGTGCGGGCGGCGATGCGGATCAGCTTGGCGAGTGCGGGCAGCAGATCCGGGTGCAGGCTGGTCTCCGGCTCGTTCAACACCATGAGCTTCGGCGGTCGCGGAGTCAGCAGCGCTGCGATCCATAGTAGATAACGCAACGTACCGTCGGAGAGCTCCGGCGCCCGCAACGGACGTAGCAATCCTTCCTGTTGCAGTTCCAGGCTGAACCAACCGGATTCCTCGTTGATACCCAGGCGCGCACCTGGGAATGCCTCGGCGATCGCTTCGTCCAACGCGGCATCGTCACCTATCTCACGGATTGTCTGCAGGGCCGCGGCTAGATCGCGACCGTCGTGGGCGAGGATGGGAGTGCGCGTTCCTACTTGTGCGAGTCGTGCAGGTGCTTCTGCGTCCGTGCGAAAGTGATCGTAGAAGCGCCAGGTACGCACCTCGTCGCGAAGTCGCAGCACTTCAGGCGTGCGGATCGGATCGGCGACTTGGCTGAACATGCTATCGAATGCGGCCAGCGATCTGCTGACTTCCTGCCACCGTCCATTGTCGTCACGTGCTTTCACTAACGCCGATCGTCGTTCAACCAGCAGCGTTGCGGGTCGAAGTAACGGGCCGTTCCAGATGCTCTCGCATTTGATTTCAGGATCCAGCTGGAATTTCGAGCGGCCGTTCGCCACCGGCAGCCCGAGGTCGATCGCGTAGCCGAATTCATCCGACACGAATCCCATGCGCAAAGCCACAGGTTCGGTTCGCGGTCCACCTTGAATCGGCACCTCGCCTGCCCGCATGCGTCGTGTAATGCTCTGCGGTCCGGCCCACAACGTAGACGCCAATCCGCCTTCGCGTGCGAGCGTGGATACGACGCCGCCCTGCGCGGTTTCAGCAAGCAGTCGCAAGGCTCGATACAAGTTCGATTTGCCGCTGCCGTTGGCTCCCGTCACCACATTCAAGGCGCCGAGCGGCAGGACCAGGTCACGAATGCTTCGATAGTTGGCGATGGCCAGTGTGGTCAGCATGAAGGTCGGCGCGTCCTGCTACGCAAGGCGAGATAGCCGTGCACATTAGCGATGACGCCGTCCGAGCACAATCAAACGGCCGCTAGCTGGCTCCGAACCGCTGCATTCCACTGGGTGCGCTGGCGCATCCGTCGAGTCTGGTTCGCCTTGGCAGGCGCCGGTCTTGGCGTGGCAAGCGCAGAAGGGATTCGCCGGGATTGATCATCAGGGCTCACCCTTCAGCGCCGGGAATCCTGCCGGTGGCTTGCGGTGATGGGTTGCCGCTTCATAGGCCGACGCTATCTTGAGCATCACGGGTTCGTCGCCGGGGCCGGCCCAATATTCAATGCTCATCGGCAGCGGACGGGACAGCTTCGATTCCATGGTGCCGGCCTTGGCGGCGTAGCTCTTCTTGTCGTCGCTGAGCACGAACTGCGGATCGTAAACGACCTGGTTGAAGCCGGCCGGCACGATGATTTCCGGCACGCCAAGCAAGTCGGTGATAGCGAAGCCGCTGGCGCCGCGACCCGCGGCGGTAGGCTCCTGGGCTCCGCCGGTTTTGCCCGGCGGTATGGTGATGTTCGGCTGCACGAAGACATCGATATGGTTTTCGCGCATGACCTTCATCATCGCGTAGCGAAACAACGTGTGCATCTTGACACGATCGATGCCTTTGGTGGCGCGTGTGTCCTGCTCGTTGGCAGCGGCAAAATTCTGTGCACCAACGGCCTGCGTCTCGCTCCGCCACTTGGAGTTCGCCGCGTAGGCAGCCATATCGGTGACGCGCGTATCGCCACGAAGGGCCAGGTACCGGGCGATCATGAATGCATTGCGGCCGCCGTCGTCCAGGCCGCTGAAGATGCGTCGCATGTTCAACTTCGGCGATAGCGGTGCCTGGTGCAACGACAGCTTGACCAGATAGTCGCGCGACGTCACGTCGTAACCGGGCACCGCGAACTCGAGTGCGCCATCGCTGGTTTTCTGGAAGAAGTACTCTGGCGCGCTGACCGGCAGGATTTCAGCGAACGCGTCGGCGAACGTGTACTTCATGTTGGGCACGTCGGCATCGTCGGGATACTGCGGGTCGACGGATTCGACCAACTCGGCACCGAGGCGATCGCGCAATACTGTCTTGAATTCTTTGTCGACGAGGTCGCTGACCGCGCCGTCGTTCGGCGAGTGCTTCACCATGAACTCGCGGACGATGCCGACACGCAGGCCCTTGAGAGGTTTGGCGTCGGACTTCAGGCTCTGGTCCGAGACGATGGAGTGCGCAAACGGCTCTTTTGCCGAGAGCGCGCGCGGCTGGGCGGTAAAGAAATCGCGGCTGTCGAAGTACCCTTCTTTCGGGTCCTTCATTGCATCGATGACGCGTGCCGCGTCGCCGAGCGTGCGGCACAACACGCCCGGACGGTGATTGATGAAATCGGCGGTCGCGCTGCCGAATTCTGAAGTCAGGCCCTTCGTGGTGACGAAGCTCGCAACACTGTTGGCGTTCGCCGGAATGCGGCAGGAGCCGCCGGTGGTTTCGCAAATCGAACAGGTCGCCAGGTTCGCCGCCACTGACGCGCCGGCACCGCCGCTGCTTCCGCCCGGTGTGCGTTCGGTGTCGTAGGCATTACAAGATGTGCCGCCCCAGGTGCTGCGGACAATGTTGCCGCCGACGAACGAGGTCTTCGGCTTAGCCGGATCGCTCATGTTGAAGCTGGGTTCGGAGGCGACCGTGACGCCGGAGATGATCGCGCCTTTCGCACGTAGCTGGCTGACTACTGTCATTTCCAACGGCGCGGCATCCATCGCGTAGTTGACATCGTTGCCGCCGGTGGAGCGCATGTCAGTCACGTCGTACCAGTTCTTCACCGTGATGACGCTGCAATACATCGGCATCTTGGCGAGATCGGGATTCTTGCCATACTGCGCGTCGAGTTGGGCCGCGCGCTCCAATGCATCCGGCTGCTGTCGAAATTTTTCACATGCGGCGGGAGCGCCTGCAGGAAGCGGCGTTCCCGGGGGCGCATCGAATTTGCCTTTGCATGTGACCGAGCGCTCGCCGCGAATGTTGAAGGTCTCGAACGCGTTGAGCTGGCCGGCATCCGGGACGCCGACGACCATTCCATATTGCTGCTTGACGCTGGGGTCCGATGCGGTCGCTTCCATTTTTCCGAACTCGAGCGGCGAGCCGGCGTATTGGTTCAAGTTCGGTAGGAAGCTCGATGCGGCTGCAGTCTTGGTCGGAAAGGCGAGCGGCGTGCCGCCGCGAACTGCGCCTTTCGCAGCAGGAATCGATGCGCCGTCTGCGGACACCAGCTTCGTGCAGACACCGTTGTACGCCTTGGCGCGGGCGAAGTACGCCTGTACCAAGCCCTTGCAGGTGATCTCGCCGCTTTTGATGGCGTTGTGAATGTCCTCGATAGTGGCTTCTTCGAGGTGGAACTGGCCGGCGGCTGTTGCGGCTCCAGGCGCGACGGCACCTAAGCAGCTCACCGCGGCAAGCGCCGCAAGGATCAGGCGTCGCGTGCCCGCTGAAACGAAAGACGAGCTGCATGTTTCGCGCACGATGACGAGCCTACTCTGAGGGTGGTTCTCCTCATGACGGTGCGCTCGCTCGCTCCCCCACCTTCAGGTGTGAGGAATGTACGGCTCGACGAGGTCCTGCTCCGCCGGATGATTTCTCGCGACGACGGCCCGCGCCGGTTCGGTTGAACTCAGGTTGATCGCCTCGTGCGGAATACCGGGCGGCACGAACAGGAAGTCGCCTGCCTGGCTGATCTCCTCGTGCTCCAGCTGTGCTCCCCACCGAGTCAGGACCTTGCCTTCGAGCACGTAGATCCCGGTTTCATATCCCACGTGGATATGCGGTTCGGCACGGGCTCCGGGCGGAATCACGATGAGGTGCATGGAAAGATGCTGGGCAGCAGCCGTCTGGCCGGAGATGCCGACGAAGTAGGGGAGCCGCTGTCGCGTCGTGATCTCGCGATCGGGCCGCAGGCCCAGGACTCGAGGTTGCTGATCGCTCATGAGGCACTCGAAGCAGTGGCGGGGCGGATGGAACGTAGCAACTATGTTACTTCTCGACCGCAAGCAAAGCGCCCCGCGCTTGCAAGCGGCGCTTCCAGGCCGCTCTATCTGGCGAATTGTGCCATGTGTCGTTTCATTATGGAATCGCCACCAGCCGGCTAACGCCGGTCTTTGAGACTGGCTATTTCAAGCATGGATTCCGCCAGCAGCACTTTCAGACGGCGGTTCTCGTCCTCGAGTGCTTGCAATCTAGATTGCTGGGCACGCTGGGCAGCAACGTCGAGCCGAGATTCCAGTCAGAAGGCGTTCTTCCTGACCTTCTGCACACTCGAATCCCGTGGCTTGCCTTGATCGGGCCAACCGCCTGCCGGCTGTTTCTTGTCGAGTGCTTTCTTCATGGTTTCTGCCCAGCCGACCTTGGCCGGGGTGCGTTTCTTCGTGGACTTCTTCTTTGTCGTTGCCATGTGAACTACCTGGGGTGACTGTAGGAATGCTGGGGGTAGTATCGCACCGAAGCAGTTGGGTGTCAGATCGGTAGGAGTCGCATTGCGAACACGGCCTGCCTGCATTTGTCGCGATGCCGAGGACCTTGCTTGGGGGGTGAGCAGTCGACCCACTCCAGCGGACGGAACCAATCCCATAGCCACACCTTTAGATTGTCTACGCAGCAGTCCGCTGCTTCGGAGATGAATATGCAGGGCTCGTTTCGACACACGGCGTTCATCTTTCTGCTGGCCGGCCTCCTGGCGGGCTGTGCCAATCTGGGAGCGGCGTCCAAAGAGCCTGGCGTCAAGGGCAACGCGGACCAGGCGAAAGCGCCCGAATTGAGCAAGCAACGGTGGATGCTGAGCGAGGGCTACAGCATGCTGTACACGGACGCCAGCCATCTCGATCTCGCCGAACTGGTGCTCTATGTAAAAGTCGAATCGGACGCAGTCGACAAGGTCGTGACTGACGTTGCTGAAGCTGGCGGCCAACTGAAGAAAGACCTGGAGCGAATCGCCAGAGACTATCCCGGTGTGCGAATCGATCTCGACCCGTTGCCGGAACTGGAGAAACGCAAGCGCTCCGCAATCGCCAAGGACCGTGCGCGTTACTTCGCACCAGTGATCGGCCATAGCGGTCGTGAGTACGAGCGCACCGTGCTGATCGGATACGTCAATGGCATCAACCATGAGCGTCACTTGTGTCAGGTGATGGCCGAAGCCGAGCCCGACGCCAGCCTGAAGAAATTCCTGCTCGACGCCGAGAAGCGCTATGACGCCTTGTACGATCGCATCACGGCGCTGCTGGATAAGGAATACTTCAAGGATCCTAACGGGAAGACGAAGGGCTAGACGATTTGAGTGCTAGCGTGTTGCTGAGCTGAATTTGCGACGACATATCGAGAGTGCTTCGCAGAGCGATCGATAACGTGCCTGGCCCGCAGCCTAAATCAAGTGCACGCGATGTACGGTCCAGCTGCAGGCTGCGATCTTGCTCGCTGCGTGAACGAACTGTCGGCCGGTCCATCTTCGACGAATTAGAAGGCGCGGAGCTGTCGTCTTCGTGCACCTACGCCCCTCTCCAGACCGCGTCGCCCGCCGCCTCGGACTGCCGGATTCGTTGATCGATTTCACTGGCGACACGACGCGGGCCGTGGCGCAACTGCACTACCCCAGCCACAACCTCGCCTCCTTGCTCAATGCGCTCCTCAGGGAGGTAATATTGACGCGCGATATAGCGCCGCCGAGGAGCATTCGTGAGCGAGTTCATCGAAGAAACGGACCGATCACAGAGTGGCTCGCGGTTGAAATGCCGCTGGATCGCCTGCCTATTGCTACTCCTAAGCGTCACGGTTCGCGCGGGCGAACCCGTGGCCACCGTGCGCATCGCTTTTGATCGTCGCGGCATAACCGCTACCCGGGTCCACGGTTTCGCCGACAAGGCCACCGGCCGCATGGTGACTGCAGACGACCCAGTGCGCATCGCCTCGATTTCGAAGCTGGCCACCGCCATCGGTGTCATGCGATTGGTGGAGGCGGGCAAGCTCGATCTGGATGCAGACGTGTCCAACCTGCTCGGCTGGCGTTTGCGCAATCCGGCGTTCCCGGATGCGCCCATTACCCTGCGTCTGCTCTTGTCGCATCGATCGAGTCTCACCGACGGCGCTGGCTACTGGCAGGTGCCGCTGGGAGGGAAACTGCGCGGGGTCGCCGAGGATCCCCGTGCCTGGGACACGGCGCATGCGCCGGGCGCCTACTTCCGCTATGCCAACCTAAATTTTCCGCTGGCTGCGCAGATCATGGAGCAGGTGACCGGTGAGCGATTCGACAAGCTGATGCATCGACTTGTGCTGAAGCCACTGGGCATCGACGCCTGCTTCAACTGGGACAGCTGCGACGCAACCATTGCCGGCCGCGCGGTGGTGCTGTACGACGTGGATGGCCAACCGGTGAGGGACGACAATCACGGCCGCAAGCCCGACTGCGCTGTGGTCAGTGACGGCAGCTGCGATTTGTCGCGCTGGCGTGCCGGCGAGAACGGCGGCCTCTTCTCGCCGCAGGGCGGCTTGCGTATCTCGGCCAACGATCTGGCGCGCATTGGACGATTGCTGCTGGGCAACGGCACTGTCGACGGGAAACGCCTGCTCGAGCCCGCATCCGTGCAGACGATGATCGCTCCGCAATGGCAATACAGTCCCGGCAACGGTAAGACTTTCGAAGAAGATACGGGCGACGTTGGCCAGGGCTTCTTCTGTCGCTACGGCTTAGCCGTGCAGACGCTCGCCACACCGGTGCAAGGCTGCCGCGACGATCCTTTCGGCGATGGCATCGCGCGCGTTGGTCATTCCGGATCTGCCTACGGACTGCAAGCCGGCCTATGGCTGGATATGAAAAGCGGCACCG
>Ga0068861_100000939_pt1 | contig 17727 bp, 15 predicted proteins | sample KBSSwiS42_FD_66593 | JGI IMG/M metagenome (GOLD analysis project Ga0068861, IMG submission 66593) | Switchgrass rhizosphere microbial communities from Kellogg Biological Station, Michigan, USA - KBS Switchgrass S4-2 | ecosystem: Host-associated > Plants > Roots > Rhizosphere > Soil ...
CTCCTGCCTTTTACTGCCTTGTTCGCTTTGTCGCAGTCACCTGTGAAGCCCCGTCCGTTTCACGGAGGACACCGTGATGAGACCTTGGACGCTGTTTCTTTCCGCGGTTATCTCAATTATGTGCCTGGGCTTTGCCGGCTCGGCGTCAGCCGGGGCCTTGGTTGCTCAACCCAATAGCCCCACTCTGGCGGGGGAAGGAAACCCGGAGGATTGGGGGGCACCTCGGCTTAGACCTTCTGGGAAGCCAACGGATTGGGACGCACGTTACAAACCCACAGGAAGACCGGAGGACTGGGGATCTCCGAATCGTTTGCACCTTTCTACTTCGGGTAGACCAACTGACTGGGAATCGCCAGAAAGTTTCGGCAATCCCCGATTCACTTTGGAAGGAAGACCCACCGATTGGGATTCTCCCTACTCCTTTGCAAATCCTTGGGCCTTTCTTCTTAAGTCCCTACGTTGGGTAGGAAGGGCTTTCTAAGACCGGTCGAGTACTAGGAACCTATGCTAAGCCAATCAGGCTTCTTGCTTGGGTTCCACCCGAACCCAGATGGGCCGACCTCCCATCGGTCCACATGGAGGGCAACGTGATGTTGATGTTGAAAGCTCGAATCTCTAGGACGCACTTAATTTCGCTTTTCCTCGTCCTCGTGTGTGCCTTGTTTGCCGGCACCGCGCAAGCAACCACAAAGGTCGAGTTCACCAAGCAAGTGGTAGTAGCTTCTGCAAACTCGAGTGCAGGTGCTCAGCCAAGCGGTTTGTATCAGTCTCTTAACTCCAGCAAGGTCGCCCAAGGCCAGTCCTCTTCCGGCGGTGGAGAAGGAAAGCCTGAGGACTGGGATTCTCCTTCTAGGTTGCGAGTAACTCCAACCTACTCCAGACAAGTGGGATCACAATTCACCAGTTTGTGGCCAACCCTTCTTAACCTTCTTTCATGGTGGTATTGATCATGTCGACCGGGACGGAACTCCGCCTTTTAGAACGGGTGAAAGAAGGGCACTTCATTCCTTGTTCTGCTTTGGAGAGGGAATGGGAGACTCTTCGAGTTGCGATTGAAAGCAAAGACTTCTTCGGTCGGCGCTTAGCAGCCGCCCACGCTTTACGCTTCTGGCGTGGGTTACCTAGTAATGAAAAGGGGAAAAGTGTTCGGCTACTCTACGGGATACGAGCCTGTTACTACATTGAACAGAATAGAAGTTCACATCTACAAATACTTTCCGATCGATTGCTTCAAATATCCAAGCGTCTGGATCTGCCTGCCTTAGAAGCCGAAAGTCATATCGTTAGAGGGCTGAGCTATCTGGCGGATGGGAAACCCGTAGAGGCTGTTCTGTCCCTTGAGCTTGGCCGAGCTCTCCTCGGCTCTACGGGAGAAAATGCATTTGATGTTGTGCGTGCATCGACACTATTGGCAAGCGCCTTTCGCTTAACCGGAGATAGAGCAAGCGCCATTTCCATATTAAATAGAGCCAGGGAGATTTGCTTGCAAATTGAAGAGGTTCCACTTCTTGGATCAGTCACTCAGACTTTAGGGATGAATTATTTGGAGACAGGGGATCTGTTAAGTGCGATGAACTGTTTCGAATTCTCTAGAGCTTCTTCTCGACAAATGGGAGCTCAAAAGAGAGCTCTTCGCGCTACCTTAGGCTTGACAATGACTCTCTTGAGAATGGGCCGTTATGAGGAAGCTCACTCGATGGCGGAGGAGGCGCTAAAATCCGCGCAAAGCCTTCAACTTCCCCGCGAAATTTGTCTTGCGCATGAGTTCTTGGGCGAAGCATACATCCATCAGTCGCAATTGGCCAAAGGGCTTTGGCATTTTTCCAGAGCCATGAAATCACATGTGATTTCCGATACAACAGCAGATATCGGAGTGGAACTACATCGGCATCTTGCTGAGTTCTGGGTTACTGCTGGCAATCCTGAAAGGGCTGCTCTTCATAGGATAAAGGGGTTAGCGGGAACAGGCGGCGAGCGTGAGGATCATATTGCTCTCGAACGATTGGGGCTTGAACTCGAATGGCTGAAGACGAAACAACTCTCAACTTTTGAAGCGTTAAAGGGCCATGCAGAGTCAATTAAGCAGTCTGGTTTCGGCTATGAGTACCTAATAACTTGCAAGAAACTAGTTGCGATTGCGGACTCTGTGAACAAGTCTGAGCTCGCCGCCGAATGGTGGGCCCGCGTCGAATTCCTCGCCAAATCCTGCGGCGCCGAACCGCTGCTCGAGCGGTGGCGCAAAGAACGCGAGGACAAAGGTTACCTGCCCAAGACCTCTCCCGACGGTCTCGACGGTGAACCCGGCCCATATTCCCGTCTTGCCCAAGAGCTGCCGCCCGTTGACTTAGCGGCTTACAACATCATCACGCGGTCACGGCACATGCACGAGCAGGCCTCGTCCATTAAGCAAGTCGCGCCGACCACGGTACCCGTTCTCATTCATGGGGAAAGCGGCACGGGAAAGGAACTCTTCGCGCGCCTAGTGCACGACTTGAGCCCGCGCAAGAACGATCCCTTCCTCGCCATCAATTGCGGCGCCCTGCCGTCCGAGCTTCTTGAAAGCGAGCTTTTCGGCCACAGGCGAGGCGCTTTCACTGGAGCCATTGTCGATAAGCCGGGGCTTTTCCGGGTCGCGCACAAAGGCACCCTCTTCCTGGACGAAATCGGCGAAATGACACCCGTCGCACAGACCAAACTGTTGCGCGTGCTCGAAGCAGGAGAGATTCGCCGGGTCGGCGATACGCAAGTCGATTTCGTCGATGTCCGCATTGTTGCCGCCACCAACGTGGACCTGGAACAAGCAGTGAAGTCCGGGAAGTTCCGCCAGGACCTTTACTACCGCCTCAAAGGTCTTGAAATCTTCTTACCGCCCTTGCGAGAGCGCATGACCGACATTCCGCTGCTCGCCGATTTCTTCCTCGCCAGGGCGAACCAGCTCTGCCGAAAGGAGCTCGTGCTGCCCTTCGAGACCAAACAGTGGCTCATGGGACTTCCGTGGATGGGGAACGTCCGTGAACTGCGTCTGGCCGTTGAGCGCGCCGCAGCCTTGGGACCGGACCAAGGCTTGCTCCAAACCTATCATTTCATGACCATGGCGCAACGCACATCTGCATCGTCCCTGAATGACGAACTGGAAGAGATCGAGCGCTCTCGCATACTCCATGCCCTCGATACCTGCAGATGGAATAAAGCCGCGGCAGCCAAGCTGCTCGGCATGAGCCGGACGACGTTGGGCGGCAAAATTCAGCGACTCGGGATTGAGGACGACGACCCGAAGGATTAACCAGCATTAGTTCTTTGCCGGGGAAAAACGGGCGCCTCAGTGCAAGCTGAGGCGCCCTCTCATTAGTTGCTAAGGGCTGGGAACTCCAATCCCGTTCATCTCATCCACCACCCGCATCACATCCCCCGTCCCATAAAAATCCACTGCAATGATGTTCGGGATATGCTTCCGCTCCCGCGCGCACTTCTGCACACGTGCAAGCAGAAAATCATGCGCGTTAACGATCGCCGCGTTGGACGGCTTGGGGCTCGGCGTCGTTTCGATCCAATGATTGATCTGAAACAAGGATCCCGTCGTCCCCCCACGATTCGGCGCGCAGGAAAATTCATCCGGGGTATGGAACGTATAGGGCGTTTCCTGGATGTTGCCAAGGGTCGGTCGCATCCACGAAAACCCCGGCTTTCCGGACTGGATGAACACGATCACCCGTTGTCCGGTCGTCACCAAATCGCGCAGCATGGGCCATGGTGGAGCGGCAGCGTCATACACCATGTCCTCCAACTGACTGTCTTTGAACGCCTTTTCCAGATCTTCGGGCGAGACGTAGTCCTCCACTAACAGCAGCACGACTTCGTTGGGATGCTGCACCAGCCAGTCCCGCATGTCCTTCAGGGTGGGTAAAACGGCATACGCGCCCAGCTCACAAAACCCATGGCAGAAGTACATCTCGCGATGACCCTCGTCCACACCCACCAATCGCTCACGAATCCTCAATGCAGCAGCAACACCCTCCGGGCCCATGGTGTCCTCGATCATTTTCCGCTGCGATGATTCAAGATCAAGATCGGTCTTTATTCTTTCCCCGCCCGCAAACCCGTAGTGCACGTCGATCAAAAACGCGCGAACTCCGGCTTCCAGCATCGGTACCATCCCGTGCTCGTGATGCGGAAACATCCATCCCGCAACGTCTGCGTTCGACATGGCATTGTGCGCCCCCGCGAACACCACCTCGTCGACGCGACGATCACACAGTTCGGGATGCCCGTTGCAGGCAATGACCGAAGCGGCAGCCAGCGGCTCTTTCTCGGGGTTCCGGAGCAACACCCACACCGTGCCGATGATTCCGATCAACACTCCGGCCATCAAAGGCCGCACCCAGTTCACGCCGCGCTTTTCGGCCGCCCCCAAGACCGGCATCGTCGGCGCGGTCTCCAAAATCAACTGAAAGAGCGTGCGCACACCGATGTACGCGGCGAGAATCCCCGCCAGCATGATCGTCCCGGTCAGGATGGTGCCCGGATAAAGGACACCCATGATGCCGCCGATCACGAACGCAAGCCCCCAAAGGACACGCCACCGAGGACGAGGGGGCTGCACGAACACCCGACGCACCACTGCTTTCCCGATGTCCGACAAATCCAACGATCCCATGAGCGACGTGCCCGCGCCTGCGAACAAGATCCCCAGCCCACCGAAGAACAATCCCCAGCTGAACAAACCCGCCATGTACGTGCGCCACAACCCCTGTAACGCGCCGCGCAACAACGGATCGTGCACCGACATTGCGGTGAACACGCGGCCCAAGGGAAGCTGCACCGCCAACGCAAATCCCGCGATCAGTAACGCGACCCCCGTGCGCGCCAACGCGCGTTGTCGATCACGGGCGAGCCACATGGACAATCCGATCAAGCCGGGCCCGAGGAGAAGAAACATCCCGAGCGCCCAGCGCCGCACCCGCTGCGCGAAACGCCACGAGTCAACGATCACCACCAATTTTTCGCTGTGCTCCAAGGAGCCCATGACGGTCTGTAACCGCCCTGGGATCTTCTTCGCCATCTCCGGGCTCGCTTGCGCGAGCGCACCGCGGACCAGTACTTCAACGTCCGGGATCGACAAAACAATGTTCCGGCCCTGTTCGGAGAACACCGCTTCGTGCGCGCGCTGCGCAGCCAGCCGCACCAATGCGCGAAACGGCGCCGAAGACACAATCCCCTGGGCGGTGGCGGCGATGATGGGCCGCGCCGCAATCAAGTCCGGGCTTTGCTTGATGACGACGTTGGTGATCCGGTCGGCAACGTACGCGGCGACGCGAGGATCGTCGAGGCTTTGCGCGGCGCGTGCGGCAAACGATTCGGCGCGAAACAGGTTGCGGCGCGCCACCGCGAAGGACCCGCCCAGCACCAGGCACACGGTGCCGAGGACGAGAAGTAACCGGGACCAGAATCCCCGCCCTAGTATCACGAATCCCCCACCAGAACCCAGCGATACGGACCCGCGCTCGACACCTGAGCGCGCACTCCGGCGCGTGCCACCAAACGCCGCACTTCGTCTTTCGTCCATGAGCGGCGAACGCTCAATAGTCCGTCATGCCGGGAAATGCGATTGCGGCTGAACCATAGCACGAACCACAAAAACACATATAGCACTCGGCTACGTTCGAGATCCAAGACCACCACGCGTCGCGCCACCCGCGCCATTTCGCGCAACACGGTTACGCATTCGTCTTCGTTCAAATGATGAAAGAACAGGTGGGCCGTTGCCGTATCGAACGCATGATCGGCAAACGGAAGCCGCAACGCGTCCGCGCAGGCGAGATCCACGCTCGATGAAAGCTCGTGGGCAAGAAACGTCACCTCCTTGCTGCTGTCGATACCGGTAGCCGCATGGGCAATGCCGCGACGGCATAGGTATTCGGGGATGTCCGCCCCGCCCGTGGCCACATCCAGCACGCGCCCTGGCCTTACATGATTCGCCAGCATGCGACGGCTGAAAAACACTCTGTTCAACCGCCCCAAAACAATCAACGCATGCCGCAGTTCATCGCGGGGGAGATCCGCCCGCTCCATGATTTCTTCGGCGTCGGTCTCGCGCGGCCAGGCCCAAACGCTCACGAACCCGCCATCGTCATCACGATTTTCCTACGGCCAACCGCATCATCGGGGCCAGACTCTTCTCGAACTTGAACGCCACCGAAGCCAACCCTCGATGCCGCGCCAAAAACAGCATCAAACCGGTCAATCGCTCGATCGGCCGGCGCAACGCGCGCAAATGCTTCGCATAAACCACAGGATCCCATCCCGCCTCGATGCACTCGGCTGCAATTTCCGCTCCCCGCAACGCCAAGCTCATCCCTTCGCCTGAAATCGCATCCACGGATCCCGATGCATCCCCGACCAGGAGCCAATCGCGGCCGGCGACCTGATTCACGCGAACACTCAAGGGGTAGGCTCCCAAAAGCAAGCCCACGCGGCGTGCGTTTCCAAAGGATTCCGGAAACCGTTCTCGCAAGAAATCCTCGACGCGATTCGGATAGAGATCCTGCGAGCTCAAAAATCTCGTATCCAAGAGCAAGGACGCCAACGTCATCCCGTTTTCAACGGGTGCCACGTACAGCTCACCGCCTTCAAACGCGGTGACGTGTACTTCGTTCGCGGGCGTAACCGCGCCTTCCCAATGGGACGAGTACCCCAGGCGGTTATAAACGGGACGTGCGCGCACCCCAAAACCGGCGTGGAACTTCGAATGCACGCCATCCGCACCGATCAAAAACGGGGCTTCGAACACGCACCGCGTGGTCCGCACCCGGCCCGGCTCGACGGACACCACGTGCTCCCTCACGAATTCCGCGCCCAAATCCGCCGCCCGCGAGCGAATCGCGTCATCTAAGACAAACCGCGACACCGCTCGTCCGGCGCGTCCCGGAAAGGGCAACCACACGGACCTGCCTTCGGACAAAGAAAGCCGGATACCGGTGATGGTCGACGCGTCAGGCAACCGCACGCCAAGGCGGTCGAGCACCGCGCAACCGGGCGGCATGAGCCCTTCGCCGCAAGGTTTCCAACGAGGAAATGCGGCCCGGTCGAGGACGATGACGTGCCGCCCCGACCGGGCCAAGAAACCGGCCACGGCCGCCCCGGCCACGCTGCCCCCCACGCAGATCACGTCTGCCATGGAGACATGCTACGCGCGTGGCCAGAAAGCGGCCATAAGCCAGAAAGCGGCCATAAGCCAGAAAGCGGCCATAAGCCGCGCTAGGAAACGACGGTCAGTGGAGGAATGTCTGGATCGAATGGAGATCAGACGCGATAGACGTTGGAGATCGCGTGGCTACGACCACCGCCGCGACGAGGAAAACGACAACCAACGCGAGGGCGCGCACGGCGCCGGGGTTTTCCAAATCTCTGAGCATGGGAATGTGCCCTCCTTGGCTCAGATCTTTGGGCTGGACGCAGAATTGTCCGAAAGGCAACGGCGTTTGTCCAGCGCCACTCCGGTCTAACCAGCTAAGTACAACCGTAACAATAAATTGCGCCGCCACCCGCCAGGTGGTACCCTACCCATAACCCAACCCCGCCCCATGGAGGCGCAATGGCTCCCCGCCTTAAATCACTCACCCTTTTTGTCGCTCTATGTGTGCTCAGCTTTGGGTCCGCGCTCGCGCAGTACGGACAGCAATCTGGGCAACAACGGCGCCCGCCTACGGTGCCGCCGCCTCGCCCCGTGCAAGCGGCCATCGGCCCGCTGGGCGCGAGTCAGTACAAGACGCCGCCTCAGGCCATTGTCGATCTCATTGACGCCAAGCCCACACCTCGAGCGGCCATTTCGCCCGACAACAAGTGGGTTCTCTTGCTCGACTTTCCGCCTCTCGTTCCGCTCTCCGAAATTTCCGCTCGCGAACTGCGGCTGGCCGGCATCCGCATTCGGCCGGCCACGAACGGACCCAGCCGATCCGGGTACTTCACCCAAATCACGCTGCAAAGCCTGGCGGACTCCAGCAAGCGCGTGGTCCCCGGCATCCCGCGAAATTCCAAGATTGCTGCGGTCAGCTGGGCACCGGACGCCAGCAAGTTCGCTTTCACCGTTACCGACGAGAAGAATGTGGAGCTATGGATGACCGATGTCGCCAAGCTCGTCACCCGTCGTGTCATTCGCCAACGACTAAACGGTGCGTTAGGCATGCCCTATCGGTGGGGTCCGAACAGCAAGGGCTTCGTGGTCAGCTTCGTGCCCGAAGAGCGCGGCCCCGAGCCGCCTGAACCGCCGGTCCCGATCGGTCCGGTCACCCAGGAAAATCTCGGCAAAGCAGCGCCGGCCCGCACCTACCAGGATCTACTGACCAGCGCGTATGACGAATCGCTCTTCGTGTACTACGGCACGAGCCAGTTGATGCTCGTGGACCTGGGCGGGGATCACAATCGCCTGGGTCCGCCCGGCATCTACAGCGATTTCGAGATCTCCCCCGATGCCAAGTACATCCTCGTTACCACCGTGCACAAACCGTTTTCGTATTTGGTGACGATGGATCGTTTCCCGCACAAGATCGAGGTGTGGGATCGCGATGGGAAGATCGTGAAATCCCTTGCCGACGTGCCGCTTCAGGAAGGCGTGCCGATCACCTTCAGCAGCGTGCCGACGGGACCGCGCGACGTGGAATGGCGTTCGGATGCGCCGGCCACGCTCGCCTGGGTGGAAGCCCAGGATGGTGGCGATGCGAAGGCGGAAGCCGCCATTCGGGACAAACTATTCCTGCTGGACGCGCCGTTTAAGGGTGAGCCGAAGACTCTGGCCAGTCTCTCCGAGCGATTCAATTACGTGCTCTGGGGACGTAACGACCTGGCCATCGTGGAAGAGACCTGGTGGAAGACGCGGAACGAAAAAACCTGGATCGTGAATCCATCGTCTCCAGGCGCTGAACCGGTGAAGCTCTTCGATCGCTCCTCGGAGGATCGCTACAACGATCCGGGCAATTTCGTCACGACGCGGACGCGCACCGGCGATTACGTCCTGCTTACGTCAACGGACGGCAAAGGCGTCTACCTCATCGGGCAAGGCTTTTCACCCGAAGGCAAGAAGCCGTTCGTGGACAAGCTCGATATCGCGACCAAGAAAGCCGACCGCCTCTGGCGCTCGGAGGCTCCGAATTACGAGAGCCCGCTCGGAATTCTGGACGCTGATGCAAAACGCATTTTCACGCGCCGCGAATCCAAGACGGACCCGCCGAACTACTTCGTGCGCACGTTGGGGAGCAACGATCTTCGCGCATTGACCGCGTATCCCAATCCCTATCCCGGGCTCAAGGACGTCACGAAAGAGCTTCTCCACTACAAACGCGCCGATGGCGTGGATCTCACCGGCACGCTCTACTTGCCGGCCGGCTACAAGAAAGAAGACGGTCCACTGCCCGTGGTCATGTGGGCATATCCGCAGGAGTTCAAGGATGCGGATATGGCCGGGCAGGTGACCGATTCGCCGTATCAGTTCGACACGGTGCCTTGGACATCGCCACTCGTATGGCTCACGCAAGGCTATGCGGTATTCGATGATCCGAAGCTCCCCATCATTGGCGCAGGCGATGTGGAACCGAACGACACCTACGTGCAGCAGCTTCAGGCGGGCGCGCAAGCGGCGGTGGATGCGGTCGTGGCCAAAGGGGTTGCCGATCGCAATCGCATTGCGGTGGGCGGACATTCCTATGGCGCGTTCATGACCGCAAATTTGCTTGCGTGGACCGACCTTTTCCGGGCGGGCATCGCGCGCAGCGGAGCCTACAACCGCACGCTAACGCCCTTCGGATTCCAGTCCGAGGAGCGCACGTTCTGGCAGGCACCCGAGGTGTACAACACGATGTCGCCCTTCAACCACGCCGATAAGATCAACGAGCCCTTGCTCTTGATCCACGGCGAGGCCGACAACAATCCCGGCACCTTCCCCATCCAGAGCGAGCGCCTCTTCAACGCCTTGAAGGGTTTGGGAGCGACGACGCGTTTGGTGATGCTTCCCGACGAAGCCCACAGTTATCGGGCACGCGAATCGGTCTTACATATGTTGTACGAGTCGGATCGATGGCTCGACACCTATGTCAAGAACGCGAAGCCGCGAGAGTCGACCGGGCAAAGCGCGCTGGAGAAGGGGAAATAGGCCCGGGATTCCTCTATTTCACGCGCTAATCGGGTTGATATATAATTAGGCGCCGCGTAAAAGCCTGTCCCCCAGGCCTGCGTGAAACCCGAGGATACCGCCATGCCTCGAACCCTCCAGACCAGCAGCCTCCTTGTCGTCGCCTTCTTATTGTCTGCCACTGGCGCCAAAGCGCAATTGTCGCCGGCCACCTGGGGCGAATCGATCATGCTTGTTGGAAGGATTTCAAATCAAGTTTGGAGTGGTTCCGACGCAACATCGCCTGAAGCACACGCAGAACAACTGGGGAACCTGAAGGGAACATTGAGTTACGGCCCTCCCGGCCCGCCTACGATCATCGCGCATGAGGAGGTTTCGGTAAACACCAATGGTTATCAAGGAACTACCAATGGAATGTAATCTTTGAATTCCGTATCGTTGAAACCAGCGCGCCACCAGTCCCGGTCTCTACCATACCCGTGATTGCGGCAGCAGCTGGATATGTGCAAGCGGCGGGAACCGGATGTATCGATTACATTTTCTGCTCTCAAGCCAACGCCAGTGTCCATTTCGCCGTGTGGACGTTGGACCACTCCTACATTGATTCAAATCAAAGCACGACTTCAGGACAGAAAGACGTCTACATGGAAAAGATTATTGACGCCGCAGTTAATCAAGTGTTCAACGCTACGATCTCAACTCATGCTTACGTTAGCCTTGCCGTGTCCGCAATCACACTCAACGCGACCGCAGAAGCTCATCCGGCTATTGCGGTCAGCGGGGGTATCATCCCGGGAACGGAATCCAGGTACTCCGATTTCTACACGATTGAATTCAGCCCCGGCTACTGGGCCCTCGGGAATCCCACCCCCGTACAACCGAGTACTTGGGGAAAGATGAAGTCTCATTATTTGCAGCACTGATCGTAGGAATTTCACCTAGCCATTGCAGACGATTCGGAACGGAGGGCCGCCATGCCCAGAATTATTGGGAGTATTTGCACGATTTTCCTGGTTACTCTTTGTTCAATAACCCCCGTCTACGCCCAACCCCTTAGCCAAGCCACCTGGAACGAGCGGATCGATCTCAAGGTGGGCGATCACTTGATTCAGATTCTGGGCACGGACCCCAATCTTCCCGAGCCGCTCACCAACTCCACCAATGAGCATGGGTTTGATCTTACCGGGAGCCTTGCGTTCGGCCCTCCCGGTCCGCCGCAAATGACTGCGCACACGGAAGGCCGGCGAGATAGCACGACCCAGGTTTCCGAAGCGGGGGCAACCGCAGACGGCACCGTCACGTTCCAGATCCGGCTCAAGGAAATCAGCACGCCACCGGTGTCCGTGATGTCGGTGCCGGTTACCATCCAAGCTCAAGGAACGGCCACCACCGAAGGCAGTCCGTCGTTCTGTGATCCCATTTGTTTCTACGACGTCGCGGCGACGGCACAATCCACGATTCGGCTCGGTGAATCAGGCTCCATACTGAATCTCACCGTAACGTCCACACTAGGCAGCGTCATGCCCTCGGCATTCGACACAACGTTTACCTATTCTTTGGCTCCGGGTGCGATCGTGGATGGATCCTTGGAAGCCATCGCCCATATAGGCGTGGAGCTGGGCGCGGTAGAAGACTTCGCGAAAGCCACTGCATTCATCGATCCGCAATTCGTGGTCAGTGACGAACTCATCCCCGGCACATCCTCAAAGTATTCCGATTATTACGAGATCGAGTACGGCGCCGGATACTGGGCTTTAGGCAATCCCAGCCCCGTAAACACGACCACGTGGGGGAAAATTAAGGCCCTATATTTCAAACCCTGATACAATGAGTCTCCCCCACTTGGACCCACAAAATCAGGGGTGCTGTCATGCCGCAACCCATCCTAACGGGAGGATGGATCTTTGCCGTTCTCGCCGTGTTTCTGCCTGCCATCGTCCATGCCGATCCGCTTACCGCCGCCACGTGGACGGAAAGCGTGACTCTCAAGGCGTCAGCGCTCACGAATAACTATCTCGGAGTTGATAACGGTTTACCCGAACCGTTAACAGGAACTCTTTCCTCATCCAGCTACGTTATCGACGGGAATGTAGCATTTGGCGAGCCAGGGCCTCCGTCCATCACGGTGCATGCGCATCTCTCCACCGGCGGAAACTACTCTGACGACTACCACGCGACATCGCAGAGCGCAGTCAGTTTCGATTTCCAGGTCGTTCAAACCCATTTGCCTCCGGTTGCGGTCGATTATGTCCCAATTCTCATTACCTCCCGGGGCTCGGTCTACGCTGCGGGATCGTGCGACTTCTATTGCACTGGAGGAACCGCCCAAGGATCCATGGTGGTCACGACCAATGGTGCTGAGGTGTTCAATGAAGCAGCTTCGGTGAATGTAAAGACCGGTTCTTCGCAACAAGTCTCCCTCGATGCAACGAAGGCAATCTCGGTACAGCCCGGTACGGTCTTGCACGGTACTATTCAGGTTTTCACAACGGCGGGGGTGGAGATTTTGGGTGCTAATGCCAGCGGAACCGCATCCCTCGGCTCCGGGTTCGACATCACGAGCGCCTTCATTCCCGGCACGGAGTACCAGTACCGCGACTTTTTCCAGATCGAGTACAGCCCCGGGTACTTCGCGCTTGGCAATCCAATACCCGTTATTCCAGCCACATGGGGAAAAATAAAATCCCTATATTCCAAACCCTGATACAATAGGCATCCCCCAACTGACTCCAAACCAGGCGGTGCCCCTGATGCATGGAATCACTATGTCGCGAGGATGGGCCCTCGCCGTTATCTCCCTATCCCTGCCTGCATCTGTTATTCATGCGGATCCGCTTCCCGCGGCCACGTGGGCGGAAACAATATCCCTTCATATTCCCAATCTAACGAGCAACTACACTGGTCAGGATCCTGCAGCGCCCGAGGTATTGTCCAAAACAACCACTTCGGCCGGTAATTCATTAACCGGTGACGTCACCTTTGGTGCCGCGGGCCCCCCATTTGCCACCACCCACGCAAAAGGATCTGTGCCAAATGGTGGCGACTTCTTGAATCCATTGACGTATAGCGTGCTGTCACAGACTGTCATTGCCTTCGACGCCCGGATCGTTGAAACCCATCTGCCGCCGGTTGCGGTTTCAACCGTCCCCATTCTGATAGGGTCCCTCGGCTCTCTGCATGCCACGGGCAACGCAATTGCCTCTGGCTCGATGATTGTTCATGAGAATGGAATTGAAATCTTCAACAAGACTGCATCCGTCACGTACAGTGTCCAGCAAGCATCATTAGGCGCGTCGGACGCCAGGTCGCTTCCCCCAGGCACGATACTTCATGGTGATGTAATCGTGACTGCTCAAATGAGCGCCGCCATGTCGGCCTCCGGGGAAGCCACCGCCTCTCTCGGCCCTAGTTTCGAAGTCACTAGCGCCTTCATACCCGGCACGGAGTACCAGTACGCCGACTTCTTCAAAATCGAATACAGTCCGGGGTACTGGGCCCTCGGCGATCCCACACCGGTGGGGCCAATTTCGTGGGGGAGAATCAAGACGTTGTATCGCGCACCCTAAAGGGTGGCGAATCGGAATGAAAACACGAACCAGACCCGGACTTCCGTAATGCAACGAACCATTCTGACGAGCGGCTGGCTTGCCTTCTCTTTGTTCGTGTTGTGTCCAACCTTGGCCCACGCCCAATGGATACCGACAGATTGGCAAGAACGCGTAATTCTGATTGTCGGCACGAAGAGCCAACCCTCCTACGGTCAGGACCCTCTGCTCCCAGAGCCTCTTGAGGATACCGAGTCCAATTTAGGATGCAGCTTAGACGGCAGATTATCCTTTGGCCCCCCGGGTGCACCTAGCATGCTCGCACACACGCAGGGGCAACAGGTTACTAGCAACGCCCACGTGACTCCGGTCACGGCTACGGCCGCCGGAAGCGTGACGTTCCAGGTGCGCGTCACCGAAAAAGCCACGCCTCCCGTCCCCGTGAACGTGGTTCCGATAACCATTTATGCCCACGGCTCGGTACGCAACGAGGGAAGCCCACCAACCGGCTGCACAGGGTACTTTTGCCAGCATTCTGTCAAAACGAATGGCAGCGTTAGCCTTCTGCTAGGCAGCGACACGCAACAATTTCTGAATCATTCGATCGTTGCGGGCTACTTGGGAGCTAACCTGTCGTTCAATGAAGCCGTCATTCACGATATCCCGCCCGACGTGATGCTGCACGGAGAAATGAACGTCTCCTCGATGGTGGACATGCATGATGCGGATATCGGGATGCTCGCGATCTGCAACACGGCGGTCAGCTTTCAATTCGTGCTTGCCGATGCCCATATTCCCGGCACCAATGTGTGGTTCTCCGATTATTTCAAGGTCGAATACAGCCCGGGCTACTGGGCCCTCAATCCCACGCCGGTACAACCAATTACGTGGGGAAGGATCAAAGCGCTGTATTCGAACCCATGATCCCGGCGAAAACGGGCCGATTTTCCGCAAATCGAGTACAGTCCCCGGTACCGGGCCCTCGGAGATCCGACCCCGATTGCCCCACCGCACGGGGCAGGATCAAATCCCTGTATTCGAACCAATGATCAACCTAGGAGGAATTTCATGATCAAGAAGACCCTTGGTGCCGTCCTTCTTGCTTCCCTCATTGCGATCCCGTACGCAAACGCAGGGCAGCCTCGCACCCATGACGGCTTATTCCTGCGTCTCTCCGGCGGGGTGTCGTTTGCCAATACGTCGATCGAGGCCAATAACGGCGATGAATTCGATATCGGGGACATGGGCGGACACGGGAACTTCGCGATCGGCGGGACGATCGGCAACAACCTCATCCTGCACGGCACCCTGTTCGGCTGGGACATAAGCGACGTGGACGTGGAAATCGATGACCAAGAGGTCAATACCGATGCAGACGTGAGCCTCGGCGCGGTGGGCGGAGGCCTCACGTATTACTTTGAACCCTCCAATATTTATATCTCCGGTTCACTGGGCATTGGACAGCTGTCGTTCGACAACACCAATATCGAAGACAGCGACACGGGGTTGGCCGCCGACTTCCTGGTTGGGAAGGAATGGTGGGTCGGAAACAGTTGGGGGCTTGGCATCGCCGGGGACATGAACTTCCACAGCATGCCGCAAGACGGCGTGAACGATAACTGGGACGGCGTGAGTTTCGGCGTTCTCTTCTCGGCCACACTCAACTGATCGACGCCTCGGTTATCGCGCTCATCCCCGCCTACAACGAGGCGGCTCGCGTCTCCCAGGTGGTCGAGGGCGCGCGCAAGTTCTTGAACGTGCTGGTGGTGGACGACGGCTCCAAAGACGAAACGGTTGCGAAAGCCGAATCGTCGGGAGCCGTCGTTCTTCGCCAGGTTCCCAATCAAGGTAAGGGCGCCGCGCTGCGCGCGGGATTCCGGTGGGCGATCGAGAACAGTGCCGCCGCGGTGGTCACGCTCGATGCAGATGGGCAGCACGATCCGACCGAAATCCCCTCCTTTCTGAACGCTCACAAGAACACGCACGCGGATCTCATCATCGGCGAACGCGATTTCTCGCATATGCCGCTCGTGCGAAAGCTCTCCAACGCAATCGGACGCAACGTGTTTTCCTGGGCGATGGGGCGGCCCATTCGCGACAACCAGTCGGGATATCGGATGGTCAGCCGACGGCTCATGGAAGCGCTTTTGAAAAGCCCGGAGCAAGGCTTCGAATTCGAGATGGAAATGATTGCGGTGGCGGTGGAGCGAGGCTTCAGTATCAGCGGCGTACCTATTCGCACGATCTATGCGGGAGAGAAATCCCACATTCGCCCCATCCCCCACGTCATTCATTTCTTCAGGGTGGCTTTTGCCACGCGCAAACGAATGCGGAAGGTCAGAACCTGATTATTTCCCCAGCTTCTTCAATTCGCCTGCGGCAATAAGATTTTGGGGATCGATCTCGAGTACGCGTCGAAACAACTCCGCCGCGTCGCCCCTCCGCCCCTGCGCGAGCCGCACCTTGGCCATGTTGTTCATCGCCTTCACATAGCTAGGATCGGCAGCCATGAGGCTCTTGAACACTGCCTCCGCCGAATCCAGACGGCCCATTTGAAATTGGCAGAGACCGATGTTGTTCAACGCGCTTCGACCCAGCTCCGTATTGCCCGACTGGTCCGCGTGACGCTTCAACGCATAAAAGAGTTGTAGCGCCTGCAGATATTGGTGTTGCTGGTACAGCTCCCCCGCTTTCGTCGCCAAAATCTGGACCGAGAATTGATTCACCGACGCCGAATCGCGGAACGCCTCGGAGGGTTGATGCTTCGCCGCCTCTGCCGCATAGCGCGCGGCCTCGAGCTCCTGACCCTGTTTGCGTTTCACCTCGGCCATCGCGGTGTAGGCGGGGCCATAGGCCGGATCAATCGCCAGCGAATGCTTCAACAGCGTCTCCGCCTTCTGCCAATCGCCACGATCTTTATAGAGCACGCCGAAGTTCAAGTAATCCACGCGTTTCAATGATTGAAACTTCAGGCGTTCGTTCCGCACGTTGCAGAACACCCCGAACACCACCAAGCACCCCAAGGCCATCATTGCATTCATCCGCAATGTCCGCATGAACGCCCGCCCGGCAGCCTGATCAGCAGGTTTCCATAGGCGAAACCGCGCCCAGCCCCAGAGCACTACCGGCACCTCGGCGGCAAACACAATCAATGCCGGGAGCGCGGGCACCCGGTACTCGGCTGACACAAAAAACAACAACGCAGTCAAAAGCCCCGCAATCCAGCTCATGTGCAACAACGCATGCTCACGCCAGCGGCGTCGTTGCAGCACGATCCCGGCTAGCCCTAAGGGCGCTATCCAACCAAAATCGAACGGCAAGGCCCGCAGCCACGCGGAAAAATCCCGCGCGAAGTAATAGCTCAAATTCGTGGCCGCCTCGGTGCGATTCCAAAAATAGAAGAACTTCAACGCCGTCAAACGCAGCTCGTCCCCGGGATGCGTCAACGCAAACGAAGCTCCTTCATGCACCATCCATGAGGATGCCTCTGCCAGTGTGAGTGGGTGGCCCAGTTTTCGCGCCAGCGCATCGCGTGTCCCCCACACCTCGTCCTGGAACCCTGCCCCCGCGGTGAAGGAAGGCATGGCATACAACCCGGTCGCTTCGGGGTTGTGTCCGATGTAGAACGCGGCCACGTTCGCCGAAACGGGCACGATGTGCCCTTCCACAGACCGATTCCGTACCGCCATCGCCCCGACGACAATTGCCGCGCCGAGAACCACCAGCCCCCATGGGCGCAACACCCGGCGCCAGCTATCGGTCTCGATCCGGAAAAATCCAAGCGACAGCACTACCAACAAGGCGTTACTGCCTCGGCCCAACGCCGCCAGACCAAAGAACACGCCCGCCCAAAAACACAATCGCAACCGCGGAGACGTCCGCCATCGTGCCAGCTGAACCAACCCCACCAGCACCAAAAACAAAATCAACGTCGGGGTGAGCAACGCACCGCAATAAAACACCAACGGTCCGTACACGGCGGCAATGACCCCCGCCAACACACCCGTCGCGCGACCGCAGAACGTCCAGCCAAGCCAAGCGATCATCGCGCAACTACCCGCA
>Ga0068861_100000941_pt1 | contig 17692 bp, 19 predicted proteins | sample KBSSwiS42_FD_66593 | JGI IMG/M metagenome (GOLD analysis project Ga0068861, IMG submission 66593) | Switchgrass rhizosphere microbial communities from Kellogg Biological Station, Michigan, USA - KBS Switchgrass S4-2 | ecosystem: Host-associated > Plants > Roots > Rhizosphere > Soil ...
CCATTCTTTTTCTTTCCCGCAGCTAATCGTGGAGGTGAAATACGTCGATCCTTGCTATTACGCCCCACCCTACTCACCAGTGGAAATCTCTCCGGATGTGCAAGGGACTCTACAGCCAGATCTACATCGAGATCTGGTCACCATAAATGATTCGGTGAAGGGAGTTCAACGTTTACCAGCTCTCTTATTGAAACCGAGCGTGGTACTAGTGTTTGGAACCAGTACCACGCGAGGTACTAAAACAATCGCCCCCGAGCGATTGAATGCGCAAACTAGCTTAGCTGCGAGACTTGTCCATCTCGTCGCGGAAGGTCTCCCGGGCTGTGTTCATGGCTTCCTTGAACGCGCCGGCTTTCGCCTTGATCGTTTCCGTTTTGTCGGTCACGCGATCCTTGGCGCCGGTGAACAGATCCTCCGCCGTGTCCGCGATCTTCTTGCGCGTTTCTTTGCCCGAGGCCGGAGCCAAAAGCACTCCCGCAATCACACCCACTCCGAACGCAATCAATACCTCAGCTTTGCGATCCATCTCCATCTCCTTTTCCGTCCTTGCGTCCACCGAATGCTCGCGCAAGTACGGATGCTCCCGCGCGAATTCCCGACCAAAGGGCCTTGGGCCTCCGCACGGTTTGTACCAACTCAACTCCGCTACGTACCGTACCGGAAAGCATCGCCACGTCTCCCACGACGGTGCCCACGCTCTGGGTCACCTTCCTGAGATCGGTTAGCTCTCCAGTTGCTTCGTCAATCGTTCGGCCCAATTTGGGGCTCAGCTCGCTGACCGATCGCTCGGTCGTCGTCAACAGCCGGCTGATCTTTTTGTAGAGAAGAACGCCAAGCACGGCGAACACGAGCATGCAAAGCGTGATGACGGCGAGAAGTACGGTAACGGCGGTCATGGCGAGAGACCCCTTCCTGGAACCTAGAGCCTCTATTGTAGCGCTGTTTCAGGTCCCGTACTTGACTCTATTTTCCAGGACCCGCCAACGCTCGTTGACGTCGGACTGGATCTTGGAAATCTGCCAATCCTTGAGATGACGGAAGCGACCTTGCTTCTTCAAATACGGCTCCACGGCATCGCCGCGATGATCCACCGTGAACCGCCACCGCGCCCCATCCTCCACTTCCATAAGCGGGAAGATCTTGTTTTGCACGGCCATCCGGCCGATCTGGATCGAATCCTCGTCGGCGAACTTCCAGCCGGGCGGGCATGGGGCAAGGATCTGCAGGAACCGCGTTCCTTTCATCTCCTTGGCTTTGCGCACCTTGGCGATCAGATCATCGGGATACGCCACACAGGCCGTGGCCGCGTACGGGACCCGGTGTGCGGCCATGATCGCGAGGAGATCCTTCTTCGGGCTCGCCTCCGGGCTTTGCACGGGAGTCGTGGTCGTCCAGGCCCCCCACGGCGTCGAGGACGAACGCTGAATGCCGGTGTTCATGTAGGCTTCGTTGTCGTAACAACAGTAGATGAAGTTCTCGTTCCGTTCCGCTGCTCCCGACAAGGCCTGCATGCCGATGTCGAACGTGCCCCCGTCTCCGGCCCAGGCGAGCACAGTCGTTTCCGTGTCCCCTCGCGCATCCAGTCCGGCGCGAATCCCTGAAGCCAGAGCGGCCGCGGTCTCGAACGCGGTGTGATAGAGCGGCACTTTCAAAGACGACTGCGGAAACGGCCCGGCGATGATCGACCAGCAGCAGGCGGGCAAGGACACCATCGTCTTGGGTCCCAGCACCTTCAACACCATGCGCATGGCGATGGGCGCGCCGCAACCCGGACATGCAAGATGGCCGGAGGTGAGGTAATCCTTTTCGGGAACCTGGTCCTTGATCATTACCTGGCTCATGACGCAACTCCTACCCAGAGGTCGTGGCGCTCTGGTGCCTTGGAGGCCATGGTCCGATCCACAATCTCGCGGATCGTTTTGGGGGTGACATCACGGCCCCCAAGGCCGAGAACGTAACCGAACAACACCGGGCGATCTTCCAGAGGCAACTCGTACAGCGCCGACCGAATCTCCTGCGCGAACACTCCCCCGTGACCAGGAGAGATGTTCCGATCCAACACCGCCACCTTCTTCACCCCGGCTAGTGCCTTCCGGATCTCGGCCATCGGCGACGGGCGGAACATCTTGACCTTCACGAGCCCGACCTTCTTCCCCTCGGCGCGAAGTTCGTTCACCACGTAGCGCGAGGTGGAGGTGATGGTGCCCGAGGTAACGAGCAGTAACTCCGCGTCCTTGGCTTCATAGCTTTCGATGGCGCCGTAGCTGCGCCCACTCAGCTTTTTCCACTCCGCTTCCACCTTCTTGAACGCGTGACGCGCTTCGTCCATCGCGTCCTGCTGGCGCAGGCGAATTTCCATGTAGGCATCCGGCTTCGTCAGCGCGCCGAACGCATGCGGTTCGTCAGTGTCCAATTTGTAACGCGCCTCGCGCCTGGGCAGGAATTTATCCACCATCGCCTGGTCGGGAATGTCCACCGGTTCGGAGGTGTGCGAGAGATAGAACGCATCGAGCACGACCATGACCGGCAAGTTCACTGTTTCGGCAAGCTTGAACGCCATGATCGTGGTGTCGATGACTTCCTGGCCGTTTTCGCAGTAGAGCTGGATCCACCCCGTGTCCCGCTGGGCAAGCGTGTCGTTCTGGTCCGTCCAGATATTCAAGCCTGGCGCCAACGCGCGATTGACCGCGGCCATGACGACCGGGTGACGGCCACTCGAAGCCCAGTGCAGCATCTCGTGCATGAGCACGAGCCCTTGGGACGAGGTGGCGGTGAACGCCCGAGCACCGGTTGCCGAGGCACCGATGCAGCTCGCCATAGCAGAATGTTCGGATTCAACCTTGATGTAGCGAGCCTTCAGACGTCCATCCGCCACCATTTCCGACAACTCTTCCATGATCTGCGTTTGAGGTGTGATGGGATAAGCCGATATGACCTCGGCGCGGGCCAGCATTGCGCCGTACGCAACGGCGTGGTTACCAACCATGACTTTTTTCATCACAGTCCCTCCCGCGTCATCACCATGGCCCCGCGCGGGCACTCGGCGTTGCAGATGCCGCAGCCCTTGCAGTACTCGTAGTTGATGTCGAACCCGGTGCCGTCCGCGCGCCGCGAAATCGCGAGGTCGGGGCAATAGATCATGCAAAGCTCGCACCGGTTACACACGCCGCAGTTGAAGCAGCGGCGCGCTTCGTCGAGCCCATGCCCCCAAGTTAGGCCCCGGTTCACCTCGGCGAATCCGCGCTTGGAGTCCTCGATGGACAATCGCCGGTCGGTGTGCCGGGGCACACTCGTGAAATGCTCTAGATTCAAATCTTCGAATCCCACCACCTCGTTCACCGCGCCGTTGCGATCCACTGGATCGTCGTCGCGCCAGCGGGTAATGGGAACGTTGCCGAGCTTGCCGTAACGCAGCTCGTTCAACTCGAGCGGTTGTTCGTTCTCCCCGCGCTTGCCGCGCAGGTAATGATCGATGCCGATTGCGGCCCGTTTGCCCGCGCCCAACGCGTGGGCCACTGTATGCGGCTCTTCGATGATGTCGCCGCCGGCGAACCAGCCATCTTTATTCGCCCTGCCGAACTCGCCGACTTTGATCACCCACGCATCGTGGTCGAGAGGCGCTTCTGCAAACTCCGGAGCTTCGCCAATTGCGGTAAGCACCGTGTCGCAGGGAACGAAGAAGTTGCTGTCCGGAACTGGCACCGGGCGGCGGCGCCCCGAGGCATCCGCTTCCCCCAACCGCATCCGCACGCACTCCAGGCCCAGAAGACGGCCGTTCGAAGCACGCACACCGACCGGTGCCGCGAGGAACTGCATCATCACACCTTCTTCTTCCGCTTCCCGAACCTCTTCTTCCGTGGCCGGCATTTCGGCCCGGGTGCGGCGATACAGCACCTCCACATCGTTGCCCAGCCGAAGCGCGGTGCGCGCGCAATCCATGGCGGTGTTGCCGCCACCGATCACGATCACACGGGGCCCAATCTCCGGCCGGCCGCCAAAATTGACGTCTTTCAAAAACCCAAGTCCGGATCGAATCCCTTCCGCATCTTCGCCGGGGATACCCAACGGCTGGCTCTTGTGCACGCCCATGGCTAGAAAGACGGCGTCGAACCCATCCAGCTCTTCCCACGTCGGGTCTACGCCCACACGCGCGTTGCATTTGATTTCAATTCCCAATGCGGTGATGCGCGCGATCTCTTTCGCGAGCACGTCCTTGGGCAAGCGGTACTCGGGAATCCCCACTCGCAGCACGCCACCGGGCTCCGGGGCCGCTTCGAATATCGTGACCCCGTAGCCGAGACGGGCGAGGTGGTACGCAGCCGCCAAGCCGGCGGGACCCGATCCAACGATGGCCACTTCGTCTGGATACAAGCGCGGTGCCGGTTCGATATCGATCTTCAGCGCTTCGTCACCGAGAAGCCGTTCCACGGCGTGTATCGCCACCGCGCCGTCGTGACGGCGGCGATTGCAGGTGGTCTCGCAGGGGTGATAGCACACGCGTCCCGTCACTGCGGGCATGGGATTTTCTCGAAGCAACATATCGATTGCGTCCTCGACGCGTCCTTCCCGAAGGAGATTCATGTACGCTTCGATGTCGATGCCCACCGGACAGCCTTCGTTGCATGGGGCCACACGATCGCGATAGAGGGGTCGGATGTACTTCCACGAGCCGGTTTTGTTCGGCAAGGTGGTGATGTAACTCATCGAGTTTGGAGGAACACCGTGGGCAAGATCGAGTTCCGATGTGGGAATGCGCCCGTCAGGCATGTTGCACCTCGAGCATGGGGGCGGTGCGAACGGCGTATGCCGCTTCTTCCGCCGCGGTGACGTTGGCTTCGGTGGCGAGTGGAACGTCGTTCCGGATCGCCTCCAGCACGGCATCGAGGCTCACGATTTGGGAGTAAACGGCAAATGCTCCCAGAATGGCCGTGTTGACGATCGGCTGCGTCTTGGACCCGATACCGTGGGCGCGCGCGATGCCGCTCGCATCCACTGTCGCCACACGATACTTTTCGCGCAACCGCGTGTACGTGAGCGGATCGCGCTCGGAATTGATGAGAATGCTGCCGCCGGGTTTGAGCCCTACCGACACGTCGACCGCTTCAACGAGCGTGGGATCGAGCACCATGAGATCGTCGGGTTCGGTGATCTCACAGCGCAGCAAGATCGGACCTTCAGAAATGCGCAAGAACGCAGTGACCGGAGCGCCGCGACGCTCCACGCCGAAAGCCGGAAACGATTGAACCGATCTGCCTTCTTTGAAAAGCGCCGCGGCTAGAAGCTTCGACGCAATCACTGCGCCTTGACCTCCGCGTCCGTGAATGCGAAGCTCTCTCATTGGAACCTCCTCATCGGACTCTCCGGTGTCGGGCTTCCCGGAACTCGAATAAATCCCGCAAAGATCCTCATCGAGTCCGGGGCCACAAATGACGCTATCACCGGAGGGTCGCCAAGACCCCGAATCTAAAATCGATATGCGGTATACAGCGTTTATCGCAGAGAAGGAGGTTCACATGTTCAACCAAACGTTAACCCCGCTCGAAGCAGTCGCTTTTGCCGTCCGCTCCGAGATGGAATCAACCGATCTGTACGGAAAGCTGATCGAAAAAGTCAGGAATCCCGAGGTCAAACGCATGCTGACCGATCTCGCGCAAGATGAAGAGAAGCACCGCGTTGGTCTCATGAGCCTCTATCGCCGCATGCTGGGCGACGAGGAGCCCTCGATTCCCAGGGACGACGGCCGGAAGAAGGAGTGGGACATCGATCCCGATGCCGAACCGCTCACGGTCATGAAGAAAGCGCGGGACAAAGAGCTGGATTCCGAGCTGTTTTATCAGGAAGCGGCGAAGCGAGTGCAGGATTTCAAGACGCGGATGTTTTTCATCGAGCTGGCCGAAACCGAACGACGCCACGCGATCGTTCTAGATGCCCAGGTAGAGAAACTTCAGGCCGATCCGCACTGGTTCGAGCGAGAAGACGGCGCGATCCATGTTGGGCCATAGGAGGCACGTTCATGTCAGAGCACACATCCACGAACCGTGATCCAGAGGAGCGCCCCGGCACCGGGGCGCTCTGCCCGGAAGCTCAGGCCGACGGCGTTCCGTGCTGGGAGAGAGGGCGCGATTGCGAGATCTGCTCGAAGGCCGCCGATAGACGCGGCAAAGCGAGTGGAGACTTCGTGCGCGATCTAGGCAAGGATCGCTAACCAGCTTTCAGGGGAATCGGAACAGCGCCCAGACCGGGCGATGATCGCTCGCGCCCTTCGCGTCCGATTTGCCGGCTCTCAGCATCGGTCCCACGTCTTTGGCAAAAACATGATCGAACTCGAGAGGACCAACGGTCGGACCAAGGCCCTTGGTGCCCCGTACATATCCCGCTTTTTCGAACAGATCGTTCAACAGTGAATCGTTGAGATCGCCGGCAATCACCACCGGGCCAGTCCAATTCGTTGCGTCCTCGAGCACCGCTTCCGCTTGTTCGCGCCGCTTGCGTTCGCGCACGCGAAACGGGGCCTCGAGATGGAGCGAGTAGACACGCACTTTCGTGGATCCCACCCGCACTATCGCGCACGTCGCCACTCGTTTCTGCGAGCGAATGTGGGTTTGATGGGGCAGGATGAGCTTCCACTTTTCTTCGATCGGCCACTTGGAAAGAATGGCCGGCCCGAACGGTTTTTGGCTCACCGGATGGAGAGAGGCCGCGTAGTACACCGCATTCATGTGCAAAGCCTTCGCGATGCGATCGGTGCCCTGGTCGTCCATTTCCTGAAGCGCAATGAAATCTGCGTTCTGAAGCTCGGGCGTGTCACGCAGCACCTCGATCGCCTTATCGATTTCCTTGGCGAACTTGATGTTGAACGTGACCACGCGCAGCGATTCAGGGGTCTCTGCCAACGGCGGCGCGTAATTGACGTAAAGCCCGGGGCCCTTGGGATCGGTGAAGTTCGTGACGTTGGCGCACCCGGCGAGAAACACCAGGCCAAGGAACGCGATCAGCGAGCGCGGCATAGCGGCAAAGCCTAGCAGGGACAAAACAATTGCGGTGGCAAGCCTTGATAACGAGCGGCCAGGCTTGCCACCGCGAAACCGATTGGGCGACCCCCCGCGACCCCCAGGCAGGGCATCCAATCGGTCCAGCCTCGCTTGAGTGGAGGTGCACTTTGCTAGTGACCTAAGTACTGGAGGGCGCCCGAAAAAGTTGGCTACTGCCAGCGGAAAATACGAAGGGCGACAAAAAATGACACGGCGCCCCAGAACAAGAGAACGAGGGCCGGGATCAGGAGTTGGGGACCGGCCGTGCCTTCCAACATGAGGCCGCGGAGGCCGTCATTCAAAGCCGTCAACGGTAAGAGGCGAATGGCGGGATGAAAGATGTCGGGAAACTTCTCGTAAGAAAAGAACACTCCTGAAAATAGCCACATGGGCATCATTACGAAATTCATGACCCCGGAGACGCCCTCGATGGTCCGCGGGCGGGCCGCGATCAGTAGTCCCAGCCCCGAAAAGCAAAACGTGCCGATGAGGCAAATAAGGGCAAATGCTGCCACGGAGCCTCGAAACGGAACCCCCAGAACGAACACACCAAACGCGACGATGACCACCACCTCCAAGACCAAGAAGCCGATCCGGGAGAGCACCTGAGCGAAGAGGAACTGCGACTTCCGCATCGGCGTGACCAGAAAGCGTTTCAGGAGTTTGCGCTGCCGCCAGTCCACGATCGAAAACCCCGTCCCCCAAATGCCTGTGCCCATGAGGTTCATGCCGAGGAGTCCGGGGACGAGGAAATCGATATAGCGGGAGCCGTGCTCGGTCAGAACTTGAGTGGTTACCGGGACCGGATCCGTTCGCCCGCGGGAGCGCTGCACCGCATCCAAAACCCGTAGTCGCGCGGTCTCGCCCTCGGGTCGGGTGGGATCGAAGCGGATATTCACCGGCTCGCCACCGGTGACCAGAGCGGCCACCGCACCCGAGCGCAGTTTGCGCTCCGCGTCCGCGCGTACCGTGAAGGGCACCACCTTGATGGACTGGCCACCCTCCAGCGCGCTCACCCACGCCCCGTCGGTTTCTCCCTGAACGACACCTACGCGAACGGTATCCACGCCACGTTGCTTGAACGCAAAGCTCAAGACCAACGCCAGCACGATGGGAAACAAGAACACCCAGAACACCGCCTCCGGCTCGCGAGTGAACAGTAGAAAGCGAACCCGGGTGAGTTCGCGAAGCGGGCTACTCATCGCGCAGGTACCTTCCGGTGAGCGAGACGAACACGTCTTCGAGCGTCGGCGGATGCGTGTTGAGTTGGGCCAGCTGCAAATCGCGGGCTCGCAGAAGATCGAGAAGCGCGGGAACGGTTTCGTGGCTCTCGCGCACGGTGAGCTCCACTCGATCCGTATCGTGTCGCACCGACAGCACCCCCGGAAGCGTGGAGTAATCCAGTGAATCTACGCCGTCCGCCAGAGCAAACGAGATGATGCCCTCGGCCCCCAGAGATCGAATGATCTCGCGCGGACTGCCTGAAGCAATCACCTTTCCGTGATCCAGGATCACCAGGTCATCCGCCAGGCGTTCTGCTTCATCCATGTAGTGCGTGGTCAGGAGCACCGTGCCGCCTTGCTCCTGAAACGCCTCGACAATCTCCCACACCCGGCGCCGGCCTTGTGGATCCAACCCCGTGGTGGGCTCATCGAGGAACAGCACTTCGGGCCGGCTAACCAAGGCACAGCCCAAGGCAAGCCGCTGGCGCTGACCTCCCGACAAATTGACGCTCCGCACGTTGCGCTTTTCGGTGAGCCCCACCGTGTCCAGGATCTCATCCGGATCGTGACCTTGCTTGTAGAAGCTGCGGAAGAGCCGCAGCGTTTCAAACGGCGAGAGCTTGTCCGGCAAGCGCGTTTCTTGAAGCTGCACCCCGATCCGCTCGCGAATTTCCCGCCCATTGTCGTTCCAGGTGAGCCCCAGCACTCGTAATTCGCCGGCGTCCGGAACGAGCAATCCTTCCAGCACTTCGATCGTGGTCGTCTTCCCCGCCCCGTTGGGGCCAAGAAGCCCCAGGCAGGATCCGGCCGGGGCCTTGAGCTCGATGTCGTTGACTGCCACGAGGTCTCCGTAGCGCTTGACCAGGTGGCGGGCATAGATGGGCGGATAGTCGGACATGGGTCTCCAAGCGGAATGAAAGCAGAAGAGATTACTCCGCGCTCCCCGGGTTGGGGAGACCCAATCAGTGCACCCAGAACCTTTTCAGTCGTCCCCAGGTGGTTGCGCTGGACAAACCGGGATCGTGTTGCTCGAACTGCAGCTTGGGTGGACGGACATCGTTGGGCGCGGGAAGGGCGTCGATGGTGAACACGGTATCGCGGCAGTACATGCCATTTTTGGAAATGGTGATGCTGAGTTCGGGAAGCGGCACTTTGAGCGTAACGAGACCGCTGTCGTAGTGCTCCGGGGTCCTGTCCCCCACCACCAAATCCATCTCTAGACGCTGGAGCTTGTAGATCGTGCTTTGCCGGTACGTCCCCGAGCCCTGAATCAATAGAGTGCTTCCGTCCCATGACGTCACCAACCACTGCACACCCTGCACGGCGAACACGTCATAACCGTTTTCGGTTCCGGCGGGAATCAAGCTCATCTTGCCTCGAACACCCTCGTTGATGAGTACCGGACATTCACAAGGACCAAAACAACCATCTTCGAACACGCTTGTTTTCTGAAGGGCGAAATGACGGCTCATGTCGGCGTGGGCCGTCAACGGGGCGAGTAGCAGAAGAAAAGAACCCAGGGCGGTGGTCCGGTTCATGGAGCCCATCCTCGCGAAAGAGGTCGAGGAGAACGACCTAAATATTAATCTTTTGGTAGGGGCGATTCAACGTTCCAGAATCAGGGCTCCGCACCGACAAGTTGAGGTTTGGGTTCTGCCTCCGGCGCTTGAGCAAGCGGTGCCGGCCGTGGATAAAGCCGCAAGAGTCCCCAAGTGGCGATAAGCCCAACCGCACCGACAACCAAGAGCACCGGAGTCGGTATGGACGTGCCTTCCTGCAGCCACGGAATCTTGCGTAGCGCCGGCAGGTTGTTGGCCAGAACGGCAATCGTGTTGTTGGCGGCATGCAAGAGCATCGCAGGCCACAAGCTTCCGGTCAGCCAGACCAGCCCGCCCAGCAACAACCCCAACACGGTGGTGGGCAGCAAGCGATACATGTCGAAATGGAATGCGCCGAAGAGCACCGCCGTCCACGCGATTGCCATGAGCGGGTTTAATCGTGTGGCCAAACCTCGGAGCACGAAACCGCGGAACAACAGCTCTTCGCAAATTCCGGGAACGATCGCGAACACAATCACTGCCGAGACGAGGCTCACACCCCCTTGCGCCTGGAAAATCCGCTCCATGAGTTCGCGATAAGAATCAGGAGCCTTCATAAACCAACCCTGCGCAATGCCCACCAGTGCGGCGATCAACGTGGCCGCGGGAGCGCCAATCAGAACGAGGAGCATGGTCAACGACTTGGGCTTCTTGCTGAGCCCTAGTGCCGGCCCCGGAGGAATGCCCCAAAAGCGCAATGCCAGTAACGGAATCCCCGCAATCACGAACACCTGCGTCAAGAGCAACCCGGAACGCGTGTCACGGAGCTGCAGCGGCGTGCCCACGTAAAAGAAACCCAAAAGCACGACCAAAAACACCTGCGCCACCAGAGCCGGTGAAAGCCGTTCCGGCTTCCGTCCGGGTTCCCGCCGGAATAGATTCCGCCACCGGAACTTGGGTGCGCCCTCGCCGCCGCCCAGCATGGTCTCGTGACCGAAGAACCGCACCGTGCGATTCAGCAAGAGCAACGCAAGGCCGGTCATGGTAGCAATGGTGATGAAGAAATAGGACCAGACGTAATTGCCCAGAAGAAGCTCTCGGGAGAGCAACACGACGTTGGCGATCGGCACCAGCGCCCAGGTGGCGTTGATTTCAACCCCGGGAAGAAAGCTCAGGTACGCCGGCGCCATGCACAGGATCATGAGCGGCGAGAGATAGTTCTGGGCTTCCTTGAACGATCGGGCAAAGGACGCCACGAGCATGGCCACCCCGGCGAACAAAATAGCCATCGGAATCATGACGATGAAGATGAGCACGAGCGCGCGCCAGTCGAGGAGGCTGGCCACGTCCGAGGTCATCTCCCCGCCCATCTTCGCGCTACGGATGAGATAGAACACCGTGAACGCGATGGAGAGGATGTTGGCAAGCGTGGTGACCATCGAGGCCACGAACACGGTCATGAACTTGCCGAGCACGATGTTGAAGCGCTTGGCGGGGACGACGAGCAACGTCTCCAGGGTGCCGCGCTCGCGCTCCCCTGCCGTAACATCGATGGCGGGATAGAGCGCGCCCGACATCATCATCACGACCAGGAAGAAGGGCAGGATGCGGCCGATCAGCGACCCGCCCATTTTCTTCTCGCCGGCCACATTGTCGATCTTGACCGTGAACGGCTTCACGAATGCGGGCGGCAGGTCGCGTTCGGCCAGACGCTGGGTCACCAGATCGTCCCGCCAGTCGACCAGGAACCCGCGAATGCGCTCGCTCATACGTTCGCCGCGATCTCGGGAAAGATCCACGCGCACGTTGACGACGGTCGAGTCGAGCGTGGTGAGGAGCGCTTCGAAACCGTCCGGAATCTCAACCACCGCGTCGAGATTGCGGGCGGCCAAGTCCGCATCGGGGTGCTGACTGGGGATGACCACGATCGTGGAATCCGACTGAAGCTTCTTGAGCAAGCTGGGCGGCGCATCCCGCGGCACGAGGGCCACGCGCGCCTTGGATTGCTTCATCTTCTCCATTTGCGAGAGACCCAGCTGCGAGATCACGATCATCAAAATGGGATAAACAAGCAGCGGCACGATGATCATGGCCATGATCGTGCGGCGATCACGCAGGATGTCGATCAGCTCTTTCTTCCAGACGTGCCCGATCTCGCGCAGGTTCATCGGGCCACTCCCAAATTCGCATCGGCCCGAGCAAGCACGGACAGAAACACATCCTCCACCTTGGCCTCGCCGGTTTCCCGACGCAATGCGTCTACCGTGCCTTGAGCCACGATGTGTCCGCGATGAATGATGGCGATCTCATCGCACAGCCGGTCCGCCTCGCTCATGATGTGGGTGGAGAAGATCACGCACTTCCCCGCCTGCCGAGATTCCTGGATGAACGACACGATGTGCTGGCTGGCCAAAACATCCAGCCCGGTGGTGGGTTCGTCCAGAATCAACACCGGCGGATCGTGAACGATCGCGCGGGCGATGGACACTTTTTGCTTCATTCCGCTCGAGAGGTCACCACAGCGCTTGTCCTGATACTCGGTGATGCCGAGCTTCTCGAACAGGAAATCAATGCGGCGAGCGGCGGACGCTTCGTCGAGGCCGTACATCAACGCAAAGTAACGCACGACCTCGCGAGCAGAGAGACGCGGATACAGTCCGGTGGAACCGGTCAAAAAGCCGATCGAGCGGCGCACCGCTTCCGGATGCTCGATGATGTTGTAGCCGGCCACCCAGGCCGCTCCGCCCGTCGGAGCGATCAAGGTAGAGAGCATGCGAAGCGCGGTGGTTTTGCCGGCTCCGTTGGGGCCAAGGAGGCCGAAGATGTGGCCTTCGTGCGCTTCGAAGGAGAGATGGTCTACGGCCCGAAAAATATCGCCTTCAGGAGTGCGGTACTCCTTGACCAAACTCTGGACCGAAACCGAGGGGTGGCCCGGAAGCACGTTTAGTGGGGACGCCTTCAGTGAAGACCTGGCCCTAAACTCCGAAAATATTCTTCCATGACCCGGCGCGCGTCGGACTCTTGATCCTCGAACACCATCACTTTCCCCCAATAGCCTTCGACCATCTTCATGATCCCGTCGTACCAGGGCACCTGAATGGATTGAATCCAGGCGCGGATACCTTCGGACTCCAGCACTTTCTGAAGCGTGATTGCGGAAATTTCATCCGGAGCTTTGTACACCGCTTTCGTGCGAAGCTCGCGGTCGGGAGCGACATCGACTTCATGCTGATCGTCGTCATGGGTGACTTTGACACCGCATTCGAGACAGAAGTCTCGGTCGTCCGATCCCATTCCACAATTGGGGCAAATGACCATGGTGTTCTCCGGCGAGACCCTACCCACCCGCCAGTAAATATCCTATCACGGGCTATGGTGCAAGGGGGACAAACTCGATGCGACGATTTGCGGTGCGTCCCCCTGCAGTGCCGTTTCCCGCGGTCGGCCGCGATTCGCCGTAACCGCGCGCGACAAGTCTGTCCGCGGAGATGCCGTGATCGATCAAGTAACGGCGCACGGCCTCCGCGCGCTCCAACGAGAGCCGCATGTTGAGCACGTCATCACCGACGTTGTCCGTGTGACCCTGGATTTCGAGTTTGAGCGATGGGTTCTCGTTCAAGATGTGCGCTACTTCGTCCAAGGCAGGCGTGCTTCCAGGGGGGATGTCCGCCTTCCCGCTCGCGAACGGGATGCGGGCGGTGGGAATGACGGGCGGCGAGCTCGTCGCGGTGGCCGAGGTACTTGGGTTTGAGGCCGGCGGCACCCCTTGGGACTGGGACTGCAGCGTGTCCGGACAACCGTCGTCGTCCTCGAAGCCGTTCTTGGTCTCGGCCTGATCGGGACAGAGGTCATTTACATCCGGAATGCCATCCTGATCGTTGTCCAGATCGGGACAACCGTCGAAATCCTGGAAGCCGTCGAAATCCTCGGCTTGATCCGGGCATTTGTCCTTGTCATCCGGAAACCCGTCCCCGTCTCGGTCGCCGATGTTCCCCGACTTGCCTTCGGTGACGACGCGTTTGGGACCTCCCAGATCGAAGCTAATCGAGAAGCGGTGATTTTCGTCGAGGAAGGATTCGCGTTCGATCACATAGGCGTAGTCGAAGGTGACCCGGCTCAACGTAAATCCCACGCCTCCGGTGAATTTCCCGTCGCGGATCCCCAGGCGAAACGCGCCGCTCGCGGTGTTGCCCAGCGGCACGTCCATTTCGCCGCCGATGCGAAACTGAACACCTTCTTCATCCCGCACCTTCACCAGGTCGCTGGCGATGGTCAGGCCTTCCACCGGTTCGAGGGACAGTCCGAACCGCGCGGTGGCCGGCACCTGGTTCACCCGGTCCTGGTCTTCCGTTCCAAGGTGGCCAAACAAATCCTGTAACGTGAACCCCACGCGCGCGAAGGTCGTGACGAGATACTGCGCGCCCAGATCGAACGCGTAGCCCATCGTGTTGTCATCGTGCCCCGTACCCCCCGGAGCGGTGGTGCCAAGACTTTGCGTGAGCAACTTCGCGCTCACGCCGATGTTTGCGGTGGGTGCGCCCACGGCTCCGGAGAGGATGATTGCGTTCTCGCTGAAATCGAAGTTCCCGGTCGACGCGCCGGAGTCGTTCGTCCCGTTCAAGTCGTTCGTGCCCGCGTTGATCCACGAGAGACCCAGACTGGCTCTCGGGGCGCCATAGCCGATCGCCACATAATTGTGGCGGCGATCGAAGTTGAGGCCATGCGTGGCCATGCCGGTCAGGCTCAGGCCGCGGATGTTGGCCAGACCGGCCGGGTTCCAGTATCCCGAGGCAATGTCGTTGGCCAGCGCCGCGCCGACCCCGCCCATGGCGAGGTGTCGCGCATCCACCCCTGCACGCAAAAACGCGGCCGAGTGATTCGATTGCTCGTCATCGGCGTAGGCGGATGCTGCGGACAAGAGCAACAGTCCGGCGAGAAGAAGGCGTTTAACGCTCATTCCACACCGCCACCTTGATGATCTGCTGCTCCTGGCGGGTTCCGCTCTGCGCCACCACCCGCAGGAAGTAAACGCCGTTCCCAAGCTTCCGGCCGTCTTCGGTTTGGCCGCTCCAGAGCGTTTGGTTCACGCCGGTCACCCAGGGTCCTTTGAACACCGTGGCCACATAGTCACCGTTCCAGTCGTAAGCGGTGATGGCGATGTCCGCGTTGTCGCTCAGGGTGATCGAAACCGTCGCATCATCGGTGAAGGGATTGAAGGGATTGGGATACGCCGTCGCATCCGAGATCACCAGCGTGATCGGGGAGTACGGATGCAACGTATCGGGGTCTTGATCAGACGAGCTGGGTTTTCCGATCACTTGAGCAATCGCGTGCTCATCCGTTTGGGTGCAGCCAAAGCAAACGACGTCGTAGAGAGGCGCCTTGAAGGCCAGATCCTCGAGCTTGTAACGGTCTGCCACAGGGATGGTGTTGCGATCCACTTCCCAGATCCACGCCGTTCGACCGCCATCGAGATCGACGCGCGTTCGGGTGGCCGGCCACTCCAGGATTGCTTCGGGCGCTTTGTCCGGGGAGGGCAAGATCCGAATCAAGCGGAACGCATGATCAGGTGACGCAAGGTTCCAACCGATTGGGCCGGGCGTGATCTCGACCGGCGCGGGAGTGGCGGCAAGGAGGCCGAACCAGAGACCAAAAAGCGCAGAAAGCAAGAACGAGGCGCGAAGCATCCGGGAAACGGCCCCCCTTCGTGCACAAGGTGAGTTTCGGGCAAGGGAACGCCCTAGGCTACGGCCAGGAAAGCCCTTATGCAAGGGCTTGTTGGAGCTTAAACAGAGAAGCGGATGTTGAGTACGTCGCCGTCTTTCACCACGTACTCCTTGCCCTCGACACGGAGGAGATTTTTGGCCTTGGCTTCGCTCAGCCCCCCGGCTTTTAAGAGGTCGTCGGCCGAGACCACTTCGGCGCGAATGAAACCGCGCTCGAGATCACTATGAATTTTTCCGGCGGCGTTCACCGCCTTCGTACCGCGGGTGATTGTCCAGGCGCGAACTTCATCCGGCCCCACGGTGAAGAAAGATTCGAGACCGAGGAGCGCGTACGAGGTATGGATCACGCGATCTAGTCCCGACTCCCTGATCCCCAGCATTTCCATGAACTCGCGCGCTTCCTGCTCCTCGAGATCGACCAGATCCATTTCGACCTTGCCGCTGATTTCTATCGACGCGGTTTGAGAAGCTTGCGGGACTTTCTGGACGAGACCGGCGCCTTGAGCCTGGGATTCGTTCACGTTGAACACGATGAGAAGCGGCTTCGAGGTGAGGAGCTGATAGCCGGCCAGGCGACGCTCTTCGTCGGGAGTGAACTCGAGGTTGCGTAGCGGCGTTCCCGACTCCAGCGCGGTGGCGCATCTTTCCAGGATGGGCAGCTCTTCCTTGGATTCCTTCTGGCCGATCTGGGCGGTTTTTCTGACTTTGGTGAGGCGCGATTCCAAGACGGCGAGATCTTTGAGGAGCAACTCGTCCTGAAACTCGTTGAGATCACGAATCGGATCCACCGATCCCTTGGGATGCGGCACGGCTTCGTTCTCGAACGCGCGCACGACGAGCAGAAGGAGATCCGCGGTCGTGATCTGCTGGGGCAACAGAGCGCCCTTGGCCGGTTGGCCGGCCAAGTCCACGTACTCGATCCGCGCCGGGGTGTACTTCTTCGGCTCGAACATATCCTTGAGCTTGGCAAGCCTTTGATCGGGAACTTGCACGGTCCCGACGTGCATCCCCCCCGCGGTGGAGGCCGCCATCCCCGTGGGAGCGTGAGAGCGCGCGAGCACGTTGAAGAGCGTTGTCTTCCCACTTTGCGGATGGCCGAGAATACCGGTGCGCACGAATCTCCTTAGGATTTGGTCGGCGAATAAATGTTTGGTGTGCCCGCTGGGGATCGAACCCAGGACCCACGGCTTAAAAGGCCGTTGCTCTACCGACTGAGCTACGAGCACTTAGGGTTTGGGGCGGAAAAGATTAGCAGATTTTCGGTCGGGCTATGAGGGGGTCGGTTCGCCTTAACGACAGGGAACGTGGAGCTGCACATTCCCCGCGTTCAGAGCGCCGCTGGCGTAATACCCATTGCTCAATGTCAGCTCGAACGTGTCGGAAGTGCCGGGTTCCCCGTTGTCGGTCAGGTTGAGGCTGTACGTCCCCGCCGATCCATCGATATCGCACGTGCCTTCGAGGTGACGGGTCGTAGAGTTCACGACCGTGTAGGCGGTCACCCCGGTACCCTGGACGCTCGAACCGGAGGCGTCGTTGAACACCAGGTGACCCCACAGCGCGCCAGAGGTATTTCTTCCACCGGCGACACCAAGTGTAGCCCTCGCCGCGGACGGCGTCCCCATCATCCAGCCGCCGCCGGTCACGTAATCGTTCGTTCCGCTGCAATCGGCGGTGCCGCTCACCATGCCCGCGATTGCTTCGCCCACTACGATGTCTGCGTTCTGTCCGGGAACCATGATGTGAAGTGCCCGCACCGTTTCGTATCCGGAACCAAAATGGCCTTCATTGAGGTTCACGTAACCGACATTCGTGATGCTGATTTGCTGGAATGAACCGGTGCTCGCATACGGCTGGCCATTGATGGTGAGGTTCTCGACGCGAGAGACAAAGCTCCCGGTCACCCCTTTACGGCCGGATTGCACGGTGGCGCGCGCCATAACGAACGACGCGGTCACCTTCAACGTTCCCAGGTCCACCGAGAAATCGGAAGCCGAGGCTTCCGATCGATTCCGATCACCCTGGGCGACGATGGTGGCGTGGAGGGACTGGGAGGTTAGGGAATTGTCGCCGGTCGCATTAGGGAGTGATGCTTCCATGGCGCCGCCTTGGGACGGAAGCGTTGCCGTATTGGAAAAATACGAGGTGCTGCCATTCATGCTGGCCCGGATTCCAGT
>Ga0068861_100000948_pt1 | contig 17621 bp, 15 predicted proteins | sample KBSSwiS42_FD_66593 | JGI IMG/M metagenome (GOLD analysis project Ga0068861, IMG submission 66593) | Switchgrass rhizosphere microbial communities from Kellogg Biological Station, Michigan, USA - KBS Switchgrass S4-2 | ecosystem: Host-associated > Plants > Roots > Rhizosphere > Soil ...
CGTTTGACTGGCGCTCGCGCCGTCGCCCAACATCTCACTGAAATAAGATCGCCAGGAGTCGTCGACGAGTTCAGGATTCGTGCGAAAACGTTCGAGCAGTCCCTGGACATACTCGGCGTTGGCGCCGAATTCCTCGGCGATCATCTCTGACAAGTCAGTCGTTTTTTGCTGGCTCAAGCTGCTTACCCGTCTCGAAATCGGTGTAGTTTGTGTGAGGAATAGACTATCATCTCCGGAATTCATTTGCACTTTGACCGCTCTTACTAGAGTGCATCCAACAAAACATGGAAGACATACGTGAGCCGAAGACAAGACTCAGAACCGTTGTAGTGTTCGCGATGCTGTTTACCGTGCTTGGCGCGGTAGTCTTGTTTGCCTACTTTGCAACTTTCGCGCGTCCGGTGACGACGGTCATTCTCGTTCGCCACGCCGAGAAAAAGCTGGAACCAAACAATCCGGACCCCGACCTTACTCCAGACGGTCTTGCACGAGCGCAGGAGATTGCGCGCGTGTTTGGCAACGCGGGCATCAACACGATCTTCGCGACGCAGTACAAACGCACGCAACAAACAGTCAAGCCATTATCAGATCGCACGGGTGTACCGGTCACAATTCTTGATTCAAACCAAAGCGACGAACTCGTCAAGCGCATACAAACTAGTTTAAGTGGCCAAACGATCTTTATCTCCGGTCACAACAACACAGTTCCTGCGATTGCGTCTGCACTAAGTGGAGAGACTTTTCAAAACATTCCTGACACGGAGTATGACAACTTGTTTATCGTAACTGTGTACCGGTTCGGTAAAGCGAAGGTTCTCAAGTTGAAGTACGGGAAAGGGAGTTCATGAAAAAAAGAAAAGCGATTACGAAAGACAAGACAGGCGTCGGCCGGCGAGATTTTGTGAAAGTACTGCCGGCGCTCGGTATCGCCGGCGTGGCCGCCTCGCGGCTGTCGCTTGATGCGCTCGCCCAAACACCCGCGGCATCGCCAACACCCGCACCGTCGCCTTTAACCTCGCCGGCACCTTCTCCAACGCCCGCGCCGCGCATTACGAAAGAGATGATGCGCCAGGCGGAAAAACTCATAGGCATCGAACTGACGGACGCTCAGGAGGCAATGGCCCTCAGCGGCGTCAATCGCAACTTCGACTCGTACGAGACGATCCGCAAGATCGATGTGCCGCTCGATACCGAACCCGCTATCGCTTTTCATCCTTCAAGGGCAAAAAAGGAACTCTACGTTCCGAAAACGAAGTTTCGCTTCGGCAAAGTGGAGTCGCCGCCGTTTCAGCGAATCGAGGAACTTGCCTTCGCGACAGTGCCGCAACTCGCCGAGTTGATTCGCACGCGCCGCATCACCTCGACAGAGCTCACAAAGATGTACCTCGAGCGGTTGAAGCGTTATGGTCCAAAACTGCTGTGCGTCGTTACGCTCACCGAGGAGTTGGCGCTGAAACAAGCAGCGGCTGCCGATGCTGATTTGAAACGCGGCAAGTATCGCGGACCGCTGCACGGGATTCCGTGGGGTGCGAAAGATCTGTTTGCGACGAAGGGAATCAAAACGACGTGGGGCGCCGAACCCTATCGCGACCAGATGATCGACTACGACGCGACAGTTATCGAACGACTGGAAGATGCGGGCGCTGTGCTGTTGGCGAAGCTTTCGATGGGCGCACTGGCGCAGGGAGCGAGATGGTTCGCCGGCGTGACTCGCAATCCATGGCAACCGGACGAAGCGCAGCAAGGATCGAGTGGTTCGTCGGCTGGTCCAGCTTCAGCCACCGCTGCGGGTTTGGTAGGTTTTTCGATCGGCACGGAAACACTCGGGTCGATCGTGTCGCCTTCTTCGCGCTGTGGTTGCACAGGTTTGCGCCCGACGTACGGTCGAGTGAGCCGTTATGGTGCGATGGGTTTGAGTTGGACCATGGACAAGATCGGGCCGATCTGCCGGGGCGTCGAAGATTGTGCCGCCGCACTCAATGCGATTTATGGTCCTGACGGGAAAGACATCACTGTCGGCGACGCGCCGTTTAATTGGAGCCCGGAATCAAACATCAGCGCGTTGAGAATTGGTTACTTGAAAACTGAGTTTGACGGAACTGGTTTTCAACCAACGAATGAGCAACAGCGCCAGCAGGCGGAGCAGCGTCGCGCGGTCTACAAGACGGCTCTTGAAGCGTTGGAAAAGGCAGGCGCGAAACTCACGCCAATTGAATTGCCGAAGATCCCTGCGCAATCGTTGCGTTTCATACTGACGGCTGAGGCGGCTGCGGCGTTTGACGACATCACGCGCGACGGCCGGGTGAATCAGTTATCGGGACAGTCGCCGGGCGATTGGCCCAACAGTTTTCGTACGTCGCGGTTTATTCCCGCAGTGGAGTATCTGCGGGCGCAGCGAACGCGCACGTTGCTGATGCGCGAGATGGAGAAGTTGATGTCGCAATGGGACGTGTTTGTGAGTCCTGCGCCGGGAAGTGCGAGCCTGCTGGTGACGAATTTGACCGGCCATCCCGCGGTTGTACTGCCGTGTGGATTTGTGAATGAGTTGCCGGTGGCGATCATGTTTACCGGCGGTGTGTATGACGAAGTGTCGCCGTTGCGTGTGGCGCTGGCGTTTGAGCGTGCGACGAAGTGGCACACTATGCATCCGAAGATGGATTGGGCGTCGTGAGTTTCGAGTTCAGGTCGTGAGTTTCGAAGATTGGTTCGGGAATATGATTTTAAATGAAGATCCCTTATGCGGTTCGCTTGTGACGCTCACGCTGCCACCGAGCTTCTGAACCACAGTTTTCACAACATCAAGCCCAACGCCGCGCCCGGACAACTCGGTAATGTCCGTCGCGGTTGAAAACCCGGGTTGAAAAATCTGTGGCAAGTTTGCCGGGTCGATGCCGCAACCGTCATCAGTCACGACGATCTGTATTTGGTCGTGATCGGTCGTTGCGTCAAGAATCACCGTTCCTCGCGACTCAATACCGTGATCGACAGCGTTGCGAACGAGGTGCAATAGAACCTCCCCGATCGCGTCTCCGATCGATTTTTCAAATACAATTTCGCGCCCTTGCGCTACAAACTCGATCTCCTTCCCCAAGGCCGTGGCAATAGACTTTCCCGCACGTAGCGTTTGTTGAAACACCGTGGAAATAGGAATTTTTTCAGAGCTCGATGCGTAGAGAACACGAAAATAAATCTTTGCCTGATCCATTTTGGCCGACGTCGAAATCATTTCCGATGTCTTCTCCAACTGCTGTCTCAATTCGCGAAATCGCCGATCGAAATCAGTAACTTCAAAAACCGCTTCCATCACATAAAGGTTCGAACCTTCTCGTATCGCTTCGGCTGCGCGATGTCGCTCCTCGTCTTTCAACTCTGCGAACTCGGCAGGTAACTGGTCGCTGCGTTTACTCTCTTCCGTGTTCAGTTGGTTGAAACGACTAAGTTGCGAGACGTCGGATGGGCGAAGCAAACCGGCCGTGGTCTCGTCCATAACTAGCAAAACGTCTTCATCAAGTTTCACTTTGCCGGTGCGCAATGAGTGCAACAGGTTTTCAAACTCATGCGCGTTGCGGCTCACGTCAGCAAGACCGTTCGCTGCCGCGGCGGCTTTAAAACTATGAACGCTGCGAAAGATCGCGTCGAGTAACTGTCGCACGCGCGGGCCATCGCCGGCAGTTTGACGCAGCTCGCGGATGATCGCGGAGATCTGTTCCACTCGATCTTCAAGTTCCACGTTTTTCAGTTCCGGGGGTTAAGGCTACTCGTTGTCTTCCGATTCGGGTCCGACGTTCTGCTGTGGCTGCTGCTCGTCTAGATCGCGCTTTATCGCGTCAAGTATACCGTTAATGAATTGAGTGGCTTCGTAGGTTGAAAAGCGGCGCGCGATCTCGAGAGCTTCGTTAATGGCGACGGTACGCGGTGTGGGTTCGTACAGAAACTCGTAGACGGCGAGACGCAGGATGTTTCGATCGACGACGGCCATGCGTGAGATACGCCAGTGTTCGGCGCGCGAGCGAATGCGTTCGTCGAGTAGTTCGAGGTTTGAGAGAGTTCCGGTTGCGAGGCGCGTGGCGAATGTACGGGCCGTCTCGTCGAGATCGGTTTCTCCGAGCTCAGCCCAGTAGCTTCGGACCACATCGTCCGGAGGCATTTCGGCAACGTCAGCCGCAAAGAGCATTTGCAAGGCACATTCTCGTGCCTTACGTCGCGAACCCATAAAGAATTACCAACTACGGATATTAACCTACCAACTATGAACCTTCCGGATATTAACCTTTGGGCGCGTCCTTGTATAAGTTAGCCAACTCGACCGCGGTCATACCGGCTTCAAATCCCTTGTTGCCGAGTTTGACACCGGCGCGATCGATTGCCTGATCGACCGTGTCGGCGGTCACGACGCCGAAGACCACCGGCACACCGGATGCGAGTCCTGCATGCGAAATGCCGCGAGCGACCTCATTCGCAATGTAATCGAAATGCGGCGTCTGCCCGCGAATGATCGTGCCCACACAGATAATTGCATCGTACCGGCGCGACTGTGCGAGTCGCAGAGCGAGTAACGGTATTTCAAATGAGCCGGGAACGCGATAGACCGTTACCTGGTTTTCTTTTGCTCCCAGACGTTCGAGCGCGTCGAGGGCCCCGTCAACGAGGCGTCCGGTGATGAACTCATTCCAGCGGCTCGCGACGATTGCAAAGCGAAAACCTTCGGCGTTCAGGCGTCCTTCATGAACCGTGGGTTGCAACGCTGCGGACCTCGCGAGCTGAATCGTTACTACGTTTTGCAGTATAGGAGATGCTCTGAGGCGCATCAAGTTTTAGCATTCGGTGGGTTCGTGTTGAGCTCCAAACGGGTAACTCGGTCATGAATGTCACGATGGTCGATCTCAATGTCAACTAGCTTGTCGTATAGGAGACCAAACCGGTGGTCAATGTCGCGCCTCATCGCGCGAACCTCAGTGCTCAGGGCTCTTTGGCCTTCCTGTAACTGTAATATGTCGGCTACCACCTGCTGCCAGATGGGACGTAGTGCCTGCACACTCGTGAGAATAAGCGTGAGCTTCTCGCTGTCAGTTTCCGGTAGTTTGTTTGCGAGGTCTTGACTCATCGGTACTCTCCTTTGAGAGTGATACTACCACGCAGCGGTTGTGAGTAGCGCAGGAAAGTGTTGCCCAAAATGGCTATTTACTACCGAAAATGGCTAAGGAGCTAGACCAGGTTCATGGGTGTTGGGTTCTTGGGATCTTTCGTGTAGTCGTAGAACCCGCGGCCGGATTTTCGCCCGTATAGACCCGCCAGCACCATGCGCTTCAACAACGGCGGCGGCGCAAAGCGCTTCTCGCGAAATTCATTGAACATGATCTCCGCGATGTAGTACGTCGTGTCGAGCCCGACAAAGTCTCCAAGCGTGAACGGCCCCATCGGATATCCACAACCCAGCTTCATCGCATTGTCAATATCAACAATCGAACCCACGCCTTCCTCCAACGCCCGAACCGCATCGAGCAAGTACGGCACCAGCAAACGATTCACGATGAAACCAGTCTTGTCGCCCGCACGAACCGGCACCTTGCCCAACGATTTTCCAAACTGCACCGCCTGTTCGTAAACATCCTCATCCGTCAGAATCGTCCGCACCACTTCCACCAACTTCATAAGCGGCACAGGATTAAAGAAGTGCATGCCGATAAAACGGCGCTGACGTTCAGGCGACGTCGCCGTCATCATTTCAGTAATAGAAAGCGAAGAAGTATTCGAGGCGAAGATCGTTTCAGGTTTGCAGATCGAATCGAGCTGTTGATACGTGCTGCGTTTCTCGTCGAGATTTTCAATAATTGCTTCGATTATGATGTCGCAATCCGCAAGCGGTTCGAATGATGTAGCGCCCGTCAAACGTCCGCGTATTTCCGCCTGTTGTTCAGCAGTAATTGTTCCTTTTTCAGCAAACTTCGCCAGCGACTTCTCGACACCACTAAAACCCTTGTTAATGAACTCGTCCGAAACTTCCTTAACAACCGTTTCATAACCGGCAGTGGCCGCGACCTGCGCAATCCCTGCGCCCATCAGCCCACACCCCAACACACCAACCTTCCTGATTTCCATTTATTTCTCCTGAAGACTTTTAGTTTGATTTCAAATCTGTATAAGTCTGAACGGCGCCCTTCATCCACTCGTCGTACTCGGCACTCCACTGTTCATACTCAGCAAGCAGTTTTGGATCTATCGCCGCCGGCCGTCGTGGTCCATCGCCCGGCGCAGGCGACGGAGCGGCCGCGGCAGTCGCAACGTTCGAAAGAATCGTGACCAATCGACTGCGCAGTTCGACTGCCTTATCGTCCGGCGCCGGCGCCTGAACTGCCCGCTGGCTCACTTCTACAACGTTGCTCAAATCGTGATTGTCAATTACTGCTTTGACCTTTTCACGCGCAGCGTTCATGGCGGCGACGTACTGCAGAAACGCTTGTGTCTGATTGCTCAGTACGGGATGGACCGTTGCAAGTTGCAGCGAACGATGGAAGTTTCTCGCCGCCTGAACAAAACCAATCGCAACAAGCAAAAGCGCCAGCACTTGTAACACGCGCCACGCGGCGGCGACACCACGTCGCTCACCAGGCCGCCGGTATTCGACCGCGGTAGCAAGCGCGGCTCCCGATAACAAACCGCCGAGGTGCGCCGCATTGTCGATATAGCCACGTCCGACGTAGCCAATGAACAGATTGATGACGATGATCGGCAACATGCCCGTGCCGAACGCGCGTTTGAACCCCTCAGGAAGCTCGCGCCGAAACTTAATGCCGAAAATAAAGAGCACTCCCACGAGTCCAAAGAGTGCACCCGAAGCGCCGGCCGACGCGACGTCCTGGTTCTTAAACAAAAATCGTCCCAATGAGCCGATCGCGAGTTGCGGCCGCACGGTCAGGTAACTCGCAACCACACCTGCGATCCCAGTCAACACCCAAAACACGATGAACTTCGCAGAGCCATACAACTTCTCAACGTATGGGCCAACGATCCACAGGCTGTACATGTTCACCAGCACGTGCGGCAGGTTGATGTGGACAAACATCGGCGTGATGAAACGCCACCACTCGTAATGCGGAGCGTTGATGAGATAGTTCAGCTTCGCCCCGTAAGCGATCAGCACCGGCTCCGGAAAACCCTGCCACAGAACGTCGGACGTCATCCCACTCGATTGCCACATCAACATGAACACAAACAGGTTCGCTACAAGCAGGACAACGGTGAAGATATTAGGGCGGCTCAGGATGGCCCTGGCAAATTTTATTGTTTCACGATCGGCGGGACGATGAGCCTGTAGTTGCTCCGGTGATTGCGCGATTGGCGTACCGCAAACCGCGCATTGCGGTTCGTTTCCGCCTACGATGGCCCCACAACTGCGGCACATTGTCGGCCGGCCGGGGTCAGTTTGGTTTGACTGGCTTACAGACAATACGCTGCCACTAGCCCATCTTTTCGAGAAGGTTAACTAGATCGTCCGCATGTTCCTCTTCGACGGCGAGGATGTCTTCCATCAACCGCCGGGAAGTCGGATCGTCGTTGCCGAAGTAGGTGATCATCTCGCGGTAGCTGTCGATGGCGATGCGCTCGGCGACAAGATCTTCCCGGATCATGTCCGTTAACGAAGTGCCTTCGACGTACTCAGCATGACTGCGCGACAGCAGTCCGTCCGGGTTGAAATTTGGTTCACCTTTGAGCTGGACGATACGTTGCGCGATCGAATCCGCGTGACCTTGCTCTTCGTTCGCGTGTTGAAGGAATTCACTGGCAACGCTTTCTGCGTTGATGCCGGAAGCCATGAAATAGTGCCGTTTGTATCTCAGGACACAGACGATCTCGGTTGCCAGCGCCTCATTCAAAAGTTTGACGACAGTCTCGCGATCGGCGCTATAGCCTTCGGTGACTGCACCGTTTTCGATGTGCCTTCGCGCGCGGTCACGCAAAGTTTTGATGTCAGTGAGAAATGGTTTATCTGCCACGACCCTCACTCCTTGTGTGTAAGTTTACGGGAGCAAGGATATTACTTCCGTACTAATCCGCGGTCAATTTGCCTCGCAGTTTGACCTCGTTTGGTGCGCCGGAAGCGGCTGTTACTTCCACCGGAACCTGCCAAACGAGCGTCTTGATGCGACACGTACCGGTATTGTCTTCGCGGCAGTAAAAGAGCGTGACCTGGGCGCGCAGGTTCGCAGTTCCCGCGTTAGCGGCATTCAACGGAACGCGCAAAGGAAGTTTCAGATCTTTGGCGCTTCGTGACGCGAGCTTTGCGTCGACCGTGATGTTCTTACCCTCATCAACTGAGATCTTGTAGCGTTGTGGCGCCAACGGATTGAGATGGTAACCCGGCGGCAATTCGACGTTGATCTCGAGAACTGCATTTGCGCCCGTTCGAAGTTGTTGAGTTGGTGTTTTGATCTCTTCGACGTTTGGCGCAGCCTCGGTTTCAGAACTGATCAGGTTCTTCTCCGGTGGTGTCAGACCGTTGATTCGTAAAGTGCTCGCGTGTTTGGTCTTCAGATCGACAACGCGAATGGCGTGATTATTCGTGTCAGCAACGTAGAGCTTTCCGTTCGCGATCGCGAGTCCGCCGGGTTCGTAGAATGAAGGCGCCGAACCATCGGCCTGCCCTGGTTTGCCTGTACCGGCGAACGTGGTGACTCGTTGGTGCTTCGGATCCAGTTCCTTGATCTTGTGATTGTACGTGTCGGCAATCAACAGTTTATCGCCGTAAGCGACGAGACCGAGCGGATGCTGAAGTCTCACGTCGTCGCCTGTTCCATCCACATCGCCAAACTCAAACAGATCGCCACCGACGACAGTTTTGACGTGGCCGCCCGCGGTGTCGATCGCGCGGATGATGTTCGACTCGCTATCGGCAACGTACAGAGTGTGTCCCACAGTCGCCATTCCCGAAGGCTGTGCGAAACCCGATTCGACAAGTGAACCGTCGAGACGGGCTTCGCGACCGGAGCCCGCGAAGGTGGAGACAGTGTCTTTTTCGAGATCAAGTTTCCAGATCTGATGTGGACCAGCCATCGCGATGTAAAGAGTGTTGCCCGCGAGTTGAAGATCCCACGGCGAACTCAGCGCGATCTGGCGCGCTGGTCCTGACTCGCCGTACTCGCGCGACTGCTTACCGGTGCCGGCGATTGTCTCCACCGTTCGCGACTTGAGATTGATGCGCCGGATGAGATGGTTTTCAGTGTCGGCAACGTAAAGAGTGTCACCCGCGAGTGCCAAACCCTGCGGACGATAAAAACTTGCTTTGTCGAAAGCGCCATCGGCGGCGCCTGAGTCGCCAGTCCCAATCACGTCTACAAGTGTGCCGTCGAGTTTGGTGACAACGACGCGATTGTGATTCGAGTCAGCAATGAACAATCGATCGGTCGCGGCATCCGCGAGTATCTTTCCTGGAAAAGCCAACGGCAAATCACCGACTTTCGCGCGTTCGAGCACCAGTTTGAGTGGCTCTTCGTTCAACTCGCCGCGTTTGCGAAAGTCGTCGACAAGTTTGGCGATAGTCCGATCGATGACCTCATAGTTTCCTTCGCCGGAAACTCCGCCGACGACGTATCCCGCCGGATCGATCAGGACCTGCGTTGGCCATGCACGCACGCCGTAGCTCTGCCACACAGCGTATTCCGAGTCGTTGTAAACGGGATGTTCGATCTCGTAGCGCAGAATGATGCGCCGGATGTTCTCGGTCTCTTTCTCGTTCTTAAACTTTGCGGAGTGCACGCCGATGACGACCAACTGGTTGGCGTATTTTGTTTCGAGTTTCTTGAGATCGGGAATGATATGGATGCAGTTGATGCAGCCGTAGGTCCAAAAGTCCAGCAAAACAATCTTGCCTTTGAGTGCGGTCAGCGACAGCGGTTTGTCTGTATTCAACCAACCGCGCCCGCCTTGAATCTCCGGAGCTCTTACGCGTGCTCTATCTTGTGCAGACATTAAAATACCTCGCTCGCAAGCGAACGTGAAACTCACAATCAATGACAGCGCGAGAATCAGTGCTTTCATCAATGTTCGAGTAACTCGTCAACGCGTTCTATCGCGCGTCGCAAATGGGGAATCGTGATTGAGCCACCGACGACCAGTGCGACGTTGAAAGCATCGAGAAACTCTTCGCGTCGCACGCCAATTTCGACGCATTGTTTGACGTGGTAAGTGATGCAATCGTCGCAGCGCAGGACCGTTGAGGCCACGAGGCCCATCAGTTCTTTCGTCTTCTTGTCGAGCGCGCCGTCTTCGTAAGCTTGTGTGTCGAGAGCGAAGAACCGCTTGATGCCGAGATGCCCGCTGCCGAGCAGCTTTTCGTTCATCGCTGCGCGATATCGATCGAATTCGTCCATGGCAGTCATTGTATATGTCGGTCGAACGCGCGCAAAACTTACAGGCGTGATGTTGGTTTCTGTAGGCCCGTTGGGCTTTGAATGCTTTCTCTACTGATCCAGGGGCAGCGCGCTTCGCGCTCGCCCCTGGCTACCCTCTACCACGCCTTCGGCGCTCAACGCTGTAACTCACCATACCAAGCGGCGTTGGTTTGTTTGTCGTCCAGCGGCGTTGTAACCTTTCAGCCTGCGAAATGAACGCTGAAGGATTCACAACTCTCGAATACCAGCAGTTGCTGGCGCTGATTAAACGAAACGCGCAGACCGAAGCCGGTCAGGCGCGCGTTGAGAACCTATCGCCGCTTGCGACTATTGAAGAATTGCAGCACGAGCTGGCGGCGTTGGCGGAGTGCGTAACGCTGCGCGGCCGTGGTGGTAACTGGTCCTTCAGTGGTTTCTCCGATCCTGCTCAAACGATTGCGCGGTTGCGAGTTGAAAACGCGACGCTCGATCCACTTGCGATACTGCAAACGGCTCGTTTGTGTGAGCAGACGATGTCTGCACGTGCCGCGATCCTCGCCGAACGCGACAACGCGCCCGTGCTTTGGCAATTCGTTGAGAACCTGCCGCGAGAGTTGAATAGTTTGGTAGCGCGCGTCACCAACAAGATTCTGCCGTCCGGAGAACTTGACGATCGCGCCAGTCCTGAACTCGCGCAGATTCGCCACGACATCGCGACGTTGCGTTCGCGTATCACTCGTTCGCTCGAGGGGCTGATGCGCCGTTCGGCGGAAGCGATTCAGGATGAACTGGTCACGATCCGGAACGATCGTTTTGTGATCCCGGTGAAGGCGGATCATCGCGGACGCGTTCACGGCGTAGCGCACGGTTACTCATCTTCCGGGGCGACCGCGTTCATCGAACCGCTCGAAACTATCGAAGCCAACAATGAATTGCAGAGTCTTCATGAAGCCGAAGCGCGTGAGATTGCGAAGATTCTCTTTGGCTTGACCGAAGAACTGCGCGCGCAATTGCCGGCCATCGAAATGGCTGCGGAAGCGACCGCTGAACTGGATTTCATCAACGCTAAATCCGTGTTTCACCAGCGCTTCGATTGCGCTATTCCCGAGATCGGAGCAGAGAGCAAACTTGATCTTCACGACGCCCGACATCCGTTACTCGAAGAGAACCTGCGTGCGAGCGGAGGCGCTGTAGTTCCGGTCTCTTTTGCACTTGACGACGAAAAGAACGCGATGATCATTTCCGGCGCAAACGCCGGCGGTAAAACGGTTGTCTTAAAAACCACCGGCTTGCTCGCATTGATGGCGCTCTCGGGAATTTCAGTGCCCGCCAGGTCGGCAACATTCCCGTTTTATGAGAGCGTTCTCGCAGATATCGGCGATCACCAGTCGCTCGCGGCAAATCTTTCCACGTTTACTTCGCACGTCGCAAACATCGCGCGCATGCTTGAACTCTGCGAGCGTCCCGCGCTGGTGCTGCTCGATGAAGTCGGTACCGGAACGGATCCGGAAGAGGGTTCGGCACTCGGAGTCGCAGTGGTGGACCACTTTCGACGCGTTTGCGGCGCTCATGTGATTGCCACGACGCACTACAGCGGTTTGAAGATGTATGCCGGAAACGAGGCGGGAGTCATCAATGCCAGCGTGGAGTTTGACGAGAAAACACTGCGGCCGACGTACCGGTTGATTGTTGGGGTCGCTGGAGCTTCATCGGGGCTCGAGATTGCGAAGCGGTTCGGTGTTCCCCAGACGATCGTCAATGCGGCAGTGAGTTCGGTTAAGGATTCTTCACTTCAAGCGTCTGAGTATCTGCGACGAATCAAACGCGAATCGGAAGAAGCCGAGGCGTTGCGATTAGCGCTCGAAGAGGAACGCGCTGCCGTCGCTGAGAAGTTCGCTTCACTTGATAAGCAAGCGGCGAAGCGGGAACGAGAGCGCCAGACGGCTTTTGAGCAACTCGCGCAGCGCACCGTTGCCGATCTCGAAAAGCGCGCGCGTGAACTTGTCGGACGCATTGAAGATCGGACTGAGAGAATTCGAGCGGAGCGTGAAGCGCAACGCCAGGTGGCGGAGATGAAGCGCGCCGCGCAAAGCGCGGCGAAATCTGTAGGACAAACGGAATCCGGCTTTAATCCCCCTGCCCGTGGCGTTCGCATCGTGCGCGACGGGCAAACTGTTCCAGCCGCACCTGCCGAACAGCCTCACGCCGAAGAAGAACTGGTCCAATACGTAACCGCCCCGCCGCGCGAGATTGTTGTTGGCGACAAAGTAAAACTACTCTCGTTTGGGTCAGTCGGAATCGTGGACCAGATCAAGGAAGGCTATGCCGAAGTCCGCGTCAAGGCGTTGCGTTTCAGAGAAAAGCTGCAGAACCTCGAACTTGTCGAACAACAGTCGCAGCAGAAACCGCAGCAAGGCAAGCTCGAGAAGTTACGGCGAACTGCCGGGACTGAAGTTCATCTCGCTGAGGTGGACCACAAGGTCCAGTCGGAGTTGAACGTCATCGGACAAACGACTGACGAAGCCGTTGATGCAGTCGATAAGTTTCTCGACGAAGCATCACTGGCGAGTCTCAGCAAGGTTCGGATCGTTCACGGTCACGGCACGGGCGCGTTGCGGCGCGCGATTGCCGGTTTGTTAGGGGACCACCCTCATGTCGCTCGTTTTTTGCCCGCCCCACCCGATCAAGGCGGTGCTGGTGCAACGGTAGTTGAGTTGAGACAATAGCCACCACGGATTACACAGATAACACGGATTAGATGCGTTACCCCCAAACCTTCATCGACGACCTCAAGCGTCAAGCGGACATCGTTCGCGTCATTCAGGATTACGTGCAGCTCAAGAAGAAGGGCGCGAACTGGATGGCCTGCTGCCCATTTCACAAAGAGAAAACTCCGTCATTCTCCGTTAGTCCCACCAAGGAGATCTTCTACTGTTTCGGTTGTCACAAAGGCGGGACCGTCTTCAACTTCGTGATGGAGATCGAGCGCGTCAGTTTCCCCGAAGCGATTCGCATCGTGGCCGACAAGATCGGCATGCCGCTGCCGAAAATGGAGGAAGACAGCCGATTTGAAGCGCGACGCCACGAAGCGGACGACGTCATTGAGCTCAATAGCTGGGCGATGGAGTGGTGGCAACAGCAACTCGAATCGAGTAAAGAGGCCCGCGTCGCGCGAGAGTATCTGGTCCAACGAGAACTTAATGAAGAGACGCAAAAAACTTTTCGCCTTGGTTATGGGCCCGACAGTTGGGACGCGCTCTCGTCGTATCTCCGTCAGAAAGGCGCGACGCAGCAACAGATCGAACGCAGTGGTTTGGTAGTCAAGAAAGAGGAAGGCAACAACTACTACGATCGCTTCCGTGGCCGGTTGATCTTTCCGGTGCTGGACGCGCAGTCGCGACCCATCGCTTTTGGCGGCCGAACGTTGAAAGGTGAAGACGCGAAATACGTCAACTCACCTGAGACTGCCGCATACATCAAAGGTCGAAATCTGTTTGGTCTAAATCTCACGCGCGATGAAATTCGGCGCCAGGGATTTGCGATTCTCGTCGAAGGATTTCTTGATCTGATCGTTCCTTATCAGTTTGGTGTGCGCAACGTCGTCGCGAGTCTTGGAACTGCGTTGACTGCGGAGCAGGCGAAGTTATTAAGCAGGTTTGCGCGCAAAGTTGTAGTCAACTATGATGGCGACCGCGCGGGCGTACAAGCAGCGAAGAAGTCGATCGAGATTCTCCTCGCCGAGGACCTCGACGTAAAAGTGCTGGTACTTCCCGACAACGCGGATCCCGACGAGTTCATTCGAAAGTTTGGCGTAACTGAATATCAGCGGCGACGAGCACAGGCAAAACCACACATACAATTCGTGATCGAAAACGCTTTGCGCGACCGTAATCTTCACCGGCCTGCAGACAAAGCTGAAGCGGTCGAAGAAGTTCTTCCCTACATAAGGGCGGTCAACAGTCGTATTCAGAAGCGCGAGTATTTCGACATGGCAATGGATTCTCTCCGCATTACTGATGCGGTCTTGCGCCGGGAGCTTTGGCAGTCATTTAGGCGCGGCGCCGGAGTTGGCGGTATCGAACAAAGCATTATCGGCCGCCTTCCCAAGAAACCGACGATCGCCGAACAGCGTTTGTTGGAGCTGTTGTTTACCAAGGAAGAAATGCGTGAGGCCATACTGGCAATGCTTGACCCTTCTGACTATGAAGACCTGGTCACCGCCAACATTTTCAAGGCGTTTATAGAGTTAACGCGCCAGGGAGAACAAATAGATTTCGAGAGTCTCCGTACAAAGGCTGGAGATTCTCTCTCGGACGTGATCGGTAATTTGCTGCTCGAGGGCTCCGCGAGATGGGATTCACGAGAGTTGCACGCGGTAAACCAACAGATGACTCCCGAGGAGTGCGTCTTCGCTTTTAGAGTGAAGAAGATTCAAGATCAATTAGAGCAGCTGAATTCTGAGTTTGCCGAGGCTGAGCGGGAAAGGGATTCGGAGAGATTGGAAGCTCTGGCGATAGAGCATTTGACACTGACCCGCCGAAGGAATGAGTTGTCTCTTCCCCACCCGACCGGCACAAAATAACCATGGAAGACAAGGATCGCGACGACGTCATGGAACGCCTGCTCGAACTGGGCGGCGATAAAAAGTACCTAACGTTCGACGACCTTAATCGCGAGTTGCCCGACAATGTCGTCTCGCCTGACGACATCGAAGACGTCCTTCAGAAACTTGAAGGTTCCAACATCCCCGTCGCCGACTCCGACGAGCGGCTGCTCGAACAAGCCGCAGTGACAGTTTCCGACGACGACGAGGAAGTTCTCGACGAAGATATCGAACTCGATCTTTCCGCCGGTGCTCTCGAAAAGACGAACGATCCGGTCCGACTCTACCTGCGTGAGATGGGTGTTGTCCCGTTGCTCACGCGTGAAGGCGAAGTGGCGATCGCCAAGCGCATCGAGCGCGGACAGTTAAAAACTCAGAAGGCGATTGCGCGCTCTCCGATTGCGGTGCGCGAGTTGTTGCGTGTCGGCGAAGATCTCGAAGCTCACCGCATAAACATCCGCGACACGGTAACGTTCTCAGAACAGGCTGAACTCACCGGCGATGAAGACAAGGCCGAAGAGTATCGGGCCTGGACCATCGAAGGAATCCAGAACATCTCAAAGCTCGCCAGGCAGGGGCTGAAGGAACTCGAAAAACTTCGCGCCGAGCCGAAGCTGAATCGTGGCAAGAAGAGCAAGAAACTGACGCGCTTAAGACGCCGGGTTGCGCGCACACGCCTCGAAATCGCGCAGGAGATGGGACGTCTGAACCTGACGGAGCGTGCGCGTCAACGATTGATCAACGGAATTCGTGCGGTCCAGAAGACGGTGCGCGAAGCCGATCGCGAAATTGATAGTTGCAACGAAAAACTGTCGCGCAAACGCCTCAAACCGGAAGACCAGCGAGACCTAAAACGCCGCATACTCGGCGCCAAGAAGAGGCTGTCGCAGATCGAGATCGACAACTTTGTCGGTCCGGTCGAGATCAAGCGATCGCTTCAGGCCATCGTTGTTGGTGAACAGCAAACAGGCCAGGCGAAGCGTGAACTGGTCGAAGCGAACCTGCGTCTGGTTGTTTCCATTGCAAAGAAATATACGAACCGCGGTTTGCAGTTTTTGGATCTGATTCAAGAGGGCAACATCGGTTTGATGAAAGCGGTCGATAAGTTTGAGTGGCGGCGCGGTTACAAGTTCTCTACTTACGCCACTTGGTGGATCCGCCAGGCCATCACGCGCGCGATCGCCGACCAGGCGCGCACGATCCGTATTCCGGTCCACATGATCGAGACGATCAATAAGTTGATTCGGACGTCGCGTTCGCTCGTACAGGAACTGGGACGAGAGCCGACGAGCGAAGAGATCGCGCGGAAGATGGATATTCCCGTTTCGAAGGTGCGTAAGGTTTTGAAGATCGCGCAGGAGCCAATCTCTCTGGAAACTCCGATTGGCGAGGAAGAGGATTCACATCTCGGCGATTTCATAGAAGACAAGTCGATCCTGAACCCGGCCGACGCTGTGGTTGCTTCAAACCTGCGCGAGATCACTGACGAAGTGCTGGCAACGCTCACGCCACGCGAAGAGAAAGTGATCAAGATGAGGTTTGGACTTGGCACCACCGGGTCCGAGCATACGCTCGAAGAAGTCGGCCAACACTTCGCCGTCACGCGAGAGAGAATCAGGCAGATCGAAGCCAAGGCCTTGCGTAAACTGCGGCATCCCTCACGCTCGAGAAAACTGAAAGCGTTTCTTGACGGCGCTCCTCACTAAGCCACGAAAAGGCACAAAAAAGATTAGCCACAAAAAGGCACAAGAAGTTACTTGCTGAAATCCAGGAAGGCTGTACTTCGCGCGGTATGATCGAACTCGTAGTTGTAAGTGTATCCGGGAAACTCGACGGGCTTTACGAACTGCACTCGCACTTCAATTCTATTGTCGCGCTTTGCCGGCGTGATTAACGCATTCGCCGGCACTTCATATTCAGCAAAACTCTTCATTAACTGTTCCCCGGCCCATGCCGGTGGTTTTCCTTCCGCCGAAGCGACATCGACGTAGTGCTGCATCAGGTCCCTAAACGTGTGGGCGCGATAAGCGATAGGGATGTAGATATAGCCGGCGTAAGCGCTTGCGCCGATGATCAACATGACAATGACAAATTTCAGACTGGCACTGCCGCGTTCACTTGATCTTTGGATTTGCATCAATGACCACTTTCCTTATGTCTCGTGCGGCGTCGTAATCCCGCTCGCAGCGACTGACGCAATAGTCCGGCACTGATGAGCCGGCCTTCGACTATCTTCGGCCGGCCCACTCCTTCCAGCAACACCCAATTGATCTGACCGTCAACACTCTTTTTGTCGTGCTGCAACGCGCGGATGATCTGGCTCACATCGAGATTGTCAGCGCGTGGCAGTGGACCACAAAGATCGACGGCTTCAGCCAACGAATCGAAGTCCCTGGCGTCGAGCAGACCCAGGTCTCGCGAGAGTTCTCCGGCAACTAACATTCCATAGCCCACGGCTTCTCCGTGTCTGAAGCGGCGATAGCTGGTTATCGCTTCGAGCGCGTGTGCCGTTGTGTGACCGAAATTCAAAATCCGGCGCGATTTTGCGTCCGATCGCATCGTCGATTCGCGTTCGTCATTTGCGACTATCGACGCCTTGAATTGGCAGTTCGCCGCAATCAATTCCTCAAAATCCCTGTTCAAAACAAACT
>Ga0068861_100000950_pt1 | contig 17615 bp, 14 predicted proteins | sample KBSSwiS42_FD_66593 | JGI IMG/M metagenome (GOLD analysis project Ga0068861, IMG submission 66593) | Switchgrass rhizosphere microbial communities from Kellogg Biological Station, Michigan, USA - KBS Switchgrass S4-2 | ecosystem: Host-associated > Plants > Roots > Rhizosphere > Soil ...
GGCAAAGGCTCGAAACGATACGCAAGCGCGGGCCGAACGCGGCTGCCCACGCTTGCTTGACAGTCGCCGGACGTACATCCTAAGTAGGCGAGGTCCGTGACACGATCCAGGCGCGTAGCTCAGTGGTAGAGCACTACCTTGACACGGTAGGGGTCGGCAGTTCAATCCTGCCCGCGCCTACGGGAGAGGCGGCTGACTTTGCCAGCGCCGCCTTTGCCCGAGCGGGGTTTGCCAGGGCAGGTTTTGCCAGAGCAGGTTTTGCCAGAGCAGCCTTTGCCAGAGCGGCCCGCGGAGTGCCAGCCGTTCGTCGCCTGTCATCCGGCCCTGCGACGCGGCGACGTGTGTTACCTCCCAGTTCGACGCGGCCATGATGGCCCGCGACGAAGTTTTGGTGCTGCGTCAACCAGGGGTAGGCGGTCCGAGACAGATGAGCGACCGGGTGGGCGGATCGCAATGGGGCGAGTGTTCGGCGCGGAGCTGCGCTAGAGTGATTGGGCTGCCGTGCTCGGTCCGGCGGCGCGCGGGCGCTCCGGGGAACGCCAGCGTGGCGGGTGCGTGGTGCGCCGCCGAACGGCGAACTGTTTGCGAGGCCTCGAGGGCTTCTCGAAAAAAGCAAAAGGAGCAGGAGTAGCAATACATGGCGATGGGTAGACGACCGATGCCGCGCGACTCGCGCGCGCCTCAAATCCGAGTGAATCACCGCATCCGGGTGCCCGAGGTGCGGGTGGTGTTGGATGATGGATCGCAGCTGGGGGTGATGCCGACATCGGAGGCGTTGAAAGCTGCCGAGGGCCGTGGCCTGGACCTGGTCGAGGTCAACCCGAAGAGCGTCCCGCCGGTGTGCAAGATCCTCGACTTTGGTCGCTACAAATACGAGGAAAAAAAGCGCGCCAGCGATGCCAAGCGCAAGCAGACCGTCGTCGAGCTCAAGGAAGTAAAGCTGCGTCCGAAGACGGACGATCACGACCTGCAGGTGAAGGTGCGGGCCGCCCGGCGCTTTCTGGAATCGGGCAACAAGGTCAAATTCACCGTGCGCTTCCGGGGTCGGGAGATCACGCACCCCCAGCGCGCGCAGATGCAGCTCGACTGGTTGATCGAGCAGCTCATCGATCTCGCCAACGTAGAGCAGCGCCCGCAGATGGAGGGCCGCACCATGAGTGCCATCGTGGGTCCCAAGCCCATCGTGCTGCAGCGCCTGGCGAGCGACCGTGCCCGTCGCGAAGCCGAGGCCGCAGCTCAGGGCGTGGATGTAGCCGAGCTCGAAGAAAAGCAGGACGACTCCGAAGAGGAGTCAGATTCCGACGACGACGACGACGACGACGAAGAGGATTGAGGGAGCCCTCGCGAGCGTCAGCTGAAGACACCCGCGAGGTACGCTGCCAGCACGACGCCGGCCAGGACCAGGGTCGCCGTCAAGATCCAGAAGCGCAGCGGCAGCGCCGGCGACGTGGGTGCAGGCACCAGGTGTGGAGCGTGTCCAGGGTACGCTGCCGGCGGCAGCGACAGCGCCGGCCGGCCCGAGCCGCGCACGCCCTTCGGCGGCGGCGGCCTGCCGGGGGGCTGCGGAGCGCGCGGCGGCTGGCTCTGCGCTCGGGGGAACTCAAAGCCCTGGTCCTCCAGCGCCGCCAGGTTGCCCGCCTCATAGCCACCCGGGGGCGCGAGGTTCACCTGCGAAGGCTCGGCAGCCGGCAAGCGGGTGGTGGAGTGCGAGCCTTCGAAGGTGCCGAAGCTGAGCGGGATGGCGCCCACACCACTCTGTTCGTCCGGACCGGGGTCGAGCGCGGCGTCGCTTTCCTCGTCCTCTTGCAACGAGGTGAAGCTCACCATCGCGTCCTGGATCAGGTTGCCGATCAGGGTCTGCTGTTTCGGGCGCGCTCCGCGCTGGCGACGCTGCTCCTCTTTCACGTCCGTGACCAGACCGCCGATGTCAAACGAGGATACGGGGCGGCCCATCTGGAACAGCACGCGGTTTAGATCGCGACCAAATTCGCGCGCGCTCTGGTAGCGGTTCTTGGGATCGCGTGCGAGCGCGTGGCCGATGATCTGCTCGAGCGCTGAAGGAATATCCTTCACGTACTGGGACAGCGGTGGAACTCGCGCCGCCTGGACCAGGCGCACCGTGCCCAGGTCCGTGTCTCCCATGAACAGGCGCTGACCCGTGATCATCTCCCAGAGCATGATGCCGGTGGCGAAGATATCGGTGCGATGGTCGACCTCTTCGCCCAGGGCGGCTTCGGGAGAAAGGTAGCTGAACTTGCCCTTGATGATACCGGGCTCACTCGACTCGAGCTGGCTATTGGCCTTGGCCAGACCGAAATCCACCACTTTGACTTCGCCGTGGCGAGTGATCAGCACGTTGGGAGGCGACACGTCTCGGTGCACGATGCCGAGCGGTTGACCGAGCGCGTCTTGAGCTTCGTGCGCGTAGGAGAGACCTTCACAGGTGCGCAGCGCAATCAGGCAGGCCGCTTCCATGGGCAAGGGTTTGCCGATCTGCTTGCGGTGCTCGATCACTGCCTTGAGATTGGCGCCGTCCACGTACTCCATCACGATGAAGTAGGTGTCATCGCCCACACCGATGTCGAAGACCTGGACGACATTGGAATGCGAGAGGCTGGCGCTCAGCCGTGCCTCATCCAGAAACATCCCGATGAACTGCTTCTTTTGCGACAGGTGAGGCAGTACGCGCTTGATCGCGACCGTTTTCTTGAAGCCTTCCAGCCCGGCGCTCTCTGCTCGGAATACCTCCGCCATGCCGCCAGCGGCGATCTTCTCGATGACGCGGTAGCGTTGTTGTGGGGCGTGGGCCATGGGCTGGGATCGGGGTTCCCTCGGCGGCTCGCGACTGGCGAGCGTGCGGAGGCTAGGGGTGGGCCCGCCGCTAGGCAAATAACATACCGCGTTTGGCTCGCCGCTCAGCGTCTTGGACCGGTAAATTCAGTCCTCGAGGGCGGAGACTTGACGCTGGGCCAGACCCCTCCCTAGCCTGCGCGCCGTGGAAGAGCACCCGCCCGAAGAGACCCTCGCCCCCGACGAGCCGCCGACCCCCCTCTGGCTGCCGGTACTCGGCGCGGCGCTGTTCCTGGTCGCCGCCATCCTGATTTTTGCGGGCCGCTGATCGCTAGAAATCGCCAAAAAAGTCTCGCCTTTGGCCGCGCTGCGTGCGAGCCTCGGCGCCCCTTCGGGGCCGTAGCTCAGCTGGGAGAGCGCCTGACTGGCAGTCAGGAGGTCACCGGTTCGATCCCGGTCGGCTCCACGAAGAAGCCCGCAAAGTCCTGCCGAGACGCAGCCATATCCCATCAGCATTTGGTGCTGCGGAGTGGCGGAGTGCCTTCTGGCTCCGCAGCGGAATGTGGGCTTCCGGCGCCGGAGTGCCAGTGGGCTTCCTGGTGTTGCTCCGGTGCCGCGCGGCTCCGAGCCCAATCCTAGTCAGCTCGCTCGAGGCCCGATCAGCTGCTCGGCGAGCTTCAGGGCGGCCACCATGCCGCGGGCATCGGCCTTGCCCTGCCAGGCGATGTCGTAGGCGGTGCCATGATCCACGCTGGTGCGCACCCGGCTCAGGCCGAGCGTGACGTTCACCGCGTTGCCGAACGCGACCAGCTTGGTCGGGATGGTCGCCTGATCGTGGTACATCGCCACCACTCCGGCGTACTTGCCGGCATACGCGAGCCGATAGGCAGATTCGGCGCCGATCGGCCCGACCAGCTCGGCGCGTCCACGCAGGCGGCGGCGCGCCAGACGGATCCCCGGCAGAATCGCCAAGCGCTCCTCGTCACCGAGCAGCTCGCTCTCCCCGGCGTGCGGATTGAGCGAACACACGGCCAGCTTGGGGGCGTCATGACCCAGGTCGATCAGGAAGCGGGCGAGCTGATAGCTCGCTTCGGCGACGTGCTCGGGCGTCAGCCACTCGGGCACGCTATGCAACGGCAAATGCGTGCTCGCCAGGCTCGTCGTGAGCCGAGGCGAGGCGAAACACATGATGGCGCTCTTGGCGCCGTCACGTGCCTGCAACCATTCCGTATGACCCGCGAAGCGTTCGGCTCCGGGCGCGCCGCAGCGAGCAATCAAGGCCTTGCTGACGGGCCCCGTCACCAGCGCCGAGCCACGGTGCGCCCGCACCAGATCGAAGGCGGCATCGACGGCCGCGAGCTGCGAGCGCCCGGTCGCCTTCGTAGGCCGGCGCGGATCGAGGTCCGCAGCGCGCAGCTCCGGGCCTGCGTCTAGATAATAGAGCCCTGCCGTGCGCAGCTCTTGCCCGGTGTAGGGTTCGAAGCGTGCCCAGCGCACACCGACCAGCTCGGCTGCCTGCTGAATCGCGAGTCTGCTGCCGACGAGAATGCACGGGGTCTTGCGGCCGCGACGGACTGCCGCCACGGATACCTCGGGGCCGACCGATGCCGGACACCCCACCGAGAGCACGATCATTCTTCTTCGGAGTCCAGCTCTCCCGGCCCTTCTTCGCCGCCTTCTGGGTCGGGCATGCGGAGCTTGTAGCCGGAACCGCGGAGGGTCTCCAGGGGTAGCGCGTCCCCGAGCTTGGCTCGCAGACGCCGGACGTGAATATCCACCGTGCGGGGGCCGCCGTCGTAGCGATTGCCCCAGACGCGGGCCAGGAGATGGTCGCGGGAGAGAACCTTGCCTCGGCGCTCGCACAGGTACACGAGCAGAGCGAACTCCTTGGCGGTGAGCGCGATGGGCTGACCGCCCTTCGTCACCTCATGCGAGGCCTGATCGACGACGATGGGCCCGACCTTGTGCCGCTCTTCCGTCGCGAACTCGCTGCGGCGCCATTCGACCGCGCGAATTCGGGCGTACAGCTCCTCGGGCACATAGGGGTGCAGCACGAAGTCATCGAAACCACTCGACGGATCGACACGAGCCATCTGGCCGACCGTGACCGCGATGAGCGCGCCGACGTTGTCGAATGTCTGCTCTTTTCGAACCGCACGCAGCGCGGCGATGGCGAGATCGGGCCGATCGAGCGCCTCAAACACCAGAGCGCGAGGCCGGCCCTCCATGTTCGGGTCGTCCTCGAACAGATTGACGGGATCGTCCCACAGGTCGAGGGTCCGAACGCTGGCGCCCAACTGTCGAAGCGTGGCGCTCGCACCGTCCTCACGGTCCAGGACGGGTCCATGACCCACGACGGCAACAAAGGGGACTTTTTTGGGGCTCGCGTCAGCCAATGTCTGTTCCACCAACGGTAATGCTGGAGAGCTTCATGGTTGGGCAGCCCACTCCGACGGGCACACTTTGGCCGTCCTTGCCACAGGTCCAGCTTCCATCGGACAGCGCCACGTCATTTCCCAGCATGACTACACGGCGCAGCGTTTCCGGACCATTTCCAATGAGATTCGCCCCCTTGAGCGGAGCCGTCAGCTTACCGTTTTCGATCAGATAGCTTTCCGTCAGGGAAAAAACGAAATCGCCATTGGCGATATCCACTTGTCCGCCGCCAAATGATTTCGCGAAAATTCCGTGCGAAACGCTGCGCAGGATCTCCTCGGGATCGTGAGGACCCGCGAGCAGCAACGTGTTGGTCATCCGGGGCATCGGAACGCAAGCAAAGCTCTCCCGCCGACCGTTGCCCGTGGGCCGCGTCTGAAAGTGCTCCGCGGAGTGCTGATCGTGGATGTAGCCGCGCAGAATGCCATTTTCGATCAGCACGCTACGCTCGGGCTCATTGCCTTCGTCGTCCACGTTGATGGTGCCGCGAGACTGCTGAAACGTGGCGTCGTCGACGACGGTGCACAGCGTGCTCGCGACTTCCTTACCGATCTGGCCACTATAATTGCTGGTCTTCTTCCGATTGAAGTCGGCCTCCAGCCCATGGCCCACCGCTTCGTGAAGCAGAATGCCGCTGTCGCCGGGGGCGAGCACCACTGTCAGTTGACCGGCCGGTGCCGGGCGGGCCTCGAGCAGGCAGAGCGCCTGACGGGCGGCTTCCGCACCGTGGAACTCGGGGCTTTTGCCGTCGAAGTAGCCGAGCGACATCCGCCCGCCGCCGCCGCTGCGTCCCGCCTCGCGTCGCGTGCCGCGTTCGGCCAGTGCCCGGACTCCGAACCGCATCAGCGGCTGACTGTCGCGGCAGAAATGGCCGAGGCTGGTGCAGATCAAGATCTCGCGGATCTCTTCTGCGAAACTCGCTTCCACTTTCACGACGCTCGGATCGTGTGCGTGCGCAGCGCGGCTCGCGCGCTCGAGCAGCTGACGCTTGTCGGAGCCCGCCGCATCCAGCGTGAGCTCCGCGAGCTCGTAGCGCTCGGGCAAGACGCGCGGCGTGACCTTGACGGCCGTGGTGCGCGGGCTCTGGGCGCGCGCGATCTGGGCGGCGGTGTGGGCTGCCCTCAACATGGCGTCGTAGTCGAGATCTTCGACGTGCGCATAGCCCGTCGCGTCACCGCTGCGCACGCGCACGCCGAGGCCCACGGACACGCCGCGGCTCGCGCTCTTGGTGATCCCATCCTCGAAGAACAGGCTGCCCGCAGCGCGGTACTCGAAGAACAGGTCGGCGTAGTCACCGCCGCTCGCTAGCGCCACGTCGATCAGCCGACGGCACACGCTCTCATCGATGCCGGCGCTACCACCCGGCCCGAAGGGCGCGTGATACAGCTTGCTGTGGGTCATGCGCGGATCACACCACGGGCCGCGCCGCTTGGCAAACCCCCGTCGCGCAGCAGCGGGCAGCGTCCGTTTTTTCGCTGGCCCGTTCACGATCGGGTCAGCCCTCGGGCGGACGGGCGACGCAGGCTTGCCCTGTCGGGTACGAGAGCGTTAGCCTGCTCGGCGCATGGGTCCTCTCTTCAAAACCCTGGTGGCTCTCCACGTCGCCGCCAACCTGGTCTGGATCGGAGCCATCCTGAGTGTCGCGCTGGCGCTGGTTTCCCGAGCCGGTGACGGGCGCGTGGGAGCGCAGATCGCGTACGAGCTGTACCGCCGCCTGGCCGTGCCGGCGTTCGTCGTTTCTTTTCTCGCCGGTCTGACGCGGCTGATGCTGGATCTCGATCTGTACTTCGGCGCCGGCAATCCGAAGTTCATGCACGGCAAGTTGTTCTTTGCGCTGATCGTGATCGCGCTGCATCACGTGATCGGAGCGCGCGCCAAGGCGGTGAGCACGGGGCGGCGGAGCGCGCCAGGCCCCGTCGGTGTGCTGGCGTTGCTGTTGTTGATCTGTGCAGTCGCTGCTGCGCTGCTCGTGATCCTCAGGCCGTTCTGAGTCGAGCCGGCGAGAACGCGCCCTGCCCCTGCGGGGACACCCCGCACCCCGACGCGGCAGCGCGCTCAGAGACGGTGTGCGACACGGATGGCCGCCGGGCCCAGTCCACTTGCGCAACAGCCCAGCGAAGTGGCCAGAAAATTGGTCCTTCCACCTGACATTCCCCTACGCAGCAGCTTCTCCCCCACCCGCTGCCGGTCCGACTTTCGGGCTGCTCAGGAGCATGCCCCCCAGGGCGCCTTGACCGGGACCGACCCGAGGTCCTAAATTCAGAGGAGCAGCGCCGTATTGTCGGTGTAGCGAGGCGCGATTGGCGTTTGACCGCGAAAAGACTCTTCAGACAGCTCAGAAGTACGTCGAGAAGCGGAAGTACGACCGAGCCGTCCTGGAGTATCAGAAGGTCGTCCAGCAAGAGCCGAACGACGCACGCACGTTGCTGCGAATCGGCGACCTGCAGTCGCGCATGGGCGCGCATGCCGAAGCCATCGCGACGTACGATCGCGTCGCCCTGCACTATGCCGGCAAGGGATTCTCTCTCAAGGCTGTCGCCGTCCTCAAGCAGATCGGCGAGCTGATCGAGCGACACGCGCCGCAGCTGGCAGATCAATACGGGCACGTGTTGCCGAAGCTCGCGCAGATCTATGCGGAGCTGGGGCTGATCAACGATGCCCTGGCCACGTATGACAGCGTCGCGCGGCGCCTGCAGGACCGCGGGCGCGACCGTGACGCCGTCGAGATCATCCGGCGCATGGTCTCGCTCGATCGCGCGAACCCCCTGCCTTATTTGCGCCTGGCAGAAGCCCTGTGCCGAGTGAGCCGCGTCGATGAGGCAGTCGAGCACTTCTGGAATGCCGCTCAGCTCTTGACGCAGCAAGGGCGACCGGATGACTCGCTCAAGGTGCTCGAGCGGATCCTGCATTTCCGGCAGGACCCGCGCGTGGCGCGGGTAGCGGCCCAGCTGTACCTGACCAAGGCCACGCGCGAGGCGGGGATGCAGGCGCTCGCCCGCTTGCAGCTCTGCTTCGACGCTGATCCGAAGGACCTGGAGACCCTGGCGCTGCTGGCGCAGGCGTTCGACGTGATCGGCCAGTCGTCGAAGGGGGTCGAGGTCTACAAGGAGATGGTGCGCATCGCCTTCGAGACGGGGCAGAAGGAGCTGCACGAGCGCTACCTGCAGCACCTCTCGCGCGTCGCCCCCAACGATCCGCAGGTGCGCGCGCTCGAGGCGATGAACCGCAAGGCGCCCTCGGACAGGCCGCAATCGGGGCGGCCCTCGAGTTACCCGCCCGAGCTGGGCGAAGACGACATCGAGTTTCTGGATGCGGAGGCCGTCACCGACGACGAGCCGGCTCCGCGCAGCGTGCGCCCTCTGGATGCGGGCGCCGGGCGGGCGCCGCGGGAAAGCCGGAACCTCGACAGCCTGGTGACGGTATCGAGCGTGGAGGTCGGCACGCTGCGACCCGCGCAGCTGAGCACAGGTGCTTCGGAGTTCCTGCGCAAGGCGCTGGTGGACGCCGAGTCGTTTCGCGGGCTGAAGTTGTATGGCAAAGCCTCGCAGTGTCTGCGCCAGGCTTTGGCGCTCGCGCCCGAGTCGCTGGAGCTGCGGGCGGCGCTCCAGCAGGTGTTGCTCGAGGCGGGCGATCAGCCCGCTGCGATCGAGCAGATGCTGGCCGTGGCGCGCCTGTACCTGGAGCGCGGCTCGCTCTCCGCGGCCGAAGTCGAGCTGTATCACGTGCTGGAGCTCAGCCCCGAGCTGCCCGCGGCGCTGCAGCTGCTCGAGCGAGTAGACGCGCAGGCGCGCGCAGCGCGGCCCAAGCCGCCGCGAAAATCCAGGACGAAACAAGCCTCTGCCCCGATCGCGGAAGAGCCCTCGGCGCCGCTCAGCCAGGTCGAGCACGAGGCCTTCGAGCTGCGCACGCGCGTCTCTTCGCCGGGCATGCCCGCGCTCGCGACGGCGCCGCCGCCCGCGCAGCGCGCTCGGCAGACGGACGCCGGCAAGACGGAAGCACCGCTACCCGCCTACGACCTGGACGAGGAGCAGACGGGGCGCAGCGCCGCCCTGGTGACCAAGCCAGAGGCGCCGCTGCCTCAGTTCAGCCTGGACTCGGGCTTGCTGTCAGCCCCGGACGCGGCAGGCGCGCCCAGCGCGCGACCGCCGAGCCGTCGCGAGTCGATCCGCGCCGCGCTGGATGAAGCGGAGTTCTTCTCGTCGCGCGGCCTGTACCAGGACGCCGCGATGATCTTGCGCGACCGGCTGGAACAGCATCCGAGTGACCCGGAGCTGATCGAGGCGATTGCGCAGCTGGAGCCCAAGCTCAATACCGAGAGCGGCACGCGCGACGTGGGCCGCCTCGGCGTGGAGGAAAGTCCGAGCAGCGCCGCTGCCGGTGCCGCGCAGGTGGCAGGCTCCGCCGAGGCGGCGCGCAAGCTCGCGGTCGCCGCGGGCCCGCCCAGCTCTTCGCTCGGCAAAGAGCTGCGCGTTCAGTTCAGCACGGACGGCAAGCTGGAGCACGGCGCCGTGATCGACGCGGACGCGGATCTCGAGCTCGTCGACTCGCTGGAACAACAGCCAGGGCAACAGCAGCAGATCGACGTCGACGAGGTGTTCGCCAAGTTCAAGCAGGGGGTGAAGGCGCAGGTCGCCGACAACGACAGCGCCACGCACTACGACCTGGGCGTGGCCTACAAGGAGATGGGCCTGTTGACGGATGCGGCGCGCGAGTTCGAGATCGCTTCCCGCGACCCCAAGCGTGAGTGCACCTGTCTGTCCATGATGGGCATGATGTACCGCGAACGCGGTGAGCTCGACCGCGCCGCGGAAGCCTATGTGCGGGGCCTGAACGCCAAGCACAAGACCGTCGGTCAGGAGATGAGCCTGTATTACGACCTGGGTACGGTCTACGAGACGAAGGGCGACCCGGACGAGGCGATCTACTACTACCAGCGCATCGCACGCCGCGACCCGGCGTACCGTGACGTGCCGCAGCGCCTGCAAGCGTTGCTGCCGCACTCGCGCCGTTTTTCTCAGCCCGCGCGCGCCATCAACGACGAGCAGGACTTCGAGCGCAACTTCGACGACCTGTACGAGCGCGAGTGAGCCCGTCGTTCCGCTCCGGTCCACCTGCGCCCGGAAACGACACGATAATGATTGTCACAGTCGAGTTAAGTCGTTGCCCGGCGGGGTAGGCCCGAAACTAGACGACAAGGGTGAACCGACCAGGGGCATTCGGAGGCTCTAGCCTGTGCCCAACGAGCCGTACTGGATCGCGTGGCGGGGAACACGAGGACGGCGCAACCATGAGCGAGCGACGCGCCCAGGACGGCGAGAGCACGGGCGGCTCGCAGGGCGGCGACGCCAGTGCTCGCAACTACGCGGTCCTGGATCAGCTGCTACGCGACTGCTGCGTGGAGCTGATGGCGGACTACGGACTGCCTGCCACGCTGGCTCCCCCCGCCGCGTTCAACGAGCCAGCGGTCGGGGCATCGGTTGCCGCCATCGACTTCAGCGGACGTGACCTGCGGGGAACGATCGCACTGCGCATGACCAGCAGCGTCGTGCTGGAGACGTATCGGGCTGCCGTCGGCGTGTCTGTGTGCGAGGCCTCGACCGAGGCCAGCGACTGGACGTGCGAGCTCGTCAATCAGCTGATCGGGCGTTTGAAGAACAAACTCCGATCGTACAATGTTTCTTTCAATGTGAACACGCCGCGACTCTTGGCGACCTTCCCCGTTGCCGAGCTGGAGCGTGCGCTGCGCAGCCGTTTCGTGTCTGACCGAGGCGCGTTCGCCGGCTACCTGGACGTGATGATCGCGCCTGGCTTCAGCTTCGTGGACAGCCCACCCGAAGTACCGCTCTTGGACGAGGGGGACCTGGTTCTGTTCTGAGCCGGGAATACGGAGTAAATCGTGGCGAAGAGAATACTCATCATTGACGATTCCGCGTCGGTGCGTCGGCAGGTCTCTGGCGTGCTGAGCCCGGCGGGCTTTCAGGTCATCGAGGCAGCCGACGGCGTGGACGGCGCGGAACAAATTCGCTCCCTGTCGGACCTGGCGCTCGTGATCTGCGACGTGAACATGCCCCGCATGAACGGGCTGGACATGCTGGAGACCCTGAAAGAGGAGATCGCCCAGCGGCAGCTGCCGGTGGTGATGCTCACCACCGAGGGCCAGCCTGAGGCCATGGCGCGCGCCAAGAAATGCGGCGCCAGAGGCTGGATCGTCAAGCCCTTCAAGGAGCACCTGCTGCTCGGCGCGGTGCAAAAGCTCACGCTGTCTGGCCTATGACCACCGTAGCCCCTGTCTCTAGCTCAGCTTTGACCGTCCTGCCGACGTTCGACGACCTGCCCGACGGCGTGCTGGTCATCGATCGCTCCGGCCGAGTCCAGCAGGCGAATCTGGCGTTCCTGACCCTGATAGACCGCGGCCACGCGGAGGTCGTCGGGCAGCCGCTGGAGGCGCTCGTGGCAGAAGAGGACATGCTGCATCTGGCGGGCTTCGACGCCATGTTCGGGGCCGGCGCAGTTCAGGACGGCAACGTGATTTTCACGACGTCCGACGGTCGGCACCGTCCACTCATCATTTCCGCGGGCCCTGCCCGCGACGAACGCTACCTGCTGATCACGGCGCGCGTGGCGGGCGTGGTGCAGCGGGAGCTGGCCGACGCTTCGCGCTGGGTAGTGCAGGAGCAAGAGCGCTCGATGAGCTTGATCGAGGCGCGCGACGAGCTGTTCGCCAAAAATGAGGCGCTGTGCGCAGCGCAGGCGGATCTGGAGGGCGCGTACGCCAAGTTGCAGGCCGAAGTGGCCACGCGCGAGCGGCTGGAGCACGAGCTGAACCTGGCGCGCAAGCTCGAGGCCATCGGGCAGCTGTCCGCGGGGGTAGCGCATGAGATCAACACGCCACTGCAGTACGTGGGGGACAGCGTCCACTTTCTGGGACAGGCGTTTCAGAAGATCAGCGGCTACATCGAGCGCGTCGATCAGCTAGCGAAGGCCGAGCAACCTCCCGCCTGGAGCGAGGTGCTGGCTGCGCTGCAGGCTGGACGCAAGGAGGCGCGGCTCCAGTTCGTGATGGAAGAGGTCCCCCGCGCGGTGCTCGCGTCCAAGGAAGGCGTCGAGCACGTCTCCCGGATCGTGCAGGCACTGAAGGCCTTTTCGCACCGAGGCTCGGAAGAGAAGTGCGCGAGCGACGTCAACGCGGCGATCCAGAACACGCTGGTGATGGCGAACAACGAGTTCAAGACTGTCGCTACGGCGCAAACCGACCTCGGCGACCTGCCGCCCGTGTGCTGCATCATCAGCCAGCTGAACCAGGTATTTTTGAACCTGATCGTCAACGCCGGTCACGCGATTGCAGACGCGGGCCGCTCCAGCCCCGGCACCATCAAGGTGAGCTCGCGGGCCGAAGACGGCGTGGTGATCATCGACATCGGCGACAACGGCGGCGGCATCCCTGATCACATCCGCCACAAGATCTTCGAGCAGTTCTTCACCACCAAAGAAGTCGGTCGAGGCACGGGCCAGGGCCTGGCGCTGGCCCGCAAGATCGTCGTCGACGGCCACGGTGGCACGCTCACGTTCGCGAGCGAGGTCGGCAAGGGCACGACCTTCACGCTGCGCCTGCCGATCGACGGCCAGACTCGCTTGTCCTGACCCTGCGCTCGTTGCTGCAGGTTGGCTGCTCAGCGCAGCGCGCGCGTCAGGAAAGGCAGCGAGACATCCATGCGGTAGTCGATGTCCGAATGCGTGTCATCGAACTCTTCGTAGGTATGTTCGATGCCGGCGGCGTGCAGGCGCTTGGACAGGATGCGACAGCCGTAGTGGATCTGATACTGATCGCGCCAACCGCAATCGATATAGATGCCGCGCAAGGATCGCAGGTTCTTGCGGTACTGCGTCACCAGGTGAATGGGGTCGTGCTTCAGCCAGGCCTGCCAGCGCCGCTCGATGCGTTCGCCCGTCTCCAGATTGAACGGCAAGCGAAAGCCATTGGGCGCGCGCGGGTCGGGGTCGTACGTGGCCGCCATACACAGGTTCATGATCGTGTGGCTCTCCGACGAAGTGAGCTTGGGCGCTTTCCAGACGGCCGCGAGGAAACGCCGCACCCGCCCGTCGTCGAGGCCGCGGTCCGCTCCACGCTCCAGCTTGGGCACGTCGCGACGGCCTGCGGGTACGCGCCGGGGGCGGTACTTGCTGAGCTCGCTCAGCGTGTTGGGCCAGTCGTGACCATAGACGAAGTCGAAGTAGGCATCGCCGGAGTGGTCGGCGATGGCGCCCCAGGTAGAGGCGTACTTCATGCCGTGCAGGATCGCGCCGTAGCCGCCCGATGACTTGCCGAAGCAGCCCCGATGATCGCGGGAAGCGAGGCTGCGAAACTCGCGGTCCACGAACGGCACGATCTCGCGCACCAGATAGTCGGCATACGGACCGATCGCGGACGAGTTGACGTACTGGTTGCCGCCGAGCGCAGTGAAGCAGTCCGGGAAGACGATGATGGCCGGCGCCATCTTGCCCTCGTAGATCCTGCGCGCGGCGCGCTCGGGCACATTCTCTCCGAAGCTCTTCCAGGCCACGTGCGACATGCCCGAACCGGTGAAGCCCACCAGATCGTACAGCACCGGGAAGCGCTTGCCCCGCCCGCGTCCCGTCGCTTGATCGTACTGAGGCGGCAACCAGACGGCGAGCTTGCGCACGTGCGGATCGCCGAGGGGGTTGCCGGCGAGCAGCTTGGAGACGTGCTCCAGCACGACGACTCTGCCGGGTAACCACGCGCTACGCTTGAGCATGGGATCTCCCTTCGCAGATCCGCAGGCGCGAAGCGAGCACGCCTGGCGGGCCTGCCCGCGAGCGCTGGAAGAGAGCTGCGCCGACATGCGCCTCCAGACGCCCACCCGTATTCCTTAGTTCCTGGAACTAAAATTCAACCTATCGTATTTATTGAATAAACTGTGTTACTTGTATACTGGATGAATACTGAACCGCGCCTGCGCGCATTGCCGGAGGGTTCGACCGAAGCCAATCTGTAACTCAGATCATGGCCAGCCGAGTCCGACGCCCCGCACGCAAGGTGGAAGTACGCGTGTACGACTTCCTCGACTATCGAGCGTACCTGCGCGCCTATTACGAGGCGGCCAAGCGCACGCAGCGCAGCTTCTCGTTCCGCTCGTTCTCGAAGCTCGCCGGGCTACGTTCGCCCAACTTCTTGAAGCTCGTGATCGAGGGCGAGCGCAACCTCGGCGCCGACTCGGTGGCGGGCTTCAGTACCGCGCTCGGCCTCGAGGGACATGAGGCGGAGTTCTTCGCCGACCTGGTCGCGTTCAATCAAGCGGCGTCGCTGGCCGACAAGAACCGCGCCTTCGAGCGTATCTCGGCATCGCGACGCTTCCGCGCGGCACGCCGCATCGACGGCGATCTGTTTGCGTACCTGTCGCACTGGTACAACCCGGCGATCCGCGAGCTGGCGGGCCGTGCCGATTTCTCGGAAGACCCGCGCTGGATCGCGAGTCAGCTGCGGCCGCGCATCAGCCCGACGGAGGCCGCCGAGGCGATGCGCCTGTTGTTCTCGCTCGGGCTGCTGGTGCGGGAGCCGAGCAGCGGGCGCGTGCTGCGGGGCGAGCCGACGCTCACCACCGAGCACGAGGTGCGCTCGCTCGGCGCGGCCGCCTTTCATCGCCAGATGATCGAACGCGCGGCGGAGTCGCTGGAGACCGTGCCGTCGGCGCTACGCGACCTGGCGGCGCTCACCGTGTGCATCAGCCCCGAGACGGCAGCGCGCGTGAAGGAGCGCATCCACCAGTTCCGCGAGGCAATCACCGAGCTGTGTGACTCGGACACGGCCGGAGCCGTCGTCTATCAACTGAACGTCCAATGGTTTCCGCTGTCGGTGACCGAGGGAGAGGACAAGTGAAGCGAAGCGTGCACGCGGCGAGCGCCTGGCTCGCCCCCTTCCTGCTGCCGGTGGCACTCGCCTGCGGCTCGACCGGTGTCGGCAATCCTGTCACCGGTGAGCTCTCGCTCGCCATCGTGAGCGACGACGACGAGGTAGGCGCGGCGCAGCCTGCGCCGGAGCTGAGCCTGGACGATGGTGCGGCCAATGCGCTAGCGCCGGATGGGGCGCCGCCCAGCGAGCCGCTGCCGCGCGGGGCGTTGCAGCGAGCCGTGTTGGTGCTCGGCAGCGTGCGCTGGCTCCCGTGTGACGTGGCGGCCGAGGTGGTGACGCAGTCGGGGCCGTTCGTGGTCGATCTGCTCGCTGGCGAGACGCGGCCCGCGCTGCCGGCGTTCCAGGTGCCCGAAGGCGGCGTATGCGGCTTCGACGCGCCGCTTGCGCCGGGGCGCTCGGCGGAGTTCTTTGGGCGCTCGCTCTTGTTCACTGGCGTGCGCGCGGACGGCGTGCGCTTCGTGTTGTTCGCGAACATGCGGGCCACGCTGCGCGTGCGCGCCGCGCGTGGACAGGTGTGGCACGTGAACGACGAGCAAGACCGGACGCTGTTCTGGGCGATGCGGCCGCGCCGCTGGGCAGGTGCCCAGGAGCTCGCGAACGAGGACCCGAGCGATGCCGGCGGGCAGCGCACGCTGGTCATCGACGCGGACCGGCACCCGCTCTTGTGGGCGCGGATTCGCGCTCGCCTGGCGAGCCAGAGCGCCATGTTTTTCGACCAAGACGACAACGGCGTGCTGGACGCCGCGGACCGCTCGGCGGGCGAGGTCGGCACGGGGACGACCGATCCAGAGGACTGAACCCCGCCACGGCAGCTTGCAACTTTCAGGTCATCATCATTCGGGAGCAAGGGATATGAAAACTAGATCGATTCGGATCGGCATGGGCATCGGAGCATTGGCGCTCGCGGCACTGGCCTGCGGCGCACAGAACGACGAAGGGCGCGAGAACGCGTTCCTGGTGGGCGTGCCGGAAGAGGGCGCTCTGCAACTGAGCATCACCGACGACCCGACCGCAGAAGCCCTCGCGAGCGATGACGACCAGGTGGGCGCGTCGCTGAGCAGCGACGAGCTCGGCAGCCTGAGCTTGCACCTCGACGCGCCCGCCGCTGATGGCCTGGCGCGGCCGCGCGCCGCCGTGCAGGAGTTGAACCAGGCGCTGCGCGACTTCTTGCAGCCGATCGCGGCGCTGGTCCGCAGCCAGGAGCCAGATCAGGTCACGGGCAACGTGGCCCAGTGGGGGCCGGTGACGCGCGGCACGACCGAGTATCGCTTCTTCGTGCGCAAGGGTATCCTGCGCCGCTTCGGTTGGCTCTTGCAGGCGCGCCCGGACGGCTCGAGCGACGAGTTCGCGAACGTGGCGGCGGGCGCGATCCAGGTAGGCGCCGTGGTGCGGCGGGGCCGCGGCGTCGCGGGCGTGGATCTGGATGTGCTCGGCGAGGTCGATCCGACGGTGCACGCGCGCGGTCAGGTGCTGGCGGCGTTTGCGCACGGCCCCGCCGGCACCGTGCTGGCCTATGGCCTGCGCGACTTCACGCGCGGCGCGGACGACACGACACCGATCGACGCGGCCTTTCAGGGCGTGCACTTGACGGACGGCTTCAACCGCGTCCGGCTCGCCTTCCACGGCAACTTGCCGGAGACCGCGAGCAGCGCCAAAGAGCTGGTGCTGGCGCGCGTGCGCCACCACCGCGGCGAGGGCGGTCGGGCAGATCTGCTCGTGACCGGCGGAGACATCGCGAACGGCAAGATCTGGCTGGTGAGCGAGTGCTGGAGCGCGCAGCTCGCCTCCAGCTATCGCGTCGTGCGCGAGTGCCCGGGCGACGGCATCGGCGGCGCGCGCTGTGTGGAGCAGAGCAGCAAGGGCGATCCGGCGGCGTGCCTGCGCGACCTCGCGCAACCAGAGTTCCCGCCAGCAGATGCCGAAGCGCACATGGACGACCCCGAGAGCCCCGAGGCGGACCTGGCACCGCCGACGGAAATGCCGAGCGGCGACGCGCCCACGGACGGCTGAGCCCTGGGCGTGGTGAGATCTCGAGCCGGCGCTACGTAGCCATCGAGAGCGGATGGCGCACGAAATTCGGACGACGAGCGAGCACAGGCAGCAGCAGCCCGTGTCAAAGGAGAACAGGCAGAGGCGTGCCGCTCGCGCAGGCTGCGCCGCCCTGTTCGCCGGCGCGAGCTGGCTCGCATGCAGCGAGCCCCGAATTGCGCCGGGCGGGGCCGGAGCGCAAACGCCGCTGACCACGGCGGTGCTGCAGCCAGAGGCAGCGCGAGCGGAGGCGCGGCCGCCGCTGACGTCGCCAGGAGCGCAGGCAGCGCAGGCGTTGCCGGCTCCCGACTACGAGCAGGCCGATCTCGATCCCGACAATGATCGCGTGGTCGCGCCGCCGCCGCCCATCGACGACTGCGCCGGGCGCCTCGCCCGTGCTGGCATCGCGTTTCGACCGGCGCTGCTGCCACGC
>Ga0068861_100000954_pt1 | contig 17592 bp, 14 predicted proteins | sample KBSSwiS42_FD_66593 | JGI IMG/M metagenome (GOLD analysis project Ga0068861, IMG submission 66593) | Switchgrass rhizosphere microbial communities from Kellogg Biological Station, Michigan, USA - KBS Switchgrass S4-2 | ecosystem: Host-associated > Plants > Roots > Rhizosphere > Soil ...
CGATTCGAAACTCGAAGACCCGCAGGAGCGGGCGCGCCTGGCGCGCGTGTTCGAGCAGGGACTCGACAACGTCACCGGGCACGTACTGCCGATCACGCGCAATGACAATGCCTGGCAGACCGGGCCGTGGTTCCTGCGCCGCGAACGCTGCTACCTGATCCCCGGCGATTCGCCCATGGGTTATCGATTGCCGCTCGACTCGCAGCCCTGGGTCACGAAGGGTGAGTACCCGTATACCTACGAGCCCGATCCGATGGCGCCGCCGCGGCCGCTGCCGAGCCACGCGGAAATTCGGCGCCAGGTGGTGTCAGGCGGGGAAAACAGGGAAAACTCGCCGGGCCAGGCTGGCGCACGCGGCGGCGAGTTTTCCCTGTTTTCCCCGCCTGACACCACCCCGGGTCCGCAGCAGTCCGCGGCCGGGATTACCCGCACCGCAATGTGCGCGGAACCCAGGAACGGCACTCTTTATATATTCATGCCGCCCGCCGACCGGCTCGAGGACTACCTCGAGCTGGTGGCCGCCATCGAGTCGGTGGCGGCTGACCTGCGGACGCCGGTGGTTCTGGAAGGTTACGAACCTCCGAAGGACTCGCGCCTCAACAGCTTTCGCGTCACGCCGGATCCGGGGGTCATCGAGGTCAACATTCATCCGTCGGCGGGATGGGATGAGCTCGTCGATCGCACCACACACCTGTATGACGCGGCCCGGCAGTCGCGCCTGACCACCGAGAAGTTCATGCTGGATGGCCGGCACACCGGCACCGGTGGCGGCAACCATTTCGTGCTCGGCGGCGCGACGCCCGCGGATTCGCCGTTCCTGCGCCGCCCGGACCTGCTGCGCAGCCTGCTCGCTTACTGGCACAACCATCCGTCGCTGTCCTATCTGTTCAGCGGACTGTTCATCGGGCCGACCTCGCAGGCGCCGCGCGTCGACGAGGCGCGCAACGATTCGCTGTACGAGCTCGAGCTCGCCTTCCGGCAGCTGCCGCCGGTCGGGCGCAGCGAGGCGCCATGGCTGGTGGACCGTCTCTTCAGGAACCTGCTGATCGACTCCGCCGGCAATACGCATCGCGCCGAGTTCTGCATCGACAAGATGTTCTCGCCCGACGGCAACACCGGCCGCCTCGGGCTGCTGGAAATGCGCGCCTTCGAGATGCCGCCGCACGAACGCATGAGCCTCACGCAGCAGCTGCTGTTGCGCTCGCTGATCGCGAGGTTCTGGCGCGATCCTCATGTACCGCCGCGGCTCACGCGCTGGGGAACCGAACTGCACGACCGCTTCATGCTGCCCTACTTCGTCGAGCGCGATCTCGAAGATGTGATCGCCGAGCAGAACCATGCCGGTTTCCCCCTGCGCACCGAATGGTTCGCGCCGCATTTCGAATTCCGCTTCCCGAAATACGGCGACTTCGCCGCGTTCGGAGCCGAGATGGAACTGCGCCAGGCGCTCGAGCCCTGGCACGTCATGGGCGAGGAGGGCGCGGCGGGCGGCGCGGTCCGTTACGTGGACTCGTCCGTGGAAAGAATGCAGGTGCGGGTGACGGGCCTCGCGCCGGATCGCTACACGCTCACTTGCAACGGCCGGCGCATGCCGTTGCGCCCGACGGGAACCGTCGGCGAATTCGTGGCCGGGGTGCGCTACAAGGCCTGGCAGCCCGCCTCGGCGCTGCATCCGCTGATTCCCGCGCAGACTCCGCTGGTATTCGACCTGGTGGACACCTGGATGAATCGCTCGATGGGCGGCTGCCAGTACCACGTCGCGCACCCGGGCGGCCGCAATTACGACACCTTTCCCGTGAACGCTTTCGAATCCGAGAGCCGTCGCCTTGCACGATTTGTCAGAATGGGCCACACGCCGGATCGCGTCACACCTGCACCAGAGACCCCCAATCCGGAATACCCGTTCACGCTCGACCTGCGTAAAGTTTGACCGGTGGAAGAACCGATGCGCGCAGTCCTCGAACCGGCCGACCTGCGACGCTACGACGAGCTGAACGACAGCCAGGGAGTCATGCGCGCGCACTGGCGTCCCCTGATCGAGCGGCTGCGCGCCGACGAATCTCCCGACGCGGTGCGCCGTTCGCTGGAGCTCACCCGCCGCCTGGTCGTCGAGAACGGCGTCACCTACAACGTCTATGCCGACCCGCAGGGCGCCGACCGTCCCTGGGCGCTGGATCCCTTGCCCTTCGTGCTGCCGGCCGCCGAGTGGCAGGTCATCGAGGCCGGCGTCGCGCAGCGCGCACGGCTGCTGAACGCGCTGCTCGCAGATCTCTACGGCCCGCAACGCCTGCTGGCCGAAGGCCACGTGCCGGCGGAACTGCCGTTCGGCCATCCTAACTACCTGTGGCCCTGCCACGGCCTGCAGCCGCTCGACGGCACCTGGCTGCACGTCTACGCCGCGGACCTGGCGCGCGCACCGGACGGACGCTGGTGGCTGCTGGCGGACCGCACCCAGGCGCCCTCGGGCGCGGGATATGCGCTCGAGAACCGCGAGATCCTCGAGCAGGTGCATCCCGAGGCCATTCCCGACATGGGCGTGCGCCGCGTACGCGGCTTCTTCGCCGGGCTGCGCGCGGCGCTGCTGAACACCGACGGCGACGAGGAACCGCTCGCGGTCATCCTCACTCCCGGACCGTACAACGAAACCTATTTCGAGCACGCCTTCCTCGCGCGCCAGCTCGGCGTGTCGCTGGTGGAAGGCCACGACCTCACGGTGCGCGGCGACACCGTGTTCCTCAAGACACTCAGCGGGCTGCGGCGCGTGCACTCCATCCTGCGGCGGCTCGACGACGACTTCTGCGATCCGCTCGAATTGCGCAGCGACTCGGCGCTGGGAATACCCGGTCTGCTGGGTGCACTGCGCGCCGGCCGCGTCATGCTCGCCAACGCGCTCGGCACGGGTGTGCTCGAGTCGGCGGCGTGGCTCGGGTTCCTGCCGCCCATCGCCGAACTGCTGATCGGCGAGAAACTGCTGTTGCCCGAGGTGGCCACGTGGTGGCTGGGCGAGAAGCCGGCGCTCGACTACGTGCTCGCCAATCTCGATCGGCTGGTCATCAAGCCCGCGTACCCGAATCAGCGCTTCGAGCCCATGTTCGGCCGCGACTTCCGGGGCGCGGAGCGCGAGGCGCTCATCGGGCGCCTGCGCAACCGTCCCTATGCCTACGTCGCGCAGGAACACGTGCGGCTGTCGCACGCACCGGTGTGGAAATCGGCGGCATCCACCGAGCTCGCTTCGCGCGCACTCACCATACGGGTGTACGCGGTGAAGACACCCGATGGCATCACCGTCATGCCCGGCGGCCTGGCGCGCGTCGCCAATGAGGCCGCGGCCGACGTGGTGTCGACGCAGCGGGGCGGCGGCGCCAAGGACGTCTGGGTGCTGTCCACCCACGATGAAACGCTGACGCCGCAGGAGTCGCAGTCCGTGCAGTCGGGCCGGTGGGTGAACGCGCGCCAGGACTACATTCCCTCGCGCCTCGTCGAGAACCTCTACTGGCTCGGCCGCTACATGGTGCGCTGTGAGAACTCGGCACGCCTGCTGCTGCGCTCGCTGGCGGCGCGCAGCGACGGACGCGTGTTTCCGCATGCCCTGCAGGTATGCCGCAACCTGGGCGTGATCGCTCCCGACGGCGAAATTTTCGATGCGCTGCGCGTACCGGGAAGTCCCGGACCGCACGCCGACGTCAAACATCTCGCCTGGTGCGCTTCGCAGGTGCGCAACCGCCTGTCGGCGCGCTACTGGCGCGGCGTCGTCGGGCTGCAGCGCCAGATGCAAGAAGGCGCCGCCACGCGCGGCAGCAGCCGCGAGGTTTACGATCGGCTGCTGCTGTCGCTGGCCGCCCTGACGGGTTTTTCGGAAGAAGACATGATGCACGACGAGGGCTGGCGCGTGATGCGTCTCGGGCGCCGCATCGAGCGCCTGCAGTTCGTGGCCAGCATCCTCATGCAGCAGCTCACCGCGAATCACGCCACGCGCGCCGAGACCATCGAGTGGGTACTCGAGGTCTGCGACAGCACGCCTATCTACCGTGCGCGTTATGCCGGTGTGCCGCGCCTGTCGCAGATGCTGAACCTGCTGCTGTACGACGAGGGACACCCCATGGCGCTGGCCTTCCATCGCCGCTCAATCGATCGCGATCTCGAGGACCTGGCACGCAGCCTGGGCGGTGAACGCGAGCGCGGCGTGCCGGAGCTGCCGTTGTTGCCCGCCGGCTCGGCCGAGCTGCTCGATGCCGGCGATGCGGCGGGGCGTGCGGCCCGCGCGGCGCTCGCCCAGGAGCTGGCCGCGGTCGCCGCCGGCGCGGGTGAGCTCTCCGACCGGCTGTCGCGCCGCTATTTCGCGCTCATCGAATCCGACGCGCACGCGCTCGCCACGTGATCCGGCTCCATGAGTAGAAGATACCGGATCCGCCACGCGACCACGTACAGCTACCGCGCGGACGTGGTCCATTCGCATCACCTGCTGCACCTGGTGCCGCGGCCGGTGCCTTACCAGGAATGCCTGGAGCACGAGGTCAGCATCGAACCGGCACCGAACCGCCGCGTCAGCGAAGTCGACGCCTTCGGCAATCCCATGCTGCGCGTGGAGATGGCCCAGCCGCATCGCGAACTCAGCGTGGTATCGCAGATGCAGATCGAGGTGCACACGCGGCCGGCCGTGAGCGCCGAAACCACCGAGGCCTGGGAGAAGGTGCGCGACGCGTTTGCCTATCGCGGCGCGTGGCCATCGCGCGACCAGCTCGAGGCAGCGCGTTTCCGGCATGAATCGCCACACGTGCGGCTGAAGCAGGCCCTCAGCGACTACGCGGAGGAATGTTTTCCAGCCGGGCGTCCCATCCTCGCCTGTGCCGAAGCGCTGAGCACCAAACTACACGAGGACATTGCCTACGCGCCGGGCGAAACCGTCATCAGTACCGCGGCCACCGAGGTGCTCGAGACACGCCGCGGCGTCTGCCAGGATTTCGCACACCTGATGATTTCCTGCCTGCGCTCGCGCGGCCTGCCCGCGCGATACGTCAGCGGCTACCTGCGCACCCATGCGCCCGCCGACAAGGATGGCAAGAAGCTGGTCGGCGACGCCGCCTCGCATGCCTGGGTGTCGGTGTGGAGCCCGCCGTATGGCTGGATCGAATTCGATCCCACCAATGGCTGCTTCGCCGGAACCGACCATGTCGCGGTGGCCTGGGGTCGCGACTTCGGTGACGTTTCACCGCTGCGCGGCGTGATCCTCGGCGGCGGGCAGCATCAGTTGTCGGTCACGGTTGCGGTGGAGCCGCTGTAGCTCTACAGGCTGAGCCGAAGAGTTGCGCCAATCGTGCGCGGATCGCCGAGCGTGCCCACCACGTATCCGGAACTGAAGATGCCAATGGGTCCATTCCGGTTGGTGAAGTAATCCGTTTCCATGAGATTGCGTCCCCACAAGGTCACCTCCCAGCTGCCACGCGCGGATCGCAATCCGAGCTGCAGGTTCAACAACCCGTAATCCGGAATCAGCCCGTATGACGAGTCGTCCGTGTTGGAGTAGCTGCTCGATTTGTACGTGTACTCGAGTCCTCCGGAAAAGGTGAGGCCATGTGCGCCGAGCCGATGCGAGTAATCGGCGCGGGCCGCACCGGACCAGCGCGGCGCACCCGAGACGGGTTTGCCGGTGAGATCGCACTGCGTCGCGATGCCGGTCCACTCCGGTCCACAGGGCGAATTGCGGAATGACCGGTAGGTTGCATCGTTGAAGGCCAGCGCCGCCGAGAACCGCAGCGCGCCGAACGGCAGCCATTCGGCTTCCATCTCGGCGCCACGCGAACGCACTGCCTCGGCGTTCGCCAGGTAGTTCACGCGAAAGACCAGGTCGCGAACCTGGGTCTGATAGTCGTCGATCTCGGCGAGGAACAAGTCGAAGTTCAACCGTACCGATTGATCGGCGAGCATGCTCTTGACGCCGACCTCGGCGTTCCTCGCGATTTCCGGCTTGACCACCGGGTTCACGCCCGGCGGCGTGATCAGGGTGCTGAGTCCGCTCGATTTCACGCCACGCGCCAGGGACGCGTACACGAGCACTCTGTCGAGCGGCTGGTAGCTGAGCGACAACAGTCCCGAGAGGGTGTTGTCGGCGTCGCTGTTGAGGGCTTCGGCGGGCGGCGGCGCGAGTTGATTGCGCGCCGCCGTGATCGGCGCGAACAGCGGATCACCCGGCGCCAGTGTGCTGCCGCCACTGCGCGTGCGCACCACGCGCGCCTCCTTGTCATCCCAGGTGCTGCGCGCGCCGGCGGTCAGCGCCCAGGCATCGGCCAGGCGCCAGGTCAACTGGCCGAACAGGGCATAACTTTCGACGTCGACCTCTGCGCGCGTCGAAGTGGTTAGTCCCTCGAGCGCGTAGTCCGGGAGTATCAGGCCTGGCTGCGAGTAGAACCCGGCCGCGTCGGAACCCCAGGTGGCTCCGGGAACGGTCTGCGTCTCGACTCTCTGGCGGTAGAGGAATACGCCGGCCACAAAATCGAATCTGCGTCCGGTGGGAGACGCCAGGCGCAGTTCCTGCGACAGCTGATCGTTCCAGACGTTGAAGCCCCCGGTGTGCTGGATGTCGAGCGGCAGAAAGTCCAGGTCGTTGATCGGCAGAAATTCCCAGTCGCGCCACGCGCTCACCGACGTGAGCGTGTACTCATCCAGCGTCCAGTTCGCCTCGGCCGACAATCCTCGATTGGTGGTCTCCATGGTCTGCGGCTGGCTGATATCGACTCGCCGCGAGAACGGCTCGAATTTCGGCGTGAAACCGAAGCGCGCGCTGCGTGCGTACACGTCATTTGGCCGGGAGGTCCCGTCGGCCAGCAACAAGCCGGGCTCAATCAGCACCTGCGCTCCGGTGTTTTCCTGCTGGTGGGCGTAGTCGGCTATGAATCGCAGGTTGAACGTTTCGCCTGGCTCGAACAGCAACTGTGCGCGACCGCCGGTCTTGTCGAGCTCGTTGAGCATGCCGCCACTGGCGGAGTCGATCGTACCGTCGCGCCCGGTGTGGAATGCCGCGATTCGCCACGACCACGAGGCGCCGAGCGGTCCGGTCAGGTTGGCGCGCGCCCGCAGCAGGTCGTAGTCGCCCACGGTCAACTCCGCCGCGGCGTTGAATTCCTTGCCGGGCCTGCGGGTCGTGATGCTGATGGCGCCCGCCGTGGTGTTCTTGCCGAACAATGTGCCTTGCGGACCGCGCAGTACCGCTACCTGCTCGATGTCATCGAGCTCGGACGTCAGCATCCCGGGACGCGAGATGTAAACGCCGTCGATGTAAAGGCCGACGCTGGTCTCGAGTCCTTCGGAGGCGGGATTGCTGCCGATGCCGCGAATCGAAAATGATATCTGTCGCGGGTTCAGGATTTGCAGCTGCAGGTTGGGCACGCTCTGCGCCACGTCGCTCATGAGGTGCGCGTGGCTGCGTTCCAGCCACTCGCCATCGAGCGCGACGATCGAGATCGGCACGTGTTGCAGGTTTTCATCACGCTTGCGCGCGCTGACAATCACCTCTTCGAGCTGATCGGCGGCGGACGCTGCGGTGCTGGCGAGCCCGGCGCCGTACAGCAGCGTGAGCACCAGCAGATGAATGCGGGATACCGAGGACGATGGACGCACGGCCACCTCGTTCTCGTTGTGCGGGTTCCGTGACGCACCGAGTGTAGCGCGAACGAGTTCGTGGGGTCAGCGCGAATCAGCGGGCCCGGAGGCCTCGGCCGTCATCGCAATCGCAGCGCGCAACTTCTCGACGTCGGCCGTGCGCACGTACTTCAGGATGTTCTTCCACATGGAGTGGTAGCCGTAACCGCCGCCTTGCAGTTCCGCGAGGGCGTCTTCCGGTGTCCAGCCCTGCTCGAGGACGCGGTACATGGCGCTCATGACTCCGGTGCGGTCGGCGCCATGCTGGCAGTGAATGAGGAACGGTCCGTTCGCGGTGTCCTTCAACATGCGCATCACCGCGACGACGTGTTTGTCGTCGATATCCCAGGTGACGATCTTGACGCGTTCGGTGCGCAGCAGGGTGCCCGCGGCTTCCTTGTCGTCGTTGTTGAACCAGCGCAGGTTGATGACGGTGCGGATGCCGAGCTTCTCCAGGTTCTTGAACCCCAGCGCCGTCGGTTGTTCGCTGCGGTAGAGCATCGGGGAGATGCGGTACAGGTTGCGCACGCCTTCGAGCGTGATGGGTTCGGCCCACAGCGGATCGCGCACCGGGACCGCCGGAGCTTGCGCGCAGGCCTGGCCGGTCGCCAGGGTGAGGCCCACGATAATCGCCGTTCGCTTCAGGGTTCGAGTCATGACCCGCGGAATATTAACGCGAGCACTTCGGCCGCCGCGTTCGGCCTGCCGATTCTGTGCGCCGCCTCACCCATGGCCCGCAGGCGCTGCGCATCGCCCAGCAGCCGTCCGAACTTGAATTCGAGCGTCGCGGCATCGACCGCCTTCACCGCGGCACCGCTTTCGAGTAGATAGTCCGCGTTGCGCTCTTCCTGGCCCGGGATGGGCGATACCAGCAGCATGGGTTTGCCCTTGGCGAGGCATTCCGACACCGAGAGTCCGCCGGGCTTGGTGATCACCAGGTCGGCGGCCGTCATCACGCGTTCGACGGTGGTCGTGAAACCCAGCGGAAACAGCTGGTCCGGATGGCGCCGCGCCAGGTCCTTGAGCTTTGCCAGCAGCCCGGCATTCTTCCCGGCGAGGGCGATCAGCTGAAAACCCGGTTGCTGGTCGCCGGACAGCTCCAGCAGGCGCGCGGCCAGGATGTCGAGCGCACCGACGCCCGCGCCTCCCGCCATCATCAGCGCGGTGAACTTCTCATGATTGAGTCCGAGCTCGGCCGCGCACGTGGGGCGTTCGAGCGGCGTGGAAAACTGCGGCATCACCGGGATGCCCGTGACCGTGATCCTGCCGTGCGACACGCCGCGATCGGCGAGGCGGTACGCCACCTCGTCGCTGGCCACGCAGTAATGATCGATGTGTGAATGCACCCACAGTGCGTGCACGTCGAAGTCGGTCACCTGCACCCACAGCGGTGGCAGCGGCTTCCCGGCTGCTTTCTGCCGCGACAGCAACTCCGCGGGCAGGAAATGCGTGCACAGGATGGCGTCGGGTTTCAGCCGCGCGATCTCCGCGTGCAACTTGCGCGTGTTGAGCTTCTCGATGCTCCGTTTGAGCTTGCCGATCCACGAGTCGCGCGATGGCCGGTCACTCTTCGCGTACAGGTAGGACCACAGCTCCGGGAGCTTTTCGACCAGCTTGATGTATTGATCCGCATACAGCTTGCGGAACTGGCGCGGAACCAGCGTCAGCAGGTCGATGTGCGTGGCCTTGACCCTGGCCGTTTTTGCGGCCGCTTCAACGGCCTGCGCCGCACGCACGTGGCCGGCGCCGGCCGAGACACTGAGGATCAGCAGATGTCGCATGGGGACGCATTCTATGGCCCGAACACGTTTGCGGTAAGCTGCGCCGGCACTCGGCACAACGCTAACTATAAGGAGTCGAAGTGGCTACGCTTACCAGGACGAAATCTGCTATCGGGCTCTTTCTGCTGGCCGGCGGGTTGTTTCTCGCAGTTTGCGCGGCCACGTACGCGCGCAACTCTCCGGCCGCCGACCGTGCGGCGCTCGACGAGATTCGCCGCCAGATCCGTGACGCGGAAAACGCCGGCGACGTGGCAGTGTTCGCGCGATTTGCCGCGGATGACGTGGCCGTCATGCCGCCAAAGGCCGGGCTCATCCTCGGCCGCGAGACGAACCTGAACGCGATGCGGGACTTTTTCGAGAAGTTTGAACTGCACATCGACTACAGCAGGCCGGTGGTCGAGGTGCGCGGTGACTTCGCCATCGAACGCGGCATCTACTCTCAGACCGTGAAGCCGAAGGCCGGTGGCGAGGCGGTGGCCAGCCGCGGCTGCTACCTGTGGGTATACCGCCGACTTCCCGGGGGCGGCTGGGAACAGTCTCACGCGATCTGGAACGAGAGCTGAGTCCGCGTTCCGGGTCGAGAAGCGGACACCGGCGCCCCAAGAGGGGGGGATGGGGCGACCGGTGCCCGCGACCCGATTTTTCTCTCTCCTGCTTCTAGCTCTTCACCGGTAATGCCTTGAACGTCACGATCTCGCCGGACGCCGTGGCCTTGCACGAGGCCTTGGCGAGCAGCTCCTTCGACTTCTTGTCGTGCGCGAGCACCGTGAAGGAATTCGGGTCGACGTAACTCGACGTGAACCTGGCCGGCGCCTTGACGGTGTAGGGCGGCAGCGCCTGCGACTTGGCGATGCTCTCGACCAGCGCCTTGCTGCAGGCGGCCAGCGCGGGCGAGACGGTGGCCGAGCCGGCATGACCGGCGGCGGCACAGGTGATCATCGCGACGACGATCGCGGACTTGATGGTGGGACGAATCATGTTGCACTCCTGGCGTGGGTGGAATTCACGATCGTCAAACTACTTGCGCCTGGACACGTCGACAAACGAGAAGATTCGTCGCTGCCATCAGTTTTCCTCACCGCCGCGGCACGACTCGATCAGCCAGGCGCACAATGCGCGGATGTCGTCACGCTTCTCGTCTTCATTGCGTATCAGCAGCGTGTAGTCCTCCTGTGTCACGAGTTCGTCATCGAACACGCGCTTGAGACGGCCGCTCGCGAACTTGCGGCGCGACAGCTCGGCGGGCAGCAGCGCGATGCCGATGCTCTTCTCCGCGGCGCGCGTCGCGGCGCTCATCGAGTCGATGCGCACGATCTGCGCCGGTTGCAGCGCTTTCATGCCGACGTTCACCGCCCAGCGGTCCCAGTCGTCGCGCCGCGCTTCGTGCACCAGCAGCGTGTGCGAATTCAGGTCCTCGTAGCGCAACACCGGCTTTTCCGCGAACAGCTCCGGCGAACACGCCGGCACCATGGTCTGCGCGAACAGCGGGTGGGCGATGAGCCCGTTCCACGGGCCGCTGCCAACCACTACGGAAATATCCGCCTCGGCGGCGTGCATGCGGCCGTGTACGCCCTGCGTTTCGATGCGCAGGTCGATGCCGTCGTGCAGCTTCGAAAACTCCGACAGGCGCGGCAGCAGCATCTCGCTCGCGAAGTACGCCGGCACGTGCAGCCGCACGCTGGAGCGGCCGAAGCGCGCGCGCAGCTGGTCGGTCACGGACTCCAGGCGCGTGAACAGATCGTCTATCTGCTCGAGATAACGCGCGCCCGCATCGGTGAGCGCCAGGGCACGAGCGCTGCGCGCGAACAGCGGCAGGCCGAGCTGCGTCTCGAGCGTCTTGATCTGGTGGCTCACCGCGGACGGCGTGATGCAGAGCTCATCGGCCGCGACGGCGAAGCTCGAATGTTTGGCGGCGATCTGAAAAGTCTTGATCGCCTTCAGCGAGGGGGTACGCATTCCATTGGATCACCCAGGGACTCAGCGACGAAGGCTGCGATGCCGGGAGTAAAGCAAGCTGCGTGCCATCCGGGGAAATGGCGTAAGTGCATGTTCTTATTCGCGCTGCACCGTTGACGCGCAGTCAGGTTGTTCGCCCGTGGCGCACGGCCTGTCGATTGTGGTGCCGGCGCGATTGCGGGTTCGCGGCGGCTGAAAAGTTCCCGGATCAGTCGGCGTATTTCATCGCCGTGAACCAGGCGCGCGATGTGGGGGTGTTGATCAGTACCAGTTCCGCGATCGTGATGGCGAACTGCAGGAGGAGGAATCCGTTCCGCAGCGCTCCAAACTGCGCGTAGGTGTTGAAGAAGGCATCCGCGTAGTTCAGCGCGTACATTGCCGCGACGACCAATCCCAGGACGACGAAGCCGATGATGTCGAGAATCGTGATGAGCAGGCGCATCCAGTTCCGGCCGGAGCGCAGCTTCCAGGTGAACCAGAAAGTAATCGCGAAGACGAACGCCAGTCCGAAGATTTGGCCGACGATGTCCGCCACAGGACTTGCCGAATGCGGACCGACGAAGATGGCCAGCAGCGAGTCGAGTGCCGAAAAGCCGAAGCCGATCCACAACAGCTTGCAGGCCCACTCGACGTGCTGGGGCCGCCCGGGCACGGCATCAGGTTCCACTTCGAGGGTGGCCGCCTTCGGTGGGGCGTAGCGGTTGTCCTGTGTTTCCATTTCGCTGTCCTGTCAGGTGCAATACATCATATGACGGAAAGCGCCGGCAGCGCTTTCCCGGCCTGCGTTCGCTCGGCTGACAGCAGCGTGTTGTGCAGGAGCATGGCGCGCGTCATCGGCCCCACGCCGCCAGGCACCGGCGAGATGAACGACGCCTTCTTGCGCACGCCTTCGAAGTCGACATCACCGACGATGCGTCCGTCGGGCAGGCGATTGATGCCGACGTCGATGACCACCGCGCCGGTGCGCACCATCTGCGGAATGATCAGTCCGGGCACGCCGGCCGCGACCACCAGGATGTCGGCCAACAAGGTGTACTGCGCGAGATCGCGGGTCTTCTTGTGGCAGATCGACACCGTCGCGTCCTGCTGCATGAGCATCATCGCGGTCGGTTTGCCGACGATGTTGCTGGCGCCCACGACCACGACATTGCGGCCGTCGAGCTCGATGTTCTCGTGCTCGAGCAGCTTCTGCACGCCGTAGGGAGTGCAGGGCGGAAAGACCTGGTGGCCGGTCACGAGGCCGCCGACGTTGTAGAGGTGGAAACCGTCGACGTCCTTGTCCACCGAGATGCGCTCCAGCACATTGCGGATCTGCACGTGTGGCGGCAGCGGCAGCTGGATCAGGATGCCGTGCACGCCGGTGTCGGCGTTCAGTGCATCGATGCGTTTCAGCAGCTCGACTTCGGCCACGGTCGCGGGTAGTTCGATGAGCTCGGAACGAATGCCGACCTCGGCGCAGTCGCGGATCTTGTTGCGCACGTAGACCTGCGAGGCGGGATCCTCGCCGACCAGGATCACCGACAACCCGGGCCGCACGCCGTGCGTCGCAACCATCTTCGCAATACGCTCGCGATATTCGATGCGCAGCCTGGCCGCGACGGCCTTGCCGTCGATGATGCGTGCTGTCATGGCGGTGTCAGGCGGGGAAAACCGGGAAAACTCGAGCCGCGCGCGCGCCGAATGCGGATGGAATCGGCATGGAGTTTTCCCTGTTTTCCCCGCCTGACACCACTGTCAGCCCGCCTTGGCCTGCGGCTGCACGTACTTCGAGCCCGGATGTCCGATGGCCAGCGATTTCTTCACCGAGTCGCGCGCCAGCATGCGGTTGTACCAGTCGATGACCCGCGGCGAATCCTTCTCGTTGACGATGTCGGCGTAACGCACCGGCATGTTGATGAGCATGGCGAAGCAGGAGACATCCGCGAGCGTGAACTGTTCGCCCATGATCCACGGGCCGAGCATGCCTTTTTCGATGCGCTGGATGGACACCTGCACCTTTCGGCGCCAGTCGGCGAGCTGCTCGGGAGTCCACACCTGCGAGGCGCTCTCGCGCCACTTGTCCTGCTGCTCCTTGAGCGGAATGCGTGCCACCTTGGCTTCGAATTCTTCCTTCGACAGGTGCGCGACTGCGTTCTTGATCATCGCGTGCCAGCCGAGGAACGACAGCGCCGGGCAGAAGTACTCGTCCACGAACTTGGTCCAGATCCGCATCTGGTGCCGGCCATACGCGTCGGAGGGTTTGAGCGGCAGTCCCGGGAAGGTGTCGTCGACGTACTCGTTGATCAGGGTCGACTCGTCGAGCACCAGGTCACCGTGCACCAGCACCGGAACCTGGCCTCGCGGATTGATCTTCACGAACCAGGGCTCGTGCTGTTCGAAGTCGATCAGCCGCAGCAGGTGGCTCTTGAAATCCACGTGTTTCTCGAACAACGGGAGCAGTGATTTGAGGGAATTGGCAGCGGCGCCGCCGTGGTACAGGACGATGGACATGGGAATTCTCCGTTACGCGGCTACATCACGCTTGGCGCGTCGAATACCGGGATTTCAGCGCTATCCCCTTGAGCAGGCTCGACTCGCAGCGAAATGACGCTTTCTTAACGGGCACTCCATCGGGGGCTCAGGGCGCCGAATTCACAATCTCCCCCGCTGCAATCGGCAGTGTCACTTCCGGACCGACCCATGAAACTGCTCTCCACCCTGACCCTGGCCGCCCTGATGAGTGCCGGTGCTGCGTTCGCCGCCACCACCCCGACGGCCACCCCGGCCTCCAGCGCCACCCCGGCCGCCACTCCCGCGAAGCACGAATCGACGGCGCACTGCGAAAAGCAGGCCCACGAGAAGAAGCTCACGGGTGACGAAGAGAAGAAATTCGTCAAGGAGTGCAAGGAAGGCAAGAAGGCCAACTGATCGCGTTTTCGCCCCACGCTGCGCCCGGCGCGTACTGCAACCCTTCCCATGCCGGTGGCGTTTCACCGAGACCTGTGCGACGCCACCTGGCAGTCGCGCCGGGCCGCAGCGTTCTCCCGTCCTCAGTCGTTCACTGCAGAGCCAGTTTTCCGCGCAGGTCGGCGATTTCGCTTTTCTGCGCGTCGATCCGCTCCTGCAGCACTCCGTCCGACGCCCACAGCGGTTCGTCGCCGGAATAGAACTCGAATTCCAGGCTGAGTCGTTCGGGTTGCGGGCAATCGCTGCGAGATAACTCGAAGTCCTGCCAGACCCCCGGTTTGACCTTTACCGGCGCAGGGTCGGCGGGTGCGGAGTTCCGGGCTCGGCTTTGCCGCTCGCCGGTCTTCGGACTCATGCGGCATCGACCTCGCGACAGCCGCAGTTCGATGTCGTGTTGGGTCATGTTCAGCACGCGCGTGAAATCGAATTCGTCGATGACCTCGATCGTCGGCGGCACGATGCCGGCGGGCGCGTGCGCGGCCGATTTCTGCAGTATCACCAGCGCTGCGAGCCGGGCCTCGGCCTGCGCGAGTTTTTCGCGGTTGTACGGGCTGGTGAGCCTCACGGTCGCTTCGACGCGTGCGCGCGCCTGCGCCTCGGCGGTTTCGCGCGCGTCCGTGCGGGTTGCCGCGACTTCGTGCGCCCAGCGCTCGGCGCGTGATCCGGGCGCGGCTGTATCCGGCGGCACGAACACCTTCAGAGCGGGCGGGGGTTCAACGCGCGGCGCAAGCCGCGGTGCGATCCAGAGCACCGTGACGATCGCGATCAGCGCCACGAGTACGCGCAAGGCCGGTGAGCGAGTCGCGATCTCCTCGGCTTCCAGCGGCGAGCTGCTGCCGAGCGCGAACGGTGCGCCGCCCGGTGGAGCGCCGATGACGGCCTGCACCTCACCTGCAGCCGCGCGCAGCTCGCCCAGCACGTAGACCTTGTCGCCCGGCCGGATGATCCACAGGTCGTGCCGCAGGTATGGGCGCCCGTCGCTGACGGGGCTCGGAGCACCCACGAATTCGAAGCGCGCTCCCTCCGGCATCACGCGGCAGGCGCCGGTGGGATCGCGAACGATGAATGGCCGCGAGCTCGACGCACGGGCAACGACGCTCCAGTGCCTGGTTCGATCCTTGTCGCGCCGTAGCCGCTGTGTCTGCACGCCGAACCACAGGCACGGCGTGCCGGTCAGCGGGTCCTTCAGCGGCGGCTCCGCGGTTGCATCCGCGATGCCGGCGATCTCGAAGTAGCCGTTGAAACCTTCGCCGATGGGTGCCAGGCCGGTACTGTTGATGTCGGCGGAGCGGTGCAGTAGATAGGCCACGCTGCCGGCGATGATGGCGGTGAGCACCGCGGCCAGCGGGCCGGCGTACCACCCTGCGGACGCGAACACGATGGCGGTGACCAGCGGTGGGGTCCAGCGGCCGAACCCGGTGCCGACCGAGATTTCCGTGGCGCCGGTGCTCATGGCGTCTTCAGTCCCCGCCATGCCATCCAGGCGTCGAGCGCGCTGTCGGACCACCAGCTGGGTTCGGGCAGCGACGGCGAGCCGATTTCGTACGACAGCGGTTCGGTGGAACAGGATTCCGGCGCGCCGTTCTGAAAGACGAAGGTCAGAGTGCTGCCGGGCTCCATCGATTCGCACACCGGATTGCGGTAGCCGACCACCATGCGGCAGGCCTCGTGCTGTCGCGCGTTGCTGCCGGTGGACATACGCACGCAACCGAGCGTGCGCCCGGAGACGTTCGTGACGAGGACGTGATCCTCATCCAGTGACGCCGTGAGCAGGGGCGGCGAGGCGCCGGCCGCGCCGTGTGCACCCGCGGCGTACACGTCGGCCAACCAGGCCTCGTCGCCGGCCGTCAATGGAATGCGCTTGTCGGCCGATACCATGAAGGGCTGCTCCACGGGTGCCGGCGGCGGTGGTTCGGGTTTCCACCAGGTGAGCGGCAACACGAAGGCGCCGAGGAACCAGGCGAGCAGTGCCAGGCGCACCACCCATTTCTGACGCCTGTCATGCGCCGCGCCACGGGCGAAGAAAGCGCCGAGAAACGCGCCCGTCCCCAACGCGAGCAGCGTCGCGCCAATGGCGATGACATTTGCCGCGATGTTTCCGGGACTCCACAGCCAGCGGCCAACGGTGGCTGCGAGCGCCAGCGCGGCGAGCAGCGCGCTGAGCATGCCCAAAGCAGCGTCCGGATTCGAGCTGCGCACCAACATCGACAACCAGGAGGCGGCACGCTCGCGATAACGCTCGTGGCCGTCGAAGACATCGTGCGGGTTGCGGCTCATGGCCGCGCAGTATACGGAGCCGTAGCTAGACCCGTGGCGCCGGGTTGCCAGGGCCGCCCACCGGGAAATCGCAGTGGACGATGAGTCCCGGCGCATTGTCGCCGAGCTCGAGCTGCGCGCCATGCAGCCGCGCCACCGCGGCGGCGAGACTCAGGCCAAGTCCGCTGCCCGTGGCGCGCGTTGCGGCATCACCCACGCGCACGAAAGGCCGCAGCGCCGCTTCCCGCTCCCCGGGAGCGATACCCGGTCCGGTGTCGCGCACGCTGAACGACACAGCTCCGGGTATGTTGTGAACGCCGACCCGGATTCGCTCCCCCGCGGGCACATATTTGAGTGCGTTCTCCAGCAGGTTGGTGATGAGTTGCGCCAACAGCTGGCGATTGCCGGTGAGGGGTGCAGGTTCAGGCGCATCGAGCGTGACTTCGAGCCCGGCGGCACGCATGCCGGGACCGTACAACTCCACCATGTTGCCCGCGAGGGCCGCGAGGTCCACGAGATCGCCATGCGTGGTGAGCCCTTGCGCCTCGGCGCGCGCGATCGCGAGCAGCGTTCCGAGCGTGCGTTGCACGCGGTCGAGTTCCTCGAGCGCGGGGCCTATCAGCTCTTCGGTTTCGGCGACTGTTTGTGATTGCGCGCCTGCGGCGCGACGTAACTGCGCTTCCTCCAGGCGCACGCGCAGGCGGTACAGCGGGGTACGCAGGTCGTGCGCGATGCTGTCGAAGGCCGCGCGCAGCGTCGTGGTCTGCCGCTCGAGCGCCGCGAGCATGGCGTTGACGGCTTTGGCGAGTGCGTCGAATTCATCGTACGAGCCTTCGACGCGCAGGCGTTGCGTGAGGTCGCCCTGCATGATGGTTTCGCAGGTGGTGGCGTACTCGCGCACGCGGCGCGCGGTGCGCCGCGCGTAGGCCGCACCCAGCAGCCAGATGGACAGCGCCGTCAGGCCCACGCCCCACAACGTTGCCAGGCCAAATCGGCGCAGCACGGTATTGCGTTCACT
>Ga0068861_100000955_pt1 | contig 17588 bp, 9 predicted proteins | sample KBSSwiS42_FD_66593 | JGI IMG/M metagenome (GOLD analysis project Ga0068861, IMG submission 66593) | Switchgrass rhizosphere microbial communities from Kellogg Biological Station, Michigan, USA - KBS Switchgrass S4-2 | ecosystem: Host-associated > Plants > Roots > Rhizosphere > Soil ...
CGTTAGGACGACCAACGGGCTCCCGCGAGATCTGGCAGTTTATTATGCGGGTCTTTGCCCAAGCGTCAGGCGGGGGAATCGTCTCCGGAGCCAACGCTGATGTGAGAGGGTTCCTGGGCGTGATCAGTGTTACCGGCACGCCATAAGATCCAGGAGTTACTTTCTGTTTGCGCAATAATTAGGACTGCGTGAGATGCAGCAACCGCCGGACAAACAACATGGAAGCGGTGAGCGAATCGCGAGCTTTGTCTTTCTCGGTACAGTGTTGGAGTTGGGGGCCTCGACGGAGCCGAGCATTCAAGGCAAACAAGACACTGCTGTTCTGAGGGTCGAACGAATACTGTATGCCTCCGAAGCACTTCAGAAGTTCACTGGCCTTCAGCTCACACTCCAACAAGCTAGCGGGCTGAAACAAGGTCAACAGGCTGTCTTCTTCACTGACGTTTTGATCTATGGCCAATCCCTCGTAGTGCAGGAGGTCGAACCGCGTGTGGAAGCGCCTGAGGCGATGCAGGGGCGCCTTCTTCCTCCTGAACGCCACCTGGAACAACGGATTAGAGCAGCAGACCTGATTGTCCATGGCGAAGTACTCAGCGTCGAAATCACCGAAGCGCCGAGTGGACCATTGTCGGAGCACGATCCGTTGTGGGCCAAGGCAAAGGTTGCCGTGTCGCGCGTGCTGAAAGGCGATTTGCAAGGTCATGAAGCGGAGGTGTTTTTTCCGACCAGCATCGATCATCTCTGGTACAAAGCGCCGAAGTTTCAGATGGGCCAGCGCGGAACCTGGTTGTTGCGCTTTGCTGAAATCAGCAAAAACGAACAAGCATTCACAGCTCTCGATCCAATCGACTTCCAAAACGAGGAAAATACAAACCGCGTTGCGGCGTTACTCGAAATGTAGCCTCACCGCGCGCCAACAACTTTCACTTTCGGGATACTGTCATGAGAGTCCTCAGGGTCAACATGATCCCCTTCTCGGCCAGCGGGGAAACGTATCAAGATAGCGAGCCGTTTCTGGCGGTTAATCCTGCGAACCCCGATCTAATTGTTGGCACAGCCTTCACTCCCGATCCCGCCGGCGGCCCTAATGCGCCAATCTTCGTTTCGCGCGACAGAGGTCGAACCTGGAGTCTCTGGTCCTTTATTCCGGGCGCGACCAGCGATCTCCCAACGGCGGATATCACTGTAGCTTTCGATGGCACGGGAAACAATTTGTATATAGCCGTCATTCTTGCGAACTCAGTGATGTCACGCAGGTTCGCAACAACAGTTGTCATGCGCACCAGTGATGTCTCGACCATGACTCCGCCAACCACGGTGTTCTCGCAGCCGGCCTCCACACCCTTGGTAGTGGACCAGCCAGTTGTGAGTGCGACCACTGCGACATCCGGTGCGGATCACGTTTATGTTGGTTGCAACGACTATAACTCGTACCCAGGCGCCACAGGTAAAGTCTTGTTATCGAGCGACGCCGCAAGTTCAAGCCCTGGGTTTAATTTAGTTGCGCTGGATTCACGGCCAACTTTGCTGGATGCAAAAGTCAGATCGGCCCCACATCCGGACGGTACCATATACGTGGCCTTCCTTGCTTGCCGAAGTCAACCGATGCCGGGCGTTTATATGGCCGACGTGGTTGTCACACGCGACGACAACCGCGGTAGCGGCACTGCGGCGACTGGGGCTTTTACAGCATTGCGCGACTCAACCGACGGCGAGGCCGGTCAACGCGTTATACAAAATGTCACGATCGCCGCTGAAGAAATGGGGCAGGAACGTGTTGGATTAGCCCTCGTTATCGCAGTTGACCCGAGAAACAGCCGAACCGTCTACCTGGCATGGGTCGATAAACAGGGAAGCAGCCAAACCCTGCACCTGCGACGCTCGGACGACGGAGGCCAGACGTGGGGAAGCGGTGACCTGCTAACGGTTAGCAATGCGACTAATCCTGGACTCGCCGTTAACAGCCTTGGTGAAGTCGCTCTGATGTACCAGCAACTTACAGATGTTGGGGCTGAGCAACGTTGGGAGACCCACGTTCGACTGCTACTCGGCCGGCGTATTTGGGATGGTTTAGCATTCGTTAACAACCGAGACCTTGTACTGGCGTCGGCGCCCGCAACAGTCCCCAGGGCTCACCATCTTCCTTTTTTGGGAGACTACCTGGGGCTTGTAAGTGTTGGCCGTGACTTCTACGGCGTTTTCTCCGCTTGCAATATTCCAGACCTCGTCAACTTTCCACCTTACAACGAGCATACGGATGCCGCACCCGGTGGTCCACACTACGTGATCTATCAACGGAACGCGGATTTTACGAGACATACACTGCTCAACGTGGAAGGGCGCGACGTTGTCGCTCCATCGATCGATCCATTCTTCGTCTCTATTTCATTTGACGACGAGTTTCGACGCATTGGTGTGGGCGCAATTCTAGTTGAGCACAGCGGCTGTGGTGAGTCGCCACTGGCAGATGCGAGCGCAACGTTCAGCATCAGGACCGAGGTGCATCAGCCGTGGTGGCGCGAATCAGAATTGGTGTCGGTAACATACAACTGGACCAATAGCGACGGCACGCAGGAAAGCGCAACGAACACGAATTCAGGATTTCAAGTTCGAATGCCGCCCGTTCGATCCGATGGCACTGTTGCGCCGGTGGAAGTGTCAGTACGGATTGAGATACGCGTCGGTGATTCGGCTCCGCGGAGTTTTGAACGTCGAGTGACCGTCCGGCCCATCACACCTGACCAGGATCAACTAGCGTGTCTTATGTACAAAGTTCAAGCATTCATCTATCAGTTCTTGTTGACAGTCTTGCCGCCTTTTCGACACGTTGGTCCATTCCCCGATCCGCCGCCATATCTGCAACAGACTCTTCCAGGCAACTTCACTTGGACCGTACTGCGCGCTTATCAGCGCATCGTCAGAGTGTTGCGATTCCAATAGAGTCAAACGAATCGTGCATCACTTTCACTTCAATGTTTTCTACGACGTCACGTATGCAAAAAGTGACAAACTTTGTCGTTGACACATTTCAACTCTTCACATAAGCTCATCGCCCTCCTGCCCCAGAATGCTTTTCTTTTGATGTTGTAGAACCTCGCATTTCTCAGTTCCGACCTGAGACGGATCGCAAAAACTGAAAACGAGAGCACGTGCTTCTCGTGTGATCTAAGCACGCGAGCGCCGAAGTGTTCTTCCACTTCGCTACGTTGGTTGTGAAGACAATACAGGTGTGTCCAATTATCGAAAGAGTTATCGAAAGAGGCTAGCGATGAAAACAAATTCAATTTTTTCCGCAACTCTGGGCCTTGCACTCTCTTGTGTAATGGTGCTCGCTACGTGCTCGCCATCATTTGCGCAAATTGCGGAGTATGGAGATCCGCGTCCAGAAGCCACGAGTCAAAAGAAGTCAGGAATTAGTGCGACAGCCTCTTCGCGTGGCTCATACTCCGCGACTTCTCACTCGGGCTTATCACCGTGGCCGACGCCGACGCCCAGGGACTCGGAGTTCGTCGTGGATACAAGTCCCGGGCTCGACACCGGCTGCCAATTCCGATCTCAAGGGTCACTAAAGTTCACGATTCCAGTGACTCGCGTCGTCGGAGGAAGTGACCTCGGGGCAGTTGATGGTGACGGAAAGCTCTTACACCCGCAGCAGCTAATCGACAACGGCGTCATAAATAAGGATGCCGTACTGACCATGCCGGCATTTGACGTGGATTTCAACACGCCAACTTCGGGATCCGACCAGCCCGAACGCGATCGAATCCTTTTTAACGGCCAACCAATAGGCAATCTCGGCGCAGAAGCCTATCTCGACGGCGAGAACAACAAGTGGCGCATGAACAAACTCAAGGTGCCGATCTCGCAAATCAGGTTCGCGCGAGAGAACGGTCTCTCACCAATACCGGGCCAAAACCAAGTCGAGATCCTCATCGATCAGGCAAATATCGCGAACAATAAGGAACTCTGGTGCACCTCTGTCGACTGGGCCTCACTCAAGATCAACGCGCTCTATCCGGTAGTGATGGTCCATGGGAACGGTGAAAGTGGAGCGTTCTGGGACCGGTTAAATTTTGCCAAGCCGTTTCATGATCAGGGCGTGCCTTACTCTCACGACATCAACATGCCCACTACTTATATTGTTTTCAATTCGGCAATTCTTACTGCACAGATACCACCGATCTTGCTCAAGTTTGGTGTCGATCACATCCATATCATCTGTCACAGCAAGGGAGGGCTGGATACGCGCGCCTTCCTGAAGTTCTTGCCCACTCAGGACGCTCCAATAGCAGTGGTGTCGATGACAACGCTCTCGACACCACACCACGGTAGTTCTCTCGCCGATTACTTAAGAGATTCGAGGGGAGCTAATGCCTTGCTTTCCACCTCACCTGAGCGGGTCTTAGCCGCGCAGCATGACGGTGACTACAACGAGGGACGGCAAAACTTAACTACAGAATTCGTAGAGAGATTCAATACGCAAAACTTGCCGTTACCGCAGTCTTTCGTAGTTAAGGGTGAGAAGACCACCGTTCAATACTTCAGTATGGGCGCTGACGCTAACGCCAACGACAGCACATTCCTGGGCCGCCCAACAATTACAGCCGATGAACTTGCAGGTACCGGGCAAACCAGTAACGAGTATTTGCAATTGATGGGAGGAACCCTCGTGTACCGGATTCTCTATGACGTTGCGTCGACGCGCTGGGTGTGGGTCAACGTGTTAGGAAAAAGGTATCGCGCGGTCATAGAGACCCAGAATACAACACACCGGCTGAACGACATGCTAGTGACCATATGGAGTTCGAATATCGGGCCCTTCGTCGCGCTATACCCCGAGCCTGATGAGATCAAGCGGAACCACGCAACTATCGCCAACGAGGCCATGGGTCTGCTTGTGCTGACACTTATCAGAAACGCTCAACCGGTTGAGTAACTTGGGCCACCTTACAGAGAAACCAGAGAAGTACCTTGCGCTGTCACGTTACGAACGAGAAAGGTGAACTTTATGCCGCGCCTTCGTTATCCAGTACTCGCCCTTATCATCTCATTGGTCTTAGCCTCTCCAGTCTTGGCCCAACAAAACGAAGGCGAGGTAAAGCTTTCCGCAAATGAGATCTATGTCAAAATCGCGCCCGCCTCGACTGCGGCGACGTTGATACCTTTCCATATCGAGGTTAATGGGCGCGATGACGACGCATTTGACGTCACCGTTGCAAACGCTGACGCAGTCGTGAGTCTGATCCTGCCGAGCGGCACAGAGATCAACAGTCTCAACGCAGCCTCATTCGGCTATGGGTGGGAGGTTTATGCAGCCGATTCCGATGCCGCGACCAGTGGTCTATTGATCTCGCCGTTTTCAAGGTCCGGCAATCACACTCTTATCGGGCTTCCCTCGACAGCGCCCGCGGGAACCTATCAGATAAAAATAAATACAACGAACGTCACTACCAGCACGTTTGTGTCCGCGTCTTACATCACCGCGTCACCGATAAAGGTTGGGTTGCTTTCAGACAATGCTTCGTACACGGTCGGTCAACCGGTCGTTCTGTCGGCATTTGTTTTCAACGGAACTACGCCAATCACCAACGCTACTGTCGAGGCGTTCGTGATGGACAAGGATCACCCGGAAGTACAGCCTGCTCAAGTTACGTTCAGCGATTCTGGTCCAGACGACTCCGAGCCGGGTGATGGTATCTACACCGGTGTCTACACTGCGGGCACAGAAGGCAAGTTCATCGCTGCGTTGCGCGCCAACGGAAACTCGCCAGCCGGCTTTCCATATGTTCGCATGACATCAACCGAGTTTCGCGTGTTGCCACCGATGGCTATCTTCACGTCGTTCAGTGATGCGGGTGTCGACGACAATGGCAACAGCTTGTTTGACCGGATAGTAGTAACTGCCAATTTACAAGTTCAACAGGCGGGGAACTATCGTTTGCACTTATCGCTCGTTGCCAACAACGGGCAAGAAGCACAAGCGTCCGCTACGGCTCAACTAGCGACAGGCGCCCAGCAGATGAGTGTCTCGTTTACCGCCACGCAAATAGCCGATCTCGGAGTGAACGGGCCTTACACAATCAAGAACGCTACTCTTTTTTATACAAGCGATCCGGAAGAACCAATCGCAGCCTTCAGCGAGAACGGTGGCCAGACCGCTGCTTATGCGCTCACATCTCTCGAACGTGACGCTGTCAAATTCACCGGGAATAACAGCGTCGTTGGCATCGATACAAACAGTAACGGCAAATTCGACATACTGCGTATTCAAGTCGAGCTCAATACACTCGCAGCCGCGACCTACAATTGGAGCGGCACTCTCAAAGATTCCGCCGGCCGAAACATTCAAGCGATCGACGGTACGACCGCGATGTCCGCTGGAAACAACACGCTGACGTTCAACTTCGACGGAATCAAGATCGCTCAGAACGGCGTTGATGGTCCATATTCGCTCAGTTCAGTATTGGTATTTAACGATCAGATTGCCGTACACCTAGACGAACTGCTTAAGACTCAAGCGTTCTCTGTTAACGATTTCGAGTGTTCCGATGCTCCTGCGGCTACAGTGCAATCGGTAACGCTAACGCCGACTTCTGTCATAGGCGGAAACGCCACCACACTGCACGTCACCTTGGCCCAGGCCGCGGGCACGTGCGGAGTTAAGGTCACCATTAGCAGCAGCAACCCGTCGGTCATAGCTGCTGCAATTCCCGCGACGATGATTGTTCCCGCAGGACAAACTTCCGCAGACTTCAGTGTGATTACCGCAGGCGTTTCGTCCTCGACTCAGGTAGATCTAACTGCGACGTCCGGCATCTCCAGTCAGACCGCGACGCTGAGCATTACGCCGAGCGCACTCGCGAATCTGTCTCTTTCATTTACGTCCCTTCAGGCGGGAAATCCCACTGCCGGCAAAGTGCAACTTGACGGCGCAGCGCCGTTAGGCGACAAGACTATTTCGATCTCCAGCAGCAATTCCTCAGTGGCTCCTGTTCCCGCCACGGTCACAATCCCGGCGGGGCAAAGAAGCGTGGAATTCACCATCAACACCAATCCATCTTTCCAGGGCAACACTACCGTTACCATCACTGCTACGCTCGGTGCGGTAACCAGAACGGCGGACCTCACCGTCTACTCCGAAACCTATATCAACGGCTCGATCACGCCAGGTGGTCCACCCGTAACTGTGACGGCCACCGAAGCCGGTCAGAATTTCCTTTTAGCTTTTGAAGGCAGTGCCGGTCAGCGAGTCAGTTTGAAGTTGACTGACGTAAACTTCGCTAACGACTCGTGTTGCGGTGCCCATATCTCGATCAAAAAACCCGACGGCTCGTACCTGGTTAATCCCGTTTATTTCGGCACTTCTGGTGGATTCATCGACGCAACCTCGTTGCCGGTTGCGGGAACTTACACCGTCGTCGTGGATCCCGCCGGGGCCAACACGGGCCACGCCACGCTGACGTTGTATGACGTTCCTGCCGACTTCAGCAGCACAATCACTCCCGGCGGCGCTGCGGTGACTGTTACGACAACTGTTCCGGGCCAGAACGCTCAGCTAACGTTCGCAGGCACTGCGGGCCAGCGAGTCAGTCTGAAGCTGAATTCGCTGTCACTCAGCGGAGGGAGTGGGTACGTTGAGTTTGGCATGAAGAATCCAGACGGTTCGGTTCTGACGTCCTTCAACTATGTGTCATCCGCCGGAGCGTTCATTGATGTCCAGACACTCGCAACGACCGGAACCTACACCGTGTTTATCAATCCATTGGATATCAACACGGGCAACGTGACGGTCACGCTCTACAACGTTCCCGCCGACGTGACCGGCAACATGACCGTCGGTACGCCGTTCACCGAAACGACGACTGTGCCGGGGCAGAACGCGCTGTTGTCGTTCAACGGCACAGCGGGTCAGCGGATAACCGTCAACATCGGCGGTGTCAATCTCACTGCTGGTTCCGGCTACGTTGACGTGATTCTTAAGAAACCTGATGGGACGACGCTCACTTCCGCAAACTACGTGGCTTCCGGCGGGGCCTTCATAAACACTCAAACTCTGCCTTCAACCGGTGTCTACACTCTTTTCGTCAACCCGCAAGACTCAAACACCGGCAGCGCCACGTTTACTGTCAACGACGTTTCCGCTGATATCACTGGCAGCATCATTGTGGGCGGAAATTCAGTTACCGTCACAACTACGTCTGCCGGACAAAACGCACTCGTGAGTTTTGATGGCAATGCGGGACAACGCGTGAGTCTGAAGATCACCGGGGTGTCGCTCACGGGCGGCAATGGCTACGTGGATGTTTCGATCAAGAAACCCGACGGAACGGTTCTCACTTCGTTGAGTTACATTACTTCCAGCGGATTCATTGATGTGACCACGCTTCCCGTCGCCGGCACGTATACGATCCTCGTTGACCCGCAAGGCAGCAACGTCGGAAGCGTTACGTTGACGCTCTACGACGTGCCTGCTGATACGACCGGTTCGATCACACCCGGCGGCTCAGCCGTCACAGTTACGACCACCGTTCCAGGTCAGAATGCTGTTTTGACGTTCAACGGCAGTGCGGGCCAGAAAGTGGCTTTGGTGTTGAGTAACACGACTTTCAGTGGCTGCATTGCGGTTACCGATACGATCAAGAGACCGGACGGAACGAGTCTGATCTCAGCGATGATGTGCAGCGCGTCGGGATTCATCGACACTGTTGTGCTGCCGGTCAGCGGAACTTACACGATTCTTATCGATCCAGGCGGAGCTACAGTTGGAAGTCAGACGCTGTTGTTGATTGACGTTCCGCCGGATGTTTCGGCGTCGATCACGCCGGGAGGTTCTCCGGTCACGGTTACAACCACGACCGTTGGGCAAAGGGCGCTGGCAACGTTCTCTGGTACAGCTAATCAACGTGTCAGCCTCAAGGTTAGCGACGTCGGCATGACGGGCGGTTATTACAACTACGTCGGCGTTACTATCCAGAAGCCGGACGGCTCGTCATTGACATCGAGCACCTTCGCAAATTCGGGCGGCTTTATCGACGTGCAAACTTTGCCTGTGACGGGGACTTATACAGTGGTCGTCGATCCGTGGGACACCTCGACAGGCAGCGTGACTCTGACAATGTACGACGTGCCTGCCGACGCGTCGCTTTCCGTTACGCCAGGTGGTTCGTCGTTCACTCTAACGAACACTGTGCCGGGACAGAACGGACAAGCGACCTTTGTAGCAACCGCGAATCAGCGCGTCAGTCTGAACATCAACAGCATTACGCTCAGCGGTGGCTACCAAAACTACGTCAATATCTCCGTTAAAGGACCGGACGGCTCGACGCTGGTTTCGAATACTTATGCGACAGGCGGTACGGGATACATCGATACGCTGGTCCTGGCTGCTGGCACCTATACGATTCTCGTCAACCCATGGGACACGTCCACAGGCAGTGTGACGCTCACTCTTAATGACGTGCCCGCGGATGCGACGGGAACTCTCACCATTGGTGGACCATCGCTTACGTTGACTACGACTGTACCCGGCCAAAACGCTATGCCGATATTTGCCGGCACGTCTGGACAACAGATTTCGGTTGGCTTTACGAACAACAGTATGGGCACGGTGACGGCGACGTTACTCAAGCCGGATGGCACGTCACTCACTTCGATCACATCAAGTTCAGCAAGCTTCGGCCTGCCGACGCAGACGCTACCCGTGACGGGGACGTACTCGATAAAGATCGATCCCAGCGGAGCGAGTGTCGGGAGTATCACTGTCGCCGTAAGCGCGGTAATAAGCGGTGGAACGCTCACGGCGGATTATCAATTGCAAAACACGCGTGACAGTTCCGTTGGCAGTGCGGCTGCACTTGCAGATATTGGTGGGACGAACAGTTTCACATCAGCTGTGGTCGATGGTGTGTCAACGACTGTGCTCACGTTCAGCCAGGGCAACGGTGTATCTCTTACTCCGACGAGTGGAGTTGTGCCAAATGATACCTACACGATAGTGATGCTGTGCTCACTTCAGACAACAAGCGGTTATCGGCGGCTTATCGATTTCAAGAATGCCGGCAGTGATAACGGCCTATACGTTCAGTATGGACATCTCTACTTTTACCCATCGGGTTACGGCAATCCAGTATCGATTGCGGCCAACACCTGGGTACAAGTCGTGGTCACTCGTGATACGACCGGCACCGTGACTGGATACGTGGACGGGGTGCAGCAATTCCAATTCTCGGACACGAGCAGTCTTGGAGTTATCAGTAGTAATACGCTGCGATTCTTCCGAGACGATGGCGGCTCATTCGAGTCCTCCGCCGGATCGGTCGCGCGAATCCGTCTCTACAACGGAGCGTTGACAGCTACACAAGTGTCCGCGCTGACGCGACTGCCGTAGAGGTTGCGAATGGAATGGCTGAAGCCTTGAACTTTACCTAAATAAGGATCGGCTCTTCATCAGCGGGCGTGCAGCCGTCAACATCCGGATGCACCCTCCATTGATGCTGCGGCAGCTTTTGGTTCGTCTCTGTCAGCGGCGAGGTCGCTCCGGCGATCATGGCGCACCACGTATCACGTTCCGCTCTGTAATCGAAGGTCCACGCGCCCGTCCACGTGCCGGCGACTCTTTGACAGTATTTGACGGGATGAATCTCGTTCCAGCCGCCGTGCATTGAGTCATAAACCCAGCTTCCGCTGATGACCAAAATGTCGGCGCCCATTCCATCGCAGCCGTTCTGATGCAGTTCATGAATGCTCGGGTTAACGTCTGAAGGATAAGCGCGGTCGTTCGCAGCAAGAACGAGCGCGTTCGGTATGATCTGCGCGGCAACGAAAAACAACACTAACGCGATCAGACAGGCTATCCAGCCGAAGATGGGGATCAGGCAAAGAACAGAAGCTACCGCCGCAGCAATCATGAGAGCGAGAAGTATCTTGAGCGCGTCATAGAGAATCTGCATGCCGGCACCCTCAAACTCACAGTGCAGGGCCTCCGTCCAGCGGCAATGTCCAGGGCCACATGTCCGCGGATCGCAAGGGGGAGCCTGATAACCTGCGTACGGCAGCGACAAACTCCTCGTAGCTGACTGCTCCTGAATTAGATGTGCGTCCAGGCTGAGCGTGCGTACGTCCATTTGCGAATCGCCGGGTCGAGAAGGAGCGAGCAGAAGGTTGAGGGTATAGTCGGTGTCGAACAACTGAGGTTCCCCTTCGAAGGAGAGGAGCATGCCGATCACACAATGATCGGCGCCCAGGCAGATCAGCCGGCCGTACAGCCACCACCGAATGGCGGAAATCAGTGTCGTGACCACGGCGATACCTGCTGCACTCGCGGCGAGGAAACCAAACGCCAGTCCCGTCCCCGCTGCGGCGGCTATGAGCATGCCGGAGACGAACGCCAGGAGCCCGGCGAAAACTCCCATTGAAATCGCGTCTCCCCAAATTCGGGCTCTATGATCCTCCGGCGTCACGCAGCGTGTGTATTGTCTGTACGGCATGATTACTCAACCTTCCACGCGAAGCGCAACGCCCCCCGCGGGACCGTAAGGGGTGAAGGCGTTAACGTTGATCACTTGCGTGCCTCTGAAACCGTCCGGCGCGGTCACCGTCACATGAATTGTCTCTTCAGCGCCTGCTGCGAGCACCGGCTCCGCGGGGCTCAGTACCACGGTCCATCCGTCAGGAACCGGAAACCGGCTTCGATCATGTTCCGCACGCATCGCGAGTTCACGCGCGGCTGGGTCCTGCTGCTCGGGACATGCCGGGCGAGGCGGAAGCCGGTAAGCATCAGTCTCGAAGCGATAGACCAGTGGTTCTTGCGCGGGATTGCGCAGAATGAAGGTGAACTCCGCCGGCGAGTGGACCCGGCCCATGTTGATATTCTCTTGTCCAAGGTTGTTGTTGGGATTGGCGTCGTCAAACCAGTCGAGCAGGACGCGTAGACAAAAGCGGCCCGGCAGTGGTGGCGTGTGCCATGTCACGCGCGCGAATGCGGGGTGATCCGGCCCACCTCTGACGCCAAGATTCACTCGCGCGCCGGCAATGGGGTTCGATCGCGTTCCGATGCCAAAATCTACGTAGGAAAACCGGACCGGTAGACCTGCGACTGGAGCTTCGTTCGAGTTGTTCCAGATTCGAGCTTCGATCTCGTAATCCGTATCGGGTTGGAGCGGTGAGGAGGGAACCGGCGTGCCGCGAAAGTAGAGCTGAATATCGGGATTGTCCCAGGTTACGGCCAAACCCCGCCGCAACAGATAATCCTGCGAATAGATCAGCGGGTCGGGCTGCTTGACTGCGGGATGATTAATTGGCACGCATTGATTCGGACTGCGGCGACGGACTGCTCGCGGAATCTGTTTTCGCCGGTAATAGCTACACAGATGCGCCCACACTTTTTTGTTTTGCGAAATGTAAGTAGGAATGGCGTCGTGCAGTGATTCCCAGACAAGCTGAACCAATGTGCGCAGCCAGGCTAGCAGCGACTTCATGGACCACTCCATTCGACCCGGTGCAAGAGATACTTTGTCGCACGTGGGTGAGAAAGCGTGTAAGTGGCGCGAGGTGGCGGGAGTATGCTCCGCTGAGTATAGGGTTGTCAATGTAATTGCAGTTTTACCCACATCGTGTAACGTAATGAGGGCGATCCTGGTTAGTCGGGTGGATGTCTCTTATGCGTAAACTGCGGGCCAGTATTATTGCACTCGCTTTTGTGAGCGCGTCCCTGTCGTGTCACATGGTCCAGTTGGGTGATACTCAAGTGGTGACCACGTCGTCGAGCGCAATAACAAAACTGCATTTCCCTCAGCCGTGGCTCGATCCGATGGAAGGATCGTTCGTCGAGCAGATAGAAGTCAGGAAAGTTCCGAATGCGCCTGACGACGAGTTCTTCTTTGGCGCACTACCGTACGGCGATAACAACTACGCGCATGAAGCAGACAAGAAAATGCCGGAAGTTAAGTACGGCAAGAATATGTTCGCTGTGAACTTTTCAAATGGCGCGCGCGTTCGAACGGCAACTCAACAAGAATGGGAGAGCGGATCGCGGATCCGTGCACGACCGAGGCTCGTGTTTCCGAAGGGCCAGGACGATTCTTCGGGCGAGATCGAATACAAGCAGCAGCGTTATGCAAAGCCAGGCAAGTACTGGGGCCACAGCATGTTGTCGCCGGCCGGCAAATGGCTCGCGACCTTCAGCTACAGCGGCGAAAAGCGGCCACCCGATTTCCTTTTCGGCGGTGGCGACCCGCTTGTTGGGGACGTCTTCTGGCAAATTTACGACGCCGTGACCGGCAGGAAGGTGTTCGAATGGCAAGCGAAAAACGTTAAGCACCCGACGGGCCTCCGAGGTCCTGTCGTCTGGTTGGAGGAGCGTTACTTCCTGTTTCCCGAAGACGAGGAAGCTCAGAATTTCATTGTCGTCACATTGCCGCCTGTCACACCTGAAGAAAACCCAGTGACCATACAGTTGCCCTCGCGAAAAGACGCGAACGGAAAACCACTACCTCCAGGCGCGAGCGATGAAGTATGGATACCACTTTCACCGCTGACTAAAGAGCAGGCGGCAAAACTTACAGCGCGAAGTGATACTGAGATTACAGAAGTCCGCTTGTCGCGCACATTCCCGCAGGAACTTTTTCTCGCAATTAATGAAGAAACAGAAAACCGTCCGGTCAACCGTGAGCAGAGGGATGGCGGACGCAATTATCATTTCCGGCTGATAAGCACTTACTACTTCGCGGTAGCGCTGGATCACCCGACGCAAACTCGAGTCGCTACGAAAGAAGAGTGGGACCGTGCTCAAACTGTGACCACGCGTCGTTCAGAAGCCCCGTCGGAAGCCGTAGCGGAAACAGTCATCGGTACAGTCCCACCGTACCGCCAATTTGCAAAAACCGGAACGTCGTGGGGTTCGCCTCCAAGGTTAAGCGCGGGCGAATGGATTGCAGTTTTCAGTTACAGCGGAGATGTGCAGGATGGAAAGATGTTCGTTGACATTTACGATCAACGATTAGGCGACAAGCTCTTGTCGACAACTTTGCCGTCTACAGTCGCGCCTAACGAATTATTCAAAGGCGCGTTGTGGATCGAAGGCGGCTACGTTCTTTTGCCGCTGAGCACATCGCTCGACCGTTTTGCGTTTTGGCAACTGCCATAAAACAGACTTACTGTTCCTGTAAAACCACATTTAAGTTGAGCTGCCGAGTTTTTGCCTCCGATGCCACCAGCTCACCAGACGATTCACCGGTCCACGAATCAGCAGATACGGAACGATCGCAAGAAGGACAGCAACGATTAGCAATTCAAACGGATAAACCCAGCTCTCCATGATGAGTTGGTAAATGACATCCATTACTATGGCCAAAATGAAAACTCTTGCGGTCGCCTTCCACCCTTGACGGATTAGATCAACACGTTGAGAGGGATCGGTGAGGATGGTCCAGAAATAAGGCGGCCGGTTCTCGCGAGCGTCCTTCAATCCAGCGATGACTGCCAACAACGCTGCCATCGTTGGCTGAAGAATAATCCGAAACGTCATCGGCCCGCCGACCCTGCCGAAAAGATTCATCCAGGCGCGGACAATCATGTCCCTCATGGCTTTGTTCCCGTCAAAAACGGATAGACCCGGAAATTTGAATCGAGTGTCTGAAACGTGGACCGGCTTGCGAACTCTTGAAAATATTTGAACCCGACGTTTGCCTTTCCTGGTAGGTTCATATGACCTGTATCAAGCGGCTCAGCTTCACTCTGAGCGCGCAAACTTAGGCCGGTTAGGCCGTTACGCGTAACTGTCAGTTTTACTAGAGAGAAGGAGTTGAGTTAAGAATCGCTTTTTGCGGTTTCAATGTAGAAATTGCGATTGACCTCAAAGGTTTTGATCACTTCAGGAAACTCAAGGGTCTGCTTTTCTTCGGTTGGCCTTATTACAACTTCCTTTCCATTGATGTTCACGCGGAGCGGCATCGCGAAGCCTTTAACCACTCTCTCATAGTTGAAGGAGACGGTCTTTCCGTTTACTCGGTACTTTAGTAATGGAACCTTCGTCGTCCGCAGGTACTGGTCAAATACTTTGCTGAGATCAACGCCGGACTTCTTCGTGATATACGACTCGATCTGTTCTGTTGTCACAGTCTGATGCCAGAACTCAGCATTGAGACCTCGCAAAATCGACAGCCATTTCGCATCGTCATTGATGATGTGTCGAACCGTGTGGAGCATGTTTCCGCCTTTGGGATACATGTCTCCCGATCCTTCTCGGTTGGTCCCGTAGACGCCGATGATTGGTTTGTCGTTTCTGATGCTGCGGCGCGTACCGATCACATAGTCTTCCGCATCTTTTTTGCCGAAGTGATATTCGACAAACAGGTTCTCTGAATAATTCGCAAACCCTTCGTGAATCCACATGTCGGCCGCGTCTTTCATCGAGATGTTGTTGCCAAACCACTCATGCGCTGATTCGTGAACAATGATGAAGTCAAACTTAAAGCCAACGCCGCAGGCGCACGGATCGCGTTGCAAATAACCGTTCCTAAACCAATTGCCGTAAGTTACTGAGCTTTGATGTTCCATTCCGGGATATGAAACCGTCACCAGCTTGTAGCCGTCCTCGTAGAAAGGATATTTTCCAAACCAGTACTCAAACGCCTCCAGCATCCGGCGAACCTCCTTGAACTGCCTGATCGCGGCATCTTTCTGGTGAGGCAGGACCCAGTAGTTGATATCGAGCACACCACCTTTGCCCTGGTACTTATCGGAAAAGTTTATGTAATTGCCAATGTTGACGTTGACGCCGTAGTTATTGATCGGATTCACTACTTCCCAATGAAACGTTTTCTTCTTAGCAGCCACATCGTGGTCGGTCTTTTTTAATCGACCGTTGGAAACGGCAACCAGGTTGTCCGGTACGGTCACGCTGATTCGCATTCCGCGATCAGGTTCGTCGGAGCCGTGATCTTTGTTGGGCCACCAGATACTTGCTCCAATTCCCTGGCAGGTTGTAACGATGAAAGGTTCTCCAAGATCGTCTCGTCCCCAGGTTATGCCGCCAACCCACGGTGGATTCCTGCTGACAACTGGAACGCCTTCATAAAACACTTCGATCTTGTCTTCGACTCCTTTGGGAATCTCTTTTTCAAACGTCACCCAAAAGACGTTTCCTTCGCGTTCAAATTTCAGTTGCGCGCTGCCGTGCGTGACCTTTGTTATTGCTAGCGGCGGCTGCAAATCGATCTGCATCCTGCTTCCAGGTTTTAGCGTCTTGAAAGTGATGGTGTTCGAACCTCGCAAACGTCTCGTTTCAAGTAAGAACTCGACTTTCAGGTGATAGTGCAATACGTCCCACCATTCACGTTCCGGCGTGACTGAGCCTCGAAGTGTTTCCTGGCGAGTGATATTCTCGGTCTGCGCAACAACGTAACCAGGTCCAAAGAGCAGTTGTAAAAGTAGAGCAATTACAATTATTTTTGCTTTACGCATGTGATTCATCCTCAAATGATTTTGCCTCGCCACGGCTTAGGTGATAAATAGACTCGCAATGACTCACAAACATGACCTCTCAACCGTTTTGGTGTCAATGCCCTGGGCCACAACCTCGCGCCCGTCGTTGAGTCTGAGTATTCTCAGTTCAAATCTTAAGTTCCTCGGTCATCAGTGCGAGGTCCTTTACCCAAACATATATCTTTCAGCCGTGATGGGTTGCAACGGTTACGAATACCTCGCGGGCACGCCGGCGTTATTCGGCGTCGCCGAACACCTGTTTGCTGTCGATGTGTTTGGGAAGGAGGCTTTAGAGTCGGAGCGTTACCTCTCCAACTGCGCGCTCACAGCGCCCAATCATCACGAATCGCCTGAGTCGCTTCGCGCATCGCTCTTCATTTTGCGTGACCGGATCGTTCCCAATCTACTCGACATGTTTGCCCAGGAGATCCTGCGTCGCAAAGCAGACGTGGTTGGGTTCACGTGTACGTTCAATCAGGTGATGCCGAGCGTTGCTCTTGCCAGGCGTCTGAAGCAGGCTGATCCAAACATACACACAATCCTGGGCGGGCCATGCGTACACGGAGAGATGGGCATAACTTACGCTCGCATCTTTGAAGCCTTTATCGACGCAGTCTTTCTCGGCGACGCAGATCAACTGCTAGCTGATTATTTGTCGCAGCTCAGGCAAGGGAACAGCAACGGCTCACTCGCGGGTATCGCGGCCGGAGTTAACACTTCGGGTGACGCGTTGTTGTTTGAAAACCTGAACAACATGCCCGCTCCCGACTTTAGTGATTACTTCGCTTCGCGAGACGAGTTGGCGAACGAGAACTTTGAACTCGCCGCATTTCATAGTTTGCCATTCGAAGCATCGCGCGGGTGTTGGTGGGGAGAGAAGCATCACTGCACTTTCTGCGGTCTAAACAATCGCGGCATGCGTTATCGTCGCAAGAGCGTCGAGAAAGTAGTCGGCGAACTAACCTCGCTCGCAGAAAAGCATGGAGTCAGCAGTTTTATGGCTGCGGACAACATCCTCGACTATCAAGCTTATGACGATCTCTTGCCTGCGCTCGCGAGTATTCCCGCAGACCTACGGTTCTTTTTTGAGATCAAGGCCAACGTAC
>Ga0068861_100000956_pt1 | contig 17585 bp, 12 predicted proteins | sample KBSSwiS42_FD_66593 | JGI IMG/M metagenome (GOLD analysis project Ga0068861, IMG submission 66593) | Switchgrass rhizosphere microbial communities from Kellogg Biological Station, Michigan, USA - KBS Switchgrass S4-2 | ecosystem: Host-associated > Plants > Roots > Rhizosphere > Soil ...
GTGATCATCACGCACGCGAGCCGCTCGGCGTGATGCTTGCACTTCGCCTCGAGGTCGGCGAGATCGACGTTGCCGTCGGCGTCGCAGCGCGTGACGACGACCTGCAGCCCGGCCATCTGCGCGCTCGCCGGATTCGTGCCGTGCGCCGATTCCGGGATCAGGCAGATCGTGCGCGCCGACTCGCCGCGCGACGCGTGCCAGGCGCGGATCGCAAGCAGCCCGGCGTATTCGCCTTGCGAGCCGGCGTTCGGCTGCAGGCTGACGCCGGCATAGCCGGTCGCCTCGCACAGCCACTGCTCGAGCTGGCGCGCGAGGGTTGCGTAGCCGGCGCGCTGGTCGGCGGGGGCGAACGGATGGATGTTTGCGAACTCGGGCCACGTGATCGGCACCATCTCGCTCGTCGCGTTCAGCTTCATCGTGCACGAGCCGAGCGGGATCATCGAGCGATCGAGCGCGAGGTCCTTGTCGGCCAGCCGCCGCAGGTAGCGCAGCATCGACGTCTCGCTGTGGTGGCGCTGGAAGACCGGGTGCGTCAGGAACGGCGTCGTCCGCCTGAGCGCCTGCGGGATCATCGGCGCAGCGCCGCGCGCGAGCGCCGCGAAGTCGGGCAGGGCGCGGCCGTCGCTCGCGAAGACGCGCCAGAGCGCGACGACGTCGTCCTGCGTCGTCGTCTCGTCGAGCGCGATGCCGAGCATCGTGTCGCCCCACTCGGGAAAGCGGCGCAGGTTCATGCCGGCGTCGACCGCGCGCGCGGCGATCGCCGCGGTGCTGGCGCCGGTGTCGACGGTGAGCGTGTCGAACGCGGTGTCGTTGCGGACCGTGCGACCGAGCGCACGCAGGCCCGCAGCGAGAATCGCGGTCAGCGTCGCGACGCGCTCGGCGATCCGCGTCAGCCCGGCCGGACCGTGGTAGACCGCGTACATGCTGGCGACGACGGCGGGCAGGACCTGCGCCGTGCAGATGTTGCTCGTCGCCTTCTCGCGGCGGATGTGCTGCTCGCGCGTCTGCAGCGCGAGGCGGTACGCGGTGTCGCCATGGGCGTCGACGCTGACGCCGACCAGGCGCCCCGGCAGGCCGCGCTTGTACTCGTCGCGGCACGCGAGGTAGGCGGCGTGCGGGCCGCCGCATCCCATCGGCACGCCGAAGCGCTGCGTCGTCCCGCAGGCGATGTCGGCGCCGAGCTCGCCAGGAGACGCGACGAGCGTCAGCGCGAGCAGGTCGGCGGCGACGATGAACGCCGCGCCGTGGGCGTGGATGCGCGGCGCGTCGACGCGCAGGTCGTGCAGGCGTCCGCTGGTCGCGGGCAGTTGCGCGAGGGCCGCGAAGTAGTCGCCGCCGGCGACGAGGGTGTCCCACTCCTCGGTGGAGTTCGCGAGCACGACCTTCAGGTCGAGCGGCGCTGCACGCGTGCGCAGCACCTCGATCGTTTGCGGGTGGCAGTCGCCGGCGACGACGATCGTGTCGCTCTTGCACTTGACGCTGCGCCGCGCGAGCGTCATCGCCTCGGCGGCGGCGGTCGCCTCGTCGAGCATCGACGCATTGGCGATCGCCATCCCCGTGAGGTCGGTGACCATCGTCTGGAAGTTGACGAGCGCCTCGAGGCGACCCTGCGAGATCTCCGACTGGTACGGCGTGTACGCGGTGTACCAGGCCGGGCTCTCGAGGACGTTGCGCAGGATGACGCCCGGCGTGTGCGTGCCGTGGTAGCCCTGGCCGATGAAGCTCTTCAGCACCCGGTTCTGCTTCGCGATCGCGCGCAACTCCGCGAGCGCGTCGACCTCGCCGAGCGGTGGCGGCAGGCGCATCGGCGAGCGCCGCGCGATCGAGGTGGGAACGAGCTGCTCGACGAGCGCGCGCCGCGACGCCGCGCCGATCGCATCGAGCATGCGCGGCTCGTCGTCGGCGTCGATGCCGATGTGGCGGGAGATGAACTCGCCGCCGGTCAGGAGCTCGGTGAGCGGCTTCGGGGAAGCGTCGGGCATCGTGTTCCTCGCGCGGCTCGCGTCAGAGGCTCTTGACGAGCTCGTCGTACGCCGCCTTGTCCATCAGCGACGACGTCTCGGCGGGATCGCTGAGGCGAACCTTGAAGAACCAGCCCGCCGCCTGCGGATCGCTGTTGGCCAGCGACGGGTCGTCGCGCAGCGCTTCGTTGACCTCGACGATCTCGCCGCCTGCCGGCATGTAGAGGTCGGCCGCTGCCTTCACCGATTCGACGACGCCGGCGACTTCGCCCTTCTTGAGCGTCGTGCCGACGGCGGGCAGGTCGACGAAGACGACGTCGCCGAGCGCGTCCTGCGCGTGCATCGTGATGCCGACGGTCGCGGTCGCGCCATCGCTGTCGATCCACTCGTGGTCGGGGGTGAAGAAAACGGGCATGGCGATTCCTCTGGTGGGCGGCGTTCAGCCGCGGAAGTAGCGGTGCGGGGTGAACGGCAGCGCCTGGACCTGCATCGGCTGACGCTTGCCGCGGACGTCGGCGTCGAGCGGAGTTCCGACCGCGGCGAGCGCGCTCGGCACGTACGCGAGCGCGACGGGCTTGCCGACGCTCGGCCCGACGGTGCCGCTCGTCACGCGGCCGATCGCGCCGCCGCCTTCGTCGACGATCGCAGCTCCCTCGCGCACGGGAGCGCGATCGAGGCCGACGAGGCCGACGCGCTTGCGTGCGGTGCCGCTCGCGAGCTGGCGCTCGATCGTCGCCGCCCCGGGATAGCCGCCGGCGCGCGCGCCGCCCGGCCGTCGCACCTTCTGGATCGCCCACGCCAGCGCCGCCTCGATCGGCGTCGTCGACGTGTCGATGTCGTGGCCGTAGAGACAGAGGCCGGCCTCGAGACGCAGCGTGTCGCGTGCGCCGAGTCCTGCGGGCTTGACCTCGGGCGCGGCGAGGAGAGCGCGTGCGAGCGCCTCGGCGTTCGCGCCGGCCACCGAGATCTCGAAGCCGTCCTCGCCGGTGTAGCCCGAGCGCGTCGCAAAGCAGTCGATCCCGGCGATCTTCGTCACAGCGCCGCTCATGAACGTCAGCTTCGCGAGCGATGGCGACAGCCGCTGCATGACCGCGCCGGCCGCAGGCCCCTGCAGCGCGAGCAGCGCGTGCTCGGGCATCGGCTCGATCGCGCAGCGGCGGCCGATCTCGGCGCGCAGATGGTCGATGTCGGCGACCTTGCAGCCGGCGTTGACGACGAGAAAGAGGTGGTCGGCGCGCCGCGTCACCATCAAGTCGTCGAGGATGCCGCCGCTGTCGTTGGTGAAGAGCGCGTAGCGCTGTTTGCCCTCGGCGAGGCCGACGACGTCGACCGGGACCAGCGTCTCGAGCGCCGCCGCCGCGTCGTCGCCGACGAGGCGCAGCTGCCCCATGTGCGAGACGTCGAAGAGCGCCGCCGCGTCGCGGCACTGGCGGTGCTCGGCGACGATCCCCGCGGGATACGAGACCGGCATCTCGTAGCCGGCGAACGGCACCATCCTCGCGCCGAGCTCGACGTGCAGCGCGTGGAGCGGCGTGCGCTGCAGCGCCTGCGAATCGTTCGGATCGGACATCGGCGGCCCTCCGGAGCATGTTCGTTGCCCGCCGGGCGCTTGCCCGACGGCTTGAATCGCTCCTGCTGTCCGCTCTACCTGAGAGATTGGCAGCGCCGCGAACGGCGCTGCTTGCCCCTTCGGTGGACCCGCTCGCGACGGGCCTCTCTCCAGCAAGGACGCTTGCGAGCAAGCGTTTGCCAGTCCCTGTTGCCTGAGCGTTCGACCCGCGGGTCTGCGCCTTCGGCGGCGTCGCGCGAGCGACGCTCTCTCCTGGCGCGGCGAGTGTAGCAGCGGGCGTCGAGGAGAATCGGGCGATGACCGGCGAAGCGGAATGGCTGCGCATCGAGTCGCTCGACCTCGAGGCGCAAGGCGTCGCCCACAACGCCGCGGGCAAGGTCGTCTTCGTCGAGGACGCGCTGCCGGGCGAGGCGGTGCGCGTCGCCGTCCGCCGCAGCAAGAACGCCTGGGAGCAGGCGTCGATCGTCGAGCTGCGCGACGAGAGCGCACAGCGCGTCGCCCCGCGCTGTCCGCACTTCGGCGTCTGCGGCGGCTGCAAGATGCAGCACCTCGACGTCGCCGCGCAGGTCGCGGTCAAGCAGCGCGCGCTCGAGGATGCGCTCTGGCACCTCGGCAAGGTGCGGCCGGAGCGGATCCTGCGGCCGATGCACGGTCCGTCGTGGGGCTACCGCCAGCGCGCGCGGCTCTCGGTGCGCCACGTCGTCAAGAAGCAGACCGTGCTCGTCGGGTTTCATGAGCGGAAGTCCAGCTTCGTCGCCGACATTCGCAGCTGTGACGTGCTGCCGCGCCACGTCAGCGAGCTGCTGCTGCCGCTGCGCGCGCTGATCGGGGCGATGGCGACGCGCGATCGGCTGCCGCAGATCGAGCTCGCGGTCGGCGACGGCGTCACCGCGCTCGTGCTGCGCCACCTCGAGCCGCTGCCCGAGCGTGACCTCGCGCTGCTGCGTGCGTTCGCCAGCGAGCACGCCATCGAGTGGTGGCTGCAGCCGCACGGCCCCGACTCGGCGCGGCCGCTCGACGGCGGCGGCTCGCGGCTCGGGTACGGGCTGCCCGAATTCGGCGTGACGGTGTCGTTCAGGCCGACCGACTTCACCCAGGTCAACCACGCGATCAACGAAGCGCTCGTGTCGCGCGCGTTGCGGCTGCTCGCGCCGCATGCCGATGACGTCGTGATCGATTGGTTCTGCGGCCTCGGCAACTTCACGCTGCCGATCGCGACGCGCGGGGCGCACGTCGTCGGCGTCGAGGGCAGCCAGGCTCTCGTCGAGCGCGCTGCGGCGGCGGCGGCAGCGAACGGGCTCGCCGCGAAGACGTCGTTCGAGGTCCGCAACCTGTTCGAGATCGACGCCGCCGCGCTCGTCGCGTTCGGCGCCGCCGACCGCTGGCTCGTCGATCCGCCGCGCGAGGGGGCGTTCGCGATCGCGAAGGCGCTCGCCGACCTTGCATCCGGCGATGCGCCACTCGGTGGCGCGCCATGGCGGCCGCCCCTGCGCATCGTCTACGTCAGCTGCAATCCGGCCACGCTCGCGCGCGACGCAGGCCTGCTGGTCCATCGAGCCGGCTATCGCTGCGCGGCGGCGGGAGTCGTCAACATGTTCCCGCACACCGCGCACGTCGAGAGCGTTGCGGTGTTCGATCGCGACGGCTGCGAGCGATGACCGAGACCGTCGCCGTTCCGCTCTGGCTCTTCGTCGTGCTCGCGGCGTTCGCGCTCGTCGCGACGCTCGAGTGGCTGCTGCTGCCGAGCGTGCGCTGGTATTTCCGCCGCAAGGTGCGCCGCGTCATGGACGAGATCGGCACGCGCCTCAACATCCGGCTTCCCGAGTTCAAGCTGACGCGTCGCGCCGCGCTGATCGACCGGTTGACGAGCGACCCTCGCGTCCGCGCCGCGATCCAGAAGCACGCCGCCGAAGGCCAGGTGCCGCGCGACGTCCTCGTGCAGCGCGTCGCCGGCTACGCGCGCGAGATCGTGCCGGCATTCAACGCGTACGCGTACTTCCGCGTCGGCTACTGGGTCGCGAAGACGTTCGCGCGCATGACGTACCGCGTCCGCCTCGGCAGCAGCGACGCCGACGCGCTGGCCGCGATCGACCCCGAGGCGACGGTGGTGTTCGTGATGAACCACCGCAGCAACATGGACTACGTCCTCGTCTCGTTCCTCGCTGCCGAGCGCACGGCGCTCAGCTACGCGGTCGGCGAGTGGGCGCGCGTCTGGCCGCTGCAGTCGCTGATCCGCGCGATGGGCGCGTACTTCGTCCGCCGCGACTCGGGCGATCCGCTCTACCGGCTCGTCCTGCAGCGCTACGTCCAGATGGCGACCGAGGGCGGCGTGCCGCAGGCGATGTACCCCGAGGGGGGCCTCACCACCGACGGGCGGCTCCGCCCGCCCAAGCTCGGCCTGCTCGACTACATGCTGAAGGCGTTCGACCCGAACGGCGAGCGCGACGTCGTCTTCGTCCCGGTCGGCATCAACTACGACCGGGTCCTCGAGGACCGCACGCTCGTTCGCAAGCTCGACCGCGACGCGCCGCGCGTCGGACTCGCTGCGACGGTGACGACGACGGCACGCTTCGTCGGCCGGCAGGCGGCGCTCGCGGTCATCGGCAGGCGCTACCGGCATGGCTACGCCTGCGTCAATTTCGGCCGCCCGCTCTCGATGCGCGCGCACGTGCGCGAGCACGGCGTCGACTTCCGCAGTCTCGGCGACAACGAGCGCCGCCCGGCGGTCGCGGCAGTCGGCGCGCTCCTGATGGCGCGCATCGGCGCGATCGTCCCCGTGCTGCCGGTGCCCCTCGTCGCGAGCGTGCTGCTGCGCGATCCGGCCCGGCCGCTCGGCGAACTCGAGCTGAAGTCGGAGGTGCACGCGCTGATGGCGCGCGTCGAGGCGGCGGGCGGCCAGGTCTACGTGCCGCGGGCCGACCGCGACTACGCGGTCAGCGTGGGCCTGCGGATGCTGATCTTGCGCGGCCTCGTCGTCGAACGCGACGGCCTCTTCGTCGCCGATCCCGGCGAGCTGACGCTTCTTCGCTACTACGCCAACTCGATCGGCCACGTCGCTACCTAGTTCCGCCGCCGCCAAGTTCTGCGCGGAGCACTGCGGCGGGGTGGCTGGGTTGCGCTCATGTCCCCCGGGCCTGGCCTGAACGGCCGGCCCTCCTCCTTTACTTCGCTCCATCCAGCCACCCCACCGCAGCGCTTCTCGACACCGAGCGGCACGAATGCGTCGGTGGACGCTGCCGCGGACGTCGGGTGACCGGTGGAGCGGAAGTATTGGGAGGAGGGCCGGCCGTTCAGGCCAGGGCCGGGGGACATGGAGCGGAACCGGTCACCCGGCGTCCGCGGCAGCGCGCTCGGTCGAAAGATCGAGCAACGCGGAAGCCAAACAAAACGGGGCCCATTGGCCCCGTCTCGAGTTCAGCGAAGCGTTCGCTCCGCGGAGGGTCCGATCAATCCCTGCTGCCGGCGAAGCCGAGCAGCGAGAGCAGCGCCTGGAAGACGTTGTAGAGGTCGAGGTAGATCGCCAGCGTCGCGCTGATGTAGTTGGTTTCCTCGCCGTCGCGGACCCGCTTCAGGTCGTAGACGATGAACGCCGAGAAGATGCCCACCATCAGCACGGCGATCGTCACGAACAGCGCGCTCGACTGCACGAACAGGTTCACCACGATCGCGACCAGCAGCATCACCGCGCCGATCGACAGGAACTTGCCCATCGTCGACAGGTCGCGCTTGATCATGGTCGAGAGCGTCGCCATCGCGAGGAACGCGACCGCGGTGCCGCCGAACGCCGTCATGATCAGCGCCGAGCCGCCATTCATGCCGAGCACGAAGGCGAGCAGGCGCGACAGCATCAGGCCCATGAAGAACGTGAAGCCGAGCAGTACCGGCACGCCGGCGGCCGAGTTCTTGGTCTTCTCGATCGCGTAGATGAAGCCGAACGCGCCGACCATGAACACGATGAAGCTCATCCCGACGCCCATCGCCGCGACGATTCCCGTCGCGACGCCGAGCCAGGCGCCGAGCACCGTCGGCACCATCGAGAGCGCGAGCAGCCAGTAGGTGTTGCGCAGGACGCGGTTGCGCTGCTCGACGCTGGGGACCGCGTAACCGCCGAATTGGTTCTGAGTCGTTCGCAGACCTTCGTCCATGGATCCTCCCAAAGGAAAGATGAATTGCAGCTGTCTCTGACTACCGGCGGCGATTCTAGTTCCCGCGGCGCCGGCCGAGCGCCCGTCCGGCGCCTTTGCCGAAGCGACCGATCGCGCCCAAGATGGGTGCGCGACGCTCGAATTCAAGCCCTGCCGACGCGCTGCGGTCAAACGATAGAGCGGGGGCGTCCGCTACAATTGCATCGCTCCAGCCCGCGCGATTCTCGGCTGTTGCAACCGCCGGTGTTCCGATCTGCCGACGGTCCCGGCGCCCCGCGTGCCGGCCCCGCGCCCCGACCGGAGCCCTTCGCTTGTCCCCGCTGCTGCCCGACCACGCCCGCGCCCTCCTGGCTCTCGCCGACGGGACGGTGTTCTTCGGCAGATCGGTCGGCGCGACGGGTCAGACGACCGGCGAGGTCGTCTTCAACACCGCGCTCACCGGCTATCAGGAGATCCTCACCGACCCGAGCTACTGCCGGCAGCTCGTCACCCTGACGTATCCGCACATCGGCAACTACGGCACGAGCGGCGAAGACGTCGAGTCGGCGCGCGTCTTCGCCGCCGGCCTCATCGTCCGCGACGTGCCGGCGCGCGAGTCGAACTTTCGCAGCACGGCATCGCTCGGCGACTACCTGCGTCGCTCCAACACCGTCGCGATCGCGGGCATCGACACGCGCCGGCTGACGCGGCTCCTGCGCAGCGGCGGCGCGCAGAACGGCTGCATCGTCGCGCTCGCGCGCGGCGAGGAAGCGACGCCGGCGGCCGTCGAGAAGGCGATCGCTGCGGCGCGCACGACGCCGAGCATGTCGGGCCTGGACCTCGCCAAGGTCGTGAGCGTTCGCGAGCCGTACGAGTGGAACGAAACGACGTGGGCGCTCGGCCGCGGCTTCGGCGAGCTCGCCGACGCGCGCCGCCACGTCGTCGCCTATGACTTCGGCGTCAAGCTCAACATCCTGCGGATGATCGCGGCGCGCGGCTGCCGCGTCACCGTCGTGCCGGCCGAGACGCCGGTCGAAGACGTCCTCGCGCGCAAGCCCGACGGCGTCTTCCTCGCCAACGGTCCCGGCGACCCCGAGCCGTGCAGCTACGCGATCGCGGCGACGCGCGAGCTGATCGCGCGCGATGTGCCGACGTTCGGCATCTGCCTAGGCCACCAGATCATGGCGCTCGCCGCCGGCGCGCGCACGTACAAGATGAAGTTCGGCCACCACGGCGCCAACCATCCGGTCAAGGACGTCGACACCGGGCGCGTGAGCATCACGAGCCAGAACCACGGCTTCGCCGTCGATCCCGAGTCGCTGCCGGCGACGCTCAGGCCGACGCACGTCTCGCTCTTCGACGGCACGCTGCAGGGCCTCGCGCACGTCTCGAAGCCGGCGTTCTGCTTCCAGGGCCATCCGGAAGCGTCGCCCGGGCCGCACGACATCGGCTACCTGTTCGACCGCTTCATTGCGATGATGGATGCGGCGCGCGGCGACGCGGCGAGGAGCTCGCATGCCTAAGCGCAGCGACCTCCGCTCGATCCTGATCATCGGCGCCGGCCCGATCGTCATCGGCCAGGCGTGCGAGTTCGACTACTCCGGCGCCCAGGCGTGCAAGGCGCTGCGCGAGGAGGGCTATCGCGTCGTCCTCGTCAACTCGAACCCGGCGACGATCATGACCGACCCCGGGATGGCCGACGTCACCTACGTCGAGCCGATCACGTGGAACACGGTCGAGAAGATCATCGCCAAGGAGCGTCCCGACGCGATCCTGCCGACGATGGGCGGGCAGACCGCGCTCAACTGCGCGCTCGACCTGCACAAAAACGGCGTCTTGCAGAAGTACGGCGTCGAGATGATCGGCGCCAACGAGAAGGCGATCGAGAAGGCCGAGGATCGGCTCAAGTTCAAGGACGCGATGACGTCGATCGGCCTCGGCTCAGCGAAGTCGGGGATCGCGCACTCGTTCGACGAGGCGCTCGCGGTGCAGAGGCGGATCGCCAACGAGACGGCGGGCACCGGCTTTCCGGTCGTCATCCGGCCGAGCTTCACCCTCGGCGGCACCGGCGGCGGCATCGCCTACAACCCGGGCGAATTCGAGGAGATCTGCCGGCGCGGCCTCGACCTCTCGCCGACCAAGGAGCTCCTGATCGAAGAGAGCCTGATCGGCTGGAAGGAGTTCGAGATGGAGGTCGTCCGCGACAAGGCGGACAACTGCATCATCGTCTGCGGCATCGAGAACCTCGATCCGATGGGCATCCACACCGGCGACTCGATCACCGTCGCGCCGGCGCAGACGCTCTCGGACAAGGAATACCAGCTGATGCGAAACGCCTCGATCGCGATCCTGCGCGAGATCGGCGTCGAGACCGGCGGCTCCAACGTCCAGTTCGCGATCAACCCGGACGACGGGCGCATGGTCGTGATCGAGATGAACCCGCGCGTCTCGCGCTCGTCGGCGTTGGCGTCGAAGGCGACCGGCTTTCCGATCGCCAAGGTCGCGGCCAAGCTCGCCGTCGGCTACACGCTCGACGAGCTGAAGAACGACATCACCGGCGGCGCGACGCCGGCGAGCTTCGAGCCGTCGATCGACTACGTCGTCACCAAGGTGCCGCGCTTCGCGTTCGAGAAGTTCCCGGAGGCCGATCCGCACCTGACGACGCAGATGAAGTCGGTCGGCGAGGTGATGGCGATCGGCCGCACCTTCCAGGAGAGTCTGCAAAAGGCGCTGCGCGGGCTCGAGACCGGGATCGACGGCCTGACGTCGCGCTCGAGCGACCGCGAGGAGATCGTCCAGGAGATCGGCGAGGCGGGCCCGGAGCGGCTGCTCTACGTCGCCGATGCGTTCCGCATCGGCATGACGCTCCAGGAGGTGTTCGAGGAGACGGCGATCGATCCGTGGTTCCTCGCCCAGATCGAGGAGATCGTCGCCGCCGAGCGCGCGCTCGGCGATCGTTCGCTCGCGAGCCTGACGAAGGACGAGCTGCACTTCCTGAAGGCGAAGGGCTTTTCCGATCGCCGCCTCGCCCGCCTGCTCGGCGCCGGCGAAGGCGAGGTGCGCGAGCGGCGCCGTGCGCTCGCCGTCCGCCCGGTCTACAAGCGCGTCGACACCTGCGCTGCCGAGTTCGCGACGCAGACCGCATACATGTACTCGACGTACGACGAGCAGTGCGAGGCCGAGCCGACCGATCGCAAGAAGATCATGGTGCTCGGCGGCGGGCCGAACCGGATCGGGCAGGGGATCGAGTTCGACTACTGCTGCGTCCACGCCGCGCTCGCGATGCGCGACGACGGCTACGAGACGATCATGGTCAACTGCAACCCGGAGACCGTCTCGACCGACTACGACACGTCGGACCGCCTCTACTTCGAGCCGGTGACGCTCGAGGACGTCCTCGAGATCGTCGACAAGGAACAGCCGTTCGGCGTCATCGTCCAGTACGGCGGGCAGACGCCGCTCAAGCTCGCGCTCGACCTCGAGCGCGCCGGCGTGCCGATCGTCGGCACCTCGCCGGATTCGATCGACATGGCCGAGGACCGCGAGCGCTTCCAGAAGCTGCTCCACGAGCTGGGCCTCCGCCAGCCGCCGAACCGCACCGCGCGCACCGAGGAGCAGGCGATCGCGCTCGCCCACGAGATCGGCTATCCGCTCGTCGTGCGGCCGAGCTACGTGCTCGGCGGCCGCGCGATGGAGATCGTCCACGGCGACAAGGACCTCGAGCGCTACATGCGCGAGGCGGTCAAGGTGAGCGAGAAGTCGCCGGTCTTGCTCGATCGCTTCCTCGACGATGCGATCGAGGTCGACGTCGACTGCATCAGCGACGGCGCCGAGGTGATGATCGGCGGCATCATGGAGCACGTCGAGCAGGCGGGCATCCACTCGGGCGACTCGGCGTGCTCGCTGCCGCCCTACACGCTGCCGAAAAAGCTCCAGGACGAGCTGCGCCGCCAGACCGCGTTGATGGCCAGGGCGCTGAAGGTCGTCGGCCTGATGAACGTGCAGTTCGCGATCCAGGGCGACACCGGCGGCGACGGCGACGCGGCGACGATCTACGTCCTCGAAGTCAATCCGCGCGCCTCGCGGACGGTGCCGTTCGTCTCCAAGGCGACCGGCGAGCCGCTCGCCAAGATCGCCGCGCGATGCATGGTCGGGCAATCGCTCGCGAGCCAGCCGGGCGTGCGTGGCGAGGTCGTTCCGCCGTACTTCTCGGTGAAGGAGGCGGTCTTCCCGTTCAACAAGTTCCCCGGCGTCGATCCGGTGCTCGGCCCCGAGATGCGCTCGACCGGCGAGGTCATGGGCACGGGACGCACGTTCGGCGAGGCGATGCTGAAGAGCCAGCTCGGCGCCGGCTCGCGGCTGCCGTCGCGCGGCACCGTCTGCGTGACGGTGAAGAACTCGGACAAGGTGCGCGCGGTCGCGGTCGCGCGCGATCTGCACGCGCTCGGCTTTCAGCTCGTCGCGACGCGCGGGACCGCGGCGGCGATCGGCGAGGCCGGCATTCCGGTGCGCGCCGTCAACAAGGTCAAGGACGGCCGCCCGCACATCGTCGACATGCTGAAGGCCGGCGAGATCCAGGTCATCTTCACGACCGTCGACGAGACGCGCACCGCGATCGCCGACACCCGCCACATCCGCCAGGCGGCGCTGGCGCAGCGCGTCACCTACTACACGAGCATGGCCGGCTGCGAGGCGGCGGTCGAGGGCATGAAGCACCGCGACGCGCTCGGCGTCGCGTCGCTGCAGGAACTGCACGCCGAGCTGCGCTAGGGACTTCCCGCAACGTCGGCGGTGCCGGGCCCCGCCGCTGCTAGACTTTTCGCCAAGCCGCCGCCGCCGGAGTCTCCTGCGGCGGTTTTCCTTTCTGCCGAGGTTCGTGCCATGGCCACCATTCCGCTCACCCGACGCGGCGCCGAGAAGCTGCGCGAAGAGCTCAACCGTCTGAAGTCGGTCGAGCGCCACGCCGCGATCCAGGCGATCGCCGAGGCGCGCTCGCACGGCGATATCTCGGAGAACGCCGAGTACGAGGCCGCCAAGGACAAGCAGGGCTTCATCGAAGGTCGCATCGCCGAGGTCGAGAGCAAGCTCGCGGCGGCGCAGATCATCGACCCGGCGGCCCTCGACGCCGGCGGCCGCGTCGTCTTCGGCTCGACGGTCGATCTCGAGGACGAGGACAGCGGCGCCAAGGTGACCTACCAGATCGTCGGCGACGACGAGGCCGATCTCAGGCAGGGGCTGATCTCGATCAGCTCGCCGATCGCGCGCGCGCTGATCGGCAAGGTCGTCGGCGACGTCGCCGAGGTGCAGGCACCCGCCGGCCTGCGAAGCTACGAGATCACCGGCGTGCGCTACGAGTGAGCGCGAAGGCCCTGCCGCGCCGCGTCGCCGCCTGGCTGGCGGGGCTGTGGGCGGGAGCGGTCGCTGCGCTCGGCTTCATCGCCGCGCCGGTGCTCTTCGCGGTGCTGCCGCGCGCCGAGGCCGGAGACGCCGCGGCGCACCTGTTTCGCGTCGACGCCGGGCTCGGCCTCGTCGTCGGCGCGATCCTGCTCGTGCTGACGCTCCATGCTGCCCGGCGCGATGCGGAGGCGGGCGGCTCGCGCTTCAGCGTCGAGATGATGCTCGTCCTCGTGGCGCTCTTCAGCATCGTCGTCGGCCACTACGCGATCGGGCCGATGCTCGACGAAGCGCGCGCCGACCGCAGCCGGTTCGCGCTGCTCCACGGCGTGACGAGCGTCTTTTTCGTCGTCAAGCTCGTCGCGATCGCGGTGCTGGCGTGGCGCCTCTCAGGCGACGCCGCTGCGGCCCGAGCTACGGCTGCTGAACCGACTTCTTGAGGCTCGTGCTGCGCCGGCGGGCGCGCTTGAGCGTGCCGCTCGCGGTCAGCCGCATGTTGCCGAGGACGGTGACCTTCTTGACCTGAGGGCGGTGGTTGCCGCTCTTCGGGAACTTGAGGATCTTGACGACCTTCGGCGCCGGTTTCTTGTCGTCGTCGCGCTCGCGGCTCGCCTTCTTCACCGGAGGCCGCCAGAGAACGAGGAGCTTGCCGATGTGCTGCACCGGTGCGGCGCCGCAGGTCGAGCTGAGCTCGGCTAGGAGCGCTTCGCGCACCGCGCGATCGTCGGAAAACACGCGCACCTTGACGAGGCCGTGCGCGGCGAGCGCGGCGTCGAGCTCGCGGCGCACCGCGGCGGTCGCGCCGTCGTGGCCGATCGCGACGACGGGGGCGAGGTGGTGCGCTTCGGCGCGCTTGAGCTTGCGTTCGGCTGCGGAGAGGACGAGTGCGGTCACGCCACTATTATCGGCGCCCGATGGCGACGCGCGGCAAAGGCAAGAAGCTCAACAAGGCCTGGCTGCACGAGCACCTCACCGATCCGTACGTGAAGCTCGCGCAGCGCGAGGGCTATCGCGCCCGCGCCGCGTACAAGCTGAAGGAGCTCGACGAGCAGTTGCAGCTGCTCGCGCCCGGTCAGCTCGTCGTCGACCTCGGTGCCGCGCCGGGCGCGTGGAGCCAGTACGTGCGGCGCAAGTTCGGTCGCGCTGCGACCGCCTCCGATCCCGCGGCACCGCCGGGGCCGCTGCACGGCACGATTGTCGCGCTCGACCTCCTGCCGATCGAGCCGATCGACGGCGTCGACGTCATCGCCGGCGACTTTCGCGAGCGTGCCGTCCTCGCAGCGCTCGAGTCCAGGCTCGCCGGCCGCGCCGTCGACGTCGTGCTCTCCGACATGGCGCCCAACCTGTCGGGAGTCGCGGCGTCGGATGCTGCCCGGATGGCCGATCTCGTCGAGCTCGCGATCGACTTCGCCGAGCGCCACCTGCGGCCACAAGGCAGTCTGGTCTGCAAGGTCTTTCACGGCAGCGGCTACAGTCAGCTCGTCGAGCGCTTCAAGGCGACGTTTCGCACCGTCAAGGCGGTCAAGCCCAAGGCGTCGCGGTCGAAATCGGCGGAGACGTTCCTCGTCGGAATTGGCCTGAAGGCCGTTGCATCCGGCAACGATATCCGGGCGTAGCGAGGCATATGCCCGGCCCTTCGGCCCCGAAGGGGCAGACTTGCGTGGACTAAAATCGGCCGCAGATGCCGTGAGTCGAGCGCCCTGGGCGCCCGGTTCTTCCCTGATTGGAGACGCGGTGAACAACCAATGGTTCTCGAAGGTGGCGGTCTGGCTGGTGATCGCCCTCGTTCTCTTCACCGTCTTCAAGCAGTTCGAGCGCACCGGCGCGCCGAACAGCACGATCGGCTACTCCGACTTCCTCGAAGAGGTTCGCGGCAAGCGCGTCCGCAGCGTGACCCTGCAGGAAGGCGTCGGCGGCTCGACCGAGATCCGTGCCAAGACGACCGATGACAAGGAGCTGCGCACGACCGCGACGTACCTCGACCGCGGCCTGATCGGCGACCTCATCAACAACGGCGTCAAGTTCGACGTCAAGCCGCGCGAAGAGCCCTCGTTCCTGCTCTCGATCCTCGCCTCGTGGGGACCGATCCTGCTTCTGATCGGCGTCTGGATCTACTTCATGCGCCAGATGCAGGGCGGCGGCAAGGGCGGTGCGTTCAGCTTCGGCAAGTCGAAGGCGCGCATGCTCGACGAGGCCAACAACACGACCACCTTCGCCGACGTCGCCGGCTGCGACGAGGCCAAGGAGGAGGTCAAGGAGCTGGTCGACTTCCTGAAGGACCCGCAGAAGTTCCAGAAGCTCGGCGGCCGCATCCCGCGCGGCGTGCTGCTCGTCGGCCCGCCCGGGACCGGCAAGACCCTGCTCGCCAAGGCGATCGCCGGCGAGGCGAAGGTGCCGTTCTTCTCGATCTCGGGGTCGGATTTCGTCGAGATGTTCGTCGGCGTCGGCGCGGCGCGCGTGCGCGACATGTTCGAGCAGGCGAAGAAGAGCGCGCCGTGCATCATCTTCATCGACGAGATCGACGCGGTCGGCCGGCACCGCGGTGCGGGCCTCGGCGGCGGCAACGACGAGCGCGAGCAGACGCTCAACCAGATGCTGGTCGAGATGGACGGCTTCGAGACCAACCTCGGCGTCATCGTGATGGCGGCGACGAACCGCCCCGACATCCTCGACCCGGCGCTGCTGCGTCCGGGCCGCTTCGACCGTCAGGTGTTCGTGACGCTGCCCGACGTCCGCGGCCGCGAGCAGGTGCTCAACATCCACATGCGCAAGGTCCCGGTCGGCCAGGACATCCGCGCCGACATCCTGGCGCGTGGCACGCCGGGCTTCTCGGGCGCCGACCTCGCCAACCTCGTCAACGAGGCGGCGCTGTTCGCGGCGCGGAGGAACGGTCGGGTCGTCGAGATGGTCGACTTCGAGCGCGCCAAGGACAAGATCATGATGGGCCCCGAGCGCAAGTCGATGATCATGCCCGAGGAGGAGCGCCGGAACACCGCGTACCACGAGTCCGGGCACGCGCTCGTCGCGCGGCTGATGCCGAAGACCGACCCGGTGCACAAGGTGACGGTCATTCCGCGCGGCCGCGCGCTCGGCGTGACGATGCAGCTGCCCGAGAACGACCGCTACAGCCTCGACAAGGAGCGCATGCTCTCGACGATCGCCGTCCTCTTCGGCGGCCGCATCGCCGAGGAGGTCTTCATGCATCAGATGACGACCGGCGCGAGCAACGACTTCGAGCGTGCGACGCAGATCGCGCGCGACATGGTCACGCGCTACGGCATGACCGACGAGCTCGGGCCGATGGTCTACGCCGAGAACGAGGGCGAGGTCTTCCTCGGCCGCTCGGTGACGAAGACGACCAACATGTCCGAAGAGACGATGAGGAAGGTCGATGCGGTGATCCGCCGGATCATCGACGAGCAGTACGCGGCGGCCCGAAAGCTCATCGAGGAGAACCAGGACAAGATCCACGCCATGGCGGCGGCGCTCCTCGAGTGGGAGACGATCGACTCCGACCAGATCGACGACATCATGGCCGGCAAGCCCCCGCGCCCGCCGAAGGACTGGACACCGCCGTCGGCGCGGCCGACGACCGTACCGCCGGTGTCTTCCGGCAGCGCGCCGGCAGCCGCCTGAGGAAATGCCGCGAACGGCGATCAGGACGGGGCTTCGGCCCCGTTTTTCATGAGCGATCCGCGCTGGCGCGCCGGCCGGTTCGAGGTCGATCTCGAACGGCCGCGGGTGATGGCGATCGTCAACGTCACGCCCGATTCGTTCTCGGACGGCGACCCGACGCCTGCGCAGGCGATCGCGCGCTGCGAGCGGCTGCTCGCCGAAGGCGCCGACATCCTCGACATCGGCGGCGAGTCGACCCGCCCCGGTGCGCCGGCGGTCGATCCCGAGACCGAGCTCGCGCGCGTCGTCCCGGTCCTGCAGGCAGCGGTCCGCCTCGGCTGCCCGGTCTCGATCGACACGACGAAAGCCGAGGTCATGCGCGCCGCGCTCGACCTCGGCGCCGACATCGTCAACGACATCGCCGCGCTGCGCGGACCGGGAGCGCTCGACGTCGTCTCGGCGCACGACAGCTGCGGCGTCTGCCTGATGCACATGCGCGGCACGCCGCAGACGATGCGCGAAGCGGCGCGCTACGACGACGTCGTCGCCGAGGTCGCAGCGTTCCTCCGCGAGCGGATCACGGCGGTCGAGGCGGCCGGCGTCGCCCGCGAGCGCATCGTCGCCGATCCGGGGATCGGCTTCGCGAAAACGCCCGAGCACAACCTGGCGCTGCTCGCGCAGCAGGAGACGCTCGCCGCGCTCGGCGTGCCGCTCCTCGTCGGCTGGTCGCGCAAGTCGACGCTCGCGCGCCTCGCCGGTGTCGCGGCGCCGGCGACCGAACGCAGCGCCGACGAGCGTGCTCGCGTCGCCGCTGCGAGCGTCGCCGCCGCCGTCATCGCGGTCGAGCGCGGCGCCCGCATCGTCCGCGTCCACGACGTCGCAGCGACGGTCGCGGCGCTCGCGGTCTGGCGCGGCGCGCGC
>Ga0068861_100000959_pt1 | contig 17566 bp, 10 predicted proteins | sample KBSSwiS42_FD_66593 | JGI IMG/M metagenome (GOLD analysis project Ga0068861, IMG submission 66593) | Switchgrass rhizosphere microbial communities from Kellogg Biological Station, Michigan, USA - KBS Switchgrass S4-2 | ecosystem: Host-associated > Plants > Roots > Rhizosphere > Soil ...
GTCGATCGTGAACCTGTGCCTGGCTCGTGGATTCCTGGGAAAACCAAAATCGGGTCTCATGGCCATCCGTGGGCACTCGGGGGTTCAGGGCGGTTCGGAAATGGGATGCGCTCCCAACTATTTTCCCGGCGGCATGCCGGTCGGCGCCGAAGGTGCGGCGCACATTGCCTCGCAATGGAACTTCAGACCACCCGACTGGACGGGACATTTCATGGTCGATTCCATCGAAGCGGCGGAACGCGGCGAGCTGGATGTGCTCTACAGCGTAGGCAGTAATCTCATCGGCATTCTTCCCGATCGACGGCGCTCGAAAGAAGCGATCGGGCGGATTCCGCTTCGCGTGCACCACGACATCGTCCTCAACCCGTCCATGCTGATCGATCCCTCCGATACCGTGCTCCTTCTTCCCGCCACCACGCGCTATGAAATGGTGGGCGGAAACACCGAAACGTCCACCGAGCGCCGCGTCATCTTCAATCCCGAAATTCCGGGACCGCGGCTCAGCGAAGCCCGTGACGAGTGGCAGGTGCTCATGGAGCTGGCGGCGCGGGTGCGGCCGGAGCTTGCCCCGGCGCTCTGCTTCAATTCCACTGCCGAAGTCCGGAACGAGATCGCTCGCGTCATTCCCCAATACGATGGGATCCAGCGATTGGCGGCCAAGGGCGATCAATTCCAGTGGGGCGGCGAACGCCTGGCGGAGGGCGGGCATTTTGGGACGGACGACGGGCGCGCGCGGTTCACGGCCGTTCGTCCTCCGGAACATCGCATTCCACCGGGGTGGTTTCGTCTCAGCACCCGCCGCGGAAAGCAATTCAACAGCATGGTGCTGGGGTCGGAAGCCATGATGCTCCATACGAACCGATCCACGTTCTTGATTGCGCCCGAGGACTTGAAACGCTTGGGATTGCGAAATGGAGACGCGGTGCGGCTTACGAATGAGATCGGGACGATGGAGGGTCAGGTGCGCTCCGGCCCCGTGCACGCCGGCACGGTGATCGCGGCCTGGCCGGAAGCCAACCGCCTCGTTTCCCGCGACGATGTGGATCCGGTTTCCGGAATGCCCGGCTATCGCGATGCGGCGGTGGAAATCGTGCCGCTGGGAAATGGAACGACATCATGACTTTTGCCGGCGAGCCGCGCGGTTCCGAACAACAGGTGTCGATGATCACCATGGAGGAAGACGGCCCCCATCCACGTCGCGACCGGGTCGTGGTCGAGGAGCCCCTCGAAATTCGTGTCGTGCTGCCCGACGAAACCCGGCACAGCATTTCGGTGACCATGCGCACTCCGGGTCAGGATGAAGAACTGGCGGCGGGATTCATGTTCACCGAAGGGATTCTCAAGGATCGCGCTTCGATGTCCGCGGTCGAACACTGCCCCAACGCCCTTGGCGCCGCGGCCGGAAACGTGGTGAATGTTCGCATCATTACGGATGCAGCGTTCGATCCGAAGCGCTTCACCCGGAACGTCTACACCACCTCGAGCTGCGGGATCTGCGGCCGGGCTTCGCTCGATCTCATCCGGCAAAGCTGCCCCAAAAAGCCCGAAGGCTCGTTCGAGCTTTCCTATGATTGGATGATGGGACTGTCGTCTCAGGCCCGGGATACGCAGGCGGTGTTCGAAGGCACGGGAGGCTTGCACGCAGCCGCGCTCTTCGAGCCCAATGGAGAGCTTTTGTTCTTGCGGGAGGACGTGGGACGCCACAATGCGGTGGACAAAATCCTCGGCACGCTATTTCTGGACAATCGCCTTCCTGCATCCGACCGAGTGCTCTGGGTGAGCGGACGGGCAAGCTTCGAACTGGTGCAAAAAGCGGTATTGGCCGGAATCCCGGCCATGGCTGCCGTGGGCGCTCCCTCGAGCCTTGCCATCGAGGCGGCGCGTGAGTTCGGGATGACCCTCATCGGTTTCTTGCGCGACGGTCGCTTCAACGTGTATGCGGGCGCCGATCGTATCGCGACCTAGGAATGAGTCGCCACTTATTGAATTCTCAGTAATTTCTTGACTTGACTACGACCGCAATCTGCTCATCCAGCCAGGATGATTAGAACCGATACGTCAAGCTCGAATAGATTTGATCGGTATGCTCCGCGGTGCCGCGGGTGAGCTCGGCGGAGAGGTTCACGTACCAGCTCGAAAGCAGGCTCAGATCGCACTCCGCGCCGAACCATCCGATGGTCTCCTGAGATCCGAGCCCAAACGAACGATCTTCCGCACGCACGCCTCCGTGTCCGCCCAGATCCATCCGGTTTGTGGCGTGCCAGAGCAATCCCAAAGCGCCCAGCCAGCCATCGATGTCGGGCCCCGAATAGCGGGTCCCTCGCGCGTTCACATCTAACGCGCGCGCGGGAAAGCGCGGAACACGAAGCATGAGCGTGCCCGAACGCGCATCGCCGTCCAGTCCCCGGCTCGAGCGATAGCTCAGGTCGACGGTCAATCGGGTTCGCCATTCCGTGCCGAGCTGAAATCCCTGCCGGTAGCTCGAGTCGAACTGGGACTCCGGCGTTTCGCGATCCGCATATAGACGCACGTTGCGGCGGTTGTCGAAGCTCGCTCGCACTGCCCACGGATGCGTGATCTGATAAGTGCCGCTCAGGTAGGTATTGCTGAAGGTGACCGAGCGTCCCTCCGCGTCCGCCTTCCAGCCGCTGTTCAGATCCATGTCCTGGTTCGCGTGAAGCTGCAAACGGCGCGCACCCAGGTCCCCACCCAGGTAAAAGAAGTTGCGGTTGGGTTCGCCGTGTGCGGTCGAATTCGCCCACCCCAGAATGGCGCCCCAGCGGCCGCCCTCCCCTACCTGTCCTTTCGCCCGCGAATAGACCCCGTATTGGGTCACGTCGTTGGAGTAGGCGTATGAATCCGGTTCGGGTTGCGTGCCGTAGAACGCGCCGAAGGCGACCGGGTTCGCCCCGACTTCCAATCGCCCGCCGTCGATGAGTCCTACCGAGGGAAACTGCGGCGCATCTTGCCGGCCCAGGGCGAGATGTACGCGGCTCGAGATGTCCCAACCTCCTTCCAGCCGGTACACGCGCGTCCGCGCTTCATCCGCGCCGCCGGAGAGATATGTATGCCGCGCGCGCGTATCGACGGCGAAATAGACAGGCGATCCTCCGGGATGTAATGCCACGAGCGCGAGATCGGCCGCGGGCTGGTTGAAATGTGAATCGGCGCCGGAGACGGCCAGATACCGGATGCCGGCCCGTCCGCGAATGCCCATGCGCGACATGAACGGCTTGGACGGTTCCACCATCGCGATTGGAATTGGGGCCGCTGGGATCGGCCGGGCCATGGCCACCGCACTCACACGGAATTCCACCTTGTCCCCGATCTGGGCCGTGACGCCGCTTTCCACCGTTCCGGTGGCCCGGCGGCTCGAGAGATCGAGCACGGTGATCTTCCCCACCACATTACCGCTGCGCACGAGCGTTCCCTCGGCGTTCGCGAGAAGCCCCTGCTCGCGTCCGGCGTCGAAATAGGCCGTGGTTCCAACCACGTGCGTCACCGTGGCGACCACGACTGCCGTGTCCGGCTGCGTCGCCGCAATCGTCGAATCGGGCGACAGGCCCGGCACGGCACCCCAGGACATCCCGGTTCCGGTCGCTAACCACAACGCCAGAATCCCGAGTATTCGCCACATGTTCAATTCCCCGCCCTCCCGGATGGATGGCACCGGTAGCATGCCGCGCTGTCGTAGGAATAACCCGACATGCCTTGATGGTGCCCATCGGTCTCCGTGCGGTCGCTGTGCGGATGGCAGCTCAAGCACGTGAACGCGGTGTAATCCCCGGCCACGTTGTGACACGTGTTGCAGCTCGACCAGCGGCCCGCGTGCGTTCCCGAGTAGATGGGAAACCACGTGTGATCGAAATGCGCGCCGTCCCAGGACGTCGTGTTGTGACACGAAGCGCAATCGGTGTTAAACCCGATCGAAGCATGGCTGGGGTTCGTGGTGTTGTCGTAGTTCTGCTGGTGACAAGACACGCATTCTGGGGACAGGCCGGTGAACGTTCCCGGAGCGTGGCAGGACAAGCAGTTCAGGGAACGATGCGCTCCGGTGAGCGGGAACCGGGTATTGCTGTGATCGAATCCTGCGTTCGTCCAGGTTCCCGTATTGTGGCAATCGTCGCAGTTCTTAAGGAACCCGTTCGCCTGATGGTCGGGATCCTTGACCGCCATCGCCGTTTCAAGGTGGCAATCTTCGCAGGCGAACGAGCGAGCCACGAAATTCAAATGTCCCGGCGCGGTCCCGGGATGACACTGCTCGCAATCCAGCGCAACGTGCGCTCCGGTCAGAGGAAAACGCGTGAGCTGGTGTTGTTTCTCCATGGTCACCCGGTCGATGAAGCTCCGGGTGTTGTGGCACGAAGCGCAGTCCGCGCCCAGTTCGCCCTTGTGCACGTCCTCGTGGCAGGAGCCGCAGGGCGCCTGCTCGCGCGCAAAATCGAGCGAACCATGACAGTCCTTGCAGGGCGTGCGCTTGTGCGCGCCGGTCAGAGGCAGTCCGTACTTGGCGTGATCGAACTTGCTGCTCAACTTCGCCGGCACCCACGCCTCGGGGCTGTGACAGAGTCCGCACTCCTCCTTCATCTTTTTTCCGTGCGGATTCTTGGGGGGAGCCTGGCCGAGCGCGGTCCCGAAGGCCAGAGCGCCTAGAAGAATAAAGGGTATTCCATACCGGAAGCTCATCGGGTTCCTCCTCCCCGGAGCGGGGGCCCTGCGGATTTCAGGGACGCACCCTCGTGACAGCTCCGGCACGAGGTGTCGAGCGGGCGGTACACCACGAACGTCTTGCCGTCTTGTGCGGTCGCGGTGGGATGGCAAAGGCCACAGGGGACTTTGGCGTGGGCCCCTTTCAAAGAGAATCGCGCATCGCGGTCATGATCGAAGCGCACCGCGGGAGCGAAGGTTTCCTCGCTATGACATGCCGTGCAGTTCTTGGCCGAAGGGCCCTCGAACGCGGCGCCGTGGGGGTTCTTGTGACAATCGCGGCACGCGCTTCGCTTCTGGTCGAAGAGCAGTTTGGGCACGTTCTTGGCCGCGCCGAGAAGGGTGGATTGCGCGGCTTTGTGGTTGAGTTCGGGATGACACGACACGCACGGCAGGGTGCGATGGGAGCCTTGGAGGGGATACGAAAAGGTTGCATGCATGGCCACGTCGACGTTTGCTTGATGGAAACTCTGCAGGGTGTGGCAGGACTGGCAACTGCCGGGCACGTTCGCCCAGCGCCCTTCATGCGGATCCACATGGCACCGTTCACAGGCCGCATCCGGCCAGGTGAGCTGCACTTTCGCCGTCCCGATTTCCTTGCTCGCCAGGGCCAGAGCGATGTGACAGGCGCGACATTCCACGTCCTTGTGCCGTCCCTCGAGGGGCAACGCCAGCGTGGCATGTTGCAGGGCGGTGAACGTGCTGGGCCGCCAGCTGTTCACGGTGTGACACGATTCGCATGCGCCTTGATCGGCCCGCCCGGCGAGCTGTGTGCCGTGAGCCAGGGCATGACAATCAGTACACAGAGCAAAGCTTGGCTTGGGCAAGGCCCCACCGCCCGGCTTGGTATGACATGTCTCGCATGCCACCGTCGCGTGCGCTCCCCGAAGCGGAAAACGGGTCTTCGCGTGCTGGAATGTTTTCGAATTGATCGTATGGAACCCTGCCGTGACATGGCAGCTTGCGCACGCCGCGCCCATCGAACCCTTGTGGGGGTCGGTATGACAAGCGCTGCATTCCTCGTGCGATACGGGTTTGAGCCGTTTCAGGTCGAGAGTCGCTACTTGTGTCCCTGATGCTGCACCGCCATGACACTTGGAGCACGCTACGGTCGCGTGCTTTCCCGTGAGCGGATACGCCGTTCGGGCGTGGTCGAAACGGGCCGCCGTTTTCCACCCGTCGAGCGTGTGACAACCTTCGCACTGGGTGCCGAGGGTTCCAGCATGCAGGTCGGTGTGACACGACGCGCATTTCGTTTTGAGCCCCAGCCAGCTCTTCGAGGCCGGACGCCTTCGAATCTGGCCCGCCATGCTTGATTTCTGAAAGGCTGCCTTGTGGCAGTCCCGGCACGCCACGCCGGCGTGCTTACCCTCCAACGGCCACCCGGAACGCCGGTGATCGAATGTCTCCGGGGATCCTTCCGGCCACGAAATGAGTTCGAAGTCTTTCCCCGCGTGATCGGGATGACATTTCATGCACGGCTGGTTCTTCACCTGAGCATGAAACCCGCTGTCCAGCTTTTGCAGCGAAGCGATTTCGGTATGACAGCCGAGGCATTTGGACGGCATGGTCTCGGCGCGTCCGGTGTGGCACTTGTTGCAGTTGAGCGAACCTTCGAGATCGGCATGCGGGCGCGCGAGCTTTCCCGGCGATATCTGAGCTAAGACCGGGGACGCAGTCCACGTGCAGAGCGCAACGATCAGCAACGTCCTAACCCGCACGCGCCTCCACCTCCGCCCGCGAAACGAGATCTTTCTCCACGAGCCGCACGCCGATGCGTTCCAGAAAATCGTAAGGCGCTTCGCCGCCAATACGCACCACCACATCATCCACTGGATGCGACACGGTTCGGCCGCCAAATTCGAGCCACACCCGATCCCGGGCGATTTCGGAAACCCGGCTCGCCAGAAAGAGCCCGATCGTTCCCTCCTTGACCGCGCTCTCAAGCTTGACCAAGTTTCTGGGCTTCACCCGATCGAACCTCATCCCACGATAACTCAAGTGCACGCGTGTCCCGGGCTGCTTGGCCAGCCCCACCGCGGATTCGATCGCGCTGTCGCCTCCCCCCACCACCAAAACGCGGCGTCCTCGAAACGTCTCCATCTCAACGATGTCATAGAACACAGTGTCCAGATCCTCGCCCGGAACACCGAGTTGTCGCGGTGTTCCGCGCCGGCCGAGGGCCAGCACCACGCGCCGCGTGTCCAGGGGTCCCCGGCTCGTGACGACGCGAAATACCTCGCCTGACTTCTCCACCCCGGCCACGTGACACCCCGTGCGCACGGCGAGCCCGGTGTCGGCGATGACCTTTTCCCACATGGCGAGCAAGGTTTCCTTGGAACCGTCGGCCACCCACAAGTCACCATAGAGCGGGATGCTCACCGGCTCGGCGAGAAGGATCTTGTGCCGGGGATACTTGCGAATACTGTCGGCGAGCGTTCCTTGCTCGAGCACCTCGTAGGTCACCCCCGATCTCAAGGCCTCGAGACCTGCGCTCAACCCCGCCGGGCCGGAACCCACCACGATGACATCGAGCATTTCACCCGGCTGGTCGTTCGAACGCGTTCCGAGCGAACGCACGGCATGCTCCATCGCCACCTTGCCTTCATTGATGGCGTTCTTGATCAGCCCGCGCCCGCCCAGTTCCCCCGCCACATACAACCCTCGCAGATTCGTCTCGAAGAACGGGGTGAGTTCCGGCACGCGCACGTGATGCACCGCACTTCCCCCGGCGTGGAAAATGCCGCCCACTGGACACGCGGTCACGCATTCGCCGTGTCCCACACAGCGCGCGCGATCGACCACGGCCAGTTTATTCACCAGGAGGATCGCACCCGGTTCCGGACACGCCAGAACGCACGCGCCGCACCCCACGCATAGATCCGCGCGCACGACCGCATGATCGCGACCGCCCTCGGTCGTCGATCCGGAGGCGTTCACCGGGGCGGTGACCAGCTCGAAAATTTGAAGCGGAATGCCACATTGCGGACAGCGGCGGACTTCCACCTCCATGCGTGTCCGGCATCTGGGACAGGTTCGTCCACTGGGAGCCCGGTCCCTATCCCGGCGCACGTTCATCCACACCAGGAGTCCGGTGACGAGAATGAAGAGCAGAGTGGTGATGATCATCGCCATCCGAATGTCCTCAATGAAACCAGGTGGCTCCCACCGCAATGACTACGGTCACGTGAACGATGACCGCCAGAAGCGCGGTGATCCCCACCGGCAAATGAGCGGCATGCCAATGCCGAAACACACGCCGGGTGGCCTCGAGAAGCCGCGCTTCCTGCTCGAGCGCAACTTGCTGCCGCGTCAAATCGAGAATGCGCTTCCATGCGTCGCGATCCTGGGTACGTGTCTTCCCACTCGTGGCAGCGAGGCGCTCCAAATCTCCCACCGCACGACGACGTACCCAATCATCGGCCACGAAGCGCCGCAGGGTTCCCATGACCCCCGGATTCGCCGCGGGGGCGAGGCGATCCAGCGTTGCCGCCTCGATTGCCTGGGGCGAAAGGCCCGTGCGTGTGGAAATTTCCAGCAGCAACTCGCGTCGTCGCGAGGCCACCTGGTCGAGGGTCAGCTCCACGCCCTGTTGATTACGCGGGATGCGACGATAGAGATAGCGACCGACGATGCCGCTCGTCCACACGATGAGCATGGCGAAGAACGCAAGACCGGCTAGCCCGCTGAAGCGCCAGGCAGCATGGAGAGCAACGAGCCAAGGCAGAAAGAATCCCACCATCGTGTGCACCCGCAGCCAAACCGGAAGAGCGCCGAAATGCGACAACGCGCGCACGCGCTTTCGAAGCGGATAGAGCCAGAGAAAAAGGAAGGACGCCAGGGCGAGAAGTCCGAGGCTTTGACCGATCGTGCCGCCCGAGCGGAACCAGGCGTGCAGCGGATTTCGCACCCGGGAACCCATGCCTTGCAGGTAATAAGGAGCGCCGCCCAAAGTAAGCGCCAAGAGCCCCGCTACTACCATAAAGGAGACCCATACGGTCGGATTTACAATTAGTCTGCGGGAGGACAGCGTCTCGGATACAGCGGCTCTGGGCGCTCGCACGTTTGTGATACCGATCAAATTCAGCGCGGTTTCAAAAGAATCCTCCAAATAGATCGGCGTGTCGAGCAAGGTCCTCTGCTAGAAAAGAAAACGGGTGGCCCTGCTGGGCCACCCGTTTTCAATTGAGAGACAAAGACGGAGACTTACGCTCTGTCCCCGCTCATCGCGATCAGTGGACGATGATGGACTTCACCGTTTCCTGATGATCGGCGGTTTCGAAACGATAGAAGTACATTCCACTCGGGGTGTTGCTGGCATCCCACGACACGGAATGTGTTCCTTCGGGCTCTACGCCTCGCACAAGTTCCTTCACCAGACGACCGGTCACCGAGTACACGGAAATGTGGACTTGGGCGGTTGCCGGGATCGAGTACTGGATGGTCTGGACTGGCGCATTGGGCGCGCTCATTCTGGCGATTCCCGCAGTGGGCTTGCCGCCACCTTGGATGTTGCCTTTCACCGTGGCGCAATCCGAACCTTGGACCGAAGAACCGTTGGCGAGCGACGCAGTCAACTGGAGCACCACGTCCTCGCTCGTCAGCGCACCGAGTCCAGCCAAGACGGAGGAGTTCATGAACTTCACCGTCAAATCCGGATAGGCATCAGGGGCAAGCGGCGTGCAGGCATCGCAAGACGACGTGGTGGCGTCGGTTACGTCGCCGATCGTCGTCTTCTTTGCCGCTGCACCTTGTAGACGGAGCGAACCGAGGTCGATCTGGCTCACGTCCAGATCCGCGGAGCCCAGGATTACGACCGACGTTCCGCCATTGCTATTCACACCGAGTGTGTTATCGCAACTACCGGGTTTGAAGTCGATGGCGACTGAGCTGGGCGTCCCGAACTGAATGTTGGTGAACGACGCGCTCGCTGACGGTCCGTCGAACCAATGCGTCTGCATGTACCCGCCAGCCTGTGCCGGGGTCAGAATCCCCCAGACTCCGTGGGGAGGATTCTCCGTCGGGTTCCCCTCATCGAACCTGATCGGACCGCTCGAGTAGCTCGATCCGCCATAGGTAAGGCGGTATTCGATCGTAGCCGGATTGGCCGAGCTGTTGGAGTTGGGGAAGTAGATGATCCCGATGTGAGCAAGGCTACCGGGCGTGTATCTCACGCCTTTGGCCGCGGTAAACGAGTAGAACGGCAACCGTCCCCCGAAAATTGCGATCTCGCCATCGGTGGAACGCACGTTGAAGCGACCGTCGGTTTGAGACCACCAGGGGGCGATCTGCAAACCGGCTTCCGCCGCTCCGTTGATCACGAGATCGGCGGAAAAGTAGAACGCGTCCTCGTTCACGAATATAGCCGGATCGGTGCCGTTCTCCGAGAACCTCCAGTTGTGCAGGTTTGCGAATCCCCCACACGGGAAGGCTCCCTTGGCGTCCGAGATGGTGACCTCGGCGGGATAGTTGTTGGTAACGTTCAAGGTCGAAAGCGGGCAATCGTCATAGATCCGCGTGATAACCACGGCACTATTGGGCGCGGGTGTCGCACTGGCTGCGATCGCCGTCACTGACATTAAGGCCACAGCGAGCAAGATCGCTCCGCCGTTCCATCGGATGATGCTCTGTCTCATGGTTGCCGAACCTCCATCGCACGTTGCGCGGCAGACCACATCACGCGATGTGACATGGCCCCCCTGCACTTGATGTGAACCCTCCATTGCTCCGAAACGAAACTGCCTGCCACAAACGAAAACCGAATCTTCATCGAATGAGCGTGGCCCGACGGCTTACGCTCTTCCCCCCTGCTTGCAGCTCATAGATGTAAACGCCATTGGGGAGCGATTCCCCGGGAATTTGCGCCTGGAACGTGCCCGGTCCCTGGATCGCGTCCACCAGGACCAGGACTTCGCGCCCCGCGATGTCCAGGAGCCGCAGCTTGACCGCCATTGTCGATTCGAGTCGATAGCCGATCGTCGAGGAACCACGGAATGGGTTGGGCGCGTTCTGAAGCAACGTGAACGGCGGCCGCGTGCCGTGCTCCTCGCCGATTCCGACCACTTCGGTGAACCCGGCCTGTTGCAATCCGCGCTTGATGTCGGGATTCTGCATGAACCGGTTCCAGACTTTTTCAGTGCGGTAGTTCTCGATCATGATCACGATCGGCCCCTGATCGATGCCCAGGAAATCGGTGTCGTACCAGTCCGGATTCCGGTCCAGATTGAACGCGTCCTTGAACCCGTAGGTGCCGAAGAGGGCCGGATAGGTGTTGTAAAAATTGTGGAGCGTGGGGATCACTTCGTTGGGCTGAAACGCAATCGAGGACGCGGCCGCGGTGGGGGTGATCGTGCCGTTGTCGTTCTGAGCGGGCGGAGCACCATGCGCGCTGTAACCGAACGGGTCATCGGAGGCGGTCAGGCCCCACAAGGTAGCGCTGTAACCCGTGCGGTGAAGGGGATTCGCAATGCAATAAGCCCGCTGAGCCAGCGTGGCCCGCTGCGAGTTTTCGAAATACGTGATCCGATGTTCGGGTTTCCTCATGTAGGCATCCCAACGGTTCCGAAAATCTATCCAGCAATGGGAATACTGGTGCCCAAACAATGGCGGGAAAATGACAAAGGTGTAACCGTACTGGGTGCTCCAATTGTATCCGCTCGTCCAGGTGTCCCAGCACGAGACGGGAACAGGATGGGTTGGCGATCCCAAAGCCAGGAGGTACATGATCATCGCTTCGTTGTAACCGATCCATTGTCCATAGCCGGTGAAACCGGTGTCCGGTTTCCAACCCATCAGAATCCCGGCGTTCAGGTTCCGCATGAACTCCCAGTCGGCCCGCCAGGTGATGGAATCGGCCAGGGCGCGGATTTGATTCTCGGTCGCGTTGTTCTGGTCGAAGTATTGTCGCGCGTCGATGATTCCGGCGAAGAGCAACGCGGTGTCGATCGTGGAGAGTTCGCTGTCCCAAGTGCGCGTGGCCGTGCTCATGTCGAGCCAGTGGTAATAGAGGCCCCTGTACCCGATCGTGCCCGAAATCGCCGGCCCCTGCGGGCCATTCCAAAATGTTTGCAGGGTGGTCAGGACGCGACTCCGGGCTTGCGTCCGAGTGATCCATCCGTGGTCCGATGCAATGCAAATGGCTGACAATCCGAAACCCACCGAAGCGATGCTGCAGGGCGACGTGGACGTGCTGCGATCCTTGATGAGCCCGTTCGACGCATTGGCTTCGTTCCAGAAATAGTTGAACCCGGTGTGCTGGAGCGTGTCCAAAAGCGCGGGGGTCGTGAGCGCGCGGGCCGGTCTGGGGACACCCAATGCGGTCATGATCAAGAGCCCGCCCAGCAGAATCGATGTTGTGAATCGTTGCATAGTCCCATAACTCCTAAAAATTGATCACGAAGGTGAGCCGGTGCACATCATCGAGCATGGAATGCGCGGCCCAGGCGTAATCGACTTGAAACAGCATGTCGGACAAGGTGCCCTGTAATCCCGCTCCCAGCGTCAATCCCAGATCGGAGTCCTGCTCGAACAGATGTTGATATCCGGCCCGGACGGAAAGCATGTTTCGCAACATCCACTCCGCGCCGGCGCTCATGCTCTCGGTGTTGTCGCTGGGGTGAAACGCATCGACCTGAGCCAGCAACTTGCTGTCCGGGCTCAACTGCCGGGGCACCGCGAGACCGGCTCGAAACAGAATGGGCACCGGGAAATCGTCCGTGAACTGGTCGGCCGGCAGCGAGCTGTTGTCTCCATGCGCGCCCGGGTCATTGTCGAACTGAACGGCGAGATCGCCCCCGGTGAACCGCGCCGTCGTGCCGATATTCGAAATGCTGGCCCCGATGCGAGCGCCGTTTTCCGACAACATGTAGACGGTGCCCACGCTCAAGGTCAGCGCGTTCAATGTCGTGTGCCAGATGGACTCGGTCAGGTAATTGACCTGAAGCCCCGCTCCGAAGCGGCTGGTGAGCTGGCGTCCAATCCCCAAGCCGATCGCGAGATCGCTGACACTGTACCGCTCCCCCGTCCCGAGCGGCTGATCGACCGTACGCACGTCGATGTCGCCCGAGCTCAAGCTAGTCACGCTGGCGAACAGGTTTCCCAAACCGCCCACCGTGAGCGCGCCGGCCGCATAGTCATAGGTGATGCCGGCGTACCAGTCGCTGTGGGTGAACTGCACGGCCGACTTGTTCAATGCGCCCAAGGCCGCGGGGTTGTAGTACACCGATTGGATCCCGTCATAAAGCGCGACTCCCGCGTTCCCCATCCCGGCCAGCCGCGATCCCGGCTCGATCTTGAGGAACTGAGCAATGGTCGTACCGGTCTTGGTTTGCGCCAGCGCGGAACTGCTCCATACGGACACCGAGAGCGTTGCCGCGATGATCGATCGTCTCCACATGTACGCCTCGTCTACTTGATGATCGCGAATTTTCCCATCTGATTGGCGAATCCCTGAGCCTCGACACGGAAGATGTAGAGGCCGGGAGCCACGTCCAGATTGTCCTTCGTCCGTAAGTTCCAGGTGACGTAGCCGTCGTCCGAACCGTCGTGGAAGAGCGTCTGCACCAGCTCTCCGAGCACGGTGAATATCCGCACCGTCGCTTTGGCCGGTAAGCCTCGGAACTCCATGCGTCGCTCGCCGCGCCCCGACACCGCGAACCGTTCCGGCTCGAAGCTCGCCGAGCCGACGTAAGGATTGGGAACCACGTAGGGGTGCAACGCCTGGTTCTTGGCCAGGCTCGCATCGATATGCGCACCAGACGTGGAAAATGTGAACACGTCCTCGGCTCCGAACGGCACGTTCAAGAAAATGTCGAACACATCCCCCGCTCCCGGAGGCTGAATCGGGGTGGCCTGCCCCGCGGGATTGAGCTGCACGAACCAGGTCGACTGCGGAGTCGTGGGATCGTTCGCGGCATACGTCACGATATCGATGAGCTCGTCGTTTCGGCTCAGGGTTTGGTCCCCGTCCAGATCCAGGAAGCGAAAATCGAGCCGATGGTCCCCGTTCTTTCCGTGCGCAATCACGGTGAACTTGGCCGGAACGGATGCGAACGGGAAGGACGCAATGGACGAGTCGATGATCGTGTCCGAGAACTGGATGGTGATGTCTTCCGGGAAGCCGGGCCGGCGCAAATTGATGGGCAGCACGTCCTGGTAGGTTACGATCAAATGCTGATTGGTGGGACTCCCGGGCCGGAATCCGGTTCGGGTTGCGTCCACCGTCACCACCTTGGGCGTGCTCACGATCGGCAAGAGTCCGCCACCCACCGGTCCCATTCCCGTCCCGGCGAAGTCGTTGCCGTGTTCGAGCAGCACCTCACCCGTCGTGCTGTCGGTGAGCGTGTAAGCCCGCGCGCGCAGGCTCTCCGGCGCGGGGGTCGTGAAGCTGAGCTTGAAGATGTGATTGTCGGGAACGAGCGTGGAGTTCACGACCGTGACTCCGACCGTTCCGACGCCCTGTCCCGAAATGTGGCTGACATCGCTCGTGATTGCCCCCACGTAACCGGCCACGCGTGGATTCGGTCGAACCTGGACCACGTTCTTGGGCAGCACGGTTCCGCCTCGCGGCGTGCGCGACACCGCAATCGCGTTCTCGGAGGGATAGAAGTTGAACGCGTCCGATCCGTAGTCGTAGGCGGTCACCGCATAGTAGTAGAGCTGACCGTTCACCGCGGTGGTGTCGGTCCAGGTGTGGGTGATCCCCACATCATCCCCCAGGTAGTACGACACGCCCTCCACGGTTTGGGTCGAGTAGCCATTTCGCTGATCGTTCAAATCGAACTGCGCGATGGGGCGACCGTTGCCTAACGGTCCCGAGCCGGTGCCGGTGGTGATGACTTGCGGATCCCGGAACTCGGGATCGGTGGAGCGATAGATGCGATAACCCTCAAAGTCGTATTCGCTGGTCACGGGATCGGCGCCGCGCTCGGCGATGTCGTCCCAGGAGAGCCGCACGAAGTGATCGCCCGCTTCGGCATGCAACGTGGGCATCTGGGGCGGCACCGCGAAGCGATAGTTGGCATCGTAGATCTGCTGGACCGTGCGCACGTTCCGGCGCAGCTCGTTCAAATCGCCGCCGTAGGCGAGAGCAAGGCTAAAACGTTCGGTCTTCCCGGCTTTGAGAGTGAAGGGGCCGGACGCGAACAGGAAGCCAAGGTTGTAGTTGGCAGCCAACGGCTGATCGAACCGGGTCGCGGAGTCCGGACTCGAGAACTGCGTGAACAAGCGCTGGGGCCAGTTCGACTGGTCGGTGTAGAACAAGACGTTGTCCACCGTCTGATCCGGGTTGCCCTGGCCGGACTTGATGCGGTTCAGCTTGAACCCAGTGAGACCGATCTGGTCGGACTCGTTGAGATCGGTGCGATCGAAGTTGGGTTCGCCCAGGGTGGGCGTGCCGTCGCCCTCGCCGCTGTCGTGGGTTCCGGGAAGCCCATCCGCTCCCACATCGTGGACTTCGGGGTCCCAGTCCATGTCTTCGTCGCCGGTCCACCAGCTGCTGATGCGGTACCCGGGGCGGTTGGCGAGGGGGCCGTATTTCGCCTCGAACTTCGCCCGGTTGTAGTGCTGGTTGACGTAGTCCTCGATCTCACCCTGGCTTTGCAAGTGCGCACCCACGCCCCCGTCCCGCTGCTCGTCGGTGATTCCATCATCATCATTGTCGATGCCGTCGATGGAATTGCCGGGTGTTTCCAGATAGGCGTAGCCCAGATACCCCGTGCGCCCGCAGTCCCCGGAGAGATCCCGGCCGTGGCCGTACTTGTCCCAGGTGTACACGAGATTGATCACGTCCTTGTCGAACTTGCGGTCGAAATACGCGTTGTCGTCGTCGGATTCGTAGATGTTGTCGCAGGAGAGCGCGGAGCCGCCCACCCCGGAGTCCATGTACAAGCCGAACACGATGTTGTCGTTATAGTCCGTGGTGCTTTCGTTGGTGATGTCGTAGTGCCAGAAGATGACGTTGCGAGCCTGAGGATTAGCCCACTGAAACCCGCGCACTTCGATGCGCAACCCCAGACCGTGCCGGCTTGGATCGCGACTGTCGGGCTGATAGTTCCACGCGTCGTAGTAATCGTCGTCCATGACCGAGTAGGACTCCTGATCGGCCACGACCTGTTTGCCGAAGTAACCGTTCCAACTGCCTGCCCAGCCCGGATCGTCCGGATCGTCGAGACGGTCCGGCCATATCCCGGGCCAGGTGCGCGGGTCGTTGCTCAAGGCGGGAGACCGGCCCGGGTTGAGCGCGGGATTGCTCTGTATATATCCGGGTCGTGGCTCAAACCGCATGATGCGGTTGAAGTACGGGCTGATCCCTTGCCGTTCGCGGAAACCCGTCTCCATGATGTAACTGTCCTCGCCCCCCGCCATCTTGATCTTGGCTAGCACGAACGGCGTCACGCCGTCGGAGTAATTCATGCCGCTGCCTTTGGGCACCTCGGCGGAATGGAACACGCTCAAGTCGACGTTCCCGGGATCGGCCGGGTAATCCCCCACCATCCCGTAATTCCAGAACACCGTGCGCAAGTTATTGGCATCGTGAAATCCCGATCGTTCCGCATCCGCCGTTCCGCGTTCCCCGGGCGGCACCGGCGTGGGAACCGAGCCCGGTATGGCCATGGCAAACACCAGGGCCAACAGCGCTCCCATGCGTCCGCGTCTCACGTCGTGCTGCCGGATCAACCCTGCTTCCCCCTCCGCTCCGTCACATCCCGAACGTCACGCCCAGCTCGATGCGCCGGGGCGCATAAAACCGGGTCGGGTCGTTCAAGGTCACCACGTCCGATTCCGGAAACCGCGAGTAATACGGACTCCCTGTGCTGTTGAACACCATCCCGTTCAGGAACTTGCTGTCGAGCAAGTTATAGACGCGCGCATAGACGCTCATCCGGGTGTTCACGACCTTCACTGATTTCTCGCCCCGCGCGTCGATCACCATGCCCGAAGGTTTGCGGCCCGAGTTGGGCTCGAGACCATTACCGAAACCGGCTTCGAGCACCGGCGTGTAGGGCTGGCCGCTTGCCGCGCGCAGCACCAGGCTGGCCGAGTAATCGTCCGCGCGCGCCATGGACACGGTCAGGTCGAGCTTGTGACGCTGGTCCCAGTTGAAATACGCCAAGCGGGGCCGCGGATCTTCTCCCGCTTCGGCGCGCGTCGCCGTTTCGCGAGGATCGCTGGAGTTGCCCAGGGCCTCCATCCAGGTGTAATCGAGCGCCACCGCCACCGGGCCCAATTTCCGGTGATCGAGAGCCAGGGTGAATCCGACCGCGTCGCCGAAATCCACGTTGGTGAGCCGCGCGTACTCGGCGTCGTTGTACGTTTGCACGAACTCGACTCCGAGCAGATTGCGAATGTCCTTGTAGAACACGGTCACGTCCACGCCGAGATTCTGATTCAACGCATGCTTGTAACCCATTTCGTATTGAATGGTTTTCTCGGGTTGGACGTCCGGATTCCCCATCACCCCATAGCTCACCCCGCCTGACTGAAGATCGTCGAGGGCCCGGTAATCCGCATTGGTAAAGATCGTGCCGATGGAGGGGTACTGGTAGAAGTGGCCGTAAGCAAAATGCACCGCTGCCCTCTTTTCGATCGGAAACGCGATGCCCAGCCGCGGCGCGAGTTTCAGCTTGGTGGTCGTCGATACGGGCACCGATTCGGGTGCGCCGGCAATGGAGTTGGCGGGATTCGCGGGATCGCTGGGTACCGTCGACCGGGCATCGAAGTAATCGAGCCGCAATCCGCCCCGCACGGTCAGGCTCGGCTTTTCCACCACCGCCTGCGCGAACGTCGCCCCGATGATCGGATGATACGTTTGAACGCCGGGATAATCGGGCGGGTCGTTCACGTGCCGTACCAACGTTTG
>Ga0068861_100000960_pt1 | contig 17560 bp, 14 predicted proteins | sample KBSSwiS42_FD_66593 | JGI IMG/M metagenome (GOLD analysis project Ga0068861, IMG submission 66593) | Switchgrass rhizosphere microbial communities from Kellogg Biological Station, Michigan, USA - KBS Switchgrass S4-2 | ecosystem: Host-associated > Plants > Roots > Rhizosphere > Soil ...
ACCAGGTACTCGTCGCCGACGAGCGCGGCGGCGACGAGCGTGTTCGCCGGCTGGATGGCGCCGAAGCGCGCGCCGTGCGCGCGCGCGACGCTCTCCCAGTCGGCGATGTGACGAACGTAGACGCGGGTGCGGATCACGTCGGCGAGGCTGGCGCCGAGCGACTGCAGCGCGCCCTCGATCTTGTCGATGACGAAATGCGTCTGCGCAGCGGGATCGCCGCCGCCGATCACGCGATCGCCCATGGTCGCGGTCGTGCCGGAGACGAGGATGCGGCGGCCGTGCCGGGACGCGCGGGCAAAGCCGGCGATCGTCTCCCAGCGCGTGCCGCTCAGGCAGAGCGTGCGGCCGTCACGCGATTCGGTGCGGTACGGCGGCGGCATCGCCTGGAGATGATGGCTGAGATCGCCGGATGCGGTGAGGAACGGCGGCTTGCGGTACTCGTCGCCGCAGTCGCCGGGGATCGGCTGCAGCGTGGCGAGCGCGGCCCGGATTTCCGCCCGGTCGTCGTCGGTCAGCGCGAGCGAGAACAGCCGCAGCGTGTCGGCGACGTGCTCGCGCTCGCCGAGGCGGGCGCCGACAATCACGCCGGCGACGCCGGGCTGATCGAGGATGAAGCGGCTGGCGACGTTGGCAATCGACACGCCATGCCGCGCCGCCACGCGCGCGGCCGCCGCGAGCCCACGCTGCAGCGCGCTCCAGCCGCCGGCGACCCGCAGGAAGCGGCCGTACTTCATCTGCGACCAGGTCGGCAGGCGTTCCCAGTCAGGTTCCGGCGCGCCGAGCCAGCGATCGGTCAACCATCCTCCGGCCAGCGTGCCATAGGCCAGGAGCTGCACGCCGTGTTCGACGCAGTACGAGGCAAGGCCGGACGCGGCCCGCTGATCGAGCAGCGAGAACGACACCTGGTTCGACACCACCTCGATGCCGCTGGCGTGGACGATTCGCAGGTGAGCGGTGTCGAAATTCGTCAGCCCGAGGTGACGGATGAAACCGGCCGCCTTCAGCTCCTGCAGTTCGAACAGCGTCTCCAGCCAGCTCGGATCGGCATAGTTCCAGGCGTGGTACTGCAGCAGATCGATCGCCTCGACGCCGAGGCGTGACCGCGCGCGCTCGACCGCGGCTCGGACATCGGCTTTTGACGCCGGGCCGGGCTTTGGCACCCATTTGGTGAACAGCTCCAGGCGGCGATCGGACGCACGCGCGCGGAACAGGCCCGCCACCTCTTCGGCCGGCCCGTAGTGGTCGGCCATGTCGAAGGTGGTGAGGCCTGCGCCGGCGTAGGCCTCCATCGCCGCCGCCGCGCGCTCGCGATCGATCGTGCGTCCGTCGCGCTCCATGTCGGCGAGCTGCCAGAGGCCGGTCAGGACGCGCGAGATCGACAGGTTGCGTGCGAGCTGGCGCCGTTCGACTGGCGGAGTGGTCGAGATCGTCATTGAGCCGGCAATTCCGCAAAGCGCGCGCGAAGATCCACGCCCGCGCGCCGCAGCGCACGCACTTCGATCCAGTACACCAGCGAGCCGAGCGCCATCACGATCGCCCAGACCGGCGTCGATCGAAAGTACCAGGCCGCGGCCGGCGTGGTCAGGTCCTTCCACGTGTGGACGCCGAGAAATCCGGCCAGCACGACCACGCCCAGCGCCGCGATCGCGCTTCGGAGACGGACGTCTGGCACCACCGTGATCGCGTGCGCGAGCGCGGGATTGCGCCGCGGCACCGCGAGCACGGACATCGCCATGAGCAGGAAGTTCACCAGCATCGCCGACACCAGGATGTCGACGCCGAGAAAGAAGTCGCCGGCCAGATGGCTGCCGAAGATGCCGAGCGTCGCCATCGCCGCGCTCGCGAGGATGGCGACGTGAGGCGTGCGGTGCTTCGGGTGCACCGCCGCGATGGCGCGCGGGAAGATGCCGTCGCCCGCCCACGCGAACATCAGCCGCGACACCGCCAGCAGCATCGCCGGCAGATCCTTGGCGAGTGCCACGGCGGCGGCCGAGACGATCACGACCGTCCAGAACGGCGGCAGGAGGTATCCGAGGAGCCCCGGCGCCGTCAGATCGCGGTGTTGCGCCTCGCCGGCGATGTACTGCCATGGCACCGCGTGGTATACCGCCGCGGTGAAGAGCATGTAGAGCACGCCCACCGATCCGACCGCGAGCGCGATCGCCAGTGGCAGGTTGCGGCCGGGATTCTTTGCCTCGCCGCCGGCCTGGGCAATCGAGTCGAAGCCGATGAACGAGGCGAACAGCACCGCGGACGCGGACAGGAACGTCCAGGTGCCCGGCGTCGCGGCCGCCGCAGGCTCGACCGCGCGTCCGTCACGTGCCAGCGCGGCCGCGGCGAAGTCGGCCTGATCGAAGGCGAAGCCGGCGACGATGACCACGCCGGCGAGGACGAACGTCACGTACATGAGCGGCACCATCAGCCGCTGATAGAGCGCGACGCCCAGCAGGTTGACGACCGCGGCCGACCAGAGCAGCGCCAGCGACAGCGCAAGGCGCAGCCACCCGCCCTCGAGCGCCTGCGCCATCGCGCGCCAGCCGAGCGCCAGCGCGATGTCGCGCACGAACGGGACGAACACGTACGAGACCACGCCGATCGCGATCGACAGCGCGAACCACTGCGAGAACGAGGCGACGAAGCCGAGATAGGGATCGAGGCCGCGGCTGACGTAGACGTAGCTGCCGCCGGCGCGCGGCATCGCCGAGGCGAGGATCGCGTAGGCGATCGCCGCCAGCACCGCCGGCAGCGCGGCGAACGCGAAGGCCTGCAGCACGAACGGCCCGATGCCGGGCACGTTGCGCTGAATCATGAACGGGATGACGTTGATGCCGGCGCCGACCATCGAGCAGACGCCGGTGGCGGTGAGGCCGGCGAGGCCCATCTCGCGCGCCAGGTGCGGTGCCGGTCCCGGTTCCGCGGCGGTACGCGTCATCGCCGGATTCTAACCGCGCCGCCGCCTATACTACCCGGCGAGGAGCCGATGACCGACCGCGACGACGCCTTCGACCTCTACGACCTGCGGGTGGAGGTGGTCGCCACCGACCGGCCGATGGTCTGCGGCCACCGCGCCGGCGACTGGTTCGAGGTGCGCGGCGAGAACCTGACGCTCCCGGCCGGCCAGCCGTTCTCGATCTACGCGCTCGCGGCGCTCCTGCCGCTGCTGCCGGCCAAGCAGCGCCCGACCCACGCCCACGACTGGATGACGACCGACGCCGAGATTGCGTGCCCCGATCCGAACTGCGGCGCGCGCTTTCGCATCACCCGGCTCGGCACCCGGACCTTCCGCCACAGCGAGGTGACCGCCGTGCCGCTGCCGCGTCCGTGACCCTCGCCGTCCCCCGCGTGCAGCTCGCGCCCGGCTATTCGATCTCGCGCCTGCTCAAAGGCGGCTGGCAGCTGGCCGGCGGACACGGCGCGATCGATCGCGCCGCCGCGCTCGACGACATGGACCGCTTCGTCGACGCCGGCATCACCACCTTCGACTGCGCCGACATCTATACCGGCGTCGAGGCCCTGATCGGCGAGTGGATCGCGCGGCGCCGCGCGCGTCACTTGTCGACGCCGGTGCAGGTTCACACCAAGTACGTCCCCGATCTCGATCGCCTCGCAAGACACTCGCGCGCCGACGTCGAGCGCGGCATCGATCGATCGCTGCAGCGCCTCGGCGTGGAACGCGTCGATCTCGTGCAACTTCACTGGTGGGACTACGACGTGCCGGGATATGTCGACGCCGCCGTCTGGCTCGACGAGCAGCGCCGCGCCGGGAAGATCGGGCAGGTCGGCCTGACCAATTTCGATCGCGTGCGCTTGTCGGAGATCGCGGCCGCGGGCGTGCCGGTCGCGTCACACCAGGTGCAGTACTCCGTGCTCGATCGGCGGCCGGCCGATGGCGTCGCCGCGTGGTGCGCCGCGCGCGGCATCGGTCTGCTCTGCTACGGCGGCCTGGCCGGCGGGTTCCTGTCGGAGCGCTATGCCGGCCGGCCCGATCCGGCAGCGCCGCTCGAGAACCGATCGCTCGTGAAGTACCGGTTGATCATCGACGAGTTCGGCGGGTGGGATCGGTTCCAGGAGCTGCTCGCCGCCCTCGGCGCGGTGGCGGCGCGGCACGGCGTCACCATCGGCGCCGTGGCGCTGCGGTGGGTGCTCGATCAGCCCGGCGTCTCCGGCGTCATCGTCGGCGCGCGCCACGCCGCGCACCTCGAGCAGACGGTGGCGGCGTGCGGCGTGACGCTCGACGAGGCGGATCGCGCGGCGATTGCGCGCGTGCAGGCGGCGTCGAGCGGACCGGGGGGCGACGTCTACGAGCTCGAGCGCGTGAAGGGCGGCCGGCACGCGTCGATCATGCGCTACACGCTCGGTCAGGGCTCGCGGTAGCCGGCGAAGTCCTGCCAGATTTGCTGGACGATCTTCGGATCGACGACGACCGGATCGCCTCTGTCGGCGCGCGGGTCCGGCTTGTCCGCCTGCTTGTCAGGAAACAGGGTGAGTTTCACCGTTCCGCATTGCGGGCCGAGCGCGCCGGGGTCGAAGACGTAGAGGCCCTCGTAGATCACCTCGGTGTCGGTGACGCGCTGTTCGAGCTTGAACGGGTGGATCGGCATCACCTCGGCGTCGCCGCAGAAGGCGCGCAGCCGCGCGAACCCGGCCTTGATGCGCTTGATCGGCGGCAGGGCGACTCCCTGCGTCCGCGCCGCGCCGCGCGCCACCGTCGTCCAGAAGTTCTCGACCAGCTTCGGCGTGACGCGCACCAGGAGCACGGGCGGGAGATCGGAGACGTAGTCCGTCCAGTTCTCGAACTCGAGCACAGGCCGCACGAGCGTCGGCTCGATGTCGGTCGGGGGTGCGCCGCTTCGGCCGCGATTCCGGTTGCGCAGCTGCTCCGCCTGGTACTGCGCGCCGTAGATGTTCACCGGCGTGATGAACGCGATGTCGAAGCCGGCCGAGGACATCTGATACGGGTTCAGGCTGCCGGCGCGGCGCTGCACGACCTCTTTGAGGCGATCGATCGGAAACGGCCGCGACGGCTCGAGCGGCAGATGCGTGGCCGCCGGGGCAGCGGCCGTCTGCATCGCCTTGTCGGCGCTCGCGACCACCGCGCAGGCGGCCTCGACGCGAACGACGCGCGAACCGGGGCTCCGCGCCGCGTCCCGGTCGTCGTCTCCCGTGGCGATGCCGACGACATGGCCGCCGGCGGCGAAGACCGGCGCGCCTGCGCTGCCCTGCGACAGCCGCAGGTCGGCGGCCAACACGTTCGGCTCGACGCCGTTGACGTGTCCGGACGCCATGCCCTTCGGCGCGCGCGCGGGGTTGTCGATTGCGTAGAGCGCCTCGTCGGCAGCGGGCGGCTTCAGCTCGCGGCAGGCGAGCGGAACAGGCTTCAGCGACGCGGCCGCTTTCGGATCGATCCACAGGACGGCGACATCTCGATCTGCATCGGCCGCGAGCACGGTGGCTGCAACCTTCACGTCGGGAGTGACCTGCACCTCAACCGCCGTCTCTTTGCCGACGACCCGCTGGCTCGTCGCCACCAACCCCTTCGCATCGATCACAAACCCTGAGGCGCGCGAGGTCGGCGTCCAGAGCGTGACGACGCTGTCTTTCCACTGCAGCAGGAGGAAGGCCGGATCGGTGGCGCCCGCCGTGGAGTCGCCGGCGGCCGGAGACGCGGCGGCGTCCACGTCCGCGTTGGCCGACGTCAGCTCGAGCACCGTGTCGCGGCCGGCGCGGACATCGAGCGTTTGCCGCCATTCGTAGGCCTTGCCCTGGAACAGCGTCGCGCGATCCGATTCCACCGTGTAGTTGCCGGGGCGCAGGCGGATATCGACGGTGCCATCGAGCGCGGTGACGATCTCGCGCGGCGGCGCGCTCGACGGGTTGTCGCTGACGAGCAGGACGTGACGCGGCACCGGCATCGGCTTGCCGTCGGCGCCGGTCACGAAGACCTTGATGTGGAGCACGCTCAGCGGCTGCGCCGACACCGCCAGGATGCCGGCCACCCAGAACACCGCGACCAGTCGCGCGCGTGACATGACGTGTCGATCGTCTCGCCGCCGTGTGCCGCTGTCAAACCGGCGGGTCAGGCGCTCCGCGGCTTGAGCCGCAGCAGCATCCAGGAGGTGCCGAATCGATCGCGGAGCATGGCGAACCGCGAGGCGAAAAACGTGTCCTGCATCGGCATGAAGACCTGGCCGCCGTCGGTGAGCAGGGCGAACACGCGGTCGGCTTCGGCGTCGCTGTCCAGGGTGAGGGTGAGATAGGCGCTGCGGATCGGCTGAAAGCGATCGGGCGGGATGTCGGCGCCGAGCAGCTCCGTGCCGCCGAGATCCATTCGCGCGTGGAGCACGGCGTTCTTCCATTCCTCGGGCACCTTGCTCGCGTCCGGCTGCTCGCCATGGCGCATCAGCATGGTGATCGTTCCGCCGAGGTGCTTCTCGTAGAACTTGAACGCCTGCTCGCAGTTGCCGCCGTAATTGAGATAGGTGTGAAGCTGCACGGTCGCTCCTCCGACTGGCGATGATCCCACGGGCGCAGTTGTCGTGGTCAGCGCTCCCGTCGTAATGTGACACGCCACCGGGCCAAAGCCCGAAGGAAAAACGATGACGGGGACCGCGGTTTCGTTTTCGGCGCTCGACTGGATGGTCGTGGCGCTCTACTTCGTCGCGAACACGGCGATCTGCGTCTGGTGTGCCCTGCTCAAGGAAAAGGACACCACCGACTACTTTCTCGCGAGCCGCAGCGCCGGCTGGTTCCTCATCGGCTCCTCGATCTTCGCCTCCAACATCGGCGCCGAGCATCTCATCGGCCTCGCCGGCTCCGGCGCCGGCTCGGGAATGGCCTTCGCGCACTGGGAGCTGCACTCCTACCTCATCCTGGTGCTGGGATGGGTGTTCGCGCCGTTCTACCTGCGCGCAAAGATCTTCACGACGCCGGAGTTCCTCGAGCGGCGCTACACCCCCGCGACGCGCACGTTCCTCTCCGTGATCTTTCTCGTCAGCTACATCCTGACCAAGGCGTCGGTGACCATCTTCGCGGGAGCGTTCGCGATCCAGACGATTCTCGGCTACAACGTCGTCTCGGTGCCGATCGTCGGCGACGTGGATTTCTTCTGGTTCGCGGCGCTGTCGCTGGTGTCGATCACCGGCGTGTTCGTTGTCGTCGGCGGGATGAAGTCCGTGCTCTGGACCGAGGCGATGCACGTGCCGGTGCTGCTGATTGGCTCGGCGGTGCTGCTGGTCGTCGGCCTGTATCGAATCGGTGGACTCGACGCGCTGCGCGCGGCGAATCCCGAGACCATTCACCTCTGGCGGCCGCTGGCGACGACCCCCGAGACGCAGGGCTGGCCGCGCTTTCTGTTCGATCCCAGCGCGACCCCGTGGCTCGGCGTGCTCATCACCTCGCCGATTATCGGGCTGTGGTACTGGTGCACGGATCAGTACATCGTGCAGCGTGTCCTCACGGCTCGGAACCTGAAGGAAGCGCGGCGCGGCACGCTGTTCGCCGGTTACCTGAAGCTGGCGCCGGTGTTCATCTTCCTGCTGCCGGGCATGATTGCCGTGGCGCTGTGGCGGCAGGGTGCGCCGGGCTTCGCGGCGATTGAAACGAATCCGCAGGGCGCGTTTCCGATTCTGGTGTCGAACCTCCTGCCGGTGGGCCTCAAGGGGCTCGTGCTGGCCGGCATGCTCTCCGCGCTGATGAGCGCGCTCGCGTCGCTCTTCAACTCGACGGCCACCCTGTTCACGGTCGATTTCTACAAGCGCCTGCGGCCAGAGTCGAGCGAGAAACACCTGGTGACTGTCGGCCGGATCGCGACGGCCGGCGTCATCGTCCTCGGCATGGCGTGGATTCCGTTCCTGCAGGACCTGGGCAGGGGCCAGCTGTACACCTACCTGCAGCTGGTGCAGTCGCTGCTCGCGCCGTCGATCGCGGCGGTGTTCATGGCGGGCATCTTCTTCGACACGGTGACGCCGAAGTCGGGCTTGATCGGCATCGTCACCGGCTTCGCGCTGGGGATGGCCCGGCTCGTCCTGCAGGCGGCGCACGAGATGTATCGCGTCCAGTGGCCTGGCTTGATCCAGGCCTTCGTCGATCTCAACTGGCTGTACTTCAGCTTCCTGCTCTTCGTGTTCACCTGCGTGCTGATCTTCGCCGTCAGCGCGGTGACGCTGCGAGCGCCACCCGACAAACTCGCCGGGCTCACCTATCGCACGGTCACCCGCGAGCAGCTGGAAGAGGACCGGGACAGCTACGACTTCTGGACGATTTTTCACACGGTCGCGATCCTGGCGATCATCGCGGGGATCTACATCTACTTCTGGTAGCGACGTGAGCCGTCGCCGCGCGGCAGCCAAATAGCTGATACAGTCTTGCTCCCTGAGGGAGGATCCGATGAGCAGCCGGACGAGCCCCGTGTCACGTCGAGCGTCGTTGTCCCTGCGTGTGACCGCCGCCCTTCTTCTCGGCCTCGCCATCGTCGCCTCGCCGTCGCCGGCTGCCGCACAGGCGCCCGCGAAGGGCACCGAGATCCTGTGGGATCGATACGGCGTGCCGCACATCTTCGCGCCCGATCACCCGAGCCTCTTTCATGCCTACGGCTACGCGCAGATGGAGGCGCACAGCGAGCTGCTGTTGCGACTCTACGCGCAGGCGCGCGGCCGCGGCGCGGAGTACTACGGCGCCACCTACCTCGACGCCGACCGCTGGGTTCGCACCAATGGCATTCCCGAAACCGCGAAGAAATGGGCCGCCGGCCAGAGCGCGGAGTTCGGCCCGCTGGTCGCCGCGTTCGTGCGTGGCTTGAACGCGTGGGCGGCAGAGCACAAGGCGGAGCTCAGCCCCGAAGCGCAGCGCGTCCTGCCGGTGAGCGTCGAGGACGTCTACGCGCATTGCCTGCGCGTGATTCACTACGACTGGATCATCAATCCCGCGAAGTTGTCGGGGCGGCTGGCGCGCGCCGAGGTCGAGACGCACGGCTCCAACGAATGGGCCGTCGCCGCGTCGCGCTCGGCGACCGGGAAGGCGATCCTGATGAGCAACTCGCACCTGCAGTGGGGCGACATCCACACCTACTTCGAGGTGCAGCTGTCGGCGCCGGGCGTCACGTCGTACGGCGCGGTGTGGGTCGGCTTCCCCGTGCTGCGCCAGTGCTTCACCGAGTACGTCGGCTGGACGCAGACCACCAACAATCCCGCCGAGTCGGATCTCTATCGGCTCGTGCTGAAAGACGGTGGCTACGTCCTCGACGGCAAGGTCCAGCCATTCGACACGCACACCGAGATCATCAAGGTGCGGGAAGCGGACGGCTCGCTGCGCGATGTCTCGCTCCAGGTCCGCCGCAGCGTGCACGGGCCGATCGTCGCCGAGCGCAACGGCGAACCGATTGCCATGCGCGTCGCCGCCATCGATCGCCCGCGGCTGTTCGAGCAGTTCTGGCGGATGGGGCTGGCGAAGAACCTGGCCGAATGGCAGGACGGCATGCGGATGCAGCAGCTGCCGCTCTTCAACACCGCCTACGCCGACCGCGACGGCCACATCGCCTACGTCTACAACGCGACGCTGCCGGTGCATCCGACCGGCGACTATCGCTTCTGGCAGGGCGTCGTGCCGGGCGATCGGTCCGATCTCATCGCCACCGCCATCGTGCCCTATGACGCGATTCCGAAGGTGATCGATCCGCCGACGGGATGGGTGCAGAACTCCAACGACATGCCGTGGACGTCGGTGTATCCCATGCTGCTCGACTCGACGAAGTTCGCCGCCGGCTTCGCCGCGCCGCAGGGCATCACCCAGCGCGCGCAGCGCGGCACCCGCATCCTCAGCACCGCGCCGGCGAAGATGACCTTCGACGACATCAAGCGGTGGAAGCTCTCCACCAGGGTCGAAACGGCCGATCAGTTCGTCGACGAGATCGTCTCCACTGCGAAGGCGCTGGGCACCGAACGCGCGAGGCGCGCGGCCGACGTCCTGGCGAAATGGGATCGCGAGGCGGAGGTGACGAGCGACGGCACCCTGCTCTTCTTCAAGTTCATGTCGGCGGCCGGGCAGAACTTCGCCGCCATCGGCGGCTTCAAGGTGCCGACCGACGATCGCCGTCCGCTCGAGACGCCGCGCGGGTTCAAGGACCCGGCACGCGCGATGGCGATCCTCGACAAGGTCGCCGGCGAGGTCGAGCAGGAGTACGGCTCGCTCCGCGTCAAGTGGGGCGATGTGCTGCGCTTCCGCCGCGGCAACGCCGACCTCCCGGGCAACGGCGCGCCGTCACAGCTCGGCGCGATCCGGACCATCGGCACGTCGCCGTTCAAGAACGGCAAGGTCGAAGCGGTGTCGGGCGACACGTTCTACGCGGTGATCGAGTTCTCGACGCCGCAGCGTGCCGAAGTGCTGCTCAACTACGGCAACTGGTCGAAGAAAGGCTCGAAGCACGTCGAGGATCAGCTGCCGCTGGCGTCGCGGAAAGAGATGCGGCCGATGTGGCGGCTGAAAAAGGATATCGAGGCGAATCTGGAGAGCCGGAAGACCTTCTGATACGGCGGATTCAGGAAGTCGGAAAGTGTTTCATCTGATGATGTTGTCCGGGTGATGTGGCAGGGCGAGCTGCTCCACATTCACGTGGCATCGGCCGCGTCGGCCGCCATGGCGGAGCTCCCCGAGGCGAGACTGGTCGGTGGCGTCGGCATCGAGGGTGATCGCTATGCGACCGGGCTGGGGACCTACTCGAAGAAACCCCACATCGATCGTCAGGTGACGCTGATCGAAGTCGAGGTGCTGGAAGCACTCGCTCGCGACCGCGGGATTCCACTGGCGCCACACGAGCACCGGCGCAACCTGACGACGCGGGGCGTGCCGCTCGGGCATCTGGTGGGGCACTATTTTCGCGTTGGCGACTGTGTGCTCTACGGTGGGCGGCTGAACGTCCCGTGCCTCTACCTGGAGACGCTGCTTGGCAAGAAGGTCTTCAAACCGCTGATCAACCGCTCGGGCTTGAATTGCCGGATCGTTCTCGGAGGGACGATTCGCAGCCGTCAGCGCATCGAGTGGTGCGATCCGGCTTCTCTCGACGCCGCAACCCGCCTGGCGAATGAAGCGGTGCCGCTCGAACCTCCGCCAGACGTCTGAAGAGTCCGAGCGCTACGACCTCACCGAAGCCGCCGGAGCTCCACCTCCGAGACGATGAATCCGAACCCCGGCCAACCGCCCGACGCGACCGATCGCTCGAACCACTTGCGCGCCTGCGCCGCATCGCCTTGCACGAGGTACCAGTTGCCGAGGCCGTAGGCAAGCGTGGCCACCTGCACGTCGTCTGTATCCGCGTCGGTGAGTACGGCTTCCGGACCGATCTCGCCTCGATAGAGCTGCAGCCGCCGCGTGTACGCGTTGGTGACTGGCTTCGAATCCGGCCGCCGATCGAGCATCGCCTTCGCCTCCGCGCCGCGCCCGGCCCGGCTGAGCGACATCCACAACCAGTCCGTCGAACCCGCGAGCTCGCCGGCGTCCGGTGCGATCGGCTGCGCCCTGGCGAACGAGGCGGCTGCCTCGGCAAATTCTCCTCGCAGGAACTGGACGACGCCGAGGTGGTACCAGATGCCGTAGATCGTGCTGTCGATCGCTCCGCCGCGCGTGAGGTCGGCGAAGGCGCGATCGAATTCACGCACGGAAAGATATCGATGCCCGCGCCATCGGAGAAGCAGCGCGTTGTCCGGCTCGATCTCGAGCCCGCGCGTGAACGTCGCGATGGCCTCGCGAAACTGGCGCGCACCGGACTGGGCCACGCCGAGCTCGATGATGCGCGTGATGTTCCTCGGGTCGGCTTCGAGAGCGGCTCGCGCGTTCTTGACGGCGTCCGTATCGGGAAGCGAGCGATATTCCACGCCCTCGGGTGACCGGTATTGCACCGATTGCACGCCTGCCTGGCCCGCCTCGAGCGCGGGCCCCAGGGTGATGACTGCGGCGAGGATCGACGTCAATGCGGCGCAGTGAACGCTTCGAACCGGCATAGGCCCGGATTCTACCGGAGGAACGACCGACTTGGAGGTCGTGCGGCAACCGGCGATCGTCGTTGGTTGTTTTGCGGACCATCCGCGCTCCGCACCAGCGTTAGCGTCGACAACGAGCACGCGCTTCCGCGTGATAGACTCCGCCGACAACGCGCCGAGAGCACGTCGACGTCTACTCAATCAGCGCCGGCTTGTCCGACGCACGGGGGGAACCAATGTTCGAACACTTGCACGGTCGACATTTCCGGCGAAGAAACCTTTTGCAGCGTTGGCGTCGATCTGCGCAATCGCGCTCGCGATGTTCGTACCGATCAGCGCCGTCACCCATGGCGAGATCGACGGCAGCCGACATCCTGCGGTGCTCCTGCTCGTGATGGACGTGGACGGCGCACCGGCATTCCGCTGCAGCGGCACGCTTATTTCGCCGACCGTGTTCCTGACCGCTGGTCACTGCGCCGGAGAACCAGGCGAATTCAGCGGCATGAGGGTGTTCACCGAGTCGGACGTTCAGAACGGCAACAACAACTACCCGTTGGCCGGTCGGAACAGCATCGAGGCGCTTACCTGGAGCGCCCATCCCCTCTTCACGGAAGCACAGTTCTTCCTCCATGATGTCGGTGTCGTCGTCCTGCAGAAGCCGGTGAAGCTCAAGGCCGGCAGCTACGGCGTTCTCCCGACCGAAGGGGAGCTCGACTCGTTGCAACCCCGGTCCAGCACGGTGTTCACATCGGTCGGTTACGGTGTTCAGCGGATCAATCCGGTCTTCTTGACGGCTGAAAAGGTACGCATGTTTGCGCAGCCGCATCTCATCCAGATCGACACGGGCTTTACCGGCGATTTCTCACTGCTCCTGTCGAACAATGCCTCCACCGGCGGTACCTGCTTCGGCGATTCGGGCGGGCCGAATTATCTCGGCACGAGCAACGTCGTCGCAGGCGTCACGTCCTTCGGCCTCAATGGCAGCTGCGGTGGAACCGGCGGTGTGTTCCGCCTCGACAAAGGCGACGTGCTGGACTTTGTGAAGTCGTTCCTTCGTTGATTCGCGTTACCGGCGCAACGGGCGATGGCTCGCTAACCGTCGCCCGTTGCGCTGTTGAGGATAGAACAGCATCGGCGTCACCAATGACCGGTCAGCATGAGCCTGGACGAGCGGCTCCGGTTTGTCGCCCTTCTGCTCGAGGGCGAGAAGATGGCGCCCCTCTGCGCCGAGTTCGGGATCTCGCGGAAGACGGGCTACAAGATGTTCGATCGGTACAAGGACTGCGGTGTGTAGGCTTCACGGCCCGGAGCCGGCGGCCCTACCGGCAGTACTTGCAACGGTGGAGCACGGCTGCTTGACCCTGATCGTTCTGCCAATCCGTCGGAAACTACCGTCCTGGGGCCCCGTCTTTCCCATCTGCCGCGTGAAAGAGCGCGCAACTCGTCAATAGAAACGTCTCTTCCACGGCCCCGACATTTGGGAACACCTCCAACAGGTTGGACCAACTGCGCCGGCGGATCGGCACAGCCCCGGTGGCTTTCGCAAAAAACGTCAATGAATCCGGCCGTTCAGCCCTGTCCACGAACGGCACGAAAGCGGCTCCTCTGGCCGACCAGCGGTGGCAATAGTACGTCGCCAGTTTCTGACGCTCGCCGAGAGAGTGAGCTGGGCGATCGGCCTTGCCGGCTTGGCAGTTTGGGTCGCGTTCCATATCGGGATCGCCACCCGGACGCGCCACGATCTGGATCGCTTTGCCGCGCTCCAGGTCGAGGCGGCACCTCGTGCCACGCCGGACCAGTCGCTGTGGTCGCCAGTTCGGATCAACGCCTGGCTCAAGGTGTCGAACGAGCCGGCTCCCCCGCCGCTCGCGGTGCTCCGGATCCCGAAGATTCGACTCGAGGTGCCCGTCCTCCCCGACACCGACGACCGCACCCTCGATCGTGCCGTCGGTCACATCCAGGACACGGCACCACCGGGCACCGACGGGAACTCGGGCATCGCCGGGCACAGGGATGGCTTCTTCCGGGGACTGAAAGACATTGTCCCGGGCGACGCCATCGAACTCGACACGCTCGATGGAAAGGAGTCCTATCGCGTCGAGCGGACGTGGGTGGTCGACCCGGAGGACGTCTCGGTGCTCGACCCGACGTCGACACGGGCGCTGACGCTGGTCACCTGCTACCCCTTCTACTTCGTGGGCTCCGCTCCCCGCCGGTTCATCGTTCGTGCCCTGCGTGTCGACAAACCGCCGCCCTAGCAGCCGTCCGCTTGAACGGCTCGTCATCGATCGCGTATCGAGTTTTTGAATGGAGAGTGTTATGGCACGTGCAATGAGTCGAGTGGTTCTGGCCGCGGCGGTCCTCTATCTCACCGCCGGCGTGTCGCTGGCGCAGCAGACGACGACCTCGACGGCAACCAAGACGTTCGAAGTACTCTCGGTGGACGGCAACACGCTGGTCGTGACGCTGCCGGAAGGGACGAGGGAACTGACGGTCGCCGATGACTTTCGCTTCACCGTGAACGGACAGCAGCTCTCCGTGCGCGAGTTGAAGGCGGGCATGAAGGGCACCGCCACCATCACGACGCGAACGACCGTCACGCCCGTCACCGTCACCGAGGTGAAGAACGGCACCGTCCTGCAGCGCTCCGGTTCGAGCATCATCGTGCGAACGGACGAAGGGATCAAGATGTTCTCTCAAGGGGACGTGGACAAGCGCGGCGTGAAGATGGTGAAGAACGGTCAGCCGGCGCAGCTGACGGATTTTCGCGAAGGCGATCGGCTGAGCGCGACGATCATCACATCGAAGCCGCCGCGGGTCATGACCGAGCAGCAAGTGAACGCGACGCTCGCGGCTGCCAGCGCGCCATCCGGAGGCGCGCCTCCGGCGGCCCCGGCACGCGCGCCGTTGCCATCCGCGAGCCAGCAGGCACAGGCCCCGCAGGCGACGGCATCATCAGGATCAGCGGCTCCTGCGGCCAGGACACTGCCGAAGACCGCCAGTTCGTGGCCGTTGCTCGCGCTCGCGAGCATCATGTCGCTCGTGATGGGGCTCGCTCTGACGATCACGCGCCGCTTCGTCCACTAGGCTCTTTGTGCTGTTGCCGGGGCCGCGTTCGCGCGCCAACGCGTGAGCGCGGTCCCGTTGTCAAGGTCACGGGCGTACACGCGAAAGGCCCTGTTTCCAGGGCCTTTCGTTCGGTTGTTTCTGAATCACCGGGCGGCCGAGGCCTTCGCAATCGCGGCTTCCGCCAATGGCGCCATGATCTTGTAGCCCGAGTCGTTCGGATGGAGTCCGTCCTCCGCCAGACCTTCTCTCAACAACCCTTTTTCATCCACCATCGCCGAGAAGTAATCCAGGTACACGATTCTGTTCTTCGCGCAGTAATCCTTCAACGATCGATTCACGTCGAGAATCCGCTGTACCGGCCGTTGCGCGAAAAAGTCCTGCGAGCGCGGCGTGTAGTTGTGAACCGGCAAGATCGACGCAACGATGGGCGCAATGCGGTGGGACGTTGCGAGCTCGGCCATCGTGGCCACATTGGCGACGATGTCCTCATTGCGCATCGGACCGGTGTTACCGGCGATGTCGTTCGTTCCGGCGAGGATCACAACCGACTTCGGGGCCAGATCGATCACGTCCTGACGGAAGCGCACCAGCATCTGTGGCGTTGTCTGGCCGCCGATGCCGCGATTCACGTAGGCGCTGCCGGCGAAATAGTTCTCCAACTTCCAGCTGTCGGTAATCGAGTCGCCGAAAAACACGACGCGGCCCTTCGCCGGCGCGCCTTTGGCCAACGTATCGTTGGCCGAACGATAGCGCGCAAGCTGCCCAAAGTCGTCCGTGAACATCGCAATCCGCGACGCGCGATAGGTGTCCAATCCTGCAAAGCCGGTCGACGGAATTCGCGGCGTGGGGACGGTCTGCTTCGCGGCGTCTGGTTCTTGCGTCGTTGCCCGCTCGGTGGCGCTGAATACCGACACACACGAGATCACGACGCCACACAGGAGAACCCTCTTCATCGACCGATCAGTGATCGAGGCCAATCCCATCTCTCCTCCGACGCGGCAGCATACTCCCAACGCGTGTCGGTGGAGATTCATCGACGCTCATCTACTGGATCCTTTTCGTCCTCGTGGTCTTGGTCGACGACCGGCGGCGCGAGGTTCTGGCGATGGACAAGCCGACTTTTCGCATCCAATCTCGTGCGGATCGGGTAGCATGGCGCATCGTGTGAGTGTCTCCATGATGCGTCAGATTCTGTGCCTCGTCGCTGGTTGCACCGCGGCGGTTGGGGCGCTGGCGGCCGCCGAGCCCGATCGCGCCTCGTTCAACCGCGACATCCGGCCAATCATGTCGGATACGTGCTTCCGCTGCCACGGTCCCGACAGGAACGCACGCCAGGCTGGCATGCGCCTCGACATTCGCGAGGAAGCGACCAGGCCAACGCGCTCGGGACGTATTCCGATCGTTCCTGGCGATCCGGACAAGAGTGAGATCATCAAGCGTGTGTTCGCGGACGGCGCGACCGTCATGCCGCCGAGGGCCGCGCACAAGGAACTGACGCAGGCACAGAAGGACACCCTTCGCCGCTGGGTCGCGGACGGCGCGGTCTACGAAGGCCACTGGGCCTATCAGCCGGTGACACGTCCGGCGGTTCCCGCCGTCGCGGACGCATCGCGCATCGAGAACCCGATCGATCGCTTCATTCAGGATCGGCTGCGCCGCGAAGGGCTGATGCCGGCACACCGAGCTGACAAACGCACGCGGCTTCGCCGCGTCACACTCGATTTGACCGGGCTGCCGCCGACGCCGGACGAGATGCGTGCGTTCCTGGCGGACGGGACGCCGGATGCGTACGAAAAGGTGGTCGATCGGCTGCTGTCCTCGCCGCAGTATGCCGAGCAGCGCACCATCCGCTGGCTCGACGCGGTCCGCTACGCGGACACCGCGGGATTCCACGGCGACAATCCGATTCCCGCCTGGCCGTACCGCGACTACGTGCTGCAGGCCTTTCTGAAGAATCGGCCATTCGACGAGTTCACGCGAGAACAAATCGCCGGCGACCTGCTGCCAGACGCGACCGTCCAGCAGCGCGTCGCGTCGGCCTACAACCGTCTCAATCGGACGTCAGCCGAAGGCGGGCTGCAACCCAGGGAATACCTCGCCAAGTACGGCGCGGACCGCGTGCGGACGCTCAGCGCGGTGTGGATGGGCAGCACGCTCGGATGCGCCGAGTGCCACGACCACAAGTTCGATCCGTTTCTCTCGAAGGATTTCTACGCGATGAAGGCGTTTTTTGCCGACATCCAGGAGACCGGGCTCGTGCCGGATCGCGGCGCCCGAGCGTGGGGCGCGACGCTGGCGCTGCCGACCGAGGCCCAACGCCTCGACATCGCGCGGCTCGATACGAAGATCGCCACCGCCCGGTCGCACCTCGACGAAGCGGCCGCGATGCCGGTGGTCGAGGAACAGGCGAGAGAAGCCGATTTGCACCGGCGCTGGCAAGCGGGCGAGCTGGCCTGGACGTGGCAGCACCCGATTGCCGCGCGTGCGCTCGGCGGCGCGACGCTCACCATCTACGACAAGGA
>Ga0068861_100000972_pt1 | contig 17468 bp, 15 predicted proteins | sample KBSSwiS42_FD_66593 | JGI IMG/M metagenome (GOLD analysis project Ga0068861, IMG submission 66593) | Switchgrass rhizosphere microbial communities from Kellogg Biological Station, Michigan, USA - KBS Switchgrass S4-2 | ecosystem: Host-associated > Plants > Roots > Rhizosphere > Soil ...
TCGCCATCGTCGGCAACCATCTGGTAGCTGCCCTGCATCGCGCCGACCGGCGTTTCGAGCACGGCGCCGCTCGAGTAGCGGAATTTCTGGCCGGGCTTGAGATAGGGCTGCTCGCCGACCACACCTTCGCCGCGCACTTCCTGCACCTTGCCGTTGGAGTCGGTGATGATCCAGTGCCGCGTCAGCAGCCGCGCTGGAACGCTACCCTCATTCTTGATGGTGATCGTGTAGGAAAAGACATAGCGCCGTTCCTTCGGATCGGATTGCTCGGCGAGATAGCTGGTGTCGACGTCGACGCGGATCTTGTGCTGGCGCTCTTCCATTCGCGCCTAATATACCGAACTCTCAGTCGATCACGCGCGCCGCCAGCGCCGCGAATTGCGCGGGCGCAAGGGTCTCGGGCCGTGCCCCGGGATCGATTCCCGCGGCGACGATGGATTCGGCGTCCATGAGCGAGCGCAGGGCGTTGCGCAGTGTCTTGCGACGTTGCGAGAACGCGGCCGAAACCGTGCGCGCGAAGGTGGGCGGTACCGTGAACGCCGGTTCGCGGCGAACGGTGAGGCGGGCGACTGCCGACCAGACGCGCGGCGGCGGCGTGAACGCGCCGGGCCCGACATCGAAAAGGTGCCGCGCTTCGATCCAGGGCGCCAGCATGACGGTGAGCCGGCCGTATTCACCGCTCCCGGGCGCCGCGACGATCCGGTCGATGACTTCCTTCTGCAGCATGACGTGCAGGTCGTCGATGTGCTCGTGCGCCGCGGCCACGTGGAACAGCAGCGGTGTCGAGATGTTATAGGGCAGATTGCCGATGACTCGCAGGCGGGCGCCACGCGTGCGTGCCAGCGCCGCGAAATCGAATTGCAGCGCGTCGGCAACGTGGAGCTCGAAGCCCGGAATGCCCGCGAAGCGTTCGCGCAACAAGGCGGCGAGGTCGCGATCGATCTCCACCGCGTCGAGCGTGCGCGGCCGGCGCATCAGCCGCTCGGTGAGTGCACCGCGGCCGGGGCCGATCTCCACCAGCGCCTGGTCGGGCTTCGGGTCGATTTCACTGACGAGGCGCTCGAGGACGCTGCGGTCGTGCAGGAAGTGCTGACCGAAACGCTTGCGGGTGAAGATCACGCGGCGGCCGTCTCGTGGCGCGCGGCAAAATCCATGGCGAGCCGCGTGGCCGCGACCAGGCTGCCGGCATCGGCGCGCCCGGTGGCGGCGAGGTCGAGCGCGGTACCGTGATCGACCGAGGTGCGAACGATGGGCAGGCCCAGCGTGACGTTGACCGCGTGACCGAACCCGGAGTGTTTGAGGACGGGGAGGCCCTGGTCGTGGTACATCGCGAGCACCACGTCGTAGTTAGACAGCGCGCGCGGCACGAATACGGTGTCGGCCGGCAGCGGGCCATCGACCAGCATGCCGGCCGCGCGGGCTCGTTCGATGGCCGGCAGGATGATGTCGCGGTCCTCGGTGCCGAGATGACCGCTCTCGCCGGCATGCGGGTTCAGGCCGCAGACTGCGATGCGCGGCCGCGAGATGCCCCACAGCCGGCGCACGTCGTGATCGAGGATCTCGAGCGTCATGTCGAGCAGGCCGGGCGTGATGGCGTCACTCACCGCGCGCAGCGGCAGGTGCGTGGTCGCCAGCGCGACGCGCAGGTTGTCCGCGGCCAGCAACATCACCGGGTGGCGCGCCTGCGTGCGTTCGGCGAGATATTCGGTATGGCCGGTGAACGGCACGCCACCGTCGTTGACGACGCTCTTCTGCACCGGCGCGGTGACCATCGCGGCGAACTCGCCCTGCACGCAGCCGGTTATGGCGCGATCGAGCATGGCGAGTACGTGCCGCGCGTTCGCCGGGTCGAGCTTGCCGGCAATGCAGGGCACGGCGAGCGGCACGTCGATGACCTCGAGGCGCCCGGGTTGTTGGGGACCGCGGGTGGCGCGCGTTTCGTAGGGAACCAGTTCGACGTCGAGTCGCAGCTGTCCGGCACGTTCCGCCAGCAATGGCAGGTTGCCGATGACGGCGAGGGGGCAGGGCAGCTCGAGTGTCCCGAGGGCAAGGCACAGGTCCGGGCCGATGCCCGCCGGCTCACCCGCCGTGACTGCTATTGCCTTGATGGAAGCTCCTCAGAGCTTGTACTCGACGTACGCCTCGTCGCGCAGGCGTCGCAGCCACAGTTCGGTCTCTTCGTCGGCCTTGGCTTCGCGGATGGCCGCGAAGGCGCGCTGGTGGCGCACTTCGTCGGTGGTGTCGAACTGGCGCCGGCCCAGCAGCTGGATGATGTGCCAGCCGAATTGCGTGCGGAACGGCTGGCTGATTTCGTCCGGCTGCAGCTGCGCCAGCTGCTTTTCGAATTCGGGCACGAACTGGCCGGGGTTGCTCCAGCCGAGATCGCCACCATCGGCAGAGGAACCGGGGTCTTCCGAGACCACCGAGGCGACCGCGGCGAAGTCTTCGCCCTTGTTCAGGATGCGGTCGCGGATCGAGGCGAGCTTCTGCTGCACGGTGGCGTCGTCCTGCAGCTCGTTGGGCTTGAGCAGGATGTGCCGCGCATGCGTCTGGTTCACGATGACCTGCTGCGAATTGCTGCCTTCGGTGCTGTTGAGCTTGAGGATGTGGAAGCCCGACGGCGTGCGGATGGGCTTGGTGACATCGCCGTCCTTCATGCCGGAAATGGTCTCGGCGACGAAACTCGGCAGCTCGGAGCCCTTGCGTTTGCCGAGCGATCCGCCTTCGAGTGCGGTCTGGGCGTTGGAATACTGCACGGCGAGGCGCGCGAAGTCCTGGCCGCTCGCGGCCTTGAGGAACACCTCGTCTGCCTTGTGGCTGGCTTCGTCGAGTTCTTCGGGCGTTGCCGCCTGCGGCACGGCGATCAGGATGTGCGATACGTCGTAGATGATGTTCTCGGACGGCATCTTCTTCTGCCGCTCGAGGAACTGTTCGATCTCGCGCGGACTCACGTTGATGCGCCCGATCACGTCGCGCTGGCGCAGGATCTGCATCGCGAGTTCCTTGCGCAGCGAGTCGCGGTAACCGGCGTAGTCGATGCCCTGCGAGGCCAGCGCCTCCGGCAGATCTTCGAGCTTGATGCTGTTCTGCTTGGCCACGTCGCTCAGCGCGTTGTTCAGCGTCTCGTCCGACACCTTGATGCCCGCGCGATTGGCGCGCTGCATCTGCAACTCCTGCAGCACCAGGCGATCCAGCACCTGCTTGCGCAATACGTTCTGCGGCGGCATGTCGAGCTTCTGCTCGCGCAGGCGCGCGCTGATGACGATCATCTGTTCGTCGAGTTCGCTCTGCAGCACCACGCCTTCGTTCACCGTGGCCGCCACGCGGTCGAGCAGCTCACCGGAGCTCGACGCTTCGCGCGTCTGGGCGTGGGCGCCGGAGGCGAGGACGGTCAGGACGGCCACGAGGCCGAGCCGCGAAAACACTTTATGAATCATGGAGTTGGTTTTCCGGGGAGCGAACTAGCCCGCGAGTATCCTCGAATTGTGCGTTCCAGGAAAGCGTCGGCAGACGTTCCGACACTGGCCAATCCGTTCAGTTCCAGCTGCAGGTAGAACTCGGTCTCGCTGGTGCCGTCACGGTTCGAAACCGAGCGCCGCGCGACGGTGCGCAGCTTGTAGCAGCAGGCCTTGTATTCGAAGCCGGCGAATTGATCGAGTGTCTTCGAATCGAGCAAGCTGTAGACATATCGTCCGAAGGCGTTGAAGCGCTTGCCGATGGGCCAGGCCACCGAGGCGTCGGCCTGCTCGATGCGATCGCGCAGCGCGCGATACGCGAGGTTGACCACGTGTTCGCCGTCCGGCCGGTACTGCACCCGGAACTGCGAGCGTTCGCTGCGGGAATCCTCTGGATTCCACTGCAACACCGCGTCGAAATTCCAGTTCTTGTATGCGGTCAGCGAAATCTGCCCGATGAAATCCGAGGTGTCGCGCGTCGCCGGCGGTTCGTCGGGCAGCACCACGCGCGGCTTTTCGAAGTAGTAAGCCTGGCCGACGCTGGCCGCGATGTATTGCGCGCCACTGGCCGAGTCGAACAGCCGGCTGGTGAGGCCAAAGGCGATCTGGTTGGCATCGTTGACGCGATCGGCACCCACGTAGCGGTTGGTGCGATAGAGCTGCACCAGGTTCAGGTCCGGCAGGCCGGTGTCGAACAGCGGCAACTGGCTCTGGTCGCGGAACGGCGTGTACAGGTACAGCGCACGCGGTTCGAGCGTGATGCGGCGCTGGCCGTGTGAGCCCGTGTCGCGCTCGAACACCAGGCCCGCGTCCAGCGTCGCGATCGGCAACGAGCGCGTCGGTGCCTCGTCGGTGCCGGGCGCCTGGTCCTCGAGCGAATACTGCGTATAGCGGTAGCCGATGGACGGACGCACGAAAAAGCCGGGCGCCGACCAGTCGAAACCCACGCGCGGCGCCACGTCGAGGCGCCAGCCGGTGACGCCCACGTCGCGGTCGAAATTCACCAGCTCGGCGTCGAAGCCATAGTCGATGGCGCCCAGGCCCGTGTTCCAGTCGCCCGAGGCCAGCAGGCGCGGGGCGCGCGTGTAAGGCCGGTCTTCCTCGGCGAGCTCATCGTCGATGGTCTGGAAGTCCTGGACCTGTGCGCGCACGTTCAGGTGCTCATCGCGATAGCTGGCTTCGGCCAGCCGCTCGGCGAACGGGATACTGGTGCCCTCCGGGCCTCGCGCGAAATCCTCGAAGTAGTTCGAATCGCTCACGTCGGTGGCGTCGATGCGGAAGCGCCATTCGCCGGGCAGCTCGGCGACGTGTTTCAGCGTGAATCGCGTGCGGTCGCGCTGCGCAAGATCGTCGTTCGGCAGCCAGTTGAAATCGAACGTGCCGCGCTGGCGGTCGGTGAGGTAGCGCATCTCGCCCGCGAGGTCGACGCCGCGCTTGGAGTAGTAGACCGGCTGGGCGGTGAAATCCAGGTTCGGGCGGATGTTCCAGTAGTAAGGCAGCTCGAACACCGCGCCGTTGCGCGACGACGCGCCGATGTTCGGAAACAGGAAGCCGCTCTTGCGCTGCGGGCCGACCGGGAAGGTCATCCACGGCAGGTAGACGATGGGCACACCCTTGAACTCGACCTTGGTGCCGTGTCCCGTGCCGGTGCGTGCGCGGGTGTCGATCTCGATCTCCTTCGCCTCGAGCTGCCAGTTCACCTGGTTGGCCGGGCAAGTGGTGAAATTGACGCCTTCCAGGGTGATCTTGCCGTTGGCGTCCGCGCGCAGGTTGCGCGCCGCGCCGCGCGCGCCACGTTCGGGCAACTCGAATTGCGTGCCCTGGAAATCCGCGCCCAGCGTGGGCGAATACGTGCCGTTGTTGCCGCGGACCGTCATGACCTCGTCGGAGTACTCGATGCCGCCGGTCAACTTGGCGCTCTGATCGCGGTTGTTGTACTCCAGGCAATCGGCGTGGATGTGCCGGTCGCCCTGGCTCATCTCGACGTTGCCGCACACCCGGGCGTTGCCGTTGATGTCGAACTCGAAATTGTTGTCGTCGCTCTGGATGGTGATCGGGCCGGTGGGTTTTTCGGCGTGGGGCCTGGCAGGTGGCGGAGCGCCGATCACGGCCGTGGTGTCGGGGCAGGGTGGATCGTCGGCGAACGCGGTTGGGGCCGCGAGCGTGAGCAATAGGCCTGCCGCGGCCTTGAACGAAGTCTCTGGCACAGTGTTGCGCACTATACTTATACGAATGCTCGAGCACGACCCGCGCCTCAACCTCATTCGGACCTGGCTGACACGCGACCTGGAATGGCGCATCGGTCGCATCAGCGTGGCTTCCGCCGACGCGAGCTTCCGACGTTACTTCCGTGTATCACGCGGGGACGTGGACCCGGCGGCCTGGGCGCCCCGCGCCGACACCTTGATCGTCATGGATGCGCCGCCGGGCAAAGAAGACATCGCGCCCTATCTGAAAGTGTCGGGCCTGCTGGAACAGGCCGGCGCGCACATACCGCACGTGCACGCGTCCGACCTGCGACGGGGATTCGTGGTCATGGAGGACCTCGGCAACACCCAGTACCTGTCGGTGCTCAAGACCGGGCGTGGCGTCGACAAGCTGTACAGCGATGCGTTGACCACACTCGCCAACATCCAGGTGCGCGGACTGCGTGCCGCCCAGCAACTCGCGCCCTACGACCGCGAGCCGCTCGAGCGCGAGCTCAACCTGATGCCCGAATGGTTCCTGGGCAGACATCTCGGTCTCGAGCTCACGCCCGAAGAACGCGCGCTCGTGACAGTCGTCAACGAATTCCTGATCAACGAAGCGTTGTTGCAGCCGCAGGTGTTCGTGCATCGCGACTACCACTCGCGCAACCTGATGGTGCTGGAGAAGGGTGGTCCCGGCGTCATCGATTTCCAGGACGCATTGTGCGGACCGGTGGGTTACGACCTGGTCTCGCTGCTCAAGGATTGCTACATCAGCTGGTCGCGTGAGCGCGTCGAGCGCTGGCTGCGCGGCTACCGCCGCGTGCTCGGCAACCTGGGCGCCAACGTCGGCGACAGCGAGTACCAGTTCATCCGCTGGTTCGACCTGATCGGCGTGCAACGTCACATCAAGGTGCTCGGGATCTTCTGCCGCCTGTGGCATCGCGACGGCAAGATCGGCTACCTCAACGACCTGCCGCTGACGTTCGAATACGTGCGCGACGCCTGCCGGCGTTATCCGGAGCTGGTGGAATTCGAACGGTGGCTCGCGACCCGCATCGCGCCGCTGCTCGCGGACGCGAATGCCCGCGAGGTGCAGCGCGCGGCGGTGCTGGCCGAAAGAGCGCGCCGGCGCAAACCCGCGCGGAGCAAGCGCAAGGTGAAGGTGGTCCGCAAGAAGAAAGTCGCGCGTAAAACGCGCGCCAGAAAAAAACCGCGGCAGACGCGCGCAGCAGGAAAACCGCGGAAAACGCGCGCAAAAGCAAGGCCGCGCAAGACACAGGCCGGCAAGCGGCCGCCACGTACCGCGAAGCGGAAGCCGGTGAAGCCACGTGGTGCCAGGCGCCGCCGCACGCGGCGCAAACCCAAGTGAAGGCGCCAGCATGAAGGCAATGGTGCTCGCCGCAGGACGCGGCGAACGCATGCGGCCGCTCACCGACACGGCACCGAAGCCACTGCTCATGGTCGGCGGCAAGCGGCTGATCGAGTATCACCTCGAGCGGCTTGCGCGCGCGGGTTTCCGCGACGTGGTCATCAATACCGCCTGGCTGGGCGACACCCTCGAAGCGGCACTTGGCGGCGGAGACCGTTACGGGCTTGCCATAACGTACAGCCACGAGCGCCCCGAGGCGCTGGAAACCGGTGGCGGCATCTTTCGCGCACTGCCGCTGCTAGGATCGGCGCCGTTCCTGCTTGTGAATGGAGATGTGTGGACGGACATCGACTTCGGCGCACTGCGCCGCGATCCGCCCGCGGATGCGCATGCGCATCTCGTGCTGGTGAAGAATCCCCCGCAGCATCCGCGCGGCGATTTCGTACTCGCGCACGGGCAGGTCTCGGAGGGCGAAGGCACACGCCACACCTATTCCGGCATCGGCATCTATCGTCCCGAGTTGTTCGCGGGATGCACGCCGGGAAAATTTCCGCTATTGCCGCTGCTGCGACGTGCGATCGCGGCCGGGCAGCTCACGGGCGAGCTGCATGCGGGGCGCTGGTACGACGTCGGCACGGTCGAGCGCCTGCAGGCGCTCGACGCGGAGCTGAATCGCACCGCGCAGGTTTCATAGGGCCAGGTCTTAAAGGAAAAGGGACATGAAGAAGTACATCATCGCCGCGGTGGTGCTGGTGGTCGCGCTGGCGATCGCCCCGGTGGCGATCGGCAAACTCGCCGAGCGGCGCATCAACGACAACCTCGACAAGCTGCTGATCGAAGTTCCTTTCCTCAGCATCTCCCAGCGCGAGTTTCACGGCGGCTGGTTCAATTCCGAGCTCGACGTGACGTTCGAGTTGTTCTCCGGCCTGCTGCCCGGCCGCGGCGACGGTGTGCCGCGCCTGACCGTGCACAACGACATTCGCCACGGTCCCATCCTCGGATCGGGTATCGGCCTGGCACGCGTCAAGTCGCACGTGGTCATCACGGATGCGGAGATGCGCCGCGAGCTCGAAAAGATCTTCGGTGACGATCAGCCGTTCGACATCAACACCGTGATCGGCTTCTCGGGCGGCGCCAGGACGGTCGTGTCCAGCGACGCGAGCATGTACGAGACGAAGGAAGACAAGTTCGACTGGGATGCGCTCAAGCTGGTCATCGATTCCTCGAGTGACGGCGGCGCGTTCACCATCGATGGAAGCTGGCCGCGGTTCGAAAGCAAGAGCTCGAATGGATCCAGCGTCGCGGTTCGCGGGATGCGCATGACCGGCAGCGGCAAGCGCATCGTCGGTGACCTGTTCGACAGTGACGTCGAGTTCGCGGTCGAGGAGATGCGGCTCGAAGAGGCGGAAAAAGTCGTGTCGTTCGAGAAGCTGCACTACGTCGCGTCGACCGATCAGAAAGGCGATTTCCTGGACATGGGCTTCAGGCTCGGCAGTGGCGCGATCAAGGCGAACACCGTGAATCTCAGGGAGGCGCACTACGACCTGACGATCCGGCACGTCCACGCCGCCAGCTTCGACAAGGTCATGTCGGCGATGAAGGCTTCCTTCGGCGACACGAAAAATGCGTCCAGCAATTTCCAGAGCAACAAGGACGCCGAAAATCGCGACGTGCTCGAATTCCTCAAGCACGACCCCGAGCTCGCGATCGATCGCATCGCCATCGCGACCGAGGAAGGCGAGGGAATCATCAAGGGGACGATCAGGCTCCGGGGCGTCACCCTGGAGGACCTGCAGGCCAGCGGCCTGGGACTCCTGACCAAGGTCGTCGCCGACATCGACGTGGATATTTCCGAAGCCATGCTCGCCAAGCTGGCCGGCAGCACCGAGTCGGCGGACGGCGTGGTCCACGAGGGGCTCGCCGAGCGCAAGGACGGGCACCTGGTCAGCAAGATTCTCTTCCAGGACGGCAAGCTCACGATCAACGGCAAGGAGCAGGCGATTCCGGGCCTGGGCGGCCCCGCGCCGCAGCCGGCCGTCGAGTAGTAGAATCGCGGCCTTGAGCAACCTCAAGAACATTCCCGTGGTGACCGAGGACCGCGCACCCCGCAGCGGCGAGAAGTACGTCACGCCGCAGGGTTTCACGGCCATCAAGGATGGCCAGAAGCCGCGCGCCGGCCTCGAGCCCTCCGCCCGGGTGGGTAAGCCACGCTGGATCACGGCGCCGCTGGCCGCGGGCGCGGGATTCAACGCCGTCAAAGGCATCGTGCGAGAGCACCGCCTCGCGACAGTGTGCGAAGAGGCCAAGTGCCCGAACATCGGCGAATGCTGGAACGCCGGCACGGCCACCATCATGTTGATGGGCGCGGTGTGCACGCGCGCCTGCCGCTTCTGCAGCGTGGACACCGGCAATCCGCGCGGCTGGCTGGATGCGGAAGAACCCGAGAACACCGCGCGCAGCGTCGAGCTCATGAATCTCAGGTACATCGTGTTGACGAGCGTCAACCGCGATGACTTGCCGGACGGCGGTGCGCGCCATTACGCCGATGCCATTCGCGCCATCAAGCGCCGCACGCCGCACGTCGCGGTGGAGGCGCTGACGCCGGACTTCCAGGGCGTGTTGCGTGATGTCGAGACCGTCATGGAGTCGGGCCTCGACGTGTTCGCGCAGAATGTCGAGACGGTGAAACGACTCACACACCCGGTGCGCGATCCGCGCGCGGGCTACGAGCAGACCCTCTCCGTGCTGGCGCACGCGAAGCAGTACAAACCCGCGGTGCTCACCAAGACCAGCCTGATGCTGGGCCTCGGCGAAACCGACGAGGAAATCGCGCAGTGCATGGACGACCTGCGCGCGGCGAACGTGGACCTGCTGACGCTCGGACAGTACCTGCGCCCGACCATGCACCATCTGCCGGTGCAGCGCTTCGTGACGCCCGCGGAATTCGACAACTACCGCCAGTGGGCGCTGGCAAAAGGATTCCGCGAGTGCGTCTCCGGCCCGCTGGTGCGCTCCAGCTACCGCGCCGAACAGGCGCTGGCCGGCAACAACGCGGGATTGGATGAGGGTGGTGTCAGGCGGGGAAAACAGGGATTACTCGAAGCCGACCCCAACGCAGCTTCTGAGGACCCTTCGAGTAATCCCTGTTTTCCCCGCCTGACACCGCCTCTTGTCCGGTGGTTAGGCAGGGTCGACTACGTACCCACCTGGCGCGAAATGCAGCGCATCACCGACACGCGCGACGAGCACACGCCGGATGAGATCTGGCTGCTCGAGCATCCGCCGGTGTTCACGCAGGGCCTCAATGGCGACCCCGGCCACGTGCTGGCCGCCGGTGACATCCCGGTGGTGCAGATCGATCGCGGCGGGCAGGTGACCTACCACGGACCCGGCCAGCTCGTGGTCTATCCACTCATCGACATCCGCCGCGCGCAGCTTGGCGTGCGCGACCTGGTCACCGCGCTGGAACGCGCCGTGATCGACTACTGCGCCAGCCTCGGCATCACGGCCGAATGCCGCAAGAACGCGCCCGGCGTATACGTCGATGGCCGAAAGATCGCGAGCGTCGGCCTGCGCATCCGCCGCGGCGCCAGCTACCACGGCCTCGCCTTCAACGTGAACATGGATCTCGAGCCGTTCCAGCGCATCAACCCCTGCGGCTATGCCGGCCTGCAGATGACCCAGCTCGCCGCGCTGGGCCAGCCGGACGCCACCGTGGAGGACACCGGCCGCGCCTTCGCGCCCTTCCTGCAGCGCGCGCTCGCGGCGCTGAAAAAGTGAACCCCGGGAAATGAACCCATACTCCCGCGCGACGTCCAATCCGCGGGAGGCACCATGAACCACCGCGCGCGTCACTTCATCGGGACAGTTCTTTTCCTGGTATTCCTGCAGCCGGGATTTCTTCAGACAGCCCGGGCGCAGGACGAATCCAGTCCGCTGGTCGTGATCGACCTGCGGCCGGACAGCGAACGGGAGGGCATGGGCCTCACGGCCCTCACCGGCAAGTGCAACAAGGACGTGTTCCGCATCGCCGATGTGGCCACCGACCCGCTCAAGGTCGACGTGCTCAAGCAAGACCTGTCGCGGAGCGTGGCGGTCGGCGAGGGGAGTTCGACGCTCACCGTGCTCAACTGGTCCGTCTACTACAACAAGCAGATCCACAAGGGTGGTGGCGGCTTCCTCAAGAACATCGGCGTACAGGGTTACGACATGCCCGCCAGCAAGTCGGAAGGCAAACAGCCGGGCAGCAACTGCTCACAAAAGGAATCCGCCGGCGGCTGGTATGAAGGCAAGGAAGTCACCGGCATCTATTTCCCGATCGTGTCCGAGTTCACCGGCACCTACCGCGGCAAACCGCTCAACGTGCGCGTGGTGTACTCGCCCGGCAAGAAGATCGAAGGAAAGTTCGAGGGCGGCGCGAACGACACCGCAGCGCTGCTCGAGGCGGTGCACAAGACCGCTGAAGATATCGCCATCGCAATGGCCACCCAGTAACCGGGACAAATCCTGAGCGTGCGTTATCTCGCCAATCTCACCGCAGGCAAGATCGCGCTCTGGTGTTTCTTTCTCTGGTATCTCGCCACCGTCATTCATCACTTCGACCCCGCGCCGGCCATCTGGCTCAACGCGCTGGGAATCAGCGTCATCATCGGGATCGCGCTCTATCTGTCGGTGCGCGAACCCGGAAAACCACCGCCCGACCGATGGACGGTGCTGCGGCTGTTCATGATGCCGTTCTGCGTGTCGAGCTTTTCGTCGCTGATCAAGGGCAGGGGCTTCGTGCTGGTATTTCCGCCGGATGTGCACGAGATCGCGATTTCGCTGGCCGCCTGCGGCGCCTTCATCGTGATCGTGTTCGCCGTCAAGCGCGTCAGATCAGCATGATCACGTCCTTGCTCGCCTGCAGGGCGTTGGCAAGGGCGACTATCTGCTCGCGGCTCTGCGCGTTGATCGTGTAGGTGATCGACAGGAAGTGCTGCTGGTTGCTGGCGCGTTCGGTGATCTGCGAATCATCGAGATCGGGTACGTGCTCGCGCACGATGGCATCGATGTTGGCGCGCAGGCTCTCGCTGCGGCGCCCGACCACCTTGATGGGGTAGGCCACCGGGAACTTCAGCAGCTCCTCGCCATCCCCCGATATGTCCTTCACCACGGTTTCCCCGCGAGTTCGCGCTTGTAGGCCTGGTAGGCGTCGTAGAGCTTGCGCCACACGGGGCCGGGTTTTCCAGTGCCCACCGGGTTGCCGTCCAGCGAGGTGATGGGCTGGATCTCGCGCGTGGCTGCGCCTAACAGGATTTCGTCGGCGGCACGCAGCTCGGCCTCGCTCACGGCGACGGGGCGCCATTTCACGCCCGCTCTCCCGGCTATTTCCTCGATGACGCCGCGCGTGGTGCCCGGCAGCAGCTTCCAGGAGTTGGGCGGCGTGCGCAGCTCGCCACCGATCACCACGTGCACGCTCGAGGCGCTGGAGTCGGTGAGCTGCCCGTCGCGCAGCAGGATGGTTTCCGACGCGCCGGCATCCACCGCGAGCTGGCGCAGCAGCACGTTGGCGAGCAGCGAGACCGACTTGATGTCACAGCGCGCCCAGCGCGTGTCCTGAGCGGTGACGGCGGGCAGGCCGTTCTCGCGCCAGCCGGCACGCCCTTCGGGCCAGGGCGCGGCGAATGCAAAAATGGTCCGCGGCACGTCCGGCAACGGCGCGTGGTTGCGCCCGAACTCCGCGCCACGCGTCACCTGCACATATATATAGAGATCGCCTCCCGGCAGGTTGCGGGCGATCAGCTCGCGGTACAGGTCGCGCCAGGCTTCGCGCGCGAGCGGATCTTCCATGCGGATCTCACGCAGGCTGCGGGTGAGCCGTTCGTGATGCTGATCGAAGCGAAAGGGCCGGCCGCCGTACACCGGCGTCACTTCATAGGCGCCGTCCGAGTACAGGAAGCCGCGATCCAGCGGCGAGATGCGCGCCTCGCGCAACGGCATGAAGTCGCCGTTCAGGAAACAGATCGGCAGTGGCTCACCCATTCAACGCATCCAGAGTGCGATGCCGTCCGTCATGCGCGTCCACCAGCCGCCTTCGGGCACGGTTTCCTTCGCGACCAGCGGCACGCGGGTGATGACATCCTTGCCGTCACTCACCGTGAGCTCGCCCAGCACCTGGCCGGCCTTGATGGGCGCGATCACCGGCTCCCGGGCCGTGGCGGTGGATTTGAGTTGCGCGGCGGATCCGCGGCCGACGCTCACGTAGACATCGTGCGCGGGCACCAATGTCACGCGATCTTCTTCGCCCTTGTACACCTCGGGCTTGAGCACCACGTCGCCGGCGCCGCGGTACTTCACCGTTTCGTAGAACGTGAAGCCGTAGTTGAGCAGCGCGGCGCTGGCGTCTTCGCGTTCCTTGAAGCCCTTGGTGCCGAGCACCACGGCAATCAGCCGCATGTCGCCGCGCCTGGCGGAGCTCGCGAGGCAGTAGCCGGCAGTATCGGTGTGGCCGGTCTTGATGCCGTCCACCGACGGGTCCCGCGCCAGCAGGCCGTTGCGGTTCTGCTGCTTGATGCCGTTCCACACGAACTCGCGCACCGAATACAGCTTGTACTCCTCGGGGAATTCGCGGATCAGGTGCGTGGAGAGCGTCGCGATGTCGTGCGCGCTCATGTAGTGCGTCGGGCCCGGTCCGCCCCAGGCATTGTCGAAATGCGAGTTCTTGAGGCCGAGCTCCTGCGCGTACGCATTCATCATCTGCACGAAGCCGTCCTCGGTGCCGCCTAACTTCTCGGCCAGCGCGATGGTGGCGTCGTTGCCGGATTGCACGATCATGCCCTTGACGAGCGTGTCGACCGGGATCTGCGTGCCCACGTCGGCGAAGGTGCGCGAGCCCTCGGAGCGCCAGGCGTGTTCGCTGATCGTCACCGGGTCGTCGTGCCTGAGGCGTTTCTCCTTGAGAGCGCGATACACGATGTAACCCGTCATCAGCTTGGTGATGCTGGCGGGTTCCATCTGCGCGTCGGCCTTGTCGCCCGCGAGCACGCGGCCGGTCTGGTAATCGATGAGCACGTAGGCACGCGCGTCGAGGGAGGGTGCCTTGGGGATCGGTACCGCGGCAAATGCAGTGGCGACGAATGAAAGCGAAAGAAAAAGCGCGGGCAGCCGGAAACGCGGCATCAAGAAGACTCCGGGAGAACTGTCAGGGTCGCGATTGTACGCCGGGAAAATGGGGTCAGACCCCATTTCCTGGCAAACGGGGTCTGACCCCATTTACTCGATCAGGTGCGCGTCCTTGATGCCGAGCTTGTGCAGCCGATCCATGTTCAAGTCGAACTCCTCGACGCTGGCGAACGGACCGACGCGCACGCGATGCAGCGTGCGGTCGGCGCGCGGCAGGTCTTCGAGGCTGGCGAGCTCGACGCCCGCGGCCAGCAACTGTTCGACGCGCCGCCGCGCATTCTCATGATCGGCGAACACACCCGCCTGGATGAACATCGGCCTGGCGCCGGGGATCTCGCTGGCAGGCGCATTCACCACCGTGACCGTGGGTGCGGCGGGTGGTGGCATGGCGGGCGACGTCGGGAATACCGGTGGCGGCGGCGCGGCCGGTGTGGTGGGAGGCAGCGCGGATCCGGGGGCTTCGCGGCCTGGTGTTATCACGCGCACTTCCACGGGTGCCGTGCCGGCCAGCAGCATGTCGAGTTTGGCCGCGGCGGTGTAGGACAAATCGATGATGCGACCGCCCACGAACGGTCCGCGATCGTTGATGCGCACCACCACCTTGCGCCCGTTGCGCAGGTTGGTGACTTCGGCATAACACGGTATCGGCAGCGTCTTGTGCGCGGCGGTCATCCCGTACATGTCGTACGGTTCGCCGAGCGAGGTGGCCGCGGCGTGAAAGCCGGGTCCGTACCACGAAGCCGTGCCGCGCTCGACCCATCCATCGCTCGAGTCCATCACGTAGTAGCGCTGGCCGAACACCACGTACGAGGGCGGATTGCCGCGCGTGCCGCGCGGCTCGGCCTTGGGCACGGCGTCCGGGATAGACAGCACATCCGTGGGCGGTGCCGGGACGTTCGAGCCGGAGGGAATCGTGGCCCTGTTCTTCTCAGAGCCGGGTTTTTCCGGCTGTCGGCGGGCGAGGCTGCATCCCGCGAGGGCGATGCACAGAACGATCGCGAGTGCCTGCGAGGTGGCGGACGCCATAGTCCTTTTCATTGGGCCTGCTGAAATTGCGTGCGCTGCACTTTACCGCACGAAGGTACGTCGGCAAACGTGAAAGGACGCTGAATTGCGCGGCGCTCAGCGCGCTTCGGTCTCGTCGTTCACAGGGCGGGACGCCAGCTGCGTGGTCTTCTCTCGCTTCGCCGCTTCCGCATCCGCCACGGCGATGCGCCCGGCGATGGTCTGCGCCAGGTCGTGCACCGCCATCGCGTAACGCACGCTGCGGTTGTAGCGCGTGATCACTTCGAAGTTCTTGAACCCCACGCGATAACCAGGCCCGAGCTGGGTTTCCGCGGGCACCAGCAGCACGGGCGTGTCGTCGCCCTGCGACTCTGGATCGAAATCCACGCCCTTGGCCTTGAGCCCGGCGACGGTCTCGTTGAGAGCGAGGTTGCCGGGGTCGGCGACCACCGGCGCGTCGGGCTGCAGGACCGCGTCGGCCAGCACCGGGCCGTCGGCCACCCAGCCATGCGCCTTGAAGTAGTTAGCGACGCTGGCGATGATGTCGTCCCAGTCGGCGAACAGGTCACGCTGCTTGTCGTCGCTGCCGTCCACCGCGTAGCGCCGGTAACTCGACGGCATGAACTGGCTGGCGCCCATCGCGCCGGCGTACGAACCCATGGCGGTCAGCGGATCGACTTTCTCCTCGCGTGACAGCGCGATGAACTGCGCCAGCTCGTCGCGGAAGAAAGTCGCGCGCGGCGGGTAGTCGAACGACAGGGTCGTCAAAGCGTCGAGCACGCGGAACTTGCCGGTGATGCGGCCGTAGAAGGTCTCCACGCCGATGATGGCCACCACGTATTCGGGGGCGACGCCGGTTTCCTTGTGCGCCTTTTCCAGCCGCGCACGGTGCTCGAGCATGAACTGCGTGCCTTCGGCGATGCGCTGCTCGGTCATGAAGCGCGCGCGGTATTCGTACCAGGGAGAAACCTTTTCGGCCGGCTTGCTGATCAGCTCGATGATCTTGGGCTGCGGCTCGGCCTTGGCGAGCAGGCGGTACACGTCGAGCGGTTCCATCTTCTGCGATGTCGCGATGTTTTCGACGAACTCGCGGATCTCGGGACGGTCGAGATCGAAACGGTCACGGCCAGAGAACGACCCGTCCGCGAAGGCGGAACCGGATGCGAGGAGAAGTGCGACGGCGCATATGTCAGCGATGCGGCGCATCACGAGGCGACGAGCTTCCGATGCGAGTAGAGGGACATCAGGATACCGAAGCCAGCCAGCAGGGTCACCATCGACGTGCCGCCGTAACTGACGAGCGGCAGCGGCACTCCGACGACCGGCAGCAGCCCGCTCACCATCGCGGCGTTGATGAATACGTAAACAAAGAAGGTCAGCGCAATGCTGCCGGCCAGCAATCGCGCGAAGGTGTCCTGCGTCTCGACCGCGAGGTAAAGCGCGCGTCCCACGACGAACAAGTACAGTAGTAGGAGAATGGATGCACCGAGCAATCCGAGCTCTTCGCCGACCATGGCGTAGATGAAGTCGGTGGTGCGCTCGGGCAGGAACTCGAGCTGGCCCTGCGAACCGTTCAGCAGCCCCTTGCCGAAGACGCCGCCCGAGCCGATCGCGATCTGCGACTGGATGATGTGATATCCCGCACCCAGTTTGTCCGTTTCGGGATCGAGCAGGGTGAATACGCGCTGCTTCTGGTAGTCGTAAAGCACGTATTGCCACGCGAACCAGGCGGCCGCCGCACCGATGGCGATGAGGCTGAAAATGATGCGGAACTGCAGGCCCGCCATGATCACCACCATCATGCCGCCGATGAGGATCAGGCCGCCGGTGCCGAGGTCGGGCTGCAATATGGTCAGTCCCGCGGGAATCAGGATGAACAGCGCGAGCATGCACAACGAGGTGAAACTCGGCGGCAGCGGCCGCTCGTGCAGCCACCAGGCGCAGGTCATCGGCACCGCCAGTTTCAGGATCTCCGAGGGCTGGAAGCGGATGAAACCCAGATCCAGCCAGCGCTGCGCGCCTTTGCCGATGTGGCCGGTGATGTCGACCACCACCAGCAGCACCACGCCGACGATCCACAGCGGCAGCGACAGCCGCCGCAGGAAGGCGGGTTTGACCTGCGCCAGTGCACACATCGCAAAGCCGCCGAGCGCGGCACGGATCGCGGCGTCGATGACGCGGTTCCAGCTCTGCCCGGAAGCGCTGTAGAGAATGACGAAGCCGTAAAGGGTGATGAGGCCCAGGCCGACCAGCAGCGGGCCGTCGAGCTTCAGGGCGCCGAGCAGACGC